>OBJQ01000004.1_pt1 | contig 374073 bp, 329 predicted proteins | sample 1519921 | NCBI WGS metagenome assembly OBJQ01 (sample SAMN04209244, study PRJEB22552) | human gut metagenome | biome: gut; material: feces | host: Homo sapiens | place: USA: Oklahoma
GAAAAGAATGTTGGAAGTGTGCTTTTCAGCACACCCCAACATTCAGTATAGAACCATTTTTGTTAATTACAAGCTAGAAGGCTGTTATGATAGGGCGTTGGTTAGTAAACGTTATTTATCGTAATAGCCTTTATTTTATTTGTTCGAAAAAATCGATTAAGAAAAAATGGCTAAGGTGGTTGATAAATATGCAGTCTTGATTCAAGAGCTAGAAACCTTACAGGGACTGCGGATTAAATTGTAAAAAGGGACAGAGGAGGTTAAATGGTGAATTTTTTGCGAATGGAGTTAAAAAAGGTGCTAGGTATGACCCGATACAGCGAAGATGCAACATATATCGGAAGTTGCGGTTATGTGAGAGTAAATGAGGAAGTTCGTATGCGTCTGGAGTTTTCCAGATCTTCTACTACAACATATGACGGAATCGTTATGACAATGCTTAACCGAAAGGAGGGAACGATTGATACCAATGCGTTGAAATTCCGGGATATTTGGGGCAGGAAGGCGGTCAGCAATCCCAATTTCAAGGAAGGGATTATCCCGCACATTTGGGAAAACAAGGAGAAGGAGTGGTATGTCTATAAGCCGAACCAGAAGGATTACCAGATATTGGCGGATGAGATTAGTCAATATGTTGGACTGTTTCAGGAGGCAGAAATAACTCAGGGACAGCAAATGAATATGTAAATCCGGGAATATGGTAAGGCTTTGCTGTGAAGGAGGTGATGGTGTTCATTGTGTGAATAGAAAAGAGCAGATTGTTATGACAGAGAGAGACTGATGAAAATCAGTGTCTTTTTTCTCTTGCAAGAGAGCAAAAAAGAAGGAGGCAGAGTTCCGGCCGGGAAAAGATATCTGACTCTTTTTTGAATGGATTTAGAACAGAAAGCGATTGAAAGAGTGAGGATGGCGTCAGAGATGTCCCTGCGACTATACGGACGCCCTTTAGTTGTAACGGACAGTGGAGGGAAAGACAGCGCGGTCTGTAGGGAAATTGTAAGACGTGCCGGGATACCATTTGAGATTCATCACAACCTGACGACAGCAGATGCACCTCAGACCATTTACTATGTGAGAGATATTTTTCACAGGTTGGAACTGGAGGGGATTACCTGCTGTGTGAATTATCCGATATACAAAGGCCAGAGAGTTACCATGTGGTCTCTGATCCCTATGAAAAAATTCCCACCGACAAGGCTGCAAAGATATTGCTGCCAAATTTGTAAAGAGAACTCCTGCCGGGAGCGGTTCATTACCACCGGTGTACGTTGGGCGGAGAGTGTGAAGCGGAAAAATAAACGAGGCGTTTTTGAAAATTTTGTCTCAGATCCCAGTAAGAAGATTATCCTGAATAATGACAATGATGAGCAGCGCATGCTGTTTGAGAGTTGCACATTAAAAGGGAAAAGAATCTGCAATCCGATTGTAGACTGGCGGGACTCAGATGTGTGGGAATATATACGCAGCGAGCGCCTGGAGCTTAATCCGCTTTATGATATGGGATTCTACCGAGTCGGCTGTTTGGGATGCCCCATGGCAGGGAAGAACCGTTGGACAGAGTTTCGTCTATTCCCGACCTACCAACGGGCATATATACGATCATTTGGAAAGATGCTGGATGTAATCCATGCTGGCGGCGGCAAAACGAAGTGGAAGACAGCGGAGGATGTTTTTTCGTGGTGGATGGAGGAAGAGACTATAGAGGGGCAGATAAGTTTGTTTGATCGAATTGAATGGTTGGGAGAAAAGGATATTTTGTAGAATCTAAGCGATATCAAGGGGGATCTAAGCATTGGGGTAGAGATTGGCGGAAAGGAATTCTCTACTTCAATGTTTACATAGATTAGAAAACCTAGTCAGAATTCTTGGATATAGGTTACTCCGGAAACATAAAAGAACAAATGTTCTCTAAATCTATTGCGATATACACAATACTAAGGTATAATAGAAATATGATGTAAATGTATAGATTTATAGAATAATAGATGGTAAAATGAAAATTACAATAGAGAGAGATGGGTGAGAGAAATGCCTATAGCGATGGATATATGCCCTCGACAAAAGACATGGGAAGAGTATAAATATGAAATCGAAGCGCTGAAAAAGTCAAATAACTGCAATTCGGAGAAAGAAGAAATTGCATTTGCCCGCTCATTTAGCTTTTCTGTCATGAAATTTCTGTGGCGAAATGTAAATTATAAAAAAAGGTGGGAGTGTAGGCAAATAAAGATTGTTTCTAAAAGGTTGGATATTTATGCAATAAGACTGGCGAAAGATATTGCAGATTACTTTATTACATTAAATATAATGGAATATGCGTATTTAATGGGCGCTATGTATACAATGCTTTTACCTGACAGCTATCGTTCAGATAATGGAGTTTACTATACACCACCGTCTATATCAGAACGTCTTCTTGATTTATTAGCAGCAGAGGGGGCAGATTGGGCAGAAGATAAAGTCTTAGATCCGGCTTGCGGAGGAGGAGCATTCTTAGTTACAGTTGCCAATCGTATGTTAGGGGATTATAGGATAAAGGAATTATCTGCAATCGAAAAAATCGAACATATAGAAAAGCATCTATCAGGTATAGAAATAGATATATTTGCAGCATGGATTACTCAGACTTTGGTTGACATACTGTTGTATTCGGAAACGATAGTGGCGGGAAGAAGGCTAAAGTCCATCGTTAAAGTTCAGGATACAATTCAATGTATTGAAACAGAGACAAGGCGTTTTGATGTAATAGTTGGAAACCCGCCATATGGTAAAATAAAGCTGGATGAGGAAACTAGAAAACTATATTCAAGATCATTATACGGACATGCAAATTTATATGGGCTATTTATTGATGCATCATTAAGGATATTGCAGTCAGGAGGTTTGGTCGGATTTGTAACGCCAACTTCGTTTTTAGGAGGGAAATATTTTTCAAATCTGAGAAAGTTATTAGTTGAGGAGAATCCTCCTTTAGCAATTGATTTTATTTCAATGCGGTCCGGTGTATTTGATCAGGTCCTTCAAGAAACGTGCCTGGTTGTTTTTGGACCTAATAGAACGCGGTGTGTAACTGCGAATAAAATTAATGTGGAAAACAATGTATATAGTGTTGAGCGAATTGGAAGTTTTCAAATTGAGGAAGGAATAAAACCATGGGTAATTGCCCGTGAACCGGCAGAGGCTAATATCGTTAAAAAAGTTAGAGGAACGAATACCACATTACAAGACTATGGATATAAAGTTTCAACAGGGCAACTGGTATGGAATCGGTTAAAAACACAGATTTATGAAGAACCAGAGTGTGGGGTAAGACCTATTATTTGGGCAGAGGCAATTTCGGTAGATGGACAGTTTAAGTTTAATTATCAATATAGACGTAAAATGAAATATATAAAAATCTCAGAAAGGCAAGAATTCTTAGTATGTAGACAAGCAGCAGTACTGGTTCAGAGGACTACTGCAAAGGAACAGAACCGAAGATTGCAGACGTGTATATTGCCACAGGAATTTATTGATAAATGGGACGGAGTTGTGGTTGAAAATCATGTAAATATTGTACATTCGATATCGGACGTCCCCAAAGTATCCCAAAAGGCATTAACGCTGATTTTAAATTCACAGACAGTAGATCGAATATTCAGATGTCTGTCTGGAAGTGTAGCAGTATCGGCTACAGAACTGCAGGCAATACCTCTACCACCAGTTGATAATTTGAAGGAATTGGAAGAAATAGCGGCAGCTGTACATAAGGCGAATACTGATAAAGAAATGCAGGAGAAGATAGAGAATATCATTTTAAAAGCATACGGGCTGGAGGATTAAAAGACATGGTTTCTGAGTGGTTATCTGGAGAATTGCCGGAGATTGAAGAGATACAGGAAAGATTAAAAGCTATTTTTCCAAGAGAAATAGACGTAAATGGTTATATAATCCGTGAAATGGGTGCAAAAACAGTATTCACAATGCTATATAGTTTTTGTGTTGATGAAGAGGAGTGGATCAGGCCAGCAACTATTACTTGTATGACGGATGAACAAGCCGTTATGCAAACGCCGGAAAAAAGAAAAGAATGGCTCGCTTTAAGCCAAAGCAAAGATGCTCCTAGAGATATACCAGGAAGGTGGTATAAACCTAATACAAGAGAACCTATAAGGGATGAGACAATAAGAGAAATGGTACGGTTGAACGCAGTTATAGAAAGAGCAGGATTAGCAACAACCTCCCCATTACCCAGGTATTCTTTGCAAGCTCAGTTTGCAGATCTTTTTAATCCTAAATTACAGGGTGAGGAATTAGATTTAGCCATTCAAAAATGGCAGGAAGACTTTTTGTCAGCAACTTCGCTGGCAAGAGTCGCGTTGTCTAAACGATTAGTTTCGGCATCATCAGATGGAGTATTAGTGAACCTTCCGAATGGTGAAACTAGAAAAATGGCTTCAGGCCCAAGTAGTGAACTTGCAAAGGCAGTTGTTGAGCAGTTTGCTAAAAAATTCATGAAAGATCCGGCAGTTATCTTAATGAGTGAGTCGGCTAAAAAGTTATTACTAAAAGATGATGATTTGTGTCAAGCAATTGGTTTTGATGTAGATGTATCTACTGTGCTCCCAGATTTGATTTTAGCGGAATTAGGAGAAAAGCAGCCGATTATAGTGTTTATCGAATGTGTTGCAAGTGATGGCCCTATTAATGATCGTAGGAAGTTGGAATTGTTAGAGTTGGCGGCGAAAGCGGGATATAAAGAAAAGGACTGTGTTTGTGTGACTGTATTTAGAGACCGCTCTAACTCCGTAAGCCGTAAGTTGGTTCCATCTATTTCTTGGGGAACCTTTATTTGGTATGCTAGTGAGCCGGATAATATTATTTACTTGCGAGAGGGAAATGAAGAAAGAGCAGTTTCTATTGGTGGATTTTTAGAACTGTAAGAAAAAAAGATGCTGGTTGAGATCAATTACTAATAGTGAGTTATAAAGGGCGGTTTGTGTAAGTGTTAAGCATACCGCTCTTGCTGTACGAAAATTAATAATATAAGGTTATATTGTTAAATGGTTTTCAAGGGGGAGTGTAAAAATGGCTAAATATACAGATGATGATATACGCAAAGCATCAAAAATTACATGTAAGATGGCTGGAGAATATTTAGGCATATCTTCGATGGCGGTTAGTATTGGTATGAGAAACAATCTTTTACCAATAGGGTTTGCGATTCATAATGAAGAGAGGGATCGATCATATTCAGAAAGCTGGAGCTACCATATTATTGGGGAACGTTTGATAGCATATAAATACGGAAAAATTACAGAGGTTCAGGTTCAAGGTATAGAGAAGAATCTACAAACTATTATTGAACAATTTCAGGAAATGAAGAATGATCTGGTTTTTATATTAAGCGAAGACGCAAAATAGGAGACATTGATTTGTTTGAATATGCGTTTTCGCTTTTTGCCTATAGTACAAAAGAAGGGGAGGTAGATAGTGATGGAGAATACGATAAAGATTAATAGACAGAAATTGTATGATGAAATATGGGAAATATCTGCCTCCGGTGTAGCAAAGCAATATGGATTAAATTATGCTAAACTGCTACAAAGCTGTAAAGATTATGAAATCCCGATCCCACCATCGGGGTATTGGACAAAAATAGCTTGTGGAAAAGAGGTAAGTAAGGCACCCTTGCCACAATCTGATATAGATGAGATAGAAGTGCTAAAGCAAGGGGTATCACGGAAAGAAAAACGTCAACCGGAACCTACAGAGAAAATTGTTAAAGAATCAGATGAAAAATCAGAAAACAATAAAAATGATAAGGTTAAGGCTATTGAAGAAATAAAAGAATATGAATTGGAAGTATTGCCAGATGTATTGAATTTTTTAGATGATGAGGAACGGACAAAGGTTATAGAAATAGCTAAAGCATTAACAGTACAAAGCAATTCGCGTCCACATCCTAAATTGGTTGCTTATCGTAAGAAAATATCTGATTGGAAAAAACAGGAGGCAGACAGAAGAGGGAGATATCATTCTAGTCGAGATGATATACCCTTATTTGTAAATGATGTTTCGGAAAGTTCGATGGGAAGAATTTATGATTTTATGAATGCCCTTTTTCAAGCAGTCGAACAGCTTGGGGGAGTTATCTATGAAGATTTAACTGTTAAAATTCGAGAGGATAAGGTGCGGTTTAAAATAGTGGAATCCATGGATAAAGTTCCTCATCAAATGACGAAACAAGAGGCTAGAGATTTGCTAATCTATAAAGATGCGCAAAAGCAGCACCGCTGGGCGTCTGAGCCTAGAATACCAAAAACTGATAATGTATATAATGGGAAAATTCGGATTGTTTTTTCAGATGGTAAATATTTTAAAGACAGTACAAAGACGAGACTAGAGAGCCAAATAGGGGAAGTTTTGATTTATATGTATCAATTGTCGGAAGAGTTACGTTTGGAGCGTGTAAAGCGGGAAGAAGAACATAAATTATGGGTAGAGAAACAAAGGCTAGCTGAGGAACGTAAGCAGAGACTTGAAGATGAAAAAAGAAATACTAGGGTTCTTCTAAATCGGGCAAACGATTATGAGATGGCCTGCAAGATTAGAACATACATAAGTGCTGTCACACAGTCTCAGCCGCTTACAGAAGAAATGATTAAATGGATTAAATGGGCTTCGGATAAAGCTGATTGGTTTGATCCTATCGTTAGTCGTGAGGACGAATTCTTTGGGAAAAGAGAACATGATAAAGCGGATGATGATAAGAATATATTTACTAGAAATCGTTATGGGTATTAGTGAGACTGATATTTATAGTAGTAAGTATAAAAATTAATAAAATGGGGGTATGATAATGTATTTATCTTTACTGAAAATCAGCAATTTTAGATGTTTTGATGACAGTGAACATATTATCAGTTTTAATCCGGGTTTAACCATACTGGTTGGTGAAAATGATTCAGGTAAATCAGCGATAATGGATGCAATCAGAATTGTTTTAGGCACAACTGATCTGGGGTGGATTCGCATAGAGACAGATGATTTTTATAAGGAAGATATTTCTTTGGAAATAAGTATTATGTGTAAATTTTCAAATTTGTCATCTGAAGAACAGGCTTCATTCTTGGAGTGCTTGACATATGAAGATCAAGAAAAATCAAAGGTGCCTTGTCTTTATTTACATTGGAGGTGTAAATATTTGACATCATTTAAACCGCCACGTCCTATTTCATCAATATCTACGGGAAAAGACGGAAATGGCCCTGTACCGTCAGCAGAGGCACGGGAACTGCTTCGCGTTACTTATCTACGGGCGTTGAGAGATGCGTATAGTGATATGCAGTCGGGAAAACATTCACGATTATCTCAAATTGTTCATAATATTTCAGGATTAAATAATGGTGAAAACGAATTTCAAGAAGGCATGGATTTGCACAAATTATCGTTAATTGGTATCACCAATTTATCGAATAGTTTATTGGAAGCCCATTCAGCCATTAAAGCCGTAAATGAAAATTTGACAGAAATTCTAAGTAGTCAAATGTTACTTAAAAAGGATACTATTAAAACTAGATTTGAAGTGGCTGGGACTAATAGCAATGATCTACAAAAAATGATAACTCTTCTCGAAAAACTCGACTTAGCCGTAGATAAAAATGCAAGTGCTATGCAGGGGAAGGTTGGATTAGGCACAAGTAATATCATGAGTATGGCATGTGAATTGCTTTTACATAGAGAAGCCGAAGCCGCAAAAAAATCCTCTTTTTTGCTTGTTGAAGAACCGGAGGCACATGTACACGCGCAAAGACAATTGAAACTGATTCAATCACTAGAAAATGAGGCGGAAAGCAAAAATCAACAGATTATTATGACAACACATTCTCCATTATTAGCTTCGGTTGTTAAACTGGGGAATATAATATTAGTAAAAAATGGACAAGTGTTTCCGATGGCAGAAGGGCATACCAAGCTAAAAAAAGATGATTATAAATTCTTGGAGAAATATTTGGATGCAACTAAAGCAAATTTGTTTTTTGCAAGAAGTGTAATTATTGTTGAAGGTCCAGGAGAAGCATTATTACTTCCTACAATCGCAAAATTACTGGGGCGCAATTTTACAGATTTTGGAACATCATTGGTTGATGTAAGAAGTACAGGACTGCGTCGCTATGCAGGTATTTTCCAACGTGTTGATGGTGATACTCTACTGGATATTAAAGTTGCTTGTGTTACTGATAGAGACATAATGCCAGACTGTGCTCCGCATATTTGTATAAATGACGAATATACATTAGATCCAACGTCATGGCCCAAGAAGAAATATAGAAATTGGAGAGCGGAAGCTGATTTTACGCCAGAAGAAGCAGCTTCTCATATCAAAGATATCAAACAAAAAGCTGATGGACAACAGGTTTTAACATTCGTTGCTGATCATTGGACGTTAGAATATGATTTGGCTTTTGCAGGTTTGCAGTATACTAACATGAAAGGGGCATTGATAAAAGCAATTGTAAAAGTAAGTTATGTTGAAAAAAATTGGGTTGACAAGATAAAATCTATAACAGCAGATATTGATAAGTTACCTACTCTTGAAGAGAAGTCATCTTATTTTTATAATTTCTTTGCTGGAAAAATCGCATCCAAAGCGGACTTTGCTCAACAGTTTGCGTTTGAATTGGAAGAAACATTTACTGGAAAATTGGAAGAGTTGAATGAGGCATTGCCATCATATTTGGTAGAGGCCATAAAATATGTCACAGAGGAATAGAGATGGGGATTGATAGACTAAAACAAATAGAAATTACAGACGAGGATGTTACATGGGTTGAATCTATAATGGGCTTCCGTTTTGATGGTAACAGATCTGATATTATCAAAAATTTGGAATCAATAGATATTCAAGCATTCCCGGGAAGTGGAAAAACAACTATACTGATTGCTAAATTGGCGATATTGGCAAAGAAGTGGTCATATACTAATGCGGGAATATGTGTTTTGTCCCATACAAATGTTGCCCGTGAAGAAATTGAGGAGCGATTAGGTAATACGGATATAGGGAAAAAGCTTTTGATGTATCCACACTTTATTGGTACCCTTCATTCCTTTTTTGATACCTTTGTTGCTTTACCTTGGCTCCGTTCTAATGGCATTTCCATGAATTTAATAGATTCAAATATTGTTAAAGAACAGCGATGGAGCAAAGTTCCCTATAAAGCAAAATTGTATTTAGAACATTTGCATGTTAATGAACAAATTTGTAGTCATAGCGGTGAAATAGGTCAGATTAATTTACCTTCAACAAACAAATATTATCAAACTATATTAGACATAATACAAGAGTCTCAACAAAATGGGAATTTTACATTTGATGAGATGTTGCTATATTCCAAACAGGCGTTGGAAGAGTGCGATTCTTTATCTATTGGCCTACAACAGCGGTTCCCAATTGTTTTTATTGATGAAGCACAAGATACCAATTCATTTCAATGGGAATTGCTTCATAAAGCGTTTCCAGAGTTGGATGGTATAACAATTCAACAAGGATTTGGCGACCGTAATCAAGCAATTTATAATTATGTTAATGAAGTTGTCGATAAGCCGGAATTTCCAAGGATAGCACCGTTAATACTTAACGAAAGCCAAAGATTTGATAATAGGATAGCTCGTTTAGCCAATACGGTAGCTGTTTCGTCTGAGCAAATGATAGGTACACAAAATGAATTTACTGAAAGAGAAAGTTGCCATACTATTTATTTGTTTTCTAAAGATAAGGCTCCACAAGTAATTGAGGAATTTGGACAGCTTGTTTTAAATACATTCTCTGACGCGGAATTATTAAAAAATAGAAAGGCTGGCTGTCACGTTGTAGGTATGGTTCATGTTAAGAAAGATGATACCTCTGAAAAACAGTTTCCCAAAGGTATATATGATTATTGGCCATGTTATGAGGCAAATAAAATGAGCAAGAATACAAACCCGAATCGACTAATAGAGTATATTAGAATGGGACGTTACGAGTTTGAAAAGAATGGAGAATTATGTGGTTTTATAGACTGGAGTGCAAGAGGTATTCGGAGACTGATTAATATAACAAAGGGTCAAAATTTTATAATAGCAAACAATAATCCCTTTTCTGCAATCGCTAAACAACTTCCGGAGGAAAAACAATTGGCAATAAGAAAAGACTTTTTTCGGTTGTTTGCTGCGGATATCTCAACTGAGGAAAATTGGGGAAATATACAGTGTATTATAGAAGATATTTTGGACCAGTTTGATTTGAAGATAAATAGTAAAGCAAAAAGCTTTGTTTTATGGACAGCAGCCACTGATTTAAAATATGATGATCAGGAGAAAACGTTAAAAGTATTACCTAACCATTACATTTACAGGGAAAAGAATAGTGAGCGGTGTGTTGATTTGGAATTTGGCAGTATTCATTCAGTAAAAGGAAGGACACATTTGGCAACTTTAGTTTTGGAAACTTTTTCAAAAGCGCACAATATGAAAAAGATATTAAAATATCTGTGTGATAAGCCACCAAAATCAATAGGGGCCAACCAAAGTCGGTTGAAATGTCAGTATGTAGCCATGACACGTGCAAAAGCACTATTATGCCTTGCTATTCCGATAGAGTTCGTAGATGATAAAGCGCAGGAATTACTGGAGGCTGTAGGCTGGACAATTAAAATAATTAGCTAACACACTGTTAATAATAAAGCTCTTGAGGTAACGTTTCTTAAGGGCATTATTATTGGCAGTGCTCATCACCAATAAAATTTTTCTCTTTCTGGAGATGCGTGAATATATCTAAGTCCTAAAATATGGTACAATCGGATAAGTAAGTCGTGAAGCAGATTTAAAAATTTAACAATATAGTTTATGAATTGTTTGGGCAGGAAGTATTATGCTTCCGCCAAGGCTAAACTATACTTTTCGAGTATCCGAATCACAGCTTCTAAGAATTGTGAGACCTTCTGCCTTTTAGAGAAAAGAGACCCGTAATTATATTAGAAACTCTACTATTATATTTATGAGAGTTGCCACAAGAAGTATGAAACTCTTTTCACTATAAAAAAGGGAAATATATGTACTGCTTGGCTGACTGGGTTATGGTGATTTGGGGCATATATCCAAATGATGCGATAGAAGCAACTGGTTTTAAGGACGATTTGGGAACGAATAAAAAACAAAGCAAAATATTTGAGCTCTTAGAATTGATTGATGGGAAGAGCGTTTGATTTTATAAATAAATTAGAATGATATGCAGAGGATAAGGGAGTATGAAAGCAATAAATATATATACATATTCAAGAATACAAGAAGATATGGCTACTGAATTCGAAAATATTCTGTCACAAAGGACAAAAAAACTAAATGTAAAATCACAAGAATTTGAGGCAATAAAAACCCTTGTTAATTTGTTACTAGATATAGGTGCTGAAGTAAGGGATTTTGAAAATTTTTTTGCTTCATTTATAATAGAGCAGATTGGAAAAGAATTTGATTTGATAAAACTTGATAAGGATAATCTTGTTTTAAATATTGAATTAAAAAGTGAAGATGTAGGTGTAGAGGCTATTCAAAATCAATTAGAAAAGAATAAATATTACCTGAAACATTTAGCACCAAATGTGCAATTGTATACTTTTGTTGAATCCACAAAAGAATTATATAAATATACCCAAAGTGGAATTCGTCTCGTTGAGATGGATGACTTAAAAGATACTATGCAGTTATTTCAAACGAGTCTTGGGGAGAATATCGAATCTTTGTTTCAAGCGAATAATTACCTGATTTCTCCGTTGAATACACCTCAAAAATTTATGTCTGGTGATTATTTTTTGACGAATCAACAACATGATATAAAGAAAAAAATAGTAAATTTGATTTTGCTTAATGATAGAGAACACATTTTAGGGATAACAGGAAAAGCGGGAACAGGCAAGACACTTTTGTTATATGATACGATTAAAGAAATAGCAGAAAGAGGCTCAACCTGTTGCCTGATTCATAGCGGTATTTTATGTAATGGACACAAAGTCCTAAATATGCAATGGAAGAATGTGGATGTTTTTTCGGCAAAAGAACTGAATGGTGATGGAGCGAAAATCTTAAAAAAATATCAATATATATTTGTAGATGAATCTCAAAGGATCTATACATCAACATTTGAAAAAATAATAGAGGAAGTGAGTTCTGAATCTAAAACTGTAATTTTTGCTTATGATTATGTACAGTCGTTATCAAAAACGGAGGAAAATAGAAACATTCCATCTATGCTGCAAAAAGTTGATGGATTTATGGAATATATGTTATCAGATAAAATTAGAACAAGTAAAGAAATAGCTTCTTTTACAGGAACACTGATAAATTTGAATAACCGGGCAAGAGGATATATGGATTATTCAGATATTGATGTACTGTTTGCGAATAGTACAGAAGAGGCAATGAAGCTGATTTACTTGTATGATGAGAAGGGATATGTATTTATTTCATATACGCAATCACTGTACTATAAGAATTCGATTGACTTATATCCTAGCACTTATGATACACATCATGTTATAGGACAAGAATATGATAAAGTCATGATTATGATGGATGAAAACTTTAGATATGACAAAGAGAGAAGGATACAAGGAAAAGAGCATCCAAATCCAGATTTGCTATTTTATAAGTTATTGTATCAGGCGATTTCTCGTGCAAGAGAAAAACTGTGTATATTGGTGGTAGGAAACTACAAACTATTTTCCGATATTTTGAATATAAAGTATGATATGTTATCTAGGTATCAATATAAAGAAAATCGTACAAATATAACCTTATCAGTTAAAAAATTGAATCGACTTACTAAAAAGATTAAAGATGAACTTCCAGAGGTACAGGCATACGATGCTCTTACGATTTCTGAAGCAGTGGATATGATAAATGATGAATTAATGGGAGCTGAATTAAAGAAAAAGGTTGTACGAAATGGTATAAAATTATTGAAAATAATACAGAAAAAATTGGAATTTGAAGAGATTTATGAATTCATATCTAATTATTGTGAGTATCTAGAAGAAATTACAATTCCATAGGATTGAATTTCTGGTTTGTAGAAATAAGCAAAGTTACGATTTAGATAATGTGATTTTGTATTTAAATTATAGGTTGAAAGAAATTCTGAAACATTATAACTTACAGGCAATCATTGCGGATGGTTTTAAAAAGAATAATGACCGCGCCGTAAGGATTTCGCAAATGGGCAGGGCAGATTGTTAATGCGTATACGATTCAGGACTGGACGATGGACAAAGAGCGCTCCAAAAGGGTATATGTTCACCGACGAATATTTTGAATGTTAATTGGAGAATGTTCGTGAGATATATCTGTCTGAGCACAAGTTATATCAGAAGGTTACGGATATCTATGCCACAGCGTTTGATTACAACAGGATACTAAGACTACCTGGCAGTTTTTTTGAATGGTATAGAATACATATTCCGATATCGGAATATGTATAAAATGCAATGGGCGATACATCGTCATACAGCAGCAGAATTGATTGTAGAGCGTGCAAAAACAGAAAAAGAACATATGGGCCTGACAACATGGGAATCAACGCCAGATGGGAAAATCGTCAAAGCAGATGTTATTGTTGCTAAAAACTATCTGAGCGAAAAAGAAATGAACTATTTAGAGAGGATCGTTTCATTGTATCATGACTATGCAGAGTTACAGGCGAAACGAAGAATACCGATGAGTATGGAGGACTGGGCCAAGCGTCTTGACGGTTTTCTAGAGTTTAATGAGAACGAATTGCTTATGGGACCGGGAAAAGTCAGTTCGGAATAAGCAAAGCTTCATGGAGAGACGGAGTTTGAAAAATATCGCATTGTTCAGGATCGCTTATTTATGTCGGACTATGATAAGTATTTGTTAGAATTAGAATATCAAGCAGAGCAAAGTGATGACTAAAGTTGATTATAGCATTTCCGCTTGGGGAGAATTACGCCCTCCCGCCATCATTATTATCCACTCAACAAATGTCGAGGTGGTAATAATGATGCGGAATTGTGGTTTAGAAAGGAATAGAGAGGGTTAATAACAAGATGTAGTGTCTTTTGGTGAAAAGTGGTCTTGAAATATCAAGGTAGTGGCTGTACTTTGACCATCGAAAATAGTTGTTTCATTGATATCATCTGGATGATAGTTATGTTAAATAAGAATACCAATCCCCCAGCTATGCTGAGGAAAATTGTTTAAGTGGAAACGAGGAGGATATCAATACCCCCCTATGCTAAAATGAGAATGGTGTCGCATGCCAAAATCAAGCATAGGAGGAGGCCGGAATGAACAATAAAAGTTTATTAAATAGTCGCTGGATATACTAATACTATATAGTGTTATTCCAGAATATCGGTTGATAACGTTGTTTGCTCAAGTAAGGAATGATGTATGAGAGATAATCTCGACATCATGTAAGTGCAAAAATGTAGAGATTGATGCGGGTGCAGTATGTATCGATTATGTACATTTAAGTGTGATAATTCCAACTAAGCTAAGCATATCAAGTTTTATGGGCTACTTAAAGGGAAAAGTACGCTAATGATAGACGATAGGCTTCCGGAATTACAAAGTAAGTGGAATAAAGCATTCTGGACAAGGGGGCATTGTGTGGAAACAATCGGTAATATGACAGATGAAGCAGTATAAAGGTATATAAAAAAGCAAGTGGAAGAGTTATGTAAGGAAGACCTGAGAAGTACTGCTTCTTAACAGACCAGTAAAATGCTTGCGATGTCGTCCTCCTGGGGAGCAGTAACAAAGCCCTTTTCTGGGCTAATTACAAACCACCAGTTGAACTGGTAGTTGCTGATATTGAAGAGTTTCGATTAGGGAGATAGATTTCTTATGTTAAATTATTCTAATCTAAATGATGTCGAATTTGAAGATTTATGTCAGGACATCATGTCAAAGAAATTGGATAGGAGTCTACGGCGTTATGCAGCAGGCAGAGATGGTGGAATTGATCTTTCAGATACGGCGGTCAGCCCCGATATAATTGTTCAAGTGAAATATTATCAGAAAACGGATGCAGCTGGTCTGATTGCTTCATTGAAGAAGGAAATAGAAAAAGTTGAAGCGTTGAAGCCTAAACAGTATTATATTTGTTGTTCAAAAGAATTATCTCCAACTAGGATTAAGGAAATTTATAGGATGTTTTCGGCATATATGGATTCGGATAAGAATATTATTACGCTGATTGAAATAGATAATTTTTTATCGATGTGTGAAAATGCTGAAATATTGCAAAGGCACTATAAGCTTTGGATTTCTTCATCTAATATTTTACAGGATATTTACAGCAATGACATTTTTATAGATTGTGAGTCTTTGCTGTCATCGATTGAAAAAGTTGAAAAATTTTTTGTAGAAACTACGGCCTACAGCCAAGCATTGAAATGTTTGGCGGCTCACAAGACGCTGTTCCTTACAGGTGATCCGGGAGTGGGTAAAACTATAACTTCCAAAATGCTAATATTATATTTTGCGGCTAAAGGTTATAGGGTACGATATACAACGGATGTGACTGATTTGGCTGCCTTAAAACGAGCGATATCTAAAGATCGGAATACTAAGGAAGTTATATTACTGGATGACTGTTTAGGACAAGCTTATTTTGAAATGAAAACATCTCAGGGGACGGAGTTGTTGTCACTAATTCGATTTGTTAATGCTTCAAAGAGCAAACTATTAATATTGAATTCAAGAGTAACAATTTATCAGGAAGCCTGTCTTAAAACTCCGGAACTTGTAAAAAGCTTTGAAAATAAAGAGTTTAAAATACAAATATTGAATATGGATGTAATGCCTGATTTGGAAAAAGCCAGAATTCTGTATAATCATATGTATTTTAGCACAGAAGATGAGGACTATTTTTATGCGATTAAAGAAAATCGTAATTATATGAATATCATAAACCATGATAATTATAATCCTCGAATCATTCAGTTTATATCGGATCCAAATAGATACAAAGGTATTACGGCAGCAAATTATTATGAATTTATTCTTAACTGTCTGGATAATCCCCATATGGTTTGGGATAATGAGTATGAAGAACGTTTGCAGGTAACTGACAGGAGCTTATTGATAACGTTATTTTCACTTTCGAATACAGAAGTTTCATATGAGTTGGTGAAAAAATGTTTCATGAAACGAATTCAAAGGGCGCCAGGGATAGATACTACCATCAATCAATTTGAACGTTCATTGAAAAGACTTCAAGATTCATTTATCTGGATAATAGATCAAAGTGGTAGTAAAAAACTTTCTATGGTTAATCCATCGGTTAATGATTATTTAAGATCAAAACTTAAGGATAATCCTCTGGAATTGGAAATAATGCTTGAATCAGCCCTTGTAATATCACAGTATAAGAGATTACTGCCTGACGAGGAAGCAGAAAAAAGAATCATTTCACAATTTGAGACGGGGGGTATAAATAAATTCTATTTTGAGAATGAAGCACAAAAATGTGGAATCATTACATCATATGTTGCTTCGAATTGCATATTGAATCTAACCTATAAAAAAGATATTTATTTGTATTTAAAACACTTTGATGATATTGCTGATTTTGATAAAACAATTATCCATGCAGCAGATATACTAGTAAAGCTGTTCGGTGAAACGCTTTTTCATTTTTATGAGATTGATACGTTCTTGAAGGATTTTGAGACTTTCAAAGAGATCATTTTAAAATTAGAATTGATAGATCTGGTGAACGTTTTAGGGGCATGCTATGAATACTTTGAAGAGGAATTCGAATTTATAGAGATGTGTGAAGAGGTAGTTCAGAAGGCGGTCGATAACTATTGCGAGTCAATAGAGGCTTTATCATATGATTCAGAAATCGGTGACATTGTAAGTAACTATACGCAGGCGGATGAATATGGATATGAAATTGATAAGGACCGAATATTTAGCATAGTAGAGAGCAAAATTACAAGTATTGTAGAAGACCAGATATATGATATTGTGGGTAATCTACCGGGAGATTTAAGCGGAGGCGGGTATTTAGTAGACGATTTTAATATATATATAGAAGGTATAGAAGAGATGATTGATTTCTTTTTGGATGAAGATTATGATGATGAGGGCTATAATAGCGGTGAATCTAACTCAAATGGAGATATCGATCTGATATTTAATCGTTAATAGAGAGTCAAAAGCTATAAAATTTTTTGGCTAAAGGTGAAGCCTCAATCTACGGAGTATCTGTACATGTCCCTTCAGGGAAGCACCATTTAAAAGCCTGGTAACACGATGAGGTGTTACTATCCATCCACAAATATGTATTGGAAAAATCGTTAAAGCTGATGTTAGTGTTGCTAAAAACTATCTGCGCGAAACGGAAATGTTCGGCAAAACGACTTGACGAATTCATGGAGTTTAATGGCAATGAACTGCTTCCGGACAGGGATTTAAGTATCTTAGTTATATAGCACAAGTTAAAAAAATATAGATTGATAGAACGAATCAATTGAGCGTGTCTGACGAATATTTAAGATAATTTAGAGAAACAAAATGATTTCAAAAAGTAAAGGTGTTGCTTATGGCTAATATCGAAAGTATTAAACAAAGAATTCTGCAATTGGATGCAGGGTCATTTCAAAATCTTTGTTATTCTCATTTATATAAAATTGGCTATCCTAATATAGTATCTCTTGGTTGAGAAGTAGATAATGATATTATTGATTAGATAAATACAAATGAATATATAATATAAAATTTTGATGAGGAAATTTAGATATGGAGAACAAGAATAGAGAGATTACAATACACAGCTCAGCCGCAGAGTATTTAACATATGTGGCATCTACGGGTAGTAACTCAGATAGTTTCGAGATGCGCTATGAGGACGAGAACATTTGGCTGACACAGAAAATGATGGCAACCTTATATGATGTTTCTGTATCGGCAATCAATCAGCACCTTAAAAGGATATTTGAAGATAATGAGCTGGTCGAGGAATCAGTTATTAAGAAATACTTAATAACTGCCTCAGATGGTAAATCCTACAGTACGAAACATTATAACTTACAGGCAATCATTGCCGTTGGCTTTAAAGTTAACAATGAGCGCGCCGTTAGATTCCGCAAATGGGCTGGTCAGATTGTCAAGGATTATACAATCCAAGGCTGGACGATGGACAAAGAGCGCCTGAAAAAAGGGCATATGTTCACTGATGAATATTTTGAACGTCAGTTGGAAAATATTCGTGAGATACGTCTGTCCGAGCGAAAGTTTTATCAGAAGGTTACGGATCTTTATGCTACAGCATTTGATTACGACAAAGATGCCAAGACTACCTGGCAGTTTTTCAAAATGGTGCAGAATAAAATGCATTGGGCAGTACACCGGCATACAGCAGCAGAATTGATTGTAGAGCGTGCAAATGCTGAAAAAGAACATATGGGCCTGACAACATGGGAATCAGCGCCGGATGGGAAGATTGTCAAAGCTGATGTTAGTGTTGCTAAGAACTATCTGAGCGAAAAGGAAATGTCCTATTTGGAAAGAATCGTTTCACTGTATCTTGACTATGCGGAGTTACAGGCGGAACGAAGAATACCGATGAGCATGGAGGACTGGGCAAAGCGCCTTGACGGATTTCTGGAGTTCAATGGAAACGAATTGCTGATGGGACCGGGAAAAGTAAGTGCGGAACAGGCGAAGCTGCATGCAGAGACTGAGTTTGAAAAATATCGCATTATTCAGGATCGATTATTTATGTCAGACTATGATAAGTATTTGTTAGAATTAGAACATCAAGCGGAGCAAAGTGAGACATAAAGATGATTATATTGTTTCCGCTTGGAGAGAATTACGCCCTCCCGCCATTATTATTATCCACTCAACAAATGTCGAGACCTGCTGCTTATTGGCTAAAGCATAAAATTTGGAGCTTAAAATATGCTATTATAATGTCGCAATAATATTTGTAGTCAAATATTTACGGTTCTATATGAATGGAGCTCAAATATGCAAGATGGAAAAAAACATAGATTAAGTCAGCTAATGGTAAATGAACTGCTCGATGATATTGATTCACAGTTTAAAGATATGTCGGTTTTGCAAAAAGAGGGAAAAAAGCAAGAAGCAGAAGTTATGTGGGCTGATTTAAAGTGTATGCTTTCGAATTATAGACATGATTTTTCATTCGAAAAAAATCGACATGAGAATTTTGTTAAAACCTGTCTTCCTGCACCGGGCTGTATATTGGCTGAAAATGAGAAGATTATACTCAGAGCATTTTCTGATAGGGATTATGATGATTACATGGGTGTAGCTTATGAATGTTCCTGTATGAAATATGCTTTTAAAGAACGAGAGTTCGTAAAGGAGTTTTGGGAATCCTGTTTTGAGGATATCACAGCATATTATGCAATCATTAAAAAGAATACTAAAGAATTTTTAGGTTATTGCGCTATTATAGATTTGACGGCACTATACTGGGAAGTGGCAATCGAGTTGTTCGAAAAATATAGATACCATGGTTATGGGTATGAGGCCCTTTCTCTTATGTTTGATAAATTGTATGTTTTGACAGGAAAAAAGGTGTTTCGCAGCAGAGTTGATTCAGATAATTATCCTTCTCAGGCATTAATGAAAAAATTAGGAGCAATGCCAAACGGGGTGAGTGAAATTCTTTTGCATGGAGAGACGCTTGAAAAATTTGTAAAAGATAACTTGAATTTGATTGATGATAATTTAAAGGTGTTAGCTCATGAATTTTGTGTCGAACCTGAGATGCTGTTGGGACGAGTATTGGAATATCGAATTGAGTGGTCCGATAAGTAAAGTTAGATATACAGATGATATACGCAAAGCATCTAAAATTACATGTAAGATGGCAGGAGAATATTTAGGTATATCTTTGATGGCGGTTAGTATTGGTATGAGAAACAACCTTTTATCAATAGGATATGCGCTTCATAATGAAGAACGGGACTAATCATATTCAGTAAGTTGGAGTTATCACATTATCGGGGAACGTTTGATAGCATATAAATACGGAAAACTACAGAGGGTCAGGTTCAAGATATAGAGAAAAATCTGCAAACAATTATTGAGCAATTTCAGGAAATGAAGAATAACCTGGTTTTTATATTAAGCGAAGACGCAAAATAGGAGACATTGATTTGTTTGAATATGCGTTTTCGCTTTTTGCTATAGAACAAAAGAAGGAAATGTAGATAGTAGTGCAGGTTACAATAAAAATTAATCGACAGAAATTGTATGATGAAATATGGGAGATATCTGCCTTCGGTGTAGCAAAGCAATATGGATTAAATTATGCAAAGGTTATAGAAAGTGCTAAAGTGTTAAATGTATAAAGCGATTCGCATCCACATGCCCTTTTCATTCATTACATAATCATACCCCATTCGTGAATTGGGCTTTACATAGAATTCCTCTTTATGATAAAACTATAAAGTGGTAAATACTTAACTTTTTGTCAGGAGGTATCGTTATGCTGTCTATTGGTATTTGTGATGATGATATCCACATGCTTACTTACTTAGAAAAATTATGTCAGAAGATTCTGCCTGAATGTAAAGTTACAAGCTATCAGACCGGCAGTGAGCTTTTAAAGAGCCAGGCAGCTTTTGATATTATTCTAATGGATATTAAGATGGAGGGGGAAGATGGGCTGGAGACAGTCCGGAAATTACGTGACAATCCCGTTGCTGATTTTTCACGCAGTCCGGCAGTTATTTTTATTACCTCTTATGATGAATATGTATTTGAGGCTCTTGACCTTTTTGCTTTTCAGTACCTTCTAAAGCCTTTAGACGAAAATAAATTTGAAAGGACACTCCTGACGGCTGTTTCAGAGTGTTCCAGGCAGACAGAAGAAGCTCTGACCTTCCATACGAAATCTTGTCATTTCCGGATTATTCCCAGTCGGATTTTATATGTAGAGAGTAACCTTAGAAAGGTCATCATTCATACAGAAAAAGAAGCTGTAGAAATATATGCAACGATGGCTGAGCTAGAACAGCGTCTTGACAGCCGGTTTTACCGATGCCACCGCGGATATCTGGTAAACTTTGAGAAGGTGGTGAAATATGACAGGAAAAACATTGCGCTGTCAGATGGTACTAATCTTATTTTAGCGAAAAACAGATACACAGAATTTGTTGACGCATACCTCCATTTTTTAAAGAGAGATTCTTGACAATCGTCAAGTGAGAAGAAAAGGGACTGTAAATAAGTCCCTTTCTTGAATTCTAAAGTTCAAACAGTAATTTGATTTCATTATGTTACAAACATGATACATTTCTCTGTTAACCTATACCTTTACTCGAGGAACAAGTCCATGTGCAGCATTGAGTTCCGGTGTGTCGTAAAGAGTATATATTAATAATTTTACTGTGAGGTGAGATGTGCTATGAAAATTCTGATTGTAGAAGACGAAGAAATGATTGCAGATATCATATCGGCCGGGCTTACCAGAACGGGGTACCAGTGTGAATGTGTTTATGATGGCGCCGAGGCGGCCGGGCTTTTGGAGGAGAAGCGGTATGATTTGATTCTCCTCGATATCATGCTGCCGGGGGCAGATGGTTATGAACTGATGGAATATATCAAAAACTACAATACTCCTGTGATTTTCATTACGGCAAGGACCAGGCTGGAAGATAAGGTGAGGGGATTTAAGCTGGGAGCAGATGACTATATCACCAAACCGTTTGAGCTGGCAGAGCTGACGGCCCGCGTGGAAGCTGTTCTGAGAAGGTATGGTAAAAGCTGGGATAAGATTGCTGTTGCAGGAATAGAGGTTGATATGGAGTCAAAGACGGTCGAAAAAGACGGCCGCCCGGTGGAACTCACAGCTAAGGAGTATGATCTGCTTCTGCTGTTTCTCAGAAACCGGAATATTGCCCTTTACAGGGAGCGCATTTATGAGGAAGTGTGGGGCGGGGAGTTCGATCCGGACAGCCGGACGGTGGATATCCATGTGCAGCGCCTGAAACGGAAGATGGGGCTGGAGCATTCGATTGTATCTGTCAGAAATGTGGGCTACAGGCTGGAGGTGTCAGAGACGTGAAATTATGGCAGAGATTCTGTCTGTGGCCGCTTTCCTTCTTCCTTGTGATATTTCTTGGGACCGGTGTTTTGCTGATTGAACAGAATACGCGGCAGGTATTTGAACTGAACCTGAACCAGCTCTCAGAAGAACAAAAAAGTATCACGGAGGGTTTAAACTGGTATATTTATACCAGCAGCGTCCGCGATTCGAGGCGGGGGATTGGAAAGACAAATGAATATATCCGGGAATATATGGAAAACCGGCCCAGAATCCGGGGGATGTATTATCTGATTACAGAGACTGGTGAAAATGCGCAGGAGGTATACTCCAATCTTGATTTGGAGCTGCCGGTTATGCCGCCCCAAGAAGTGACCTACACTCCGCAGTATAAGATTCTGCAATATGGAGAGAAACAGTTTCTGCGTCTTTCCAGCCTGTTTACGTTACCATATCAGACATATGAAGATGCCTGTTTTATGGATATTACAGACTTTGTGCAGAATCGCAGCCGGCAGTACCGGTACTTTTTTGGCCTCTTTTTTGTAACAGCCGCCGTGTTGGCTGTGGGAATGTATGGGATATCCAGACATTTGACAAAATCTGTGAGCCTTCTGACCGAATCAATCAGAAAAATTGGCAGCGGTAATTATACGGAGCTTGTCGAAGTGCGGGGAAACGATGAAATCAGTGAATTGGCGGCGCGTTATAATGAAATGGCGCAGGCCGTCGAAGACAAAATATTCGCATTAGAAAAGACAACAGAGGAACAAAGGCGTTTCATTGATAATTTCTCACATGAACTTCGCACTCCTCTGACAGCGGTAGTAGGATACGCTGATTTGCTGCGATCTGCAGATCTCGATCAGGACGCATCGCAGCAACTGGGGGAGCGTATTTTTAAACAGGGAAAACGGATTGAAAAATTGTCTGAACTAATGCTTCAACTCGTATTTTTAGAACATCACAGCTTTGAGCTGGTTCCCTGTGATTTACGGGAGGTGGTGATGGAGGCGGAAACGATTCTGCAGCCATTGGTTCAAAAGGCACAGATGAAACTGATCGTACAGGTTCCGGAGGGGCCGGTTATGATACGGGCAGAGAGAGAACTGCTGTTAAACCTACTCGGGAATCTGACGGATAATGCAAGGAAAGCGTCAAACGTGGGGGATACCATACAGATTTCTATACGGAGAGAGGCAGGGGAGGCGATGATAGAGATTGAGGACGAAGGGGAAGGGATCCCGGAGGGAGAACAGGACAAAGTGTTTGAAACTTTTTACATGGCAGATAAGGTTAGGAGCAGAAGAAATGACGGAGTAGGGCTGGGACTTTCCATCTGTTCGGATATCGTAAAGATTCATCATGCCAGACTGGAACTTGTAAGCAGAGTAAAGGTGGGAACGAAATTTACAATCATATTTCCGATGTTACAATCATGATACAATTCCCGGCTAAGATAAGTGCATACCGGTCACATGGTAAATATAATAAAAACGAGGAGATTGTAATGGGAAACAGAAGAAACATGAAAAAAGTCACAGGCATCTTATGCGCGGGAGTGCTTATACTTAGCCTGTCAGGGTGTGGGAGCGTATATGCAAATGAAGCGGGAAGGCAGTCAGGGGCAGCTACTGCCAGCGGGGATATGCTGAAAACTTCAGTAAATGCGAAGGAAAACGGAAAGCCTCAATCGGATGCTGCCGTTGTTGAACTGGCAAAAGATGCCCTGGAGAATTATTTTGGGGTTCATATGACGGATACAACAGGATATTCTGTCAGTGTACAGTATATGGACGCAATGCCGGAATACGAGGCAGAGCAGCAGACTGTCGTTACATTCCTTCCGGAGGAGCTTAACTTTGGTGAAATCTCGGCAGACACTGTGATTGATATGGAAAATATCGAGACAAAACCGATGTATGATGTATCCTTTCATGCGGAGGGAGAGGTGAAAGGAATCCATTTAAGTTATGTGGATTGGGAAAAAAGTGAAATGCCGATTACTGCACAGTCCGCAGAAGAGACAGCAAGACAATTCGTGATATCCCATCAGCTGGCAGCAAAAGACAGCTTAAAGGTTCTCGGCAGTGCAGCAGCTTCATCCGATACCATAGCAGTGGTAATCCAGCATAAGGAAGGACGCGCCCTCTTGATTGGAGTGGATTCATTGGCTGGGAAAGTAAGATATTTTGAAGATATGACTGAAAAGAGCGCAGTAAAGTCAATCACGCCGTTTGAAGAGGGAAAAGGCTTGGGCTGATTAGGGTTATGATACAAAACGGCATCTTATCCGGCAAGGAAGTAGGTGCCGTCTTTGATTGTGACATTCTGATGATATTTTCATGCTATGATGGGGAAACTGGAATGCAGAGTATTTGCAATGAATAAGGCGGGGAAATGTAATGAAAAGGAAAAAAAGGGAGTGGTTGGGGTGGAGGGGGGAGGGTGGCATTGACGCGGTCGTGGCTTCCTATAATTCCAAACACATGAATGTGCAGGAACATAAAAAGGCAGCGGATTATAATAATTGAGGAAACCAGAATTTATTGGAAAGATGTCAGGCTGGAAGGGAAAGCGAGGGATATATGGAACGGAATGAGAAAGAAAGTTTAAATGTCAACAATTTTGGTCATTATATGTTGGATTTTATATCAGACAGAGTAAAGATTTCCGGTCAAAGCAATTCTGATAAATGGAGTCTGCTTTTTCAAAAAATTGAAGAGTGGAAGAAGCAATATTTTATATCTTCAGAATTGGTTGAAATCTTTGGTGTGAATGGCTGGTATGTGGATTTAGAATTCAGCCGTTTCCGGCACATGGACCTTACCGTATTTCAAAAGCAGGACTATGTGACAATCCTGTTGCTGATTGACTTATTAAATTCCTGTGACGAAGATGCAATGGAATATAAATGTATAGAAAATACGGAATTTGAATCGTACTTTCATACTGGTTACGATTATCAGACTAAGGAGTGTGCGGTGTTATCCAATGTGGAGTTCTGCGATGAATTACAGCGTTTGTATGACAGCTCTTTTGAACGGTTCCAGTATTATGAATATGAGTCGGTAAGCAAGAATCCAAAAGTGATTGAAAAACTGAAAAAGCAGTATCCGGTTTTACAGAGCTATCTGGACTTTTATGGGAATAATTTAAAAGAGAGCAGCAAAATAATCAGGATAAATTCTTTTGGACAAGATGAAACGGTGTGGTATATAGCAGCGATTGATCCTACGGTATTTTTGATATCTGTGAGGGAAATCATTTAATCGCGTAGGAGTTCTTTTGGCTGCCAGCACGGATCATGATGTTACTTCGATATCATTGATATGACGGAGGTCTCAGATGAACTGGTCAGTCTCCAAAGATGTACAGCTGCTTAAACTGTGGATAGAAAATAACAGGGATTCTGCCATGGCGTTTCAGAGAGGGCGTTTAAAACGGGAGGGAGGCACACTCTCTATCAGCGCAAGAAAAGTATTGGTTTCTGCTTTGTTTTCAGACGGCGCCTTCCAGACCACGATTGATTTGGACGGTGTGACAGAAATCTATCTGGGCGGGCTGAAAATATGGCCGGACAATGATTCTGGCAGTAAGAATCTGCGGCATAGTTGTAATGAATGGGCTATGAAAATGCCATGAAAAGACCAACGCCATTTTCTGTCAGGCAGTATAATTATATTGAGAAATTTTGTGAATTTTAGGGGGAATTATCGTGAAGTTTTATCAGCCATCTGGGAAAATTTCCGGGTGGTTTTATTTGTACTTTTTGGTCTGCGCGGTGGGAATTGTTCCATTGTTTGCTTATGGTTATACGCTGGCTGCGGGATATGTCATTCGCCCAAAGTAAAGAATCGCAGCATTTATCAAGGTTTACCTTACAATTGTAAAAAAGACAGCTAAACAATTCATTATTCTGAAGAGGAATTGCTCCGGTATATGGCGGTCAGTCCTATGATGGGACGCAGGCTGTTGCCATATGCAGAGAATGGTGAACATCAGCTCCTTTTAGGCAATAGAAGGGAAAACCGGGGCTTTTCTGTGGAAAAACTCCGGTCCGTTATACCGGGGGGTCATGTCTATGGCGTTGCTTGTTCTCATGTATACTCAGTTGGACGGACGATTTGGTTAAAGAGTACCTATGCTGGTATTTTATTTTTATGGCGGAAGCGTTTTTTTTACCAGATTAAAAATGGTGTGTTGGAATAGAGGGGTAATTTATGGATTTATTAGAGAAAAAGATAGAAAAGCTTGAACAGACGATAGACGGTGGCGCTGCGTGCAATGCAATCCTTTATCTTGTGAAAAGAATCAATGAACAAAACAGAGACCAGGTTATGGCGGCGCTTATGCGGTATGGTGACAACGGTTTGGTTGAGTTTCATCGTGGGTTTGCGGTGGGTAAGGTTGTTGAGTTGATGGATAAGTCGGATTCCGCTTACAGTGACTTTTTCATGTCCTGTATCCAGTCAGGGGACAGCAGTAAGGCATACTGGGGAATAGAGGGATACGTGAAAGCAGTCGGTAAAGCCGCCTGTAATGCGCTGATCCCATTTGTATTCCTTCATGACTTCTCGTTGGAATGCAAAGCAAACATTATCATGCAGTTGTCGAAGGTAACCAATAACACATTTGAACAGGGAAAACCTATGGACCCAGGATTTTGGAAAGAAAGTGACATTGATTATGGAGCTATCCGGCAATGGGCTGAACAGGGATTCCCCTGCGGGAAGGGTTTCGCAGAGCCAGTCCGCCATATTTGTCTGGATTCCCCGGAAACAGCCTCAGAAAAGGTTTATTCAAAAATTGATAAAAAGCTGAAGCAGAAACGGGAGAAAAAACAAAATCTGGCTAATCCAACGAATTGGCTGGTTCAGGCGGAGCCGTCCGATATGGAACAGATTGATCAGAGATGGCATTTACCGGCGGACTACAGGGATTTTCTGCTCAAAGCTTCGCCTGTTATAGCAGATTTAAAGATGAAGGGATATGGTTCCATTACTCTATATGGAGCCCATAATCTCATCAAATGTCAGGACGGTTACCGTTATAATCCGATTGAAAAAAGGAACATTGATTCCTGGAATAAAGATTATCTTGTGATTGCGGACCGGAGTGCTGATCCGTTTTGCATTGATCTTTCCATGGAAGAATCACCTGTCTATTTTGGGCTTCATGGCATGGGCCAGTGGGAGTTTTCAGAAGCATTCGGGAATTTCATGGATTTTTTGAAGCACATCATGGTAGTGGGAAAATGATTATGAGGCAGAGGTATCTGATACCATGACTGAGAAGTTTATAAAGTATAAATATATTACAGCAGCAGGAGGAAAAGAAAATGGCAGGAACAGGAGTTATAGGTATTTTAATTACATTTGTGGGAGGCCCTATCCTTATTGCCGTGCTGGCAGCGGAAGTGAATCACTGAATATTATAAAAAATGTTATCTATATTGTCGGTGTCTTTATTGGCTCCATCTGTCTATGGGTCAGCTTTGACTGGTCGGAGCTGACGATTTGAATGTTTCTTATATTCTGTTTTGCCTTCTCTGTAATAATCGGTGGCTGGCTGGACCGATACGAAAGAAAAGGCAGGAGGAGACTCCGAAAACGGAGATTTGAGGAGGCAGCTCTGTATTTTTGCAGAAGTTATGAGTACTATGAAGATCATGCCTGGGCAGAAAAATGGCGGCTTTGGCTTTGGCCTTTTTGCCGGAAAGGTGCAGGACGGAAATTTCCAGGAGTTCCAAAGGGAAAATGAAGAACAATATTGAGGAGAAAAACCATGTATTTAATTTTATTTTTATGTGTTACATTAGCAATAGCACTCGTTTTAATTAAGGCAACGGAAACGAAAACAAAGAGAAAATACGAAGAGTTTCTTCAGGCAGTGAGAGAAGGTTCCGAAGCAGCGGTCCCGGAAACCGCTGGATTTGAAATTGTGATGGGCCAGGGGGCAAAAGATGCAATATCAACGGTTAAAGGTTATGACCGAATACAGACTGGTTATGCCTCTCTGCCAAATTTTATTGTCCGTTACAGGGAAAATGAGATGTATATTATGGCGGTGCCTTGTCCTTCTAAGACAGAGATGGAGGTGGACCGGGAATTTATTTTACATATTACAACGGAGATGCTAAAGGAAGTGAAGCTGGGAGCCATGGGGAAAGTCTCTTTTTATTTTAAAGACAGCAACCGTTTTTTTACAATGACAGTTACAGAGTATGCAATTCCACTCATGATGCAGCCCGAGGACAACAAAAAGTTTAAGTCCTATATAAAGGAATTTGCAAAGAGAGTGAATGGTTAGTGAGGAGGAAGCACCCATGAAAGATGTTGAATTTCTCATTGGAGAGGAGATCGTAAAGGAAACAGGTGGAGATTGCTGGGAGACTCCCGGCTCTTTAAAAAAACAGGTTCCAGGAAAGTACATATTTACCAATCGGCGTATCATTTTTGTCGGGAATGGTGTGATTGAAAAGCTGCGAGTCAAGTTTGAAATTCCGTATTCTGAAATTCAATCGGTGACGCCCTACCGAGTCGTGTTTTTCAGTACGGGTATATTCATCCAGATGAAAAATGGAGATAGTTACCGCCTCTCACTGAGAAAGAGAGAGCTGTATATTTCCATGATTCGGAACTATATGGAAGGGACGGTTCAGGATGGAATTATTTAAAACAACAGGTGTACTTGATGAAATGGTATTGAAGGAGGTAGCGAAAAAGGGAATTTTAAAATCAGAAAAAGGAGCAGCAATTTCTTGTTTCCTGCTCTGCCTCGTATTCAGTGCTGCAGGATATTCTGCGCTTGCAGCTGTTTTCTTTTCCTTCGGTTTATTTCTTGTATTATGGCAGCTCTTTCTATTTAAGAGAATAACCATAAAAAATAATTTATGCGTTATGCAGGAGTTTAACGGAGTTACAGAATATCAGTATACCACCTGGTTTGATGAAGAGGGAGTTGTGGTACTGAATTTAACCAGTCATGCGGAAGGGAAATTGAGGTATACCAGTTTAAAACGTATTTTTGAAACCGATCATATTTTTGTTTTACAGACAAAGAATAAGCAGTTTGTACCAATTTTTAAAAGCGGGTTGAGTGCGGCTGAAGTGGAGGAGCTGACTGTATTTTTGAAACCGCAGAATAAAAAAATCAAAATTGACCGTTTGAAAAAGTGTAACCATACGGGGACACACTAAAATCAGCGGGAATGTGAAAAGGGGGAACCGTTTGATTCGGATGTATCCAAAGAAAATATGCGGCTGTACGAAGCCGGATGTTTATCAGCGGAAGAATTGGACAATATCCGATGCAGCGGTTTGGAAACCAGATAGTAAAGGAATGAACCAATGAATCACGGTTTGAAAAATTATATTGTATTTTGGCTTAGCCAGGCATTGTCCCAGCTTGGCAGTGCTATGACGGGTTTTACATTGATTTTGTGGGCTTATGAGCAAAATGGATCGGCAATGACGGTTTCGCTTATGTCGTTCTTTCACTATATTCCGTATATTCTTGCCAGTATATTTGCCGGTTCTTTTGTAGACAGCCATAGTAAAAAGAAGATTATGCTGGCATCGGACAGTATAGCGGCGCTCTGCTCGGCGGTCGTTTTTTCGCTTAGTATGAGCGGAGGTCTTCTGATATGGAATATTTACCTGGTGAATTTGATTACCGGTTTTATGAATGCTTTTCAAGGTCCGGCATCAGCCGTTGCAATTGGCAGGATTGTGCCAAAGGACAGGATTAAGCAGGTAAGTGGAATGAATGCGTTTTCCAGTAGTCTGGTGACAGTCCTGGCCCCGATACTGGCTGCGTCACTGTATGCATTTGGTGGATTGCCGCTGGTAATTATCATTGATTTAGTCAGTTTCGTTTTTGCTTTTGCTGTGCTGGCATTTGTAATAAAAATACCAGAAGAAAAGAAAATAAAAAAGGAAAGGGCTTCTATGTTTTCAGGGACCAGGGAAGGACTTGCCTATCTGCGGAGTAATCAGGGAATTTTAATGATTATTCTTACCATGGCACTTTTAAACTTTCTTTCCAGATTGACTTATGAAAACATTTTGTCCCCCATGATATTAGCCAGAAGCGGAAACAATCATGAGATACTCGGTGTTGTCAATGCAGCAATGGGAGTCGGGGGCATTGTGGGTGGTCTTATTGTTTCATCGGGCAGAGTTAAAGGAAACAGTGTAAAAATGATTTATAGTTCCGCGATGCTTTCATTTTTGCTGGGTGATGTTATGATGGGGGCAGGCAGGAATGCAGTTGCCTGGTCTCTTGCAGCCATAGCGGCCAGCCTGCCGATTGCATTTATCAATGCGGGACAGATGGACCTGCTATACCGCTATGTACCGGATGAGATGCAAGGAAGGATTTTTGCAGTGAGAAATGCCCTTCAGTTTAGCACCATTCCGGTGGGGATTCTGATGGGCGGTTTCCTGGCTGATTATGTGCTGGAACCGCTCATGAAGACGGATTTGGCGCTGGTAAAAGTCTTGCAGCAATTGACAGGAACAGGAGCAGGCAGCGGCATGGCAGTTATGTTTTTAGGTACGGGAGTGACAGGGGCGTTATTTAGCTTACTATCATTTCATAATAAGAACATCCGCAGGTTATTGTTATGATGTTAAGGAAGTGATTCATTACTGTGGTAAGGAGACATGATGGAAATAAAAAGAATGGATTATAATTTCTCAGTATGTAAGGTTGCAGATTATTCACTTGTAAAGTTAGACTCAGAATATAGCTTTATCGGCAAGACGGATGAAGAAAAGTCCCTGGTATGTATAACAGAAGATGTGCCATCCAATGTAACGGAAAGAGAGGATGGCTGGATGGCGTTTCGGATTCAAGGAGTTTTGGATTTTTCGATGATTGGGATACTGTCTGAGATTTCGGGGATTTTAGCGGAAAATAAGATTGGAATTTTTGTGATTTCCACGTATAATACGGACTATGTGCTGACGAAAAAAGAAAATTACCAGAGGGCATTAGATGTTCTTAATCGGGCCGGATATAAAATTGCAGGAGACGAATTAAATGTATGATAATTGGAGGAAAAACAATAAAAAAATGATAATGCTGCTGCGGCCATGAAACTGTACGGGGAAATCTTCAGCGGTACTATATTAATCCTTACAGTTACCGCGCTGGTTAGAAAAATCAAGGAGGACCCTGAAAAAGTATATGCAAAAAGCCTGAAAAGATATGCCAACACCACACAGATTCCGGAGGCTACGTTTGCACGCCTTAAGAAAATAAGGGAAAGTGGTGAGCAGCTGCGCGGCTGGTGCCGTATGGATGAAGAATATATCATCGCATGTATAAACGGCCCCTGTTATGCTAATGTGATACCTGTTCAAGAAGTGGTTTGGGCGTACAAGTCAGTAACACAGGTAAATGCTGTCATTAAAACAGATACAAGCTTGATGGTGCGCTATGCAAACCATAAAGGAGGAAGCATATCCATAAGCGAAAAGGCAGTAGATTATATTTTGCAGCAGTTTATGGAAAGACATCGCGATATTGTCGTGGGACATAATCAGGAAGTGGAAAAACTCTACTTAAAAAAGGATATGATGGGACTCAGAGAATATGCGCGCCGCCCCACGATCTGGCCAAATACAAAATGCGCTTGAGCGTATAAAGGCTGTACGAAATGTTACGGAAAATCAATACAAGATATTAAATGTGAATTCAGATATTTATGCGCTATGCATGAAAGAAGGATACGCTAAAAATGCAATTATATAAATAAATTCCAGATAATAGAGGAGTTAATCACAAATAATAAAATTTGAGGAGTAAGATTATGAAAAACAAAGCATTAGTAGTTATCGACATTCAAAATGACATTACAAAGAATTACAAGGAAATTATTGAAAATATCAACAAAGCCGTTGATTGGGCAGTAGTTAGTGATATTCCTGTCGTTTACATTAAGCATAACAATTTATCTGCTGGTACAAGAACCTTTAAGCCCGATACACATGGAGCTGAACTGGTTCCTGATCTGAAAATCGTGTCTGAACATGTTTTTTTGAAAACCAAGGGTAATGCGTTGACAAGCGAAGGGTTTGCTGCTTTTGTAAGTGAAAATGAAATCGGTGAGTTTTATATTGCTGGTGCGGATGCCATCGCCTGTGTAAAATCCACTTGCTACAATATGACGAAAGGAGGCTATATCGTTCACGTCCTGTCTGACTGTATCACCAGTTACGATAAAAGAAAAATCAATGAGATGCTTCAGTACTATGAGAGCAAAGGGTGTATTGTCGAGAAACTGAGCGAAGTTATGTAATTCTTGCCGGAAGATAGTAGAGAGCAAATGATTATCGGTTTATCAGGAAACTACACTGCATCATAACCAAAATTGGAATTAGAGATAAGGTTTAGGCGGTTAGCAGAATCGTTAGGCTTAGCCTGGAAAGGGAATATATTATGGCGGAGATAATAAGCAGCGTAACACCATGGTCTGACATCAGTATGAAAAGTTACCAATGGTTGGATGAATGCTTACAAAAGCAGCCTTCAACGGAAAAGGAATTTCAATCTGCATGGCAGGCATACAAGTATCTGATATGTGGTAAGATGTACGCATATATCGGCATTGATGACAGAAACGGGCGTCCTATTATTACCTTGAAACTGGAACCTGCTTTCAGTGATATGCTGCGCAGCAAGTACGAGGACATCGTGCCAGGTTACTACATGAACAAGCTGCACTGGAGCACTGTATATCTGGATGGTAATGTCCCGCAGGATGTACTTGCAGATATTGTGTATGCTTCTTATAAATTAGTACGTTCATCGTTAAGCAAAAAGGTACAGCAGGAGATATTGAAAAAATAAAGACACTTTTTTCTCGAAATAGAGTTCGGAGGCGGTCTCGATAATGCCGCAGCTATTTTCTTCGATCCGGAAAATGAGTATAACAACTTAAATAGGATTGAAACAGCGGAGATATTTGGCGGCGCAGCGGCACTGGGGTGGCTGAATTATGCCTTATTGGTAAAGGGCGTCCTTGAGAGAATAAGGCGCTGTTTTTACATGACAGATGAAATCATATGCCCGGAGTGCGGGAAGAGATTTGTACTTGTTGATGGCTGGCATGATTATAAACAGGTTTTGCTGCTTGGAGAGCTAGAATACTAAAACCGAAAACTTCCCTCAAAATTTAAATATGCCGCCTTTGTAGACGCTTACCTGCGTTTTTGGGCGGCGGAAAGGAACTGTAAAATGGACGAATTTGACATTCAGACCGTATCTGATTCAGAGAATCCCAGCCCGTCAGATAGCTCAGAGTTGAATAGCCTTCAGTTGGTGCCGGATCCGGAATCAGAGAATGGCTGGAGAGTGGAAAAGAATCCTTCCGTTTCCCTGGTACCGGTGGAAGAAGTCTATACGGAGGAGCAGCTTAGGTCTATGAACGGCGTTGAGTATGCGGCCCTCTCGGAACAGCTTTCATTCTTGTTTCCAGCAGTGGCAGGCATTTGCCTGGTCTGCCTATTGGCCCGCTGTTTGAAGCCGCGGCTGCGTATCCCACACTGGATTAGCAGCAGTCTTTTGACGGGACTCTCTTTTCTCGTCTTTTACCGTGGCTGGCAGAACTTTTTACCGGACTCCCTCTCCCCATTGCTTCCGGTGCTGGACATGGTCCTTCTGTTTGGGCTGCTTACTCTTTTTTGCCGGGGGCGGATCAGCAAGCGTATTTACTTGTCAATTACTTTTTTGGCGCTGTATGAGCTATGTTCCGTTCTATACCTGTATGGGAAACAGTTCCTTGAGAAACTGTGTGGATATTTTCACGTTTCGACATCACCCTCGCTTTTTCCAGTCTATTCCTGGGTCGTGAATCCCGGGGAAGCATCCTGGAGAATGACGATAACGGTTGGAGTTGATTGGGCCGGATGCCTGATGCTGCTGCTCTCCTGCATTATATTGATTCTGTCAGTTAGAAAGCTGACCCGTTTTGCGCCCGGAGAGGAAGAGGGAATCCCACGAAATGAACTGTTATTCCTGTTGTCGCCCGCATTCACAGGGATTGTTTTTTTTACCTTTATCAATGTGTCACGATCGCTGCTTGTCAATCCGGCTTTTTTGAAATGGACGGCCCGCGGCAATCCCTTTTTTGACCTGTCTCTGTATTTTTTGATTTTTTTTGTTGCTGCCACCACCATCCTTTGTATTTTGTACGCTTATAATATCTACCAAAAGCTCATTGCTTCTATGCAGGATAAGCAGCGGGCAGCACTTTTGGCAAGCCAGGTTGATCAGATGCAGGCTCACATCCGGGAGATTGAACAGCTCTACACCGGAGTGCGCTCTATGCGGCATGATATGCAGAATTACCTGTTTGACATTAAGAGTCTGCTTGCCGCCCAGGGCGTCAGCGTGGAGGGGGAGGGGGAGCTGGCCGGATATTTTTCCGGAATAGGGACTGCGCTGGATGCGCTGAACTTCTACTTCCATACAGGGAACCCGGTGACCGATGTTGTGCTGAATGGAAAGTATCAGCAGGCAAAGAGCATGGGAATCCAGTTTGACAGCGAATTTTTGTTCCCCTCTGACTATGGGATTGATGTATTTGACTTAAGCATCATTTTGAACAATGCCCTGAATAATGCGTTGGAAGCCTGCGAAGTGCTGAGCGGGTCGGACCCGGAGGCCGAACGGTTTATCAGCGTCACCTCCTACTGTAAGAATAACATGTTCCTGATTGAAGTCAAAAATAGCTTTGACGGAACGGTGTGCGTTACGGAGGATGGGGGACTTAAGAGCAGAAAACAGGATACCCACCGGCATGGGCTGGGATTTCAGAATATCGTGCGGTGCGTGGACAAATATCTGGGCAGCGCCGATTATACCTGCTGTGACAGGACGTTTACGCTGATTGTTATGCTGCAGAAAATCTGAGACGCCTATTGTATTTATGTTTTTAGCTGTAATTGGAATTATGTATGACAGCAGCCGCAGCCTGCAGCAAATGCTGTCAGATTCCATTCATCAGACCTTAAATGAGAGTGCAGTTCAGCAAAGTTTTAATCTTCGGCAGAAGATGGAAGCGGATATCAACGCATTACATAATATTGCGTTTCAGTTGGAAGAATTTTCGGAGGAGGACATGGGCGCGTACCTGGACAAGGTTGTACAAAATACGGGATTTAGTGTTTTGGGTCTGGTGGACGCAGATGGTATTGGCATTGATAATGAGAGAAATGAAGTGGAGGTTTCTGGAAATACCCTATACCAACAGGCGATACGTGGAGATGTTGTGGTTGGAGAGGCGGTTGAGCCTGTATTTGCAGACAAACCAGTCCTCCCTATACTGGTTCCAGTTTTAGCGGATGATGGAGTAACGCCAACCGGCGCTCTGATTGGAGGGTATGCGCCGCAAAAACTGAATCACCTTCTCCTACCGCCCTTTGACGGAGAGGGGGTGGCATATATGGTCAGCAGGTCAGGAATCGTAATCCAACCCGTAGAGTCCATGTATGGAAAACAGGAAAATTCGCTGGATTATACTCTAAATCATTTTGAGTTGATTCATGGGAGTGATAAGGAACGTGTACGGGCAGACATGCTTCATGGAAAATCAGGGCATTTTATATTTGATTTGAAAGGGGTACAGTGGTATTGCCATTACAATCCTGTAGGATATGGCGGCTGGTACATATTTACAATGCTGCGTCATGATGTTGGGGCAGCCTATGCCTCGGAGATTACATCGAGACTTACGGCTGCATCAGGTGTGATCCTCATCTGCTTCTTGATCTGTGTGCTGCTGATTTTGCGGCAGCAGAAAAGGCATACCGCTGCTTTGATGAGGGTGGCCTATTACGATGAATTGTGCCAATGCCCCAACCTGGCCAAGTTTAAACTGGATGTCCAGAAATTCATAGATGAGCATCCGGGAGAAGGTGTGCTCATGACGAAATTTGATATCAGGCAATTTAAGCTTCTCAATAAAATATTAGGAAAAGAGGTTGGGAATACAGTTCTTATAACGATTGCGGCTGCTTTAGATCAGGAAACAAAAATCAAAGGCTATTGCAGGGCTCATGATGATGAATTCTATGTATTTTTATGCTGTTCCACATCAGAAGAACTGGATAAAATCAGGACAAGTGTTTGGAATCAGTTTTATAAGTGCATGGGGCCGGGCTTTTCTTACCCGATGGAAGTAATAGAAGGCCGCTATTTTATGTCATTTGATGACTGCCAAAATGCAGCAGAGGCTGTTGAAAAAACGAATATAGCCCACAGCAAAGCAAAAGAACTTGGCACAAAAGTCTGTGAATATGATGAGGCGCTTGTGAAACAGGCATTATGGAAACAGCAGGTTGAGCACCAATTGGAACCGGCTCTTGCAAATGGAGAGTTTAAAATATATTTACAGGCCCAGTACCACCTGAATGAGGAAGCTCTGGCTTCGGCAGAGGCATTGGTGCGCTGGGAGAAGGAGGGAAAGTTGATTCCTCCAAACGATTTTATTCCTATCCTGGAGCAGAAGGGCCTGATTACAAAACTGGATTTCTATGTATTGGAACAGGTGTGCAGGAAGATGCAAAGCTGGAAAAATGAAGGGAGAGAACTGATTGAAATAGCAGTAAATTTTTCCCGCAGGCATCTGGAAAATCCGGATTTTATTCAGAACCTGTGCAGCATAGCGGATCAATATGGAATCCCGCATTATTTATTGGTAGTTGAACTGACGGAAACTGCCATGTGGGAAAATGAAAAAAATATGATTCAAATGGTTGAACAACTCCATGAAAATGGTTTTTTGATGGCTATGGACGACTTTGGCACAGGCTATTCTTCATTAAGCCTGTTGAAGAATCTGCCGGTAGATATTGTGAAAATAGACCGAAGCTTTTTTTACGATAATCAATACAAAGACAGGGCCAGAATTTTGATTTCAAATGTAATGAACATGGCAAAACAGCTGGGAATGGTTACGGTGGCAGAAGGGATAGAAGAGCAGAGACATATAGATTTTTTGCGGCAGGTAGGCTGCGATAAAGTGCAGGGCTACTACTTTGCCCGCCCGGTTCCGGCGGAAAGTTTCTGGGAAGGAACAAGAGGGGCAGGCTGAATGGAGTCTGTTTTTTCAAATACTTGAGGACTGGAAGAAGCAATTCTTTATTTCATCAGAACCAGTTGAAATATATGGAGTAAACGGCTGGTATGTGGATCTGGAATTATTGCAGAGATTTGACGGAGGTTTCGGGCGGGGTGGACGCAGCTGGTGAGCCTGTCAACGGCGGCCGTCAATACCAGATGAAGCAACTTATGACAGAACCTGGTATTGACGGCATCCTTTCTTTTACTTTTGCAATATCATCTTTATATGAAGGATTATTTTGTTCACCGCCGATGGCAGCCGTTTATTTGTACTGTGGAGAAGTCACACAGGTCATTCCCTGGCTTTCAAAGCCTTCGATGGTGGTTTTCAGACTGAGGTACTCCTGATATCCACGGCTGCCGTCAATAAGCCCCATTGTAATCAAGTCCGCCTGTTCGGTCTGGGTAAAGTCGATACCAACAGTGGTGGTGATATTGCCTTCTCCAGCTGTGGCATTTCCATAAATTCCTTTTTTTCCGCGCATCTGCTTCTCTGTTTCCTCAACTAACAGGTCCACTTCTTCGTCAGTTGCTCCGGAGAGATCCAGCATGATGGTATCAACCATAATGCAGCCCATCACCCTGTCTCCTCTGGCTGCAATATAGTAAGTGCTTTCCTGCTCCTCATTCGTAAGGGTACAGGTAGTCATGGTCAGGTTGGCGTAACTATAGAAGTCACCAGTCAATAAAGCGAAGAAGTCGATATTATCCTTTGTTTTAATTATGCCGCCGCTGTCCTTGGAAATGGTCATTGTTTCCTCTGCTTCCTGGCCTAAAACTGCCTGGGATACCCCCAGCCCCAGCCAGCCGGCATAGTTGGAGAATTCGTTGTTTCCTGTTTCAGTTTGGGACTGTATTGCGGCGTTCATGGCCTCTTTGATAGCGGTGTCATAATCCCTGTTTTTTATACGCACATTACATTCACCTGGATTTGCACCTTTGCCTAAGATTTCAAAAGTCATCTCATTCATCTGCTTAGAAAATGTGCGGTAAACCTCATCAAGCTCCGGAACACTCACTCCATCCACAGCACTGAACACACGGTTTAAACGGTTATCTTCATCCATGCAGCTCATCGCTGTCGCAAAATCCTGGGTCTGCACGGAAGTCAGGAATTTTTCCGCAGTTTTTTCTTGATTTTCACTGCAGGCAGTCAGACCTGCACACAGTGCGAAGGCACACAGAGAGACCATTGTTTTCTTAATTACATTGTGTTTCATTTCAGTTCCTCCTATAGGCGGAAACAGTTTTTTGATTACCGCCGATGTATTTTCAAATATCTTTAGTATATCATGAGATATAAAATACTTGTGGACCGTTCATTACCAAATCAATGCTATTTCGTACCGCTTTCTGCTCTGTATTATGGATTAGGCGGCAGATGAATGAAACGGATCCGGGAGTGGGAGGAGCAAACGGTTAATAAAGAGCGCCAGTCTATTAAGGACAGGAGTATACAGCTCTCTCTGTTGATGACTGGTATGGAAGATTAAGATGTTAGTCCAGCCTGTTACTCTTCATAGGTTTGTGCGTCCGGATGTTGTCTTAAATATTCCTCCGCCCTTTTTGCAAAGTCCTCGGCTTCCTGTTCTGCCACATCCATATCCTTCATGCCGGCGTTAAAGGTGACGGCCAACAGTTCCTTGTCATGGCGGGAAAAGCGCAGCTGGGCCCGGTCCCCATTTTCCCCTGTGAGGCTGAAGGAGATATCCGGGTCATTGTTTGTAAAGCCCTGTCCTTCATATTTGGCGGTCTTTACCGCCCCCTTTATGGCTCCCAGCTGTACTGCCTTTTCCCTGGCCAGTGCCTCATACTCACCGGCGTTCTGATTTAAGGCTGCATCGAAACCGGTGTTGGCGTTTCCGCCCAGTACCCTGTCATGTATGACGCTGTACAGTTCGCCTGTTACGGCATCCAGGCTGAAATAATAGGCCTGCACATATGCCTCGGAGCTGCTTTTTTTGCCGTCCGGCCACCAGTTTCCTTCCCAGGTGGCCCGGTGGCCGTTTTGGGCCGGGTTATAAGCCATCTCAATTGTCTTGCCGTTCATATCCAGCCCAAACACACGGTACAGCCCCTGCACACCCAGCTCAGCCGCCGCCTCACGTGAGAGATCCGCGCTGGTTGGCTTTTTATCCCTATAATACTCTAAGTCATTGTCCGCCAGCTGGTAATCCGGCTTCACGTATCCATCGGGCAGGGCGTTTTCCGGAGCTGTGTTTGTTGTTTTTGAGCCAGTGGAATAGCGGGTGAAAATGGTTTCAGTTTTTTGGGTTTCCATCGCCATCACTACCTGGGTTAATCCCTGAAAGGACAGGGTTGCCATTCCGATGATACATACGGTTGTCATGAGGGGCTTTACGAAACCTGCTTTTCTTTGTCTGTCTTTTTTCATCTCAATATCTCCTTTGGGTTTTTCTGTATGATGTTTTACAACAGAAAGAATAACCCTGCGGTATGTTGGAATTATCATGAAGTTGTTATGGAGTTGTAAATATTACTATGGCCGTGGTCCCATGTCCCGGCTCGCTCTGGAAGGTTAAGCTGGCATTGTGGCATCTGGCTATCTGGCTGCAGATTGCAAGACCCAGCCCGGCGCCTCCTTCCTTACGGTTCCTGGATTTATCCACACGGTAATAAGGTTCTGTTATCCGCTCCAGTTCCTTAAGGTCCATCCCTTTTCCCTGATCTGACACAACGATGACAATTTTTCCGTCCTCATAAAAAGTTTTGAGTGTGATGGTGGTTCCGGGTCTGCTTGCTTTTGCCGCATTGTCGATTAAGTTTACCAGAAGGCTCTGCAGCAGGACTGCATCCCCCATGACTGTCTCTACCTGGGAAAAAGTGATTAGCTGTATCTGGTTTTCACTCAGCTTATGGGCCACTGTGCGCCGGACCGCGTCCAGGATACCGGGAAGGTTCTGAGCCACCATCTGGATTTCCCCATTTCTTAAGCCGGACAGTTCCATCAGCTGATTGGCCATCAGCTGCATACGGCGGCTTTCAGACAGGATGGTATCCAGTGCAAATTGTGCGTCCTCCTGGCTCAGCGCAGCTTTTTGCATATACTGTGCATACCCATAGATGGCAGTCAGGGGCGTGCGCAGCTCGTGGGCAAAGTTGTCCACAAACCTTTGCTTGTTTTCTGCCGCAGCGGCTAACTCGGTCACCTTACTCTCGATTTCCTCAGCCATATGGTTGAAGCTGCGGGCCATCTGTCCAATCTCATCCCCATCATGAACTGGTAGGCGGTCCCTGTAATCCCCGTCCGCTATTTTCTGGGACAGACCGGTTATCTGAGAGAGCGGAAGGAACAGACGCTCTAAAAGAATCAGCAGAGACAGGGCCATGACAAATGACAGGGCGGCCCCGACAAAGAGCATGGTGTTGTTCCTCTCCTCCCATGCATCTAAGTGCTCCGTGATATCAATCTGATAGAGGATTTGAAAGCTGTCGTAGGGCCTGGGCAAAGCACCCCAGGTGCTGCACAGTGTTTTCTGGCCTTTTTGGCCAATGGCCACGGTGCGGTCCTCACCCTGATTTCCGGGAGGTGCCGTCTCCATATTACCGCTGTCCCCTGTGGTGTATAGAAGTGTGTTATCTCTGTATACAAAAAGAGCTGACCTACGGTTGCCTGCCAGGTACAGGTAGGGCTGCATCAGACTGTCAAGTTCTTCCTGTGATGCGAGACCCCTGTCCTCCAGCGCTGCCATATCCCGGTACAGGGCGGATGCAATGAAGTACTGCTCATTGAGGCACTGCTGTCTTGCCTGCTGCATGGTTCCCTTAAGGGTTATAACAGACAGAGACAGGATACTGGTATAGATGGCTGTCAGGAATAACAGGAACGTGGCATAGAATGTGCGTTTTTTCATGTTCCTGCCTCCAGTCTGTATCCCATCTTATATACAGTTTTGATCCTGTTCTCCCAGCCGGTCTTCTTGCGCAGCTTCTGTATATGGACGTCAACTGTCCTGGTCTCCCCCTCGAAATCATACCCCCAAACCAGCTCCAGCAGCCGTTCCCTGGCCAGGGCAATATTCCGGTTCTTTACCAGGACCTCCAGCAGTTCGTATTCCTTGGGGGTCAGTTCCAGCAGCTCCTGTTCCCTGTATACCTGCCGGCTGTCAAAATTGATAAGCACTTTATCCAGCCGGAAGGTGCTGGCGCTTGTCTGGGTGCGCCGCAGCACAGCCTCCACCCGCGCCAGCATTTCCAGCATCTCAAAGGGCTTGATGATATAGTCGTCTGCCCCTAAAGAGAAGCCTGTCATCCGGTCATTTAAGCTGTCCCGGGCTGTGAGGAAAATAGTGGGCTGCCCCTTTGCCTGTCTCATGACAGAAAAGCCATCCTCCTTTGGGAGCATGATATCCAGGATCATCAAGTCAAACCGCTTGTCCGCAAGACATTCCAGGGCCTCCTTTCCGTCAAAAGCGGAGTGGCATATGTGCCCAACCAGAGAGAGGTTCCGTTTTATAAGCTCATGTATCACTTCTTCATCTTCCACAATTAATATGTTTGCCATATTCTTTTCCCGCAGGTTTAAGCCGGGTTCCTCCTTCTTTAGCAGCGCGCCATATTGATCTTACCCTGCTCTATTTCATACCATTATAATGCAGAATTGTTATGGAGTTGTAAAGAATTTTATTCCATATCCACAGAGCGGTGATGAAACCCGCACAGATGGCAAAAACCACGAAGTGATGCCTTCCGGCGGGCTCTACCAGAGTGTTATAGTCCTTGGGAAACTGTCTATTGCCGATTCCGTAAATGGATTGAGGATGACTATCTGGACATTTTCAACATACCGATGAGTCGGTTGCCTGTCTGGCGCCGCAGGATTTGGAAATCAACCAGGATATTCCGAAGGCCCCGGAGTTTTACAGAAGGATCGGAAGCAGGATGCTGGATGGGGTCAGGGACCATTATCCGGCGGATCAGTAGGTTCAAAACAACATTGGCTTGCAGCTATGCCGTTTTTTGTAATTATGTGAAAAAATGAACCCATTTTTAAAGCGCTGGATCTAATACGGCAGATGCATCAAAATTGCGGAAATAAACCAGGATATGGAAGAAAAAATCCGAAGAAAAGATTAATTGTGGCTATCGCGGCGGCAGCGGCAGCAGCATCAGCATCAGCGGCAGTGGCAGTGGGAGCGCCAGCGCCAGGCACGATTAGGGCTGCTGCACCTCCTATATGAATCTAATATACACATGATTTAAGGCGCTTACATTGTTAATGGTAGGATGAGGATGTAATTAAAATGACAGGCAATCGGACTTCTGCCTTATTTTAGAAGAAATTAATATGTTCGTAAGAATATGAATGCCTTTTGATACAACTTTGAAACAACTCTGTGTTATTCTAAGACTGAACAGAAAACATACAGATACCCCTTACGTCCGCATTGGCTGTATTGAATTCATTTCCCGGACGCGGTTTCACATATGATGTCCGCCCGTCATTCGATGGAAACATTATCAAACGGATTATCTTAAATGGAACAGTGGCTGCCGGTTCATTTGAATACACAGTTACGGCAGAGAATATTTAGGTGATCCGCAAACCCATACTAAGCGATGGTCTGATTCTAAAAGTCAATATACATGCAATAAAAAACAATGTGACAAATCTGAGCCGTCTTAATGAAACCGGGCACGCAAAGGGCCATTATGTTTACCGGGCCGGAGATGGGATTACCAATGTAAGCCATTTAACGGTGGATGGAGATTTATATGGGGTGATACTTACAACCAACCAGTTACATGAAGCTGTAAAGAATGTAACTGGCTGGAACCAAAAGCGGCTGCGGCCGGGAAGGTGGAGATTATGAAATTAAGCAAATATTTGATTGTGGCCGGGGCCCTGCTTCTTACTGCCTGTGGGTCAGAACAAACGCCGTCAGGAAGCAGGGCGGTCAGTGCAGGGACAACTGCTGCTGAAGCATTTACCCAGGAGGATATCAGGGAGGGTATCGACAGCGAAGAGAGAGCTGCTCCCGGCAGAAGAGCGGAAGAAGAGGAAGGCACTGGTCCCGGCAGAACAGCTGAAGACGAAGAAGGCACTGCTCCCGGCAGAAGAGCGGAAAAAGAAGAGGGCACTGCTCCCGGCAAAACAGAGGAAGAAGTCCCGGCAGGAACAAGCGCTTCCAAAGCAGGAACTGCCAATAACGGAAGCTGTGAGACACAATCAGTTATACTAAATGAAGCAAAACTTCCGGATGTGTTTCCGCTGGAATTTGTATTCAGCAGCGGGGCCGGAGCGTGGAGAACCGCTATTGTATTAAATCAGGACGGCTCGTTTAACGGCGCATACCTTGATTCAGATATGGGAGACCGGGGGAACGACTATCCGAAAGGAACGCATTATATTTGTGATTTCAGCGGACAGTTTGATAACATCAGCCAGATAGACAGCCATACATATTCCATGACATTATCTGAAATCACAGCAGAGAAAGAGAACGGTGAGGAATGGATTGAAGATGGTATACTGAACAAATATTCTGAACCATATGGTATGGAGGACGGCACGGAGTATCTTTTGTATACGCCGGATACAAAAATTGCGGAAGTGCCAAAAGAGTTCCTTAATTGGTATCCGGGGTGGAATTTTGTGGATGAAGACGGAAATCAGCCGGACACACTGTCATGCTATGGGATTTATAATATAAAAATGGGATACGGGTTTTTTGTTTATTAGATGATTGGGATTTAAGCAGTAAAAACCACGGAAGCCGGAGACTGTAATATTAAGCAAATTATTGTTCGTAACGGGTGTCCTGTTTCTTTCTGCCTGTCAGGCCTTGGGGGAACGTGGCAAATCAATGGGGAGAAAACACAGACGGCAAATGAATGTTCTCTTGCGGAAGAATTTGGCACAGGAATTCATTTGGAAAGTGAAAGGCAGGTGTTCAGTGATATATTTCCGTAACAACTGCCTGATTCCCAAAAGACAGAAACGTTTTCTTACGAATATTATAATTCCTGGGAGCCGTGTTATTTCAGCTTTCTGGTCTGTCACTGTGATAAGAATGACTATGACGCAGAAACAGAACGTTTAAAGAAGATTCCAATGCCTGAGGCTTATCTTATATTTGGGGCAATGGAATTTCCTTTTCCGCTGCCGGCCGTGAACCGTAACTTAAAATCTCACCACAATTTCATGCCCCTCACTTTTTACCGTCAGCTTTCCGCCATGGGCTTCAGTAATCTGCTTTACAATATGCAGCCCCATGATATGGACGTCTCCTTCGGGCTTAAGTCCCTCATTGAGATACCGGCAGACCTCCCGGGGAATTCCGATGCCGCTGTCGTAAAACCGGATCACAGGTCCGTTATGCTCCAGGGAAGCATTTATATCCAGACTGCAGCCGCCTTCGTTGTGCCGGACCGAGTTTCCAAGTATATTCCGGAAGGCGCGGAATAAAAGCTGTTCATCACCCTCCATGGTATACTCTTCAAATTCCTGGGAAATCTCAATGGAAAACGGATAGTCCTGGGGCCGCTCTATGGTATTTAAAAGATCGGCCGCCACCCGGCGCAGAATTGCAGCCAGGGAAATAGGATTAAGGCGGAGGGGCTGCATATTGTATTCCAGCTTGGAAGCCAGGTTAAGGTCCTCGATCAGGTCGCGGATCCGGAGACTCTGCTTCCTGATTAATGCGGCCTTTTTCCTTACCTCCGGTTCCGTCTCCGGCTGGCTCTCAATCATATCCGCATACCCCATTACCAGTGACAGAGGCGTCCTGATATCATGGGAAACGCCGCTGATCCACTCTGTCCTCGCTTCATCCCGCCGTTCAAGCTGCCGCCGCTGCCTCGCCAGCCGGTCCGAGGTACGGTTTAAGGCTCCGGCAAGATCCTTCATGGTTCCGCTCTCAGGCAGGCTGACACTGTCGCCGGAGGCCAGGCACCCGATGCCATCCGTCATCACCTTCATCTTCCGGTAATACCGGTATCCTGAAACCAGAATGACCAGTACCGCTGCCAGTATAGTAAAAATAAAGCTTAAGGAGAGAAAGGTCAGAAATCCTTCAAAATCCTTCATATCCTGGTGAATATAGTAATTCCAGACACTTCCCCTGGGATATCCCACCACCAGAAGTCCCTTGTCCCCGCCCCATACCGAGACCGGATAATCATCCAGATACCAGCGGGAAAACGAGGCGACTTCCGAAACCGTATACGCGTGGTTTAAATGCTCTGGCACCTGCCACATCCACAGAGGCCCGCCGCCCTGATCCAGCAGCATGGCAAAGGAGGCGCCTATCTCCTCCAGATAAGCGGCCGCTTCCGTCTGGCCATCGGCCCCGCTTTTGTCAGCCGCAGAAAGCTTATCATACGCCTGGGCTATGGAGTATTTTCCGTAATTATTGCCGCTTCCATAGATTTTTGCGGTCACCACGCCCAGTATAACCAGCTGCAGAAGGATAAAGGCCAGAATCGTCGTCAGTGCCGCTGCAATGTATTTTACGTAAATTTTCATCAGGCTTTTCATGCGTTCATCCGGTACCCTAACCCTTTCACTGTAATCAAAAACGCCGGTTCCGAAGGCTTTTCCTCAATCTTTTCGCGCAGCCTTCTGATATGGACCATCAGCGTATTTTCATAATCATAATAATTTTCTCCCCAGACCGACTCAGAAAGCACGTCAAAGGTCAGTATCCTTCCCCGGTTCTCCAGAAACAGCTTTAAGAGCTGATACTCCTTATTAGTCAGCTGAATCGTTTTTCCTGATTCATCCATAACCCGGACAATGCCTGCAGATAAGTCCACTTCCCGTTTTCCCAGCCTGAAAATACTGCTGTTTTTCTCATCCAGCTGGTATGTCCGCCTCAATATTGCCGATATGCGCAGGATTAATTCCCTGGGGAGAAATGGCTTTGTCATGTAATCATCGGCCCCCAGTCCCAGCCCCAAAAGCTTATCTTCATCCTGGTCCCTGGCCGAAAGGAAGAGGACGGGAATCCGCTTTTGTTCCAGTACAGGCTTTATCCGCTGGAAGAAGGAGAATCCATCCTCGCCGGGCATATTGACATCCAATATGATTAAATCCACGCCTCCGCCGCCAACCATGCTCTCTGCCTCACGGCTGGAAAAGGCTGCTTCCACCCGGTTAAAGCCTTCCTGCCTGCATATATTCTGCACCAGGCTGCACATTTCCCGGTTATCGTCCACCACAAGTATTCCTGCTTCCATTAATTTCATTTTACCCACCTGCCTTTAGCTCTATTATAGCGGATTTAAAAAATGCAGAAAGCCGTTTTTCCATAATTTAAGGTAAATGTAAGGTTGAGCAAAGGCATAGGTAAGGTAAGCAGGTTATGATGAAAACAGAAGACCATACGCAGGGATTTATCAGCAAGGAGGATACACCACATGACACAGGCAATGATTGAGACAAAACAGCTGACAAAATGCTATCACGCGAAGCCGGTCGTAGACCATCTGGACTTAAGTGTTCCGGAGGGCGCCATCTACGGATTTCTCGGCCCTAACGGAGCCGGAAAAAGCACAACCATGAAAATGCTCTTAGGGCTTATCAGCCGGGACCGCGGAACGATTGTCATCGGCGGAAAAGAAATGAACGTCATGAACCGGATTTCCATTTTAAAGCAGGTGGGATCACTGATTGAAAATCCATCTTATTACAGCAATCTCACTGCCCATGAAAATCTGCAGATCAGCTGTATGCTGCGCGGACTCCCTTTCTGTGAAATCGACCGGGTACTGTCCATTGTCCGGCTGGACGGACAGAAAAAGAAGAAAACAGCCCACTACTCACTGGGCATGAAGCAGCGCCTCGGCCTGGCAGGCGCCCTGTTAGGTTCGCCAAAACTGATTTTTTTGGATGAGCCCACCAACGGCCTGGATCCTTCCGGCATCCACGAAATGCGGGAGTTAATCAAGAGCCTTCCCCGGCAGTTTGGTATGACCGTCATGGTATCCAGCCATCTCCTGTCGGAAATAGAGCAAACCGCAGACCATATCGGTATTATTTCCAGTGGCCAGCTTATTTTTCAGGACACTCTGCACATTCTCCGGTCCAGAAATGTGCGGCAGATTCACTTACGCACCTCCAATGATGAAGGCGCCGCCGCGCTGCTCAAAGAACAGATAGAAGTCCCGGGGCCGGCTTCTCTTTCGTATTCACCGGAGCAGGGTATCCTAATCCCGTTTTTGCCTGAAGCTGTCTTGCGCCGGCTGCTCCGCAGGATTTGGGAAAACGGAATTGATTTGTACCGCATTGAGGAGCGTTCGGAAAGTCTGGAGGATATCTACCTTGGAATGGTGAAGGAGGCCGGATTATGATATACAAAAAGGAAATCTGCCTGGAACTGCGCAAGCTGCGGCACCGGCATACTCCGGCGCTGTTTCTCGCCGTATTTGCCCTTATTTCAGCCTGGATGGCATGGTGCTTCCATGATATGGATATATCCAGGATAAACGATCCCGCTGCAATGATTTATATTAACATGCTTTTAATGAATACCATTCTGTGCCCCATCACAGCAGCAGTCCTGGCCAGCCGCATGTGCGACATGGAACAAATCGGAGATACTTACAAATGGCTCTGCACCATGCAGAAGCCGGAACATATCTACCGCGGAAAGGTTCTGGTGGGAACCGTCTATATGGCTGTATTCAGCCTGATGGAAACGGTGCTGTTCCATTTTCTTACCGCTCCCTTTGAACCGGACGGCTCCTCCCGCCTGGCGGTTTTATACGCGTCGCTGTTTTTCGCACTGTTTCAGACCTCACTCAGTATATTTATCGTTCAGCTGAACCTGTCCCTTAAGTTCAGCAACCAGTTAACGCCGATTTTCATAAGCATCGGCGGCACCTTTACCGGACTGTTCTCCTGGTTTTTGCACCAGCTGCCGCTGCGCTTTCTGATACCGTGGGGATATTACGCAGCGCTGTGCCGCACCGGCTATGTGTACGATGAAGCAACCCGGTATACCACCTGCTATTGGGCTCCCTATCCATATTTATGGACCGCTGTTCTGGCAGCAGCCATAGCATTTCTGTATTATTGGGGACAAAAGAATTTTTTGAAAACAGTACAAGAAACCATGTAACGCATAACAGGAGGACTTAGCTATGCTGGTAAAAGCGATTTACTGTGAACGTATGAAATGCAAAGGGACCCTGATCTGGCCTGCATTCTTAATAATACCGGTCATCCCGGTCCTGCTGGGAGGCGGCAATTACCTGTCAAATCTGGGGCTGCTAACGTCGGAGTGGTACTCCCTGTGGACCCAGGTGACGCTGTTTTACGCCACCTTTTTCTTTCCGCCCCTGATTGGAACTTACTGTGCCTTTTTGTGGCGGTATGAGAATTTTAACAGCTGCCGCAACACCCTGTTTTCTGCTCCCGTATCCTATCAAACCATATATGTATCAAAATTTATCCAGGTCTGTCTCATGACCTTACTGACACAGCTGTGGTTTGCAGTCCTGTTCGTTGCAGCAGGCAAGGCGGTGGGGCTTATGGGACTGCCATCTGTCCATATCGTTACCTGGATTATCCGCGGCATGGCCGGCGCCCTCGTCATTGCGGCGCTGCAGTTCTTTCTCGCCGCCCAGGTCCAAAGCTTTGCCACACCGGTGGCCATGGGAGCGGCAGGGGGAGTGGCGGGTCTGCTGGCCGCCAATTCGCGCGCCGGCCTCTTCTTCCCCTACTCCCAGATGCTTCTGGGTATGAATTCCAATAAGTCAGAGGACGTGCTGGGGCAGAATGTCCTGCTGTTTTTCGCTGTCTGCGGGCTGTATCTTGTCTGTATCACGGCAGCCGGAATCTGGAAGCTGAAGCGCGTCCCTTAACCGGACTGCGCAGATGTCTCCATATATATTAGCTGCTTTTCCACGGCTTTTCCTTCGTGGATTCCGTTAACGCATCTGTGCATAAATGTATAAGTGTAGATAAAATCCTCTGGCTTAAGTAATTGACCAGAGGATTTTTATGATAAGCCATACATATTAGGCTTTCTTTAACTTTTATTCACAGGGTCATACATGCGAACACAGACAGGTGTGGCGGCATATTCCTGATGTAAAAAATTCAATTTGCCCGATGCTGCATCCCTGGAAAAGACAGATAAGGTATCAGAGTCCTGATTGGCAGCGATTAGCCAGTTGCCGCCGGAGTCCATGCAAAAGCTCCTTGGCGTTTTGCCCTGGGTGGAAATCCACTGGATGGGAGTGAGGCTTCCGTTTTCTTTTGAAATAGAAAATACCCCGATGGAATCATGCCCTCGGTTAGACACATATAAAAAGCTTCCATCCGGACTCAGACTGGCTTCCGCCGTAATATTGCTGCATAAAGTGTCTTTTGGGACAGTGGAGATTTCCTGAACTGGTTTCCAGGTGAGGCCGCTTTTTTTATATACAATGCATGTGCACCCCATTTCAGTTGTCAGATACAGATATGTTCCTGATGGATTCACCGCCATGGAGCGGGGGCCCCGGCCTGGCTGTATATGCAGGCACAGGTCCGGAATAAGTGTCAGGGTTCCGGTGCTGTAATCCACGTTATAAGCGTTAACTACATCAAGCCCAAGGTCGGAAGCGTATAAAATCGTATCATCTTCATCAAGAAAAACATGGTGCACATGGGGGCCTTCCTGCCGCATAGGATTTGTCCCGTGCCCATGATGCTGCACTAAGTCGGTGCGTATGCCAAGGGAACCGTCTTTGCGCAGTGAGAATACACTTATACTGCCGCCGCCATAATTGGCCGAAAACAGCAAACGGTTCTGCCTGTCCGTGCAGATATGGCATGGAGATGCGCCTCCGGTCTGGCACCAGTTTAATAAATACAGTTTACCGCCGTCCTTTATGCCATAGGCGGTAATGCTGCTGGTTTGGGCATCGGACTCATTCACGGTATACAAATATTTCCGGTTGGCGGAAAAGTGAAGAAAGGATGGATTCACGGATGGGATAACGGAAGGGGCGGAAAAAAAGGTTCCTTTTCCCTGTGAGAAGAGAAGGGAATGGATTCCATTCCCCTTTCCGCGGTACAGTTCGCCGGTGCCCATCATGATTGGACTGCTGTATGTCCCGATATATAAGATGCTTTGATTCATGATTTATTCCCCTCTTTTTCCTTTAGACGGTAATAGAGGATGAGAAACATGGAGTGTGACCAGAGAAGCGGGGATGGTGAGTCCGGCCACCATTTTTCTTCCCATTCAGTTTTGAATTCAGGATAATTCAAATCTTCCAGAATCTGTTCAGGAAATAGTCCGTTGGCCTCTGCGTGTTCCGTACACCAATTAAGCTGTGCCCTGGCTTTTTCAAACTGATTGGTTTTTACATAATACAGGCCCAGCCAGCAGGTGGATAGGATCATTTACTGATTTTCTTCACCCCATGCACACATTGCTTCCATGATTGGGTACAGGGATTTGCCTTTGTCTGAAAGTCTGTATTCCACCTTGGGAGGGATTTGCGGATACTCTGTCCGGATAATAAGACCATCCGCTTCCATTTCCTTAAGCTGGGCGCTGAGGGTTTTATAGGTGATACCGCCAATCAGCCGCTGCAACTCATTAAAACGGACAACGCCATGCTCCACCAGCCAGTACAAGATGACCAGCCGCCATTTGCCGCCAATCATGGTAAGAGTATAACCAAATGGCGTATCTGTAATAGATTTTATGTTTCCTTCAAATCGCTTCATGCTCATAATATTAACACTTCCCATAAAGATAGTATATGTCAAAAATGTGCGTACTATTTAAATCGTTATGTGTATTCTATAATAGATGAGAACAGGAATAAATGCAAGAAAAAGAAGGAGGAGACGGAGTGAAACAAATTTTAGTTATTTTAGGCGGTGGCCGGCGCAATGGCAATACGAAACAATTGGCAGATTCTTTTGTCAGTGGGGCTGCGCAGGCAGGACATCAGGTGGAAACTATTGCTCTCTCAGAAATAGAGGTGAAGGGCTGCCTGGGCTGCAATGCCTGCCGTTACGGAAAGCCCTGTGTACAGCCGGATGATTTTAATCGTATTGTTCCGAAACTCAAAGAGGCTGACTTGGTTGTATTTGCTTCCCCGCTGTACTTTTGGACAATCTCGTCCAAACTCAAAGCGTTTATCGAGAGATTTTATTGCATTGCCCAGAGAGATGAAACACCGCCTTACGGCCGGTACGAGAAGTATCCTGTGAAGGATGCTGCGCTGCTGATGACTTCTGCCGATGACTTCTTTTGGACTTTTGAGCAGGCCGTGTCCTATTATCAGTTTGCAATCGTGAATTATATTGGTTTTACTGACAAAGGGATGCTTTTAGCTGGTGGTTGCGGCGATACCAACGGTAAGCCGAACATCAGGAGCACAGCACATCTGAAGTCAGCTTATGAATTTGGAAAAAACATCTATCATAATGACTAATTATTTACTTGGCCGTCACTAAAGTGGCGGTCATTTTCCTTTCAATGTTTACAGACCTTGCTGTCTATAAAATCGGAACCCAGTACTCAATTTGGCTTTTCCCTTCTTTATCCGATTCCTCACCATACTTTGCAAAATCATATTTTGCGGATTCGTTTAACTGACAGGTCGATTGTGGAAACCATATTTTATAAATGTAATCCGCAACTGGCTCTAAACTGTCTTGACTTTCAGCCCTGAAATGAAATACTACATATTTGCTGGCAGTCAGTTCTTTTATTACCATTCCTTTTGGAATTCCTGAAAATGAAGTGACTTCTGCCATCGAATAGTAATCAAAGGCAGGCTGTTTTTCTTTATCGGGAATCCATGATGAATAGTCATTAAGGCCAATTAAAAAAATCCATGTCGGCCCTGTTGGGTATAGTCTGTTTTTTTGAATGTAACTTTATCCAACATGTGCCAGAAAGCTCCAGCACATTGAGAAAGCCTTATCAAATAATGAAATTATACAAAGTATTAAAATACCTATTGCATTTACCAGCACAATGTGATAATATTCGATTAACAGCTTAATATATTAACCTACTAAGTAGTAAACCAAATCAAAAAGGGGATGAGGCTTTCCGCAGAAATATCTGCAGGATATGAGGAGACTTTCAGACACATTGGAGGAAGACTATGAACTTTTGGGTTGAAGAGAAAGGAAATCATTGATATGATAATAACAGATTATTATATTAACCAATTAACAGCCAATGAAAGAGGGGTTCATATGTCTATTCCTAAATATCAGCAGATTAAACAAAGCTTACTCTATGAGATTAACAATGGGATGTTCCAGCCGGGAGATAAGTTTTACAGTGAAGCGGAGTTGAAAAAAAAATATAATGTAAGCGGGATTACTGCTATCAAGGCATTGCAGTGCCTGACCAACGAGGGATATCTGGTCAGATATCAGGGAAAGGGGACATACGTATCAAAGGCCAGACGAGGCAAGATTGTCAAGTTCTCCGATATCGAGAAGTACAGGAACGCAGCAGAACGTACGGAAGTAATTGATATCCATGTGATGAAGGACCCCAGGATTGCAGCGCAGCTGAACCTGGGAGAGAATGAGGAATTTTACCACATTAAACGCCTGCGGCTGGTTGAGGATAAGCCGATTATTGTACAGAACAGCTATGTTATCAAGGAGTTTATCAAGGAAGAGGATGCGGGGGATAAGGAGAAGTTCTCGTCTATTTACGGTAAGATAAGGGAGGATTTCGGAATTGATTTGTTCCAGGCAGACTCAAAGGAGATAACGGAGATTGTTTTTCCGGCTCCTGAGGAGGAGGGGAGGCTGCTTGGACTGACTGATAAGGAGCCCAGTGCCTTTACAAGAAGATATACATATCTGTTCGACGGAAGGACCATTGAGTATATTGAGGGATATAAACGGTGGGATTATTTCAGTATAGAAATTGAACCGATTTAGTCCCGGTGTTTATTGTACCGTACCGGTACAGAAGCTGGAATGGAGGAAATATATGGAATTATTATTGGTTTCCCACAGGGGAATTGCTTCTGGGATGAAATCAGCGATTGCCATGGTCATGGGGCCTGTGGCAGAACAGATAACAGCCATGGAGCTGACGGAAGAAGAGGGTGTGGGCAATTTTTCAAAGCGCCTGGAAGAGTATCTTGTAACCTGGCTGTCAGGGACTGGAAAAGGCCTTGTTTTTGCGGACCTCAGGGGAGGCACACCCTATAACCAGGCGGAACTGCTGCTTGCGAAGCATGGGCTGAAGGACAGGGCTAAGGTAATCAGCGGTATGAACCTGCCCATGGTGGTGGATGCGGTTCTCAGTGACATGGATGTCTGCAGTACGGACGCGCTTGCGGGTCTGGTGCAAAACGCAAGGGATGGGATTATGTGCCTTGACCTGGAAGCGCAGACAGCCGGATCAGATGATGAATAGTGGGGAACGAGGAGGACTAGGAGAATGAATATTCAATGGTGGCAGATTCTGCTCATTACTTTATATGCGGGATTTGCATTTTATGACGGAAATAATACAACCTTTGGAACTGTAAAGCCAACCATGGCTGGCTTTTTCGCAGGACTGGTGCTGGGAGATGTGACTACCGGCCTTGTAGTTGGAGGAACACTTAACCTTCTGGTTCTGGGAATTGGTAACTTCGGCGGCGCATCCATACCGGACTACATGACAGGCGCGCTTCTGGGTACCGCGTTTGCCATACAGAGCGGACAGGGGGCTGAATTTGGTGTAACTCTGGCAATCCCCATCGGCCTTCTGATGATACAGCTGGATATACTGGCCAGGTTTTCCAATACATATTTCCAGCACAGGGCGGAGCGCCTGGTTGAGGAGGGAAATATCGAGGCAGCGGCCAGAATGAATATTCTGGGACTTATTCCTCAGTCCGTATCCCGTATGCTTCCTGTATTTCTGGCATTGGTATTTGGCTCCGACTTTGTTAACCTAGTGGTAAACCACCTTCCCATGTGGCTGATGAACGGCCTCAAGACGGCAGGAGGTATCCTTCCATCTCTTGGTATCGCAATTCTGCTGCGCTATCTGCCGGTAAGCCGGAACATTTCCTATCTGATTCTGGGATTTTTCCTTGCGGCTTACCTGAAGGTTCCGGTCCTGGGGGTGGCCCTGGTGGGACTGGCGTGCGCGGTCCTCAGTTTCCAGTCTGAGAAGGACGAGATGTCTGTGGCAGCACAGGCGCCAGTAAATGCAGGAGGTGAGATGGGTGATGAATAAGATACAGAACGGTCTTTCAAAAGAGAGTAAAAGCGTATTCTGGAGATGGTATTTTCTGGGAGGCGCAGGATGGAATTACGAGAAGATGCAGGGACTTGGTTACTTTTACAGTATGCTTCCCATGATAAAGAAACAGAAAGATGAGGAGGACCGGAAGAATCTGGCCAAGACCGAACTTCAGTTTTTTAACACCAACAACACAATGGCACCCATTATCATGGGTGTGGACTGTGCCCTTCAGGACGAGACAGGGGCGGATGCCTCTGATACCATTGCCGCGCTTAAGACGGGTATGATGGGTCCCCTGGCCGGTATCGGCGATACCCTGTTTCATGTGATACCATCCACAATTATCGGGTCAATCGCATCTTACATGGCGCTGGAAGGAAGCCCTCTGGCGTTGGTGCTCTGGATATTCTTTGGCCTTCTGCGCCTGTTCTGCATGAAGAATTTTTATGCCATGGGCTATAGGGAAGGCGCTAAGATTGTAAGTGAAATTGGAAACCGTTTAAAGAAGATTACGAAGGCGGCCAATATCCTGGGTATCACGGTAATCGGAGCCCTGATTCCGTCTGTGGTCAATGCCAGATTCGCCTATGAGTTTTCCTGGGGAGAGGTAAGCATATCCATACAGGAGCTGGCTGATAAAATTATGCCGTCCCTGGCGCCCACCCTGGTTGTATTCTTTGCATACTGGATGCTTGGACGGAAGAAAATGAACTCTACAAGGGTAACTTTATTGTTGGTGCTGGTAGGCATACTGGCATATAATCTGAAAGTATTTGCATAAGGAGGAACTGAAATGAAAGGATTCGTACATATCCGTATTGATGACCGTTTGATCCATGGACAGGTAGCCACACGCTGGTCTACCGGCCTGAAGGTAAACCGTATCATGGTAATTGACGATGCGGTGGCTGCCAATGACAACGAGAAGGCTATTCTGCGCATGGCGGCGCCTGCCGGCGTCAACACATCCATTCTGCCCCTTGAGAAGGCAGTAGCCAATATCAAGAACGGTAATTATGACGGGCAGAGGGTCATGCTGATTGTAAAGTCCCCTGTGACCCTTGTGAAGATGATGGAAATGGGCGTGGAGCTTCTGCCTGTAAATATCGGCAACATGTCCAACCGTCCGGGCACTACCCAATATAAGAAATCAGTCAGCATGTTCCCGGAGGAGAAAGCGGCAGTGGACACCCTTTTGTCAGCCGGAATCAAGGTAACGGCCCAGATGGTGCCGGATGATCCTTCTGTGGGTATAGAGACATTTTTTTAGTTTGAGATGAATGGGAGTAAAGGAGAGGTTATGTCAGAAGATTCATGGGTATGGGCGGGCAGGGAACTGGACCGTATCTGCGGTGTGATAAAGAAGAATATGGACCGGTACGGCACGGACTTTCCATCGGCCTGCGCCACCAACGGCAGATACAGGATTAAGAAAAACGATGACTGGACAAACGGATTCTGGACCGGAATGTTGTGGATGGCATACCTGTATACCGGTGACGGCAGCTATAAGGAGTTAGCCATGAAAAATGTGGAGAGCTTCGGGGAACGGCTGAAGGAGCATTTTGTGCTGGACCACCACGATATCGGTTTCCTGTACAGTCCGTCTGCTGCTGCAGCCTGGAGGGTGACCGGAGATGACCGCCTTAAGGATATGATTACGGACGCAGCCGATGTACTGGCAGGACGTTTCCAGGAAAGGGGCGGATTTATCCAGGCATGGGGGAAGATGGGAGCGGAGAAGGAATACCGCTTGATCATTGATTCCCTGTTAAACCTCCCCCTTCTCTATACGGCTGCTGAAATCACCGGGAATGAGCGCTACCGGGAGATAGCGGGGCGCCATTACAGGAATGTTGTGGACTGCATTGTCAGGGAAGACGGCTCCACTTACCATACATATTATTTTGATAAGGCCACCGGGGCGCCTGCATATGGAGCAACCCATCAGGGCTATAGTGATCATTCATGCTGGGCCAGAGGCCAGGCCTGGGCTGTCTACGGAATCCCCCTTCACGCCCGTGTGTCGGGGGAAGCGCTGACACAGGCTGAGAGGGAAACCTACCATAGGATTGTGGAGTATTTTGAAACCCATCTTCCCGCGGATGGTATGCCTTACTGGGATCTGGTATTTACAGATAGGGACAACCAGCCAAGGGACAGCTCGGCTCTGGCCATAGCGGCATGTGGGATGATGGAGACCGGCAACCTGAAACGGGCGGAGGAAATGCTTAAAACCTGCCGGGATATGGCATCGTCTGAGTATGAACCCGATAATGAAGGTCTTCTTCTCCACGGCGTATATGCCTACAGCGAGGGGAAGGGCGTGGATGAGCCCAACCTGTGGGGAGACTTTTTCTATATGGAAGGGCTGCTCCGGCTTCTGAGGAGGGACTGGATCCCGTTTTTATAACAGGAGAGAGAAAAGAATGAGTACATTTGAAGTAAAAGAAGAGTTTTACCTGGATGGAAAACCGGTAAAACTGCTGTCCGGGGCAGTGCATTATTTCCGCCTTGTCAAGGAATACTGGGAGGACTGTCTTTATAACCTGAAAGCCATGGGATTCAATACGGTAGAGACCTATATCCCATGGAATATCCATGAACCGGAGGAAGGGATATTTGATTTTGACGGCAACAAGGATGTGGAATGTTTTGTCAGGTTAGCCGGGGAGCTGGGGCTTCATGTAATTCTCAGACCCAGCCCGTTTATCTGCGCGGAATGGGAATTCGGGGGGCTGCCCCCATGGCTTCTGCGATATGGCGATATGAAGGTGAGAACCAATACCCCGCTTTTCCTGGGCAAAGTGGAAGCTTATTATAAGGAACTTTTTAGACGGATCGCGCCCCTGCAGGCAACTTGCGGCGGCCCGGTTATCATGATGCAGGTGGAAAATGAATATGGCTCCTTTGGCAATGATAAGGAGTACTTAAGAGCAATTAAGAGGCTGATGGAGGAAAATGGGGCCCAGGTGCCTCTTTTTACTTCGGATGGAGCATGGGACGCTGCATTGGAAGCCGGAAGCCTGATAGAAGACGGGGTGCTGGCAACCGCCAATTTTGGTTCCAGGTCAGGGGAGAACCTGGACGTGCTGGAAGCATTTTTCAGAAGGAACGGGCGGAGATGGCCCCTGATGTGCATGGAGTTCTGGGATGGCTGGTTCAACCGGTGGAAGGAAAAAATCATCACCAGGGACCCGGCGGATCTGGCCATGGAAGTGGCGGAGCTGTTAAAGCGGGCCAGCATCAATCTTTATATGTTCCAGGGCGGTACCAATTTTGGATTTTACAACGGATGTTCTGCCAGAGGATACACGGACCTGCCCCAGATTACATCCTATAACTACGATGCCCTGATGACAGAGTGGGGAGAGCCTACAGCAAAATTCTACCAGGTGCAGCAGGTGGTAAGGAAAATGTTTCCCCATCTTAAGACCATGGAGCCAAGGGACAGGAAACGGATTGCTTACGGCCAGGCTGTTCCTACGGGCCAGGTATCCCTGTTTTCTTGTGTGGACAGTCTGGCTGAATGTCAAAAAAGCGCTGTCCCTCTGTCCATGGAGGAGGCAGGGAGCGGGTACGGTTACATGTTCTACCGCACCCATGTCAGGGGATATAACAAGAAAATGAAGGTAAAGGCCGTCCAGGCATCGGACCGTGTCCAGTATTACTTAAACCGGGTATTTGAGGGAACCCACTACCAGAATAATTCGGGCGAAGAACTGGAGCTGTATTTTAAAGAGGACAATGAGCTTGCCCTTCTGGTGGAAAATATGGGACGTGTTAATTATGGATATAAGCTCCAGGCTCCCACCCAGAAAAAGGGAATAAGAACGGGAGTCATGGTCGATATCCATTTTGAAAGCGGATGGGAACAGTATGCCCTGGATTTTAAGAATATCGAAGAACTGGATTTTTCCGGGGACTGGATCAGGGATACGCCTTCCTTTTACCGGTATGAATTCCAGGCTGAGGAATGTGCCGACACATTTCTGAACTGCCGTGAGCTGGGTAAAGGGGTGGCGTTCATTAACGGATTTAACCTGGGACGCTACTGGTCGGAGGGGCCGGTACAGTATCTCTACATTCCGGCACCGCTCTTAAAAAAGGGCAGGAATGAAATTATCATTTTTGAAACGGAAGGCAGAATTGCGGATACACTGACGCTGGAGGAACAGCCGGTTTATGTGGATGTGGGCTGACCGGAAAACGCCGTCTTCCGGTGAAAGGCCCGGAGGATTGGAATAGCAGGACATATAGCAGGATAGATAACAGGACAAATAAAGGCCTCCCGCTCCCCGCCGGACAGCGGCATCACTCCAAGCCAAGATAATCCAGGACCCGGAAGGAATACTCATAGCGGAACAAGGCAAGCCCGTCATTGATATCTATGCCGAATAGATCGGCCATTTTCCCCAGTCTGTAAAAAAAGGTGCTTTTATGAATATGCAGTTCCCCGGCCGCAGCCAGGGCATTCCGGTTTTTTGCAAGGTAGACCCGGAGTGTCCTGGCGTATTCTGTGTTGGCGGTGCGGTCATATTCCGTCATCTGTGTAATGACCGGGTGGACGGAGGCGCCTAAAAGTCCGGTATCCTTATACTGGCTGAACCCGTGTTCCAGATAATATTGTTCATAGCAGATGAAATACCGGTCTTTTGGAAGGCCGGTTTTTTCATGGAGTAAGGACAGTTCTTTTACCTGCCGCCAATAAATGCTGCTCTTTGCAATGTCCGTGTAAGGATAGCTGACATAAGCCTGCATGTGGTTTAATTGTAAGAAGGCGGCGAACCGGTTCCTTACTGTTTCACGGAAGGGTTCTCTGCGGTCGCCGGGCAGGAGGACGGTCAGATCGCCGTGGAACAATACTACCATACAGTTTGGCAGAAGGGATAAAAGCTGTTCAAAATATCCTTTGTACTGCCGCGGCTTGCGCGACGGATCCGTGAATGTAAGGAGCAGGACTGTGTAATAGGGCATCTGGGTGCGTCCAAGCTGGATCAGGTGGCCGGCAATGTACTCTGCCCGGTCAAAATGGCCTTCCAGAAGCTCTGTAAGGAAGTACTCGTACCTCAGGCCGGTGGGATGGCGGTAAGCGGAATCCTTCTGCATTTCAATGGAAAGCATCTTGGAAAACACATCAATGAATTCTAAATCATCTTCCGTGAATTCCCGCACCGTACCCCGGACACAGATATATCCTACCACGGCGTGGTGGATGCGTATGCTTTCAAATACCCATTGATACGGATAATCGTCCAGTGTGGTTATATATGGCACGGCGGAGGAATAGATGTGACGGATGATGTTCCGGTCCGCCATGTTCTGGAACAGGGGATCCTTCAGGTAGAGACGCCCGTGCTTTTCCTCCAGATTGTCAGCATCCTTCACAACCGGGCTGGCGGCAATGACCGAGAAGCTGGTGTCGCAGATGGTGACAGGGTTGCCCAGGAAGGTATGGGCAACATGTGCCATACCTTCAATCCCGTTGTCACTGTGCAGCGACTGGAATAATTCCTCCCGTTTCAGCTTCAGCCTATAGTGCCGGAAGATGACCTCCTGGATGGCGTTAAATACCTGGCAGGCATCCAGGACTTCCCGGACATATAGGATTCGGCGGTCGTCCGGGGGTGTCTCCTGTCCGGTCAACAGGATGTTCGGCTGATGGCAGGATGGCGCCGCGGCCTGTAAGACACCGGCAGAGAAGGCGGCCTCAGGGCACCCGGAAGGGGCGGCTGTCTGGGAACATGCGATATAAAGCAGCTTGTCCCCATGGTCCGGGTCTGTATCCGGTTTTTGCGTAAGGAAGCGTGTTCCTTCAATTTCGGTCCGTGTATGGAACTGTCCGTGTACCTTTACGTGAAAGGTGTCCTCCAGATGACGGACAATGGTTCCTAAATATGCCATGTTATACCTCCAATCAGACAAATGTCTGAAAAATAGCAGATGATTGCGGATGATATCCGACTTGGAATGGATGCTTGTTAAAAAAATAACTGCTATATTTTACATAAAGTATAACAGATTTGCGGATGAGTTTCAATTCCAACTGTTCATCCCTGATTTCTGTTAGAAAAAACGTTTCAGACAAAAGTCCAGGAGGAAAGAAAATGTCAGTAAAAGTAATGGGTATTACCGCGGGAAGAAAGGACAGCAACAGCGAGATCCTGTTGAAAGAAGCGCTTATGTACTGTGAGGAGGCCGGGGCAGAGGTAACCATGGTTAATCTGAAGGATTATCATATAGAAAGCTGCACAGGATGTACCTCCTGCACAAGAGGGATGGCCCAGGGGAAGAATGTGGGCTGTGTGCTGGATGCAAAGGATGATAAAAAGAAAATTATGGAGGTGATGCTGGCCCAGGACGCTGTGATATTTTCTGCACCAACCTATGATCTGATGCCCAACGCGGAGTACCTGATCTTTGCCCAGAGGAGTTTAAGCTATGAGACTGCATTTTTAGAGACAATCGGTGCAATTGAACATAAGGACAGGGTTGCGGGCCTGATCTGTGCAGGAGGTTCCACCAGGGCGTGGCAGTCCATGGCTCTGGAGGCCATGCAGGCCACCATGTTTACGACGGATATGAAGGTGGTGGACATGATACTGGCTGCAAGGGTGCCGGGCCGGGCACAGTGCCTGCTGGATGAAGGGCTGATGGCACGGGCAAGGAGGATGGGGGAAAACATCATGACAGCAGTCCGTACACCGGCAGGAGAGCGGACCTGGCTGGGGGATGAGGATATGGGCTGGTGCCCAAACTGCCATTCCAATGCCCTGGTGCTGGGGGAACCCCAGTGGGACGGGCTTCACTATCCCGTGGAATGCCAGGTCTGCGGCGCCGGCGGCAATCTGGAAAAGGCAGGGAATGGGAAATGGAAATTCGTCATCCGGCAAGACGGATACCTGAAGGACCGCACCACGGTGGCTGGAAGGGCAAGGCACCTGGAGGAAATCGGCTGCACCGAAGGCGGGTTCTATGGGGATCCTGAGAAGCTTAAGCTGGTTCAGGAAAGGCTCCGGAAATATAAGGACAAACAGTTTAAAGGAATTTAGGGGAAATGAGTTTGTGCCTTTGCACAAAAACAGGCTGAATATGTTGGAAAACATAAGGTGCAGGCATGATGTTTAGGGAGCGCCAATCCTTTATAATTTGAACCAGACAGGACAATAAGGAATTCAGATCCTATTACGGTTCAGATGAAAAGGAGGACATATGAGTAAATTCACATATCTGGAAAGCCCCATGACCATTCGGGGAAAGGTCTATAGAAACCGCTTGATTGCAGCCCCTACCTTGTTTGCGCATTCCGTGTTTTTTCTGCCGGAGATTGCTGAAAATGTATACCGCATGGTGGAGAACCGGGCAAAGGGCGGGTTTGCCGCCGTATCCACAGGTGAGCTTCCGGTTAACAATGAAGAGGGAACCACACTGTTTATGGAACGGGCCATTGACATGGACGACTATGACGGGGATGACTTTAAAAAGGTGAAGGAATATGCGGACCGTATCAGGAAGCACGGCGCCCTTGCCTACCTTGAGTTTTCCCACGAAGGCGCTGTGGCTGAGACAAAAGCCCCTTATGTCCCCTGGGGGCCGGATGCTTATGTCCGGGAGGACGGGGTGCAGGTATATGCACTGAACCTGGGGATGATGGAAAAAATCTGCAATGACTACCGCAGGATATCAAAATTTGCAAAAGCCTGCGGGTTTGACGGCGTCCTGGTTCACGGAGGGCATGGATTTAACATCCAGCAGTTTATTTCACCCTGGACCAACCACAGGACCGATGAATTCGGCGGAAGTATGGAAAACCGTGCCCGGTTTCCGAAAATGATTCTGGAAGCTGTGCGGGAGGGCATTGGGGAAGACATGATCCTGGAGCTGCGCATGTCGGCTGAGGACGGTGTGGACGGCGGCATGGAGATCCGGGATATGGTGGAGTTCTGCCGGGAAATTGACGGGATGGCCGACATCATCCATGTTTCCAACGGTCTTAAATGGGCGGGGAACCAGACCCAGACATTTTCGGATTTCTTTGACGTCCACGGGGTCAATGTTGAGTTTGCCGCAAAAGTCAAGGCGGCAGTCACTAAATCCAAGGTGGCTGTCATTGGAGGAATCAATGACCCGGCCTTTGCAGACCAGGTGATTCGGGATGGAAAAGCAGATTTCATCGAGCTGGGACGTCAGGGCTTTGCAGACCCGGAATTTCCCAACAAGGCATTTTCGGGAAGGGATGACTATATACGTAAATGCGTCAGATGCTTCTCCTGCTACCCCGGCTTCTGCGAGCACAAAACCGATGTTCCCCTCTGGGAGAAAGGACTTTCCAAGGAAGAGGTTGACCGTATTTACAGTCCGGCGTCCATGGGGCGCTGCGCCATTAACCCGGATTCCGGGTTTGGATGGTATGAAGACAGGCATCCCTATCCCGAAGGAAGCAGGAAGGTGCTGGTTGTGGGCGGCGGCGTAGGCGGCCTTCAGGCAGCAGTTACCGCGTCAAAGCGCGGACACAGGGTGACGCTTCTGGAAAAAACAGGGGAACTGGGCGGCACCATTAATTTTACAGACCAGGATGAGGATAAGGTGGATTTGAGGAACTTCAAGAATCTGCTGATACGTGAGGCAAGGGAGAGCTGCCCGGATATCCGTATGGAAACCCCATGTTCCAGGGAAATCCTGGATGAGATAAAACCGGACGCCGTCATCATAGCTGTTGGCGCCCACCCTGTCAAACCGCCTATTAAGGGAATTGACCGGGCCATGAATGCACTGGAGGCATACCACAGCATGGACAGGATTGGAAAGCGGGTTGTCCTTGCCGGCGGCGGGCTGGTGGGATGTGAAGTGGGTCTTCACCTGGCAGAACACGGCCATGATGTGACCGTGGTTGAGATGCAGGGCATGATGGCTTTTGAGACATTCGGATACTACAGAAATGCCCTGTTGGACGAGATGGACAAACGGGGCCTGAAGCAGATGCTGCATACAAAGGTGCTGGAATTTACGGCGGAAGGTGTTGTGGTGGAACGGGACGGCAGAGCAGAGCTGGTTCCCGCAGATACCTGCATATATTCCATGGGCATGAAGGCGGATCAGGCATCTGTGCAGGAGATACTTAAGATGGCCGGGGACATTAAAACCTATGTGGTCGGTGATTGTGACAGAGCCGGAAAAGTAGGCGATGCAGTCCATGGGGGATATGAAGCAGCCATTGACATTGTGTAACAGGCCCGGATTAATCGGGAGAAAAGAAAAACGGAGGAAAAATCATGGAGAAGATGGAAACAGACATTATTGTTGTAGCTGCCGGCCTTTCAGGCCTTGCAGCTGCCATATCAGCGGCAGAGAACGGAGCCGGGGTTCTTGTTTTTGAAAAGTCCGGAACCACAGGAGGAGCGGCTAACATGGGAATGGGACCTCTGGGAGTTGGATCCAGAATCCAGAGGGAACACATGATTTCCCTGACACCAGGGGAGGCGTTCCGCAAGCATATGTATTTCACCCACTACCGTGTGGATGCCAGGATGGTCCGCGACTATTACTTTAAATCGGGAGATACCATTGACTGGCTGATGGACATGGGTGTGGAATTTGCCGGCGTGCAGAGAGCCTTCAGTGCGCCGGAGGATACAAGGGCTTATTCGGACGGCGAATTTACATGGCATGTGTGTAAGCCTGAGGGCGGAGGAATCCCCGGACCCAGGGCGGCCACGACCATGACCAAGAAAATGACGGAAAGGGCCAGGGCACTGGGAGTGGAATTCCTCTTAGAGACACCGGTCCACAAAATCATCATGGAGGACGGCCGCGCAGTGGGCGTGCTGGCAAAGGACAAGGACGGGGGAGAAATTGAGGCAAGGGCCAAGTCCGTCATTCTTGCAACCGGCGGTTTTGGGGACAACCCGGCTATGATTAAAGAAGAAACAGGATATGAGTTCGGAAAGACCATTTTCAACTTTGCAATTCCAGGAATGAAGGGGGACGGGCTGCGCATGGCATGGGAGGCCGGCGCGGGAAAGGAACCCTGCACAATGGAACTTATGTACCAGCTTCCTGATAATATGAACCACTTTATCCTGGACGGCGCGTTCCGCCAGCCATGTCTGTGGGTGAACCGCAACGGCCAGAGATTCATGCCGGAGGACCAGATCGGCAATACCACCTTTACAGGCAATGCAATCACGGCCCAGCCGGGCAGCGTGGCCTTCTCCATCTTTGACAGCAAGCTGCTGAAAAAGTATAAAAAGAAAGGTCCGGACATTGTAAGCCATGTACATCCCCATGACCTGTACGACCATTTTGACGAGCAGTGGGAGAGGGACCTGGCAGATGGGTATGAATCCATAACCCAGGCAGACACCATTGAGGAACTTGCACAGAAAGCGGGAATTGACCCGGAGGGGCTGGCTGCGCAGGTGGAGGAATACAATGAGATGTGCGAAGCCGGGTTTGACGAGATATTTGAAAAGGACAGGCATTATATGCAGCCCATTGCAAAGGCGCCCTTCTATTGCTGCCGGCAGAACGTAGGCGCATACGGCTCCCTGGGCGGCGTCAAGATTAACCACAGGACCCAGGCCATGACCCAGGAGGCAAAGGTGATACCGGGATTATACTGTGTAGGAACAGACGCCTGCAATATTTTCGGGGACAGCTACCCGTTTATCCTGTCAGGCAACACCATGGGCTTCTGCCTGAACAGCGGACGCATTGCAGGCGAAAACGCGGCGGCGGAGCTGGACGAGTTTGAGTACTGATACCGGGATATGAACCAATCAGGGCTGATGATCCGGGCCTGAAACAGGAGTGAGAAAATGAAGATTATAATAGACGGAAAAGAAATAGAAGCAAAAGAGGGACAGTCCGTGCTGGAGGCTGCCTTGGCTGCCAATGTTTTCATCCCCCATCTTTGCAGCCATCCGGACCTGGAAGCCAAGGGCGGCTGCCGCCTGTGCTCTGTGGAAATCGAAGGCGGCAGCGGGGCGGTGCCGGCATGTGAAACCATGGCAAAGGATGGCATGAGGATTAGGGTCAGCGGGCCGGAGGCGGAGAAGGTCAGGAAAATGGCCATGGAGCTGATCCTGGCAACCCATCCCGCGGACTGCACGGGCTGTCCCAAATATGGAAGATGCGAACTCCAGTCCATGTACCAGTACATGGGCGTCAGCCCGGAGCGCTGGAGAAAAAAATCCAGAAGTACTGCCAATGACGACAGCAATCCCCTGATATCCCATCTGTTTACCAGATGCGTCCGCTGCGGAAGATGCATCCGGGCCTGTCAGGACCTTCGGGGCGTAAAGGTGCTGGATTATATTAAGACAGACGCAGGCGTACGGGCTGGCATTCCCGGGGGAAAGTCCTTAAAGGAAGCCGGGTGCCGCTTCTGCGGGGCTTGTATCGAGGTCTGTCCCACGGGTTCCATCATGGACCAGGTGAAGATTATGAAAGAAAACCGCTCCATGGCAGAGAACATCGTACCCTGCCAAAGCGCCTGTCCGGCCCATATCGACATCCCCAGGTACATACGCTATATCAGGGAAGGGGAGTTTGACAAGGCGGCAGCGGTTATCCGCGAAAAGGTACCGTTTCCTGAGACACTGGGAAGTATCTGCAATCATGCCTGCGAGGGCGAATGCAAGAGGAATGAACTGGACGCCCCCCTTTCCGTGTGCAGGTTAAAACGGGCTGCGGCTGCAAATGAAAGCGGCGCATGGAAAGAACGCGTGCGCAGGGAACCGGACACAGGAAAGAAGGCGGCTGTCATGGGCGCCGGTCCGGCCGGTCTGACCGCTGCCTATTATCTGGCAAAAAAGGGACATGAAGTAACCGTATTTGAAAAGAATCCAAAAGCCGGAGGACAGTGCCGGTACGGAATCCCGGCTTACCGTCTCCCAGACCGGCTTTTGGACCGGGAAATCCATACCATCCTGGAAGCTGGAATTGAATTGAGGACAAACACGCAGCCCCAATCCCCGGACCAGCTTCTGAAACAGGGATATGACACAGTGCTTGTGGCAGTGGGAACACACAAAGGAACCAGGCTTCCCATTGAGGGAAGCGGCCTGCCCCAGGTATATGTGAACACCGATTTCCTGAAACAGGCCAGGCTTGGAACTCCCCTGCCCTTAAGCGGAAGGGTCATGGTCCTTGGCGGCGGCAATGTTGCCTACGACTGCGCCAGGACAGCTCTCCGTCTGGGGGCAGAAGAGGTGCATATAGCCTGTCTGGAAAATGAACAGCAGATGACTTCCACGCCGGAGGAAATCGCAGAAGGCACAGAAGAAGGCATCCTTCTCCATGCAGCCCATTCCTTCCTGCGTATTACGGGGACAGACCGGGTGGAGGGCGTGGAACTTCAGAAGGTAAACCGGTTTTATTTTGATGAGAACAGGAAGGCGGTCATTGAGCTGGAAGAGGGGACAAACCAAGTGATTCCTGTGGAATATGTCATATTTGCGGTTGGACAAAAGCCGGAGGACACGGAGCAGATGGGACTTGCGCTGACCCACGGCCCGTATATACTGGCAGACGAAAACCAGCGTACCAGCCAGGAAGGCGTATACGCGGCAGGAGACGCCGTGACCGGAACAAAATCCGTCATTGAGGCCATCGCGGCAGGACGCAGGGCAGCGGAACAGATGGATTTATATTTGGGCGGAGACGGTGATATAAGCGAGATGCTTCTGGAAAAGGAAACCCCGCCGTCATACATTGGACGGGTGGAAGATTTTGCAGAACGAAAGCGCAGCCAACCCCGGACAGCGCAGCCGGACCAGAGGGTGAAGGACTTTACGCCGGTGGAGGAGCCGTTCACCTGTGAGCAGGCCATGTGCGAGGCAGGCAGATGCCTTCAGTGCGACTTAAGGCTCCGGCTTACGAAAACAAAGCTGTGGAATGAATATTAAGGGGGTGTCCGCAATGAGTACATTGGAACGAATAGAGAATCTGAAAGACACAGAATGTATTGTAGATATGCTCTTAAAAGAAGTCAGGGCAAACCTGTGTCAGGCCTGCGGGAAATGTGTATTCGGCTACGAAGGCATTACCCAGCTTGAGCTGACCTTAAGCGACATCACGGAGAAGAAAGGGCGCAGCGGGGATCTGGACCTTATAAAGGACCTGTGCCAGGTGATGAAAACCCAGTCTCTCTGCGAGACAGGGGAGGAGATAGCAGAGGCTGTCCTCACTGCCATCCGGACCCATTCTGCGGACTTCGAGGAGCACATCGGCAAAAAAGCCTGCAAAGCAGGAGTCTGCAAAAAATTCATGACCTATCACATCCTGGCCGATCAATGCACCGGCTGCGGGGACTGTATGGATGAATGCGAAGAAGACGCCATCCAGGGAAAAGCCCGCTTTGTCCACATTATTGTCCAGGACGAATGCACCCAGTGCGGCGCCTGCCTGAAGGTGTGTGATGAGGACGCAATCGTAAGGGCCGGATTGGTAAAGCCGAAATGTCCAAGAAAGCCGGTTCCCTGCAGACGGTAGGCAGGTGATGGGGGATATTGACTAAAAGCGGAAAGCCTGCATTGATAAAAGGCACTTGAAAAAATCAAGTGCCTGGTGTATAACCAAGTCAGAAAGGTATTCAGATACAAAATCCGATGCCCTCAGTTTCGGCTAAAAAATAGCATTCACTTCAGGCGGTGGGATGCTATTTTTTATTGTGTTTGTCTATGTATGACAGTGCCGCGAATATAACGGGAAGTAAGGTAAGAACTTCCATTATACTCATGGGCATCACCCTTCTTTCGTATACCAGAGGGAACACCCGCCCCTACTCAATCATCCCCAGATATCTCATGATCCGCACAGAAAGATTAAAATTCATAAAATCCTCTCCCTCAATAAAATCGCAGTCCGTAATCTCCTTGATCTTCCCCATCCTGTACAGCAGTGTATTTTTATGGATGTGCAGGTTTTCCGCTATTTTGGCAGGCTGGCCGGGATGTGTCAGGTATTCCCTCAGTGTGACCATGAAGTCCGTATTTTTTTCCTGGTCATAGAAGTAAAGCTTCATAAGCCCGGGGTGGATTAGGAAGCGTATCTCGGAATCCTCCTTTTCATACAGCTCCAGCATCTGAAACAAATAATAATCACTGTAATAATAAATCGGCGCAGAATCCTTAAGCTTCAGGCCGAGATGGACGGAATCAATGGCCTGCCGGTAGAACCTGGGGGTATCCTCCAGATGCTGGTAGAAGTTACTGATCCCGGCCTTTAGGCGGTTGGCCGTGAGATATTCGGAAAGCTGGGAAATCTCATATTCACTCAGGTTCTGGTCCATGTCCCTGCTGATGAGGAACACGATGGTATCTTCATAAATCACATAGATACTGCCTGCGAATATCTGCTTCAGATGTTCCAGGATAACCTCCAGCTTCAAATCGGAAAAGCTGTGGCTCACAGGGGGGATTGCCACGATATAAAAGGTTTCCTTAAGGCTGTAGCCAAGGAGTTTTAACCGTTCTTTGATATCGGACACATTCTGTCTCGGATTCTTCAGCAGGTCGGCCAGGAAATAGGAATACATGACCCCTTTGTTTCTGGAATAGGCTGAATTCTTCTGCAGCTCCATGGATACCAGCTTACCAAAACGGTGGAAAAAGTCCGGGTCATACTCCCGGAATGGATGTTCGGACTCCAGCATCATCACATGTCCCACTTCCACACCCTGAATATGCACCGCATCCACCAGCATTCCCTTTTTGACCAGGCTGTTGACGAAGTAATAGGCGGTATCAGCCCCACGGACCTTTTCATCTACTTTGTTCACCCGGATGGAGCGGATTCCCTTCTCACTGATATACCCGGACGCGCTTTCCTCCCGGAAAAAATCATCATCCGGAACAATTCCCGCTGACATGGCAAGGTACTTGTTCTGCAGATCCACCACATAGATGGGGTTGCCGAAGAGATGGGAGGCCGTATCAACCAGATACTGAAGCCCGTTTCCGGAAAACAGCGCGTTGGCCAGGATGTGCATGCCGGCCGTAATCTGCTGGAGCTCGGTCAGGTTTTCCAGAGTCATGTTAAACAGTTCCGCCTGCCGGATACCGGCCCCAAAATAGACAACGGTAAAAGAACTCTCCCTATACCGGGAAAAATCAATTTCATCCCCATAACAGAACAAAGTAAATATCTGTCTGTTGTCAGCCTCCGGCATAAGTCCGGTGGAAGTCAGATAGAGTGTGGTTTCCTCAAAATGGCGCTGCCCTTCTGTCAGGATCCTTATATGAATCATGTCGCAGTTACTGTCCCGGTTCCCGGATATCTGTGGGTGGTATCCGGCATTTTCCAGCCTGCTTAACAAAACCTGTAATTCCATGATGTCTCCTTTTTGCATTGTGCGCATGCACAAAAATGAGGTGATGATACAAGTCATACTTAGCCCCAAACACGATGATTATAACATGTTTATTATATATAATAATCATACAAACGTAAACAGGAAATAAACAAAAGGAAGGAAGATGGTTATGGGCACTTTAGGAAAATATAGCAGAAGCGTCTCTATCATAGGCGTTGGCTGTACTCCATTTATGTACACGGTAGATAATCCGGAAACAGATGGACTGACAGAAGGGGAAATGTTCGGATATGCGGCTTTAAAAGCAATGGAGGACGCGGGGGTCAATCCTCAGAATGTGGATTTTTATTTCCACGGCGAGGCCAGCCCGTTAAACGGCTCCAACTATCTGACGCCCAATGTTCAGGTGGCAAACTGGTTCGGGATGAAGGGAAAAGGTTCCATCCACCACTCGGAGGCATGCTGTACCGGCTATCTTGCCATTGAGCAGGCGGTCAACGCAGTGGCATCCGGGAAATACAACTGCGTCCTCACCGGAGCAGTTGAGTTCGGGGACAGCACCCCGTCCCCGGCTGATAATGTGGAAAGCCCCAAACATCCGTACAAACGGGATAAGATGACCATGGAGAAGTTCTTAAAGACCACATCCTGGTTATATGACCGCACCTATACAAGGAGCCTGATGGCGGGCCAGGAACTGATTTATGACGATGCGGCGGAGTGGTATGTGCGCACCCGGGGAATTACGGCAGAGCAGATGAACGACACATTGAACTGGATGTGTATAAACAACAGGCGCAATGCATCGGTCAATCCCCTTGCCATTGAAAGAAGGACATATGAATCCCTTGCAGAAGAAGCAGGGATGAGCCTGGATGAATATATGAATTCACCCTACAATCCCAAAATGGGGGATTTCCTCAGGGCCGGCGGCGTTGAGTTAAAATGCGACGGCGCAGCGGCAGCCATTGTGTGCGCCACGGAAATGATCCCGGTCATAGCAGGGAACCTGAAGCACCATCCAATTGAGGTGCTGGGAATCGGAAGCGCTGCCTGTGAAGCTACCACCCCCCATTTTGAAGTCCGGGCAACCGAGGAAGCCGTCCGCCAGGCATATGAGCTGACCGGCCTGTCAGGAGATGACCTGGACCTGTTCTATGCCAATGATTTCATCATCACATCCCATCTCGTATCCGCAGAGATTGCCGGATATCTTCCTTACGGTGAAGGCTGGAAATACATCTGTGAGGGACGCACTGCATGGGACGGGGATAAACCCATTAACACCAATGGCGGCCGTACCTCCTTTGGACATGCCCATGCTGCCTCAGGTCTGGCGGATGTGTACGAGGCCTGCAAGCAGTTGTGGGGCGAATGCGGCGGACACCAGGTGAAAAAACAGCCCAGGACAGCCATGCTCAGGGGCTACGGCGGGGCGCAGAATGTTGCGGCCGTATTACTTCGCACATTGGATGAATAGCAGGAGGAGAGATGCGTTATGAGTATTAAATTAGAAAAGGTTGTGCAGACATTTTACGAAGGACTGGAAGAAGGAAAACTCTTAGGGCGCAAATGTCCCAAGTGCGGCAATGTGGAGTTTCCCCCCGTATATGCCTGCAATGCATGCGGTAATTATGAGACGGAGTGGTACGAAATCAGCGGAAAGGCCAGGCTGCATTCCATTGTATTGCCTGCCGCCCTTTCATCCAAGCCGGAATACAAGCAGTTGGGAAAATACGCGTACGGGGAGGTTGAACTGGAGGAAGGCACAAAATTAAACGCAGTTGTCCGGGGCATCAGCAAAAAGAACAGGAAGGAGCTTTCAGAAAAGCTTCCACTGAACTGCCATGCGGCAATCTTCCAGAGAGAAGGCGGATTTAAGACCGTTGTATTTGATTTGGACGAAGCGTAAATAAAATCATGGAATCAGAAACAGACCAGATGTAAATAAAAACATAGAGGGAGAATGAAAATGGACAGAAAAGAATTGGAAACACAGGTACTTAACATGGTTGCAATGTCATACAAACAGGACATCAAAGATATTTCCGTATCCACATCCTTTAAGGAGGATTTAGGCGGCGCGTCCGTACAGATGGTTGCCCTTGTGTCTGAGATTGAAAATGAACTGGACGTGGAAATCATGCTTTCAGAAGCCAGCGCCTGCGCAACCATCAAAGACCTGACAGACCTGATCGAGAAGGAAATGTAGGCGGATGCATCCAATCTAACCGAAAGGAGCCAAAATGGGTTTACTTGAACAGATTTATGAAAAAGCAAAGGAAAATCCCCAGAGGATAGCATTTCCGGAAGCAGTTAATGAAAAGATGATGCAGGCAGCCTATGAGACGGGCAAAGAAGGATACATTATTCCTGTGCTTGTGGGAAATGCGGATGAAATCAGGGAGGCATTATCAGCCAGAGGATATGAAGAAGATATTTTCACAATTGTGGATATCAGGGAAGAGATTTATAAGAAAAAGCTTATAGACCGGTATGTGGCCCTGCCCCATACCCTGTTAAAAGAAAAGGCATTAAACCGCCGCATGCAGAATCCGCTGTATTATGCCATGGTCATGGAAGCAGTGGGCGAGGCGGACGTGACCTTTGCGGGGATTGACAATACCACCGGGGATGTGCTGCTGGCCGGGCAGATGGTCATTGGCCTGAAGCCTGGGATCAGCACCATCTCAAGCATCGGATTATGCGATATTCCGGAGTTTAAGGGAAGTGAAGGAAGCCTTCTTGCAATCGGCGACAGCGCTGTGTGCGCCAACCCGGATTCCGGTCAGCTGGCCGGAATCGCTGTCTCTGCCTGCGACACGGTCAGGGAACTTCTGGGCTGGGAGCCGAGATGCGCCATGGTCAGCTATTCCACCCTGGGAAGCGGACAGGGGGAGCTGGTGGATAAAGTGACGGAGGCGGTCAGGATTGCCAATGAATTGAGGCCGGAGCTTGCCATTGACGGCGAATTCCAATTTGACGCGGCGGTGTCCCCGGCAGTGGCCGCTAAAAAGGTGCACAGGGACAGCAGGGTTGCGGGAAAAGCCAATGTGATTATCTGGCCGGATTTGAATGTGGGCAATGTAGGTGTAAAGCTGATACAGCAGTTCGGCCACGCAGATGCCTACGGCCCAATGCTCCAGGGGTTCAACAAAGTGGTGTGCGACTGCTCCAGAGGCGCCCCTGTATCCGAGATTAAGGGGAATATTGTAATCAGCGCGGTAAGGGCCGCGGGCAGTAAAAATCAGGAGGAACCAGCATGAAACCGTATAAAGTACTGACCATCAACCCGGGCTCCACCTCAACCAAGGTTGCCCTGTTTCAGGGGGAGGAATGCCTGTATTCCCAGACTGTCTCCCATGAGGCCAAAGAGCTGGAACAGTATGCATCCATGTCAGAGCAGCTGCCCTACCGCAGGGACACGGTTTTAACCCTTTTAAAGGAAGCCGGCATAGGACTTGAGGAAGTGGACGTATTTGTGGGACGGGGCGGAGGCCTGATTGCTATGGAAGGCGGAACCTACGGGGTGACGGACCTGATGCTGGAGCACGCCAGGACATGCGCCAACGGCGTCATCCATCCTGCTGCCCTGGGTTCACAGCTGGCCCATGAATTTGCCCAGGCATACGGTGCAAAAGCAATGGTGGTAAATCCGCCGGATGTGGATGAGCTTCAGGAGCTTGCCCGCATGACAGGCATCCGGGGCGTACACCGCATCATCCACCTCCATGCCCTGAATCTGAAGGAAACAGCTATCCGGCACAGCAAAAACGTGATGAGGAAACCATACGGGGAGTGCAGCTATGTGGTATGCCATATCGGCGGCGGCATTTCCATATCCGCCCATGAAAAAGGACGGATGATAGACGGGTATGATATTGTGGGAGGCGAGGGCCCCATGGCCCCAACCAGATGCGGAAGCATTTCCGTGGCAAATCTTCTGGAATATATGAAAATGAACCAGGCGGGTCTGGAAGATGTGAAAAAACTCTGTACCAGGACAGGCGGTTTTGTGAATCATATGGGGATTTCCGATGCCATTGAACTGACGGAGCGGGCCAAAGCAGGGGACCGGTATGCAGGACTTCTCTGGGACAGCATGATTTACCAGATTGAAAAATGCATCGGCGCCATGGCGGCAGTACTTCACGGGCAGGTGGACGGCATTCTTCTGGGAGGCGGCATGGTACATAACCAGGACCTTGTAAAGCAGATAACAGATGCCTGTTCCTTCATCGCACCTGTGACCGCCTATCCGGGCGAATTTGAGATGGAGGCCATGGCGGCCGGAGCCATCCGCGTGCTGGAAGGCGAGGAGGAGTTAAAGACGTATACCGGAACGCCTGTCTGGGATGGTTTTGACTGGGAGTAATGAATATGGAAGAGAAGAACAAGGATAAAAAGGGAATGGAAGAGAAGCAAAGGAAGACCGTCAATATGCTGACACTGGCATTCGCTATAGCGTTCATGCCCCCAATCTGGGCTGTGCTGGCCCCATTTATAGGAGTCGGCACCGGCTCGGTGGCCCTGATCTGCGCCGGACTTTTTACGGCCAATGGAAACAGACGGCAGGACACCGTAAAAATTTCCATGGGTTTCCTCTTAGGCGATTTGTGGGCTTATATTGCCGTATGGGTGATGGAAACCCTGCAGTGGAATCCCAATGTGGAACTGTATGCCACACTATTTATTTTGGGAGGGCTGGCAGTTATCATCGGGGAGACATTTTCAGGGATAATATTCACTCCCTCCTGGCTGTGCGGCTGGGCCATCGGACTGACCATCATGGGTCCCATGAAAGTAAACCAAATAGGGACCCTGCCGATCCAGATTGGAGCAGCGATGCTGGCTGGCGTGCTCTACGTTGGTGTTGGCGTGGATGCGTTCCAGAGAATGCTGGTGCGCAGGCTGGTGCGTTGAGGCGTTCCGGGCAGATGAAGCGTTCCGGGCAGATAAAGCGTTTAAGAACCAAGGACAGGAGCGTGTCTGGCATGTAAGGAGGGTCTATGCATTTAGTCAGGATAAGGATTGCAGATGCAGGGCGGATTGCATTGCACGCAGAGAAAATAATGGACGGTATCCCCCAATATTATGTACAACAATACCGGAGAATAAAGAAAAAGCAGGAGGCTGACCAGGAACTGGCAGCCGGTTTTCTGCTGAAAAAGTATCTGAATGTCAGCAGTGATGCACAGTTTGTGAGGCTGGAGCATGGAAAACCCGTGCTGAAATCAGGAAATAGTTTTTTTAATCTGTCCCATAGCGGGGAATATACAGTTCTGGCCGCGGCTGACATTGACATAGGCGTGGACATTGAACAGATAAAAGACGTCCACTGGCCCACGGTGCAAAAGATCTTTACAGCAGAACAGCGGGAACAGCTGGAGCGGACCGGGGAAGCAGGACAGCCGGAACTGTTTGCAAAATACTGGACAGAGTGCGAGGCAGTGTTAAAACTGAAGGGCACCGGGTTTGCGGCAGAGACTGTGACGTCAGACACCGGGCCGGGGAGGACTGGATCCGGAGACGGGAGACTGCCTTTGAAGGTTTATTCGTTCAGGTACAAGGAATACATGATTGCATGTGCTGCATATGGAGCGTTTTATGTATCAGTTGAAGAAGACAGAAGTTACCTGTATATGTGATAATGTGTATGTTTTGACAGACCGGGCGGGGTGCTGTGTGAATCTTGTTGTGGGTAAGGAAAAGGCCCTGGTTTTTGACACAGGCTCAGGAACGGATGATATTCATGGATTGGTACGCAAAATGACAGGACTGCCCCTTGTTGTGATAAACAGCCACGGGCATTTTGACCACATTGGGGGAAATAGCCAATTTGACACAGTCTACATGCACCAGGATGATTTTGTGATTCTGGAATCCTATACCGCAGAAATGCTTGGACAGTGGGATAATATGAAAGCGCTGGATTTTGACACATTCAATCTGGGAGAAATGGAGTGCAGGATTATACCGCTGAGAGGACATTCAAAGGGGTCGGTGGGTGTATGGATACCGAAGCACCGTTTGCTGCTGTCCGGGGATGCTCTTACACCTGTTATGTGCCTTATATTTCAAAACCATATGACGGTTGAAACACAGTACAATACACTGAAATGTGTGAAGAATTTGGATTTTGACTATTATCTGACGTCCCATCACAGCCAGGTTTTTCCCCGACAGACCATAGACCGGCTGATGCGGTGCATTGAAAACAGCCCGGAGGGGAAATGGCATCCTTACCAGTACCCTTATCCTCCTTATGCAAAGGGAAAAATATATTTGGATTCCATGGAAGGGGAACCGGTGGCTCTGATATGCGAATCTGGCAGAGGTTACTGCATATCTTAATACCGGCAATGTTATCTTTTCAAGCTCATAATCAAATAACAGGTTCGCGTCAGGGCGCAGGTGATTCATTTCTCACCTGCGCCCTGTTGGACGTTTCCGCTGTTCTGTGGGAAGCGTCGGATACTGAGCGGCTCCCAAAGCAGAAATGCAGCAGAAATGAATTGTCTTTAAAGATTGATATATCTGCTGATATTTGTTATACTTGATTCAATTAATTGGTATATGAACAAAGAAAAAATCAGGTAATCAGCGGGGGAGAAAGCGCCACGACATGGTTCAGGAGGGGGATAAAGAAAATGTTAAAGAATCTGAAACTGTCGAAGAAATTAATCCTGGGGCTGGGAATTATGGTGGCAATATCCGCTGCTATGATGATTACTGCAATTGTATACCTGCATGATATTGGAGGGCTTGTTAACAAGCTCTATCAAAGTCCTTTTACCGTGTCAACTCAGAGCATTATGCTGCAGAAAGAAATCCAGAATATGGGACGGGAAATACGCGGAATGGTGCTGTATGAAGATCCCTCTTATCTGGATTCCGTGTTAGCCTCCGGCAGCAGGGCCAAAGGGAATCTTGCCCTTGTGGAGAAACGGTTTCTTGGCGACCAGCAGCTGATTCAGGATATGTATCAAAACCTGGATGAAATTGAGGCGAAGGGGAAGGAAATTAAACAGCTGATTGCTGATGGAAAAATAGAAGAAGCCAAACGCAGCGCGGATGTTGACTTCAGGCTGGTGATGAATTCAGGCATAGACATTTCCCAGGAAATTGTGGACTTTGCATTAAACAAAGCTTTGGAATTTAATGAGGATGCAGGTATATCATCAGTGAATGCAACGGCGATGATGAGCGTTCTGCTGGTGGTTATGGTGGTGCTGTATGCGGGAATCACCACCGCGCTGTCCAGAGCCGTCAGGCGGCCGATTTCCCAGATTGCAGAGGCGGCGGAAAAACTTGCGGCAGGGGACTTAAATATTGAAATTGCCTATCATTCAAACGATGAGCTGGGGACTTTGGCCGAGATGTTCCGGGAGATGAGCGGCAGTATGAAAGCGGTTATCCGGGATATCGACCAACAGCTGGGAGCGATGAGTGATGGCGATTTTACCGTTACCCCTCAGGCAGAATATACGGGTGATTATAGTTCTATAAAAAGTGCGCTGGTAAATATCAGAAAAAGCCTGTCAAATACACTTAATGAGATTAACCTGTCTGCCGATCAGGTATTCAGCGGGTCGGCCCAGGTGTCTGACAGCGCCCAGATGCTTTCGGAGGGAGCAGCCGAGCAGGCTGGTTCCATTGAGGAACTTGCGTCTGCCATAAACGAGATATCATTCCAGGTACAGGAGACAGCCGCCAATATGGAAGCCGCACGCCGTTTGACTGCCAAAGCCGGGAAGCAGGTGGAGGTCAGTAACCGGCAGATGGAGGAGATGCTCCTGGCTGTGGGTGAAATCAGCGAAAAGACAGAACAAATCAGGGCCATTAATAATACGATTGAAGAGATAGCGTTCCAGACTAATATACTGGCTCTCAATGCTGCGGTGGAAGCCGCCCACGCCGGGGAATCAGGAAAAGGCTTTGCCGTGGTTGCAGGTGAGGTCCGCAGACTGGCCGGAAAATCAACAGAAGCCGTCAAACGTACATCGCTCCTCATTGACGGTACGGTTGAGGCCGTGGAAAAGGGGAGAAAAATTGCTAATGCTACGGCAGAATCCCTGCATAATGTCGTAGAAAGTACGAATGAAGTTCTGAACACGGTAGATAAAATTGATGCGGCAGCCCAACATCAGGCTGGTTCTATTGCACAAGTCACACAGGAAATCGGACAGATTTCCGGAGTGGTGCAGAATAACTCGGCCACCTCTGAAGAATCAGCAGCAGCAAGCGAGGAACTCAGCGGGCAGGCGCAAAGGTTGAAAGAACTTGTGAGCCGGTTTAAGATGGGATTCTGACAGACAGGGAAATGAATCGGTGTCCGGGCCGAGGAGGAGGATAATTGTATGTTTCAAAATCCATTTCATGAAAGGTCATCTGAAACGTTGGCGTCCGTATTGAATAACGCCCCGGCCTCCATCATCGTTTGCTCGGCAAAAAGCCGCGCTCTGCTCTATGCCAATGAGCGTGCCTGTAAACTCTTTATAAAGGAGGATTACCGTCCGGGTATAACCTGCTACGAGGCGGCCGGACACGTGAAGCCATGTCCCTTCTGCCAGTATGAGGAACAAAATTCTTTGGAGTTCACTGTGCGCAATCATATGGAGCCGGTTACCCGGAGGATTTACCAGATAAGCAGCAAGATGATTGACTGGGAGGGAGAACCGGCCTATATTGAATATATTGTGGATGTAACCGAGGATCAGACGAAGACGGAGCGATACAGGAACCGTTCAGAAGAACTGGACCGGACACTGTGCAGTATTCCGTGTGGTTTGTGTATTTACCTATATCAGGACGGAATCCTCCGCCCGGTGTTCCACAACCCGGCCTTTTATGAAATCATGGGATGTAAAGAAGAACAGGTCCGTTATGTGAAGCAGAAAACAGAGTATCTGAGCATTTATCCGGAGGAACTGGAACCTCTGAGGGCAGAGCTTTGCCGGGCAATCCAATGTAATGGCAGGGTGAATTTTGACTATCGTATCTGGAACAGCGACAAGCAGTTATATAACTGTATCCATCTGGATGGTGCGGTCATACCGCAGGAAGACGGTTCCAAACTCCTGTACAGTGTTTACAGTGATGTCAGTAAACGGTACCGTCTGGAAACGGAGCTCAGTGACACCCGGATGAAAATGGAACACTTGGTTAATTCCATTCCGGGCGGAATCGTCAGCTATGAGATTCAAGGGAAAAAGGCAGTGCCGGACTTTGTTTCTGACGGTCTGCTGGCCCTTTCAGGATATTCCAGAAACGAATTCAATGAACTGGTAAAAGGGAACACCATTGACTTAATATATGAGGCAGATCGGGGAAGAGTGCTTTCGGCAGCGTACAGTGCGGTGGAGAGCGGACTGGTTATGGATGTTTCCTGCCGGTTCCGTCATAAGGAAGGGCATCTGGTGTGGACTCACATTAACGGCCGGCGGATTGGACCGAAAGCTGAAACCATGCGGTTTTATGCCGTATTCACCGGAATGTCTGAAGATGCCATTCTGTTCCGCAATATTGCCAATGAGACTGCGGACCGTGTCTATGTCATTGACAAGGAATCCTATGAATTGTTTTACACCAGCGAAACAAGCGGGGGGTTCTGCCGGAGTGGGGATTGCATAGGGCAGAAATGCTACACGGCCCTGTATGGAAAGAGCAAACCATGTGAATTCTGCACGCTGAAGAGCCATGCGCCGGATGGTGCCGCCCATCGTATGGATTACCATGAAAACGGCCGTTTTTACAGTACCCGTTTCCGGGAAACCCTTTGGAATGGTATTCCGGCTTATTTAAAATATGTGCGGGATGTCACCGAGGAAGTGAAGGCCCAGAAAGAGAAAGAAAACATAGAGCAATACTTTCAGATATTGGTCAGAAAGCTGCCGGGAGGTGTGGCGGTAGTCCGTATTGATAAGGACGGACATAAGAAGCCGGAGTATTTTTCAGACGGTTACGCCATGCTGTGCGGTATGTCAATGGAAGAAGTGTGGAAATCTTACGGCGAGGACGGCATGGCAGCTGTACATCCGGAGGATGTGGAACAGCTGAACGCGGAATTATCCGACTTTGCCGCCAGCGGCCAGGACCAACGGGAATTTACATACCGGATTAAACGGGGGGACGGGGAATATATCTGGATTAAGAACACGGCCTCCATTCTCCGGCGGGAGGAAGGAGAGATGATTCTCTATGCCAGCTACCGCGACCTGACCATGGAGCTTAAAGAGCAGGAGCAGATCCGCCGCCAATATAGAGAACTGATTCTGCAGCATTACAGGACACCGGGTCCAAATGCCCTGATTGTGGGACACTGTAATGTTACCAGAAACCAGATTACGGAAATCAGCGACTATACGGACTCCGGTCTTCTTGAATGCTTCGGTGCCGAAAGGGACGCATTTTTCACCGGTATATCCACTCTGATTCTGGATGAAAAAGAGCGGCTGGAGTATTTGAATCGTTTTCTCAATGAGCCTGCCCGGGCTGCTTTTCAAGCTGGCGAAGGGGATCTGGAGCTGGACTGCTTTATCAGACTGCCAAAGGATGTGAGAGGCCGTTATGTGAAATTTAAGGTAAACCTGGTGGAAGAACCTGACACGGGAGATATCACCGGAATCCTGACCGTATATGATATAACGGAGCAGACCATTGCGGATCGGAATTTACAGAAACTCTCCACTTCCGGCTATGATTTAATCGCGGATGTGGATCTGTTGAATGACTCCTGTACAATTATAAGCGGGGGACTTGAAAAAGACGACACCTCCGCAAAATCAGGACGCCACTCCGATCGTCTGGCATACATGATGGAACGGCAGCTGGTTCCAAAGGACAGGCAGCGTATAATAAAAATGCTGGAGCCGGAATATATACTGGAGCGGCTCAGGCGGGAGGACCCCTATTCGTTTTCTTATTCCATAATGGGCGGGGCCGGAGAAATCCAGACAAAGAAGCTGACTGTTTCCGCCGCGGACCTGCGGCTGGGCCGGGTCTGCCTGGCCAGAGCGGATATTACGGATTCCGTAAGGGAACAGCAGGGGCTTTTGAATGTGGTGGCCTATACCTTTGAGATGCTGGGAATCATTCACCTGGGAAGCCGGAATATTACCCTGTATACGCATCAGGCGGTGCTTCAGGTCCTGGAACCCGGGCAGACCAGCATTGACAGCTGGCTTGAGGATATCAGTAAAAAATACATTCCGGAAGGAGGCGCAGAGGAGGTTAAACGCTGTTTCGGATTAAATAACATGCTCGCCCGCCTGGAGGAAAGGCCGGGGGGATATGATTTTGTCCTTCCCTGTTTGGAGGAGAATCAGAGGCGGTATAAGCAGATTAATATACTCTGGGGGGACAGGGACCATAAGATGATCTGTATTGTGCGCCAGGATGTGACAGAGACAATGACTGCGGAGCGCCGGAGCAAGGAAACGTTGGAGCGGGCACTGGCGCTGGCTGAGGAGGCCAATCGGGCCAAAAGCGATTTCCTCTCCTCCATGAGCCACGATATCCGGACGCCGATGAATGCGATTATGGGCATGACGGCCCTGGCCAGGGCACATATAGACCAGCGGGAGAAGGTGGAAAATTGTCTTCAGAAAATCACCTTATCTTCCCGTCACCTGCTGAGCCTGATCAATGATATCCTGGATATGAGTAAAATCGAGCAGTCCAAAATTACGTTAAATTATGACAATGTATGCCTCTTAAGTCTGCTGGAACAACTGGCCTCTATGATGGGACAGCAGGCTCAGGAGGCAGGGCTGCAATTTGATGTGCGGACTTCCAATATAATACATCCGGACTTTTACGGGGATGCCCTTCGTATTAACCAGATATTAATTAACATTCTGGGGAACGCAGTTAAATTTACGCCTGAGGGAGGGACGGTAACATTCTTGACCGAGGAAATCCCGCCTGCCAGGGGGACGGAATATGTCCGGTACTGCTTCACGATCCGCGATACAGGAATCGGTATGCCTGAGTCGTTTTTGTCCCATCTGTTTGAACCCTTTACGCGGAACCGGAATACGCAGCGTGTAGAGGGCAGCGGACTCGGACTCAGCATAACAAAGGGACTGATAGAGCTGATGGGCGGTAAACTGTATGTGGAGAGCCGGGAACGGGAAGGCACTGCGTTCAGAGTGGAGCTGGAGTACAAAATTGCATTAGAAGACAATAAGGGGAAAACTGCAAAGACAATGGTATCTCCGGCAATTTCCGGGGAAAACAGGCTTGCAGACCGCTGTCTGCTGGTGGCAGAAGATAATGAGATTAATGCGGAAGTACTTAGCGAGCTGTTATTGCTGCAGGGCATAAGAACCGTTGTGAAAACAAACGGCGTCCAGGTGCTGCACGAATTCCGGAGAGCAGCTTACGGCACCTATGACGCTGTACTGATGGATATTCAGATGCCGGAAATGAATGGTTATGAGGCGGCCCGTGCCATTCGGAATCTGGAACAGGAAACAGGCCGTCATATCCCCATCATTGCCATGACGGCCAATGCGTTTGCGGAGGATATACAGGAGGCTATGAAGGCAGGTATGGATGCGCATGTGGCGAAGCCGATTGATATGCCCGCTCTTTTGAAAACATTGGATAAGCTGATGGTATAAGGAGAACTGGTATATGATAAAACGCAGTTATAACATTTTTTTTGCAGTGCTGGTTCTCTGCATTTGGAGCTTAAGCGGCTGTCACCATTCCCCTGGTTCCGGGAATGAAGTGAATATTGCGGAGCCGATGTCTAAAAGCCAGCTGTCTCAGGGAAAGACCCTGACCTTCTTTGCGCCTGTGGAAGGGAAATCCAGCGGAGCCGTATCATACAGAAGATTAATTGACAGATACAATAAAAGCCATGAAGTGCATGTGGTATTTGAAGGCATTGCGACCGCAGACGGCTATAATGAGTATCTCGAGGAACGGTTAAAAACCGGAAAGGGCGATGATATCTTTATCGTCAATGAGGACAGCGTAAAGACACTTGCACATAATGGACATTTTTACGACCTGTCTTCTCTGGAAGCGTTTGAAAAGCTAAATGACAGTGCCAGGGAGGAGGCGGTCATCGGGGATACGGTATATTGCATTCCAATGAATATGACGGCATATGCACTATTTGTCAATATGGATGTGTTAGCTGGGTATGGACTGGAGGCGCCGGATAATCTGGAAGAATTTAAGTCCTGCTGCACTGAGATAAAGGCCCTTGGCGGGACGCCGATCAGCCTCAGCCGCTGGCATGCCACGGCCGTTCCCACAATTGCCGGCGGATTATATAAACTCTATGGCGCCCCGGATTTTCAAAACCAGCTTGAATTGCTGAATTCCGGAGAGGCGCTGATCGGAGATTATATGGTGGAGGGATTTAAGGCTTTTCAAACTGCTGTGGAGAACGGCTGGTATGGGGACGGAGTGGACGGAGACATTGCAGATGCACTGCGTGCGGGGGAGCAGGATATATCTGATTTTGTTTCCGGCAGGACCGCATTTTATTTTGGGCCTCTGGAATACATTCCTTTGGTGGAAGAGGCAAATCCCCAGCCCGATTATCATGTGCAGGGAATCCCGGTTCCGGGGGGAACGGCATTGCTGACTACCGCGGTTTCCCGTCTCTGCGTTAATCCCCACAGTGAAAACCTGGACGAGGCCATGGAGTTTGTGTCATATCTGTCCAGCGAGTATTATAAAGAGAGCATGAAAAATGGAACGATTATTCTGCCCGTTTATAAAAGCTCGGATTTTACGTTGAGCAATGAGAAGATGCGGCCTGCATATGAAACATATGAATCAGGAATCAGGATTCCGGCAGAGGATATGCACTTGAAGTTCGGCAGTTGGGATGTCGTGCGGGAGTTATGTCTTGAAATGTTTAATGGAATGACTGCCGAGGAGGCTGCAGAGGAATACAATAAAATCCAGCTGGAACAGATTTCCGGATATGATAAACAGGAGAAATACCCTTGAAAATAAAAGAAGGAAGAAAAACTTATAAATATCTGATTTATATAAGCTGCTTCTGTCTCTTACTGGCCATTGGAGCTATGACGGCTGTAAGCTTTATGAGCGTACAGTCCGTCCGAAAACTGGTGCGGAATACAACGACCAAGAGTATTACGGAGCTGACAGTCAGCAAAGCACAGTTTCTGGATGAAAAGATACGTTCAGAAATGCTGTCACTTCAGTCTTTTGCTGCTGCCCTTGGGACGTTTGACGATATGTTTTCCCGCCCGGAATTGCTGGAAGATTATAAAGATAAGCACGGGGCAGCCCGCATGTGGATTATTGATGAGAATGGAACCTGTCTGGACACAGGGGAAATGGATAAGAACTTTGCGGATAAAAAGGAACTGTTCGCTGAAGCGCTGCAGGGAAGAGAGGGGATTTCGGATGTATTTCTGGGGGAATTAGGAAGACGGCAGATCATGTTTCAGACGCCGGTCTATAAAGACGGCAGGGTGGCGGGCGGCCTCTATGAAGCATATCCTGTGGAATTGCTGCAAAATGCTTACCATGGATCCACATACAATGATGCCGGTTACAGCTATGTGCTGGGGGATGACGGTTCTATTGTACTGGCTCCGGTGCGCTTCAGCTATCTCCAGATATACAGTACGATTCAGGATGTCTTAAAGGATGGGGAAAATGATGAGAACGCCATCCGGCAGTTTTCAGATGCCCTGCAGTCCCGGGCCAGCGGTACGGCGGTATTTGACTTTGAAGGAGAGAAACAGTTTCTTACCTTTATGCCTCTTATGCAGAAGGAGAACTGGTATTATGTATCGGTTATTCCCCTGAGCATGGTGGAAAAAGACGGTACGGCGATTATCATGCACACCATAAAAATGGCTTTTATCATAACCACGGCAATCGCGTTTTCTGTTGCCGCTGTTTCTGTTGTTTTTCTTTTGCGCAATAAAAAAAGAAGGGACTACGAACGGTACGTTCAAAATATCAATGAGGCGATTGCCCAGAACATTGACACGGCTATTTTTATAGTGGACGGGCATACCGGCCAGGTGGAGTATGCATTTGAAAATGCAGAGAAGATACTGGGTATCAAACCGCAGAATCTTGAAAAAGATTGGGGCGGGGAGGACAGCAGCTTTTATAAGACACTGTGCAGTGCCTTAAAGGAGAAGGTTGATGAGAAAACAGTAAAAACAATACCGGTCTATAACGATCTGCTGTCCAGACAGATGTGGATTCAAATTGCTGCCTTGCCTGTAAAACTGCTGGGCGAACTAAAGTACATATTTGCCGTCACAGATGTAACCCAGGACAGACAGATACGGGAAAATTTAAATGCCGCGGTTGCCGCTGCCGAACATGCCAATGCATCTAAAAGCATGTTCCTGTCCAACATGTCTCATGATATACGGACACCTATGAATGCAATCGTGGGAATGACAAAGCTGGCGGAAATCCACATTGAGGACCGTGAAAAGGTAAAGGACTGTCTGTATAAGATAGGAATTTCTTCAAAGCATTTATTAGAGTTGATTAACGATGTCCTGGATATGTCAAAAATTGAAAGCGGCAGGCTGATCCTCACATCAGAAGCATTTTCACTTACAGAACTGATTCAACGAAATATAGCGATTGTCCAGCCGCAGTACCAGGCAAAAAATCAGGTCTTTGTGACCGATATAAAAAATATCCGTCATGAATATCTGCTGGGCGATTCCCTGCGTCTGAACCAGGTTTTGTTAAACCTGCTTTCCAATGCAGGCAAGTTTACACCTGAAAATGGAACCATTACGTTAACGGTTAAAGAACTGCCCCGGAAGCATTCGGGCCATGCCGTGTACCAGATTGCAGTAGCCGATACAGGCATTGGCATCAGCCCTGAATTTCTGCCGAAACTTTTTCTGCCCTTTGAAAGGGAAAAAAGCCGGTACCAGAACCAGACGGAGGGGACCGGACTGGGGCTTGTCATCTCTAAAAATATTATATCGGTAATGGGCGGCCAGATATTTGTGGAAAGCCATTTGGGGGAAGGGTCTGTATTTACCGTGGAGGTAGAGCTTCCCCTTTCCATGGAAGCGGATGACGAGCTGTGTGACCGGACTGACGCTCAGGATTCCCGGAATATTTTCAAAGGCAGGCGTTTTCTTCTGGTGGAGGATAATGAATTAAACTGTGAGATTGCTTCTCAACTGCTGGAGGTATCCGGAGCAGCTGTTGAATGCGCGCCAAACGGAGCAGAGGGGGTAAAGGCCTTTGAAGAAAAGGAGCCGGGGTATTTCGATGCCATATTCATGGATATCCAGATGCCGGTCATGAACGGATACGAAGCTGCCAGGCATATCCGCAAATCCACTCATCCGCAGGCCGGCAGTATTCCGATAATAGCCATGTCCGCCAACACATTTTCGGACGATGTGCATGCGGCGCTGGAATCCGGTATGAATGCACATGTGGGCAAGCCCATTGATATGGATGTGCTTGCAGGCGTATTGTCTGCAATTTCGTTTTGACGTTTTCATCAGATACCGGAAACCAAAAGCGTTTCAGCTTCATGGATTCCCTGGGAAATCATAATCTCGATTGTAAAATGAAACTCCCGGACCATTAGCTCCTCTAATTTCCCGGAAAAACGCACGGCATCCTTTTGGGCCAGGAAAAGGTCAAACTCATCGAAACAGGAAAGATAGTAGGGGGTTCTGCTCTCATCTGTTTTCCAAATATCTCTCAGGGAATATCCCCAAAAGAGCATCTGAAGCAGCTCTTTGTAGACAGTACGAATAGCCTTATAAGGGGCAAAACATTTAAGAAGATCCAGTGCGGAGTAGCCGATTAAATCATACCGCCTGCGATCCTTTAGAGCAGTCAGGCGCTGTCTGCATGTCTGCAGGCCGTCCTCTTCCAGGGCCTGTATGGTGCCTTCGGCAACGTCCCGGCAGGATAAGGTGAGAAACTGCAGGCTCTGTGCCATATCCAGGATCCGTTTGCGGACCCCTGGGTTTTTAAGGTCGCAGTTTTTAACTATCTCATGTGAAGGGAGGACCCTTGTGCCAATCCGTTTGGCAGATTTTGTTGCACCAACGCCGTTTAACAGGGAAAGCGCTCTGCGGACTGTGCTCACTGAGACATTTTTTTCATGGGCCAATCTGCTAAGCGAAGGAAGGAGCGTGCCGGCAGGGTATGTGCCATTGTTGATTGAAATAAGCAAATCCATAGCCAGCGAATAGCAGATCTGAGATGCCTTATTATAAGAATTCCACTGAAATGCATCTTCCTGTTCCGGCGGAGAAATCGTGATTTTTTCATCATAAAACCGGCACAATACCTGGGATAAGCTGTCCTGGGAAGCGTAAACCAGTTCCAGCAGGGAATCCCAGTCCTGATTGATACAGTAATCCAGAGAGCGCGGGTAAAATTCTTTGATTATAAAGGTACGCCACGGATTATCCGGCATAGCAAAAAAGGGGATCTCACAGAACATGAAAATTTGCCAGACAAGCCGTAAAAGCAGATTGTTTCCTAACGCGGTGTAAGCCTGAACCACATGTTCAAACATGGTTGTCCGGAACCGTATATGACTGGATTCAAGCTGGCGGATATTGCTGTAGGTCTCAGCAGAAACATTTTGAAAACCAATCCATTGGGCATGGCCCAAGAGGGGGCGCAGTGATTTACTTAAATCAATCAGAATGTTTTTCTTCTGCGCATAAAACATCTGGATATTCTGTTCTATTTTCTTTTGACCGTAATTCCTGACTACCGTGGTCCCTACATTTGTGGAAATGGTGACCAGGCCTTCCCGCTGCAGCTGCTGATAGGCCACGCGCATTGTATCAACGGAAACAAAGAAATCAGCGGCTGCGTTTTCGATGGAAGGCAGAACATCACCAAACCTATAGAATCCAAACTGAATTTGAGTTTTTAAAACGCTGAAGACTACCTGATACCGTTCCATACTGCCTTTCATGCGCGCCACCTCACTTTATGTCAATTATTATATGTGAATTAGTATAGCATGAAAAGGAGGGGTTATCTACAAATACTTGTTTTGACACAGCAGTTTGGGCGTCGGGGAAAACTTAATAAGCGCGTTTTATTATCTCTTCCATATGTATCTGGGCTTCCCTGCGTACCTTCTCCTCGTCCAGAGTCAGTACTTCCCGATTTTTCATGACAATCTTACCATTGATAATGGAATCCGTTACATCATGTCCATTGGCGGCCTCCACTATGGTGTTGATTAGGTTCTGGGTGGGGGTCAGATGGGGCTGGTCGATGTTTAAAAGGATGACATCTGCTTTCCTGCCTTCTTCCACAGCTCCCAGTATATCGCCTTTGCCAATGGCGTTGGCGCCTCCCCAGGCGGCCATTTTAAGAAGCGTGGGACAGGTCATGACTACAGGGTTAAAGGATGGGAGCCCCCAGTATGCTATCATGCTGTAGCGCAGCGCCTTCATTTCATCAAACAGGTCCAGGTTGGACGGGGCTGCGCCATCACAGCCAAGGCCCACATTTAGGCCTGCCTGAAGAATCTGCGGTGTTTTTGGAAATCCATGATTGGACAGATTGGCTCTGGGACAATGGATTACTTTTACATCCCTTCTGGCCATTATGGCAATGTCCTCATCGGAAAGCATAACGTTGTGGGCGGTCAGAAGATTGGGGCCGAGCACACCCATGGACTCCAGAAACTGGGCCGGGCGCAGATGGTAATTTTGAAGGCAGAAGCTGACCTCATCCTTGTGCTCACACAGATGGGCATGAATTCCGGTGTTAAGTTCAGCAGCAGCATCCCTTACCATGGCGATCAGATCCCTTGAACAGGTCATGACCTGGCGGATGGCAAACCAGATAGAGATTCTGCCGCCCCCTTTGCCGTCATATGCCTGGTACAGGTCCCTGGTGTGCATGACTGCTTCCTCTGCTGTTTCCTTCATTGCGCCGGTAGGTGTGGTCCAAGGAGGTATGGGAATGAGCTTTTGCGGCCTTCGTACTGACGGATACGGCCAATGACTGTCTGGATGACAGCGGGGAGGATGAACCGGAGATAACAGAGGCGGATTTTGCAAGACGGTTGTCTGTCAGCGAACTGTGTGCCGCGCGGATGGGGAATGAGAAATCCATTATGACGGCGATGATATGTTCTGGGAACATGTCATCATAGTCAGAGGGAATCTTGAATAGGGCGTGAATGACGCTGCAATGGCCGGGTAAAGCATATCCGGCCTTTCCTGGGCATCGTATTTCTGTGCCTGTTCCTCTATAAGATTTGCGACAGAAGTAATCTGTCCGGACTCATCTCGTATGACCATCAAATTGGTTGTTGTCACAGGTGGTTCGTTTGTCCATACCACCTTCATAATCTCAAACTCTGCGTCTGGCAGTCTCTTTATTTTTTTCCATATCATTACCTCCAAAACAGGATATAAGGCACTTGTCTTAACCTTATCCTTAACCGCCAGTTTGCGGTATTGTATTTTAGGTTAATTCGGATTATAATTAAAATTAACTAATATGAACAAGGTTGGCTCTGGGCATTCCTTTATGGACAAGCTTTATCTGGGGACGTGCAGAGGGAGGATTGAATGGATGGTAAGGGAGTGACCCGGAAAAAGAGGATTTATATTTTTATCCTCATTGCCTTTTTAATAGTGGCCGGAACCATATACACATATATTGTTAATTTGAATCAGACCGTAGCCGATACCAACATTGCACATATGAAGGAATTATCAAGCCATGACAGCAAAGCCATTGAAAACTACCTGGACAATGTCTGGAAGGAGATGGACGCGGTTGTGGAGCGGCTTCGTTTATATGACTGCAGAACCACAGAGGATACCCAGATCCGTTTGAACCTTGAAAAGACATCCCTGGACTTTGATGAGATTTATCTGCTGGATGACAATGGAACGATGTATACGGCTTCTTTTATCATTTCAGATGCAGATGAGGAGATACTCCAGTGTTTCCGGGACCATCCCAAACGGTTTGCCCATCGGACAAACGGCAGGCGCAGCAAACATGTTGAATCCCAGAGGGAAGCCCTGATGTTTGGCATTGGAATTGATGACCTTCAGATAGACGGGGTGACCTATGTGGGAATTGTGGTTCAGAGTGAGATCAATGTAATACAGAACAGCCTTAAGATAGACAGCTATGACGGACGCGGGTACAGCAGTGTCATAGATTATGAGGGAAACTATATTGTCAATATTAACCGGGTTTCTTCCATGGGGAAACAGGGAAACTTCTTTGAACAGTTGTCAGACGGAGTGATTGCCGGCGGCCGGACGGTTGATGACGTGAAGGCGCTTATTACCAGGAAAGACGGCTTTACCATGTCCTATGAAACGCAGGAGGGAGACAGCAGGATTCTGACTGTGATTCCTCTTGATAAAGCGGACTGGCTTTTTATTATGGATCTGTCGGGGGAAGTGTTTAAGGAACAGAGCCAGGAACTGATTATGATGGCCACGGTCATGGCAGGTATTGTGGCTGTCATCTTTTTTGCATTGGTCCGGCTGATTTACCGCCAGTCCATTGCCGCTATAAGGTCTAAGGCGGAGATTCAGGCAAAAAGTGACTTCCTGTCCGGCATGAGCCATGAAATCCGCACGCCCTTAAACGGTCTGGTGGGCCTTAATCATTTAATGAAGGCCAATATTGACAACAGAAAGCAGCTTATGGGCTATATCGAAAAATCAGCGGATACGGCCCGGTATCTTCTCTCGCTGGTTAATGACATATTGGATATGTCAAAACTGCAGTCAGGACATTTTGAAATGTCGGACGCCCCCTTCTGTCTGGAACAGATGCTGGACAATGTGCTGTCCATGCAGAGAGAGAATATATCAAACCACGGGATACAATTAGAAATCCATAAAGATTTAAAAGCAGTTAATATCATAGGCGATGAACTGCGTATAAAACAGGTCCTTATGAATATCCTCAGCAATGCGGTCAAGTTTACTCCTGAGGGCGGAAGCATCCGGCTGGATGCCGGCCAGGAAGTGTCGGGGACGGACGAAGTGCGGACAATTGTGCGGATCACCGATACAGGCATTGGAATCAGCGAGGAGTTTCAGAAAGTGATATTTAACTCCTTTACGCAGGAGGGCAGAAGAAAATCCGAAAGCCAGAAGGGGACCGGTCTGGGAATGGCCATCAGTTATATGCTGATGAAACAGATGCATGGGGATATCCGGGTGGAAAGCAGGCTGGGAAGCGGCAGCACCTTTACCATCGAATTCCCTGCGGTCATCACAGATGAAGCGTCCTCCATGGAAGAAGCCGAACTGCCGGCTGCTGAAAATGGAGCCGGAAAGACGGGTAATCTGAATATACTGCTGGCGGAGGATAATGAACTGAATGCGGAAATCCTTACTGAGATATTGAGAATGCAGGATTTTGAGGTTACACATGTGAAGAACGGAAGAGAGGCAGTGGATGCATTCCAAAAATCTGCTGTTGGCGGATATGATGTTATCCTGATGGATGTCCAGATGCCGCTTATGGATGGATATGAAGCAACCAGGATCATCCGCAGAATGAAGCGCGCAGATGCGGGGCAGGTTATGATTTTTGCCTGTACGGCAAATGCGTTTAAAGAGGACCAGGTGCGGGCCCTGGAAAGCGGTATGAATGATTTTCTGCCAAAACCCATTGATGTGAAGCTGCTCTTACAAAAGATGAGAAAAATAATGAGGTAATATAAAACGGGGGGAGAGTATATGAGGTTTGGAAAAGTGAGGGGCATCGTGGCCCTCATTACGGCCGCCATCCTTCTGACGGGGTGTAACGCTGTAAAACATGAGACAGAAAGCCGGACAGTGCATCTGACCTTAAAGGTGCCGACGCTTACACATCAGACGCCCGCAGATCCGGATATATCAAGCGCAGCCGGATTTTTAGAAAAAATGGCGGCTGCTTATAGGAAGGAGCATCCAAATGTAACGATTGACACGGTTGTCTTTGCCCTTACAGATGAAGATGCCTATATCACAGATTGTTTTGATACGGAGGATGCTGCAGATATCCTTTATGAGGGCTATTTTAATATGGCCGGGTATGTACATACCGGACGCGTGGTGCCTCTGGATGATATTATTTCCGATTCAGTCAAAGAGGATATTCCGGATTCCATGTGGACAATGAGCCGGACAAACGGAAAGACTTATATGATGCCCTTTACGAGCAACCAGAATATTCTTGCTTACAACAAGGACATGTTCCGTCAGGCCGGTCTGGATTCCTATGTGAGCCATGAACCGGTAATTCAAAACTGGACACTGGAGGAATGGGAGAAGATTCTGGACGCACTGGTTGCCAACCGTTCCGTGAGTTCTTTTCCCATGATGATGTATGGGAAAAATGAACAGGGGGATACCCATATCATGACATTGCTGCGCAGCCATGGCAGTACCTTCTTTCAGCAGGACGGCAGTTTTCATCTGGATACGCCGGAGGGAATTGCCGGATTGCAGTGGCTATCTGAGGGAGTAGACAAAGGCTGGTATCCGGCCCATTCTGAAAATCTTGAAATTATGGATTGCTCAAAATTATTTGCCAATGGCCAGTTAGCCATTTATATGACTAATAATGCCCTTCTCCGGTACGATGGAATTGACACTGGCTATGTGAATTTTCCCAGTGACGGCGGCGGTGGATACGCCACTTCTTTTTTAATCGGTTTTCAGGTATTTGATAACGGGGATGATGCCAGGGTGGCTGCTGCCAAGGATTTCCTGAAGTACATCTATGAGACGGAGCAGTGGCTGGATTACTCGGCAGGCGGTATACCGGCAAGCAATAAGACGGCGGAAAAATACAAAAGCGAAATTCCCATGTTGGATGAATTTTACGCCAACGGTGAGAATGTGGTGGATTTTACTATGAATAATCCGAACTGGCGCGGTGTCCGCGCAGTGTTTTGGACGTCCATCCATGATTTGCTGAAAGGAGAACTGACTCCAAAAGAGGCTGCCCGGAAAATAGACCAAGAGTGCAATAAAGAGATTGAAGAGGGAAGGAAAATAAGCCGGCTCCATGAATGACGGTTTGTTCCGGCCTTTGAATAAATATTATTCAGACGCAGTTAATTCATCAATGACAGCCTGGATGTTGTCCAGACACCCTCCGCACACGGTACCGGCGCCTGTTTGCGCCTGTACATCCTCCAGGGTTTTGGCCCCGGAATCCACGGCATCTTTAATCATGCCGATTGTGACATCATTACAAAAGCAAATTGTTTCGTTTAAATCCATGAGACGCACCTCCTATTGGCCATAGTATATGCAGTCCATTCATATTCATACGAAATAAAAGTGAATATTTGATGGAAATTTCTTCTATGAGCTGATAAAATAAATATCTAAGGAGGGAGAGCGTCTTGGAATATGAGCATCAGTTATCAAATTTAATCTACGATTATCTTCTTAACAGGTTTAGGTTCGGATACTATCAATATGGTGACAGTCTGCCTACGGTGGATGTATTCTGCCGCCTGTTTAATGTATCCGCGCATCCCATATGGACTGCACTGCGGCGGCTGCGTGCAGACGGTTATATAGACATGAAAAACGGCCGGATATCAAAAGTGATTTATAAACAGACGGAGCAGGAGCGCAGGGATGTTGTCATTGATTATTTTTCGCAGAGATGGACCTCTTATCTTGACATCTACCGGACCTCAAAGTGGTTTTATGTGCCGTTTATGATTGAGGGATTTCGCCGTATGGATGAGAAGGATATTTCTTATATCACACAGTTAGTGGAACGTGCGGATGCGGATGACGTGATTCTGCTTTATAGTTTTACCATGCAGAAAGTCCGAAATTCGCTGCTTATGAATCTCTATTGGGAGACATCCCTGTTTTTGGGATATCCATTTGCAAAATCCGGTTTTCGTCCCTACGGATATGACCCGGAGCTTGGCCGGCAGCAGTTGAGGCATCTGGTCCAGCTGGTAAAGGAAGGCTCCTGGGATAACGTCAGGAGCATACTGCTTCATCATCAAAAAAGCGTGATGGACAGGCTGATTGTGAACATGGAACCTCTAATCAGGAGGATACCGGACCAGGAACAGATTTCGTTTGTCTGGCGGATTTATAACGGCCATCCGCAGGTTTGCTATGACCTGTCCTACCGTCTGCTTCATGAGATGTATATGGGGGAATACCGCAATAAGGAGTTCCTGCCGTCTTATGAAAAAATGGCAGAACGGTTCGGGGTATCGGTCAGCACAGCGCGCAGGACAATCAGTATGCTGAACCGGATAGGAGCCGCAGAGTCCATCAACGGAAAAGGAACCCGCATTTTATCCACCGGTGAATGCAGCAGTCCCGATTTTACAAGCCCTGTCATACGCCGTAACCTTTCCTATCTTGTCCAGTCCCTGGAACTGCTTATACATACCTGTGAGGAAGTGTCATATCACTTTTTTGAACATCTTCTTCCTGAGGAGAGGGAAGAACTGATAAGCCGGTTTGAGGAGAACCGCTGTTTCGGTCGGGGCAGGCTGTCAATCGACACATATCTGTATTATATTTCCAGATACAGCCGTATACAGGTGGTCAGGCAAATCTACGGAACGGTATACGGTTTATTCCTTTGGGGATATCCCCTGAGGATATCCAGGGGGGCAGAATCAGCCATGATTCAAAGAGGTGTTGATTTCACTGCTTCAATGATACAGTTTATGAAAGAAAATAAGACAGAGCAGTGTGTGGCAGCCGTTAAAACGTATATTCAGGAGGAGCAGCCTTACGGAATCCATTATCTGGAACAGCATGGGATTGCGGAGGAAGAGCTGAGGAATTCAGCCCCCATCCGGCTGCTGATTGCAGGTGAATGAATATTAAAACCAAGTAAATATAAAACCAAGTAAACATAGGAACATGGTTCCACAAAATCAGAATGTCCCCCAGCCCGGATATGACCAGGCCGGGGGATATTTTTGTCAAACTGGATATAGACCGGGAGCTAATTGAAAATTGAAATAAAAACCGGTACATAATTGCGTTTTAAGGCGGTACGCAGTATAATTGTTGAAAGTAACTATTATGAACAAGGTTGTGCCGGGCAGATGATTGAAGAATTTCACATGAAGGAGGACATTTTAGATGAAACGGCTAAAAGGAAAGACAGCATTGATTACAGGAGGTAATTCAGGCGTAGGGGAAGCAACGGCGATGCTATTTGCACGGGAAGGGGCTGACGTAGTTATTACCGCCCGCCGCGGGGAACAGCTAAAGATCGTAGCAGAAAAAATCAAGGCAGAAGGCGGCTCTGTTTTGGCAATCCGGGGCGATGTTTCAAACCCGGATGACAGCGAGATGCTGGTATCCAGGACGCTGGAAACGTTCGGAAAACTAGATATTCTGGTAAATAATGCAGGCGTCAGGGATGAAGGGCTGAGACCTGTTGATAAGGTGACCGACAGCGAGATAGACCGCGTTGTCGGCATAAATACCAAAGGCGTTATGTATTGTACACGCGCAGTACTTAAAGATATGCTGAAAAATAAAAAGGGTGTCATTATTAACGTGGCAAGCAGCGCCGGTCTGAGCGGAGGAGGAGGGGCAGCCTACGTGGCATCAAAGGCAGCTATTCTGGGAATCACAAAACACACAGCGATACGGTGTGCAAAGAGCGGTGTGAGATGCAACGCGCTCTGCCCCAGTATGATTAAGACGCCTATGGCTGACACCACAGGAGAGATTATGGATTCAGACATGATGGAATCAGTAATGGCGCACTCGGATTTAACGCTTCCTGTATGCAGTGCACAAGATGTTGCCAACAGCATTCTTTTTTTCGCCAGTGACGAGGCGGCCCCGATAACGGGCCAGTGTGTCGCCCTGGATTATGGTTCCAATTTATAATTAAGTATTCCGGATTTCCCTCTTGTCATATGCTTCTTTTAGATGTATGATTACTTTTAGAAAAGAGTTTATGAAAGTAGGATGTCCTATTATGAAGATAAATGAAAGAGCATTGGAAAAGAAACGTCAGAACAAGGCTAGGATTGCCAGCCATATCCTCCACAGAAAGCAGATATCCAAGCCGGAGCTGGCCATTGAACTGGGACTCAGTATGCCCACCGTGCTCCAGAATGTGAAGGAACTTCAGGAGGCCGGAATCGTGGAGGAGGTGGGAGAGTATGAATCCACGGGCGGGCGCAAGGCCAAGGCATTGTCTGTTGTGAAAAATGTGAGGTACGCTGCAGGGGTTGATATCACGGCCAATCATATAAGTGTTGTGATCATTGACCTTAAGGGGGATATGGTTCACAGCAGGCGGTTTCGCAGGCGGTTTGAGAACACTGCGGAGTATTATGAGGACCTGGCGGCGGAATTGGAGCAGTTCCTGGATGAGAGCCGGGTGGACAAAAAGAAAATACTGGGAGTGGGCATTTCACTGCCGGGTATTGTGGATAGGGAAAACAGCCGGCTGATACGCTCCCATATTCTCCAGGTCAGCGATATCAACCTGGAGGTCATAAGCAGACTGATCCCATATCCGGTACATTTTGAAAATGATGCAAACAGCGCTGCGGTCGCGGAGCTTCAGGGTACGGACAGGAATGCTGTTTACCTCTCTCTCAGCAACACGGTGGGCGGTTCCATCTACCTGGACAATGATATTTACGGGGGAGACCATTTCCGCAGCGCGGAGTTTGGGCACATGATTATATATCCGGAAGGAAGGCTGTGCTACTGCGGTAAGCGCGGATGTGCGGATCCTTATTGTTCCGCCGGGGTATTGTCCTCCTTTGCTGGGGAGGATGGGGGCCTGGCGGAGTTTTTCCGGCTGGTAGAGAAGAAGGAGCGGGATGCCATGGCGGTCTGGGACACATACCTGGAGGACCTGTCCATTGTTATTACCAATCTAAGGATGTGTTTTGACTGCGACATCGTGCTGGGCGGCTATGTGGGCGGCTATCTGAAGCCTTATATGTCACAGCTTGGCAGGAAGGTAATGGTTAATAATAAGTTTGATAATGATACCCTTTATCTGAGAAACTGCCGCTATGAAAAGGAGGCGTCTGCAGTAGGGATTGCCATGACATTCATGGATGAGTATTTTCGGACAATAATATAAAACGGATATAGGATGCGGTTTCTGTTCAAGCACAGGGACCGCATTTTTGCATTGCTTCCAGGGCTTCTGTGCAAACTGCATAAAAAGATAACAAAAAAATAATCAAATTGATGAAAATGCAATTGGTATATTGACAAAAGCAAAGACCGGTGCAATAATGTAATTACTTTAATAAAACATTTTATAAAAGATTATATAAAAAGAAAAAAGGAGAGATGGGATATGTTGCAGCAGGTAATGACAGAGCCAGGTAAAATTGAGTTTCATGAGGTTCCGGTACCGGAAATCAGTGACAGGGAAGTGCTTATAAAGATTATGAAAATAGGAATCTGCGGATCTGATATCCATGTGTATCATGGGGAACACCCGTTTACAAGCTATCCTGTAACCCAGGGACATGAGGTTTCAGGCGAGGTGGTGAAGGCTGGCCGGGCAGTGACCGGGTTAAAGCCAGGGCAGAAGGTGACTATCCAGCCCCAGGTGGTGTGCGGCCAATGCTACCCATGCCGCCATGGCAAATATAATCTGTGCGAGGATCTGAAGGTGATGGGTTTCCAGACTACGGGCGTCGCATCCCACTATTTTGCCGTGGATGCCGCAAAGGTAACCCTGCTTCCCGATGACATGAGCTACGATGAGGGGGCTATGATAGAGCCTCTGGCTGTTGCGGTCCACGCCGTGAAGCAGGCCAGGGATGTAAAGGGAGCAAAGATTGCAGTGCTGGGAGCGGGACCCATCGGGATACTGGTGGCACAGGCAGCAAAGGGGTTGGGAGCTGAGCAGGTGATGATTACGGATGTCAGCGGCCTGCGCCTTGAAAAAGCAAAGGAGTGCGGAGTTGACTTCTGTGTGAATACCAGGAATAAAGACTTCGGGGAGGCCATGACAGAAAGCTTGGGGCCGGATAAAGCGGACGTCATCTATGACTGTGCGGGCAACAACATTACCATGGGGCAGGCGATTAAATATGCCCGCAAGGGAAGCACAATTATTTTGGTTGCGGTGTTCGCGGGCCTGGGGCAGATTGATCTGGCTGTGCTCAATGACCATGAACTGGACCTGAATACCAGTATGATGTACCGGAACGAGGATTACCTGGATGCAATCCGCCTTGTGAATGAAAAAAAGGTGGTTCTGTCCCCTCTCATCTCCAGCCACTTTGCATTTGGGGACTATCTGAAAGCATACCAGTACATAGATGAGAACAGGGAAAGCACCATGAAAGTAATTATCAACGTGCAGGAGTAGATACAGGGAGAAGTGGGGATATGACGGAGATGGTTTTAAGAAGTAAAATGAAACGGACCGGACAGACTGCGGCCGCAGAAACAGATTTGAGAGCAGACACAGACGTTAAGGTCTCTTTGATTAGCAAAATTGCGTATGGAATGGGGGATGTGGGCTGTAACTTCAGCTGGATGTTTGTGGGAAATTTCCTGATGATTTTTTATACCGATGTATTTGGAATCAGTATGGGAGCCGTGGCGGGGCTGATGCTGTTTTCACGTTTTTGGGACGCTGTTAATGACCCCATCATCGGAAGCCTGACCGACAGGACCCATTCCAGATGGGGGAGATACAGGCCCTGGCTTCTTGTGGCGGCGCCCCTGACAGCCGTTGTTCTGGTACTGACCTTCTGGGCCCATCCGGGCTGGAACAGTACAGCCAAGATTGTGTACATGGGTATTACATACTGCATTCTGGTTTTGGGATATACCTGCGTCAATATCCCGTACGGGACCCTGTGCGGGGCCATGACCCAGAACATAGAGGAGCGTGCGCAGATTAATACCTTCCGGTCCGTGGCAGCCATGATTGCCATTGGAATCATCAATATCATAACGGTGCCGTTGATTGAAACGCTGGGCGCGGGCAGCGATAAAAGGGGATATCTCCTGATAGCCGTGATTTACGGAGGCATCTTTGCATTGTGCCACATGTTCTGTTTCGCAAAGACAAGGGAAGTGGTGGCCATACCTGAGCGGAAGAAGATTTCTCTGAAGGAACAGCTCAGGGCCGTATCCAGGAACCGTCCCTATATCCTGGCGCTGGCAGGACAGATGCTGTTCGGGTTTACGCTGTACGGGAGGAACGCGGATGCACTATACTATTTTACCTATGTGGAGGGCAATAAGGCGTTTTTTACCGTGTATTCCATGTGCATTATAATCCCATCCATTATCGGAGCAGCCTGCTTCCCCATGCTGTTCCACTGGACCAACAACAAGGGAAGGGCGGCCTCCATTTTCGCATTCCTGACTGGCATGTCTATGATGGGGCTGGGCATGTTTACGGCAAAGGAATCCCCGATTCTGTTTTACGGGGTATCGGCGCTGACCCAGTTTTTCTTTTCCGGGTTTAATACAGCCATCTATGCCATTATCCCGGACTGTGTGGAATATGGTGAGTGGAAAACGGGACTGAGGAACGATGGGTTCCAGTATGCGTTTATATCACTTGGCAACAAGATGGGCATGGCTCTTGGCACCTCGCTTCTGGCTATGGTTCTGGGCATGTGCGGATATGTGGCCGGCGGACAGCAGAATCCTGCGGTCCTGGCAGTGATTAAGCATTCATTTACCACCATACCGGGGATCTTCTGGATTATTACTGGTATTGTGCTTTTCTTCTACCGTCTGAACCGCAGGCGTTACAATGAAATTATGAAAGAAATGTATACAGGAGGAGTCTGATTGCTATGGAAAATCAGAAGAAATATGACGTTATTGCCCTCGGCGAGCTTTTGATAGATTTTACACCTGCGGGAATCAGCGCCCAGGGCAACCCTGTCCTGGAACAGAACCCGGGAGGCGCTCCATGCAATGTCCTGTCCATGCTGGCAAGATACGGCAGGAGCACCGGATTCATCGGCAAGATTGGAAACGACATCCATGGAAGGTTCCTTTGCAGAGCTGTCCGGGAAGCGGGAATCGGCTGCGGCGGACTTGTGATGTCGGATGAGGTGTACACCACCCTTGCATTTGTCAGCATGGATGAGTCGGGTGACAGGAGTTTTTCTTTTTACCGCAATCCGGGCGCTGATATGGCGCTGACGGAGGACGAGGTGAACCTTGACATGATCCGTTGTTCCAGGATATTCCATTTTGGTACCCTGTCCATGACCCATGAAGGAGTAAGAAAGGCTACCATAAGGGCAGCTGCGTGTGCAAGGGAAAACGGATGCCTGGTTTCCTTTGACCCCAATCTGAGGCCGCCCTTATGGGCGGATATGGAGGAGGCCAGAAAACAGATGCTTTACGGCGTGTCCCTGTGCCATGTCCTGAAAATCACAGATGAGGAACTGCGTTTCATGACCGGGATAGAGGATGAGAAACAAGCGGTGAGTCATCTGCAGGCTGTTCACGGCATTCCCCTGATCCTTGTGACGGCCGGGGCTTTTGGGAGTACGGCATACTGGGCAAAGGAAGCCCTGAAGGCAGAGGCGTTCCTTACGGACCGGACCATTGATACCACCGGGGCAGGGGATACCTTTTGCGGATGCTGCCTGAATTATCTCCTGGACCATCCGGTGGAAACCCTAAACCGGGAAGGGGTAAGGGTTATGCTGACAACGGCTTCAGCCGCCGCCTCCATTGTTACCACCAGAAAAGGGGCGCTTAAGTCCATGCCGGAGCCGGGGGAGATTGAGGAATTGGTAAGGAGCTCCATTTCCGCAGAACAAAAGTGATTTAACTGGTTCAGATAAAATATTTCTCTTAATCTTAAGCTATTTAAAACTGTCGATTTCACAGGTATGTTTGGAAACGGCAGTTTTTTGTGTGTAAATAAAGACAGGAGCTGCCGGTTACCCCAAAGATACCTGTCCCTATAATATTCATTAAAATGCAATGTATGGAGTCAGATTAAAAAGGAAGTTTGACAGTTTTATACAAAGGGGTTAAAATCATAAGTAGTTGTTATCTGAGCAGATATTAAACTGAATTTACTTTTAAATGACTTTTACGCCAAAAGACTTATTTCAATCCCGCTGCTTTTTGATATCCGCTTTGGGATGTGGCATATACGGATTGCTATAAATTTTAAAGAACAAAGGAGGGGGATTAAATGAGGAGGATGATCCGGAAATTAGGCGGGATGTTCGTTCCCATCATTTTTTGCACGGCTCTCATATTTACAGCATCTATGTCACTTGATTTAACGGATGATTTACAGGGGAATGCCAGGGTCATTAATTATATAGGCATCGTTCGCGGAGCAACACAGAGACTGATTAAAAAGGAATTGAATCATGAACCGGATGATGAGTTGATTTATTTTCTGGATAATATATTGTCAGGACTTTCAAACGGGAGTGATGAATTAAATCTGATAAAACTGGATAGCGAAGAATTCCAGACAATGTTAATAGAAATGCAAAATGACTGGGAGGATATCAAAACACAGATATACAATTATCGGAAAGGTTCTTCCAGGCAGCTGCTCTATGAACTGAGTGAAGATTATTTTGAATTAGCCAATGATACGGTATTTACAGCTGAAGAATACACGGAACATACGGTACAGAACGCAAGAAAGTCGCTGGTGTTTACCAATATTATATTTGGATTAATGGCTTTTGGCTGCTCTGTTTTCACCTTTTATCAGGAAAAGCGCCGGAAAAAATTAATTGAGGCTGAACAGGATAATATAAAAAAGAGTGAGCAGTTATCAAAAAGAGCTCAGGAATTGATGGCGCCTATGAATGAGGTATCAGAGTTAATGTATGTCTCAGACATGGACACATATAATCTGCTGTTTGTCAATGAAGCAGGAAAGAAAATGTTTCAAATTGATGACAGCCAGCCCAATATTAAATGTTATAAAGTGCTGCAGGGATTTGAAGAACCCTGTCCTTTTTGTACCAATAAGCTGCTTAAAGAGGATGAAACTTATTCCTGGGAGTATACAAACCCTATCATAAAAAAACATTATCTTTTGAAAGACCGTCTGATAGAATGGGATGGACGCACAGCCCGAATGGAAATTGCTTTTGATATTACAGAAGCTAATAATGAAAAAAATGAATTGAAACGAAGACTGGAAAGAGATGATATACGCCTCGCATGTGTAAGGGAACTCTATAATAACCGCGATATAGAAAACGCAATAACAAAGGTATTGCAATATATAGGAACACTGTTTTCAGCAGAACGCTCCTATGTTTTCCTGTTTCACGACCAGTATTATTCCAATATAGCTGAATGGTGTAAAGAAGGCATTGAACCGCAAATTGACAATTTACAGAATATACCGCTGGGTGATTATCAGGTATGGCTGGATGAGCTGGACAGGAACAAAAAGATGGTTATTAATGATGTGGAAGAAATAAGAGAAACATTCCCTACGGGCTATGAACTTCTCACTCAGCAGGGAATACGAAATATTGTCTGGGTTCCCATCATGAAGAATGGAAAAGTAAATGGGTCAATCGGATTGGACAATCAGGATTTGGGCATGGCTGAAGCAGCGGTTCCGTTTTTGCAGACCATACAGTATTTTTTATCTCTGACCATGCAGCGAAATGAAAATGAAAAGATGCTGTTTGAGATGAGCCAGATAGACCGGTTGACTTCCTTTTACAATAGAAACCGTTTTATACAGGATGTTTCTGAATTAAAAGAGAGTAAAGATTCTGTAGGGGTGGTCTATTTAGATATTAATGGGCTTAAAGAGATTAATGATTCCTTTGGTCATGATACGGGAGATAAAATGATTAAGGAATGCGCCGATATTATGAGAAGCAGTGTTTCTTCCAAGCACCTTTACCGTATTGGCGGCGATGAGTTTGTTATCATCTATGTGGATATTACGGAGGAATCCTTTTACGATAATGTCCAGCTGTTAAAAAATGCTTTTGAGAAGAGCAAATGTCAGGCAGCCATAGGATGCAGGTGGAATGAAGAATGCACTCATATTCAGGATATTATCAAAGAAGCGGATGAGTTAATGTATGATGATAAAAAGAGATTCTATCAGGGACATCATGCCACTGGCCGCTACCGGCATAACAATGATATATTGAGGTCCTTAGCTGATCCTGATGTGTTAAATAAAAAAATAGAGAATCATAATTTCAGAGTGTTTTTACAGCCTAAAATAAATGTGGAAGATTGCAGGATGGTCGGAGCAGAGGCACTGATACGTTATCAGGATGAAAATGGATCGATCATAGCGCCGGATAAATTTATTCCGGTTTTAGAAGACACATACCTGATCAGCAAAATTGACTATTATGTATTTGAAGAGGTTTGTAAAACCCTGAGTATTTGGAACGGACAGGGGAAGACTGTCTTTACAATCTCCAGTAATTTTTCAAAAATCACTTTTATGGAGGAGTGTTTCATAAAAAGATTAGAAGAGATTAGTGATAAATACCAGGTTCAAAGAAAATATCTGGAAATAGAGATTACTGAGAGCGTCAATTACACAGATTTGGATACATTGGTAACGAGAATCAATCAAATAAGAGATGCAGGATTCAGAGTTGCAATGGATGATTTTGGGGTGGAAAGCTCAAATTTAGCGCTGCTGTCATTGGTGAAATTTGATATATTAAAAATTGATAAGGGTTTTGTAAAAGATATTATTTCAAATAAAAGAGCGCAGATAATAATTGGGATGATGACTAAAATGTGCAGTGAAATGGGGATTCAATTAATTGCTGAAGGGATAGAGGACGGGCAGCAATTTAATGTTTTAAGGGAATACGGTGTCAAGACTGTGCAGGGCTATTTGTTTAGCAAGCCTGTATCAATTCCAGAGTATGAAGAAAAATATATGAATTAGCAGCAGGCGCAGGATTGCCGCCAATGCACAGGGGGCGGTATGCGGTATAGAAGCATTCTACCATCAGTGTATACATAAAACCGATGGGAGAATGCTTTACCACCTCACCCCCACTCCCCCCCCCCCCCCCCCCCCCCCCGCCTCTCCGGCAGCACGCCTTATTTTTTAGGCTGGCTCTATATTAAATATCTTTTTAACAGACGAGTCAATTCTGTAACGTCTACAGGCTTTGCTATATGAGCGTTCATGCCGCATTCCAGGCAATGCTGTATATCATCTGAAAAAGCATCGGCACTCATAGCAATAATCGGAACAGATAAGGCATCCGGGCGATTCAGTCCCCGGATCGCTTTTGCGGCCTCATATCCTGTCATGTGCGGCATCCGTATATCCATAAGAACAGCATCGTAATATCCCTCTGGCGATTGTTGAAATTTGTCCAGACATATCTGACCATCTTCTGCCCAATCCAGTTCCACGCCCAGATCCGATAACAGCTCATTTGCAATCTCCCAGTTAAGTTCATTATCCTCGGCCAGAAGGATACGGCGTCCGGACAGCTCCATCCCCTGGTTTGATGTCTGGTCATCTGGTGTTTCAACTCCCATATATTGGCGCAGCGCATAGAACAGTGTGGATTTAAACAAAGGTTTGGAAATAAAACCGCTGATACCTGCTTCCCGGGCTTCCGCCTCAAATTCACTCCAGTCATACGCGGAAATCAGCAGTATGGGTACTTCATCTCCCAGATTGCGCCGTATCTCTTTTGCAGTCTGAATTCCATTCATGCCGGGCAGTTTCCAATCCAGCAGGATTATTTGATAATCGTCTCTCTTGATGTGGTGTTGGATTACCAGATCAATGGCTTTTTCTCCGCTGAGCGTCCATTCAGCTTTTATTCCGATGGATTTCAGCGCATTCATCGCTGTTCTGCACAATAATTCGTCATCGTCAACTACCAGCATATTCCAGGAGGGGAGCACCATATCCACCTCCATTGCAGCAGCTTTTTCAAAATCAAAGGTAATACGGAATTCAGTTCCTCTGTCAATTTCACTTTGTACCTCAATGCTTCCCTCCATGGCATCTACAATGTACTTTGTAATCGCCATGCCTAAACCGGCGCCCTCGGTTTTATGTATCCTGGCCTCATCTGCCCGGCTGTAAGAATCGTATATTTTTTTCACAAAATCCTGTGACATACCGATTCCGTTATCTTTGACATTGATATGAATTCTGACATGGTTTTCTCCCTTTGGAGATGGCTCTTCAGATAGAGATAACTGTACCGCTCCTCCTTCCGGCGTATACTTAGTTGCATTCGACAAAAGATTCAGCAAAACCTGATTCAGGCGAACGCCGTCGCACCATACATTTTCGGTCAATATGTTTTCAACATGTATGTCGAATGTTTGCTTTTTTGCCTTCACCTGGGGCTGCATAATATTGACAATTCCTTCAATCACTTCCTTTAAAGAGATCTGTTCGGTTGTTAAAGTCAATTTACCGCTTTCAATTTTAGACATATCCAGCACATCATTAATCAGCCCCAACAGATGTTTGCTGGACAATGTGATTTTTCTCAGACAATTCTGCACCTGTTCCCGGTCATCCATGTGGGCTGCTGCAATGGCGGTCATGCCTACAATTGCATTCATGGGTGTACGGATATCATGGCTCATATTGGCTAAAAACTCACTTTTGGCTTTGCTGGACTCAAGTGCTGTCTGACGCGCCTTCTCCAGTTCGTGCAGCTGAGAGCGGGTCATGGAGAAATACCGTAGAAAAATGAGTGTCAGAATAATAAGGACAGAAGCGCAGGACAACAGCGTCATGACCATACGCTGACTGCTCAGATTGTTTATGGTATGGTCCAATATACCGTAAGGCATTACGGCTACAAGATACCATTCAGAATAGGGCAATGGTATGCCGTAAATTTGGCGCTCCTCCCTGTTCACTTCAAATGCTGCAGCATACTCTTTATGGTTTTTCAGAGCAATACCAAATTTTTCAATGGAACTTTCTTCAGACGAATCAATATCTGCAAGAGCAAGGTGCGTTTGCAGCTGTTCAAAAAACTGCCACAATTCAGTGTTGGGATTTTGTATCACAAAACTGCCGTCCGGCCTGATAATGTGGTAATACATCAGCTGGTCTTTATCCTCCAGGGAAAGGAAATCAGTGATATACTCCAGAGGCACGGCTGCTATCAGCCCGGTGCTCATATCGCCGTTCTGCATAGGATAGGCGGCATCGACGCCAAACAAGACCACTTCGTTTTCAGCAGAATCAACACCAACGGCAACTCTTTGTTCCCCTTGCAATAATGCTTCTACAAAAGGTCCCGGATTGAGGGGCTGTATGGGTTGTCCATAAAGGGTTTCAAAATTTCCTTCAGCAGAACAAAGTGCTAAATAATCAAAATCCCTGACCTGAGCCCTGTAAATGAGTTCCTCATATAGCGTTTCCTTGTCGTTTATTTCGGTTGAAACCACGGAAACAATGCCGCTGACCTGGGCAAAACGCAATTTGATGACAGTTTCAAAGTGTCTGGACATCTGTTCATTCATTCCGGACATATAGATTTCACCAATTTCGTAAACGGCCTTTTTGCTCTTTCTGCTCATATAAATTCCGAGAATGCTGAAAATAACAATACTAAAGATAAGAAGTCCAACAAAGCTGAATACTAGAAACTGGGTTGTGGTATCTTTTTTTTGACGGCCTTCCATTGACTTTACTCCTCCCTGTGCTTTTCCGTGCGGTCTGTTCATGCCGCAGCCGGCCCGGTACTTCATCAGAACCGCAGCCGGTTTTACGGTTTTATTATAAAGGTTATCTTTATAATCCTGCAATACTCTTTTTGGTAAGGTGTGCAAATAGGTTGGCCCTTTTATACTGACAAGTTTGGCACTTCATGATATAATCCTGACAGAGGAGATAGGTTATGGAACCACAGGAAACAAAATTTACATTTGTATATAACGAAATTAAACAGTGCATTTTGGACGGCCAGATACTTCCTGGTAATTCTCTGTTATCTTCAAGAATGTATTGCGAGAAATACCATGTGAGCAGATATACCATCAATCATGTTTTTGACGCGCTGCGGGAAGAAGGGCTGATTGAGATTCAGCCCCGTCTTGCTCCTGTCGTTGTTTCAGGAAAAGATACGCCGGATTCATTGAATACTGCTGCAGACATTTTGAAGCAAAAGGAGACAATATTACAGGTATATCAGACCTTTGCGCTGATATTGCCTCCCCTTCTTGTTTTTGCCCTGCAGGGCTGCGATGTGGAGATAATGCCGCACTATAAACAGGCTGCGAAAGTATTGCGTATGGGCCGTTTTGCCGGCAGATGGCGTCCTCCTTCTAACCTGGGATATGATATATTAAGAATAGGCGGAAATCCCTTATTCGGAGAACTCTATTCTGCCTTTGGCCTCTACAATAAGCTTACATTCTTCCTGGAGGACTGCCCCTATTTTAAGAATCACTTTTTACAGAAGCCGGTGCCTGCGAACAGCGTTATTATAGACATATTAAAGGGCAGAGATCCGTCTGTAATGCACCGCCAGTTATCTGTTATGTATCAGGAATTAACAGATTCCATTGAGAGCACATTAAAGAATTTATCAGACACCATGCCTGAATGTCCGGTGCAAACAGGGGTGAAGTTTGCATGGAATCCCATGCGTGGCCAAGATTATTATTACTCGAAAATTGTTGACGACCTGAATCTGAAAATCGGCCTTGGAGAATATTCCATTGGAATGTATCTTCCATATGAAAAGCAGCTGGCCGGACAGTATGGCGTCTCTTTATCCACCGTCAGAAAGGCATTGTCGGAGCTGGAACAAAGAGGGTTTGTAAAAACATTAAACGGCAGGGGCACTGTCGTTATCGAACCGGATGATACAAAAATTCACCAGCTGGCCCTTAATTCCGGATATGTAGAAAAGGCATTGCGTTATCTTCATGCCCTGCAGCTGATGGCCTTGCTGATCCGTCCGGCGGCTTTGGCGGCAGCATTGCGGTTTACCGGAGATGAACTGGACGAGCTGGCGGACAGATTTACTTCTCCCGGTTCTGCCTATCTGGCAGATATGTTTGAAGCCATCCTAAAACATACCACCTTGGAGCCTTTATACGTTATATTATCTGAGACCGGTCATCTGCTTGAATGGGGACATCATTTTGCTTATTATCCCTCCAAGAGACATACACTTTCTCATCTCAATAAACAGGTTATATGGGCCTTCCGGCAATTATGCGGGGGAAACGCGGATGCCTTTGCAGACGGCATAGCGGATTGCTACCGTTATACCCTGGTTTGTATGAAGAAGCATATGATAGAAAAATATAAGTTTTATAATGCAGCTAATATTCGGATTCCTGAAAAATACTAGCTGCGGGCAATGGAAGGGATGATGGCATGATACCGGGAATAAGCTTCACGGTGATTAAATCAAATATCATATTGGCTGTGGAATTGGCGAGGCGATGATTATATTGCCTCGCCAATTGCATTTGCCCGTCCTTCAAAACTGTTAGGCCTATCTGAAGGGTGCCCCCATAAAAGCGGCTATTAAGTAAAAAAATTTACCGGATGTTAGAAATGGCAATGAGGTTTACTACGAAAACTGTAAGTAAACTTTTGCGGGTTTACCCGATGAGCAAAACAAGAAGGGATAAGGGGGATAAAATGAAAAATCACCAGTTTATGGTGATGAATCATGTGATATATGCACAAAAAATAATGTAAATAACTATGAAATATGCAAGAAAAATATTTGAAATAAAAGAAGATATTGACAATCATTGTGAATAGTACTATACTCCAAATATGGTAAACCAATTTACTAAAACATGACATTTACAGGGACGGAAAAGATTACTTGAAGATACAGTAAACGAGTGGGAAGTAAACCTGGAGGAAAACTGACAGGAGAAAACAAACAGGAGAAAACAAAAAGGAGGAAGGAAAACGCATGACAGGAATCATTGTAACAGGACACGGAACGTTCCCGGAGGGCATTCTGAGCGCCGTCTCCCTGGTGGCTGGGAAACCGGACAACACGCAGGCGGTTAACTTCGAGATGGGACAAAGTTCAGAGGATTTGAAGGACTCCATGGCAAAGGCAATGGAATCACTGGAAGGGGATGAGGTCTTGATTCTGGCTGATTTGGTGGGAGGCACCCCGTTTAACACGGCAGCAGCCCTGAGAAAAGCGCGGGCAGACAAGCGAATCAAGGTAATTGCCGGTGTGAACATGGCAGCCCTGGTGGAAGCCGTGTTCTCCAGACCTATGTATGGGTTGGACGAACTGGCGGCGGCGCTGCTGTCAGCAGGCAGGGAAGGCCTGCGGGATTTGGATGCCCTGGACAGCGAAGAGGAAGCACCGGAATTTGAGGACGGACTGTAAGAGCGGATTATAAGATTGGATTATAAGATTGGATTGCAGGATTGGTTAACATCCCAATCCGGCTCGATGTAAGGAAAGGATGGGGATTGAGAACGTGATTAAGAAGATTCATGTGGAACCAATCAACAGAAAGGCTGAATACGAGGCAGCGGGGTTTCTGACCAGGGAAGAGGTTACGGCAGCCATGGACCGGGTGGCGGACCAGGTAAGATGCAATATGGAGTACTTTGGCACCAGATTCCCTTCATCAGCCACCAGGAACCAGACATACGGAGTCATAGACAACATCGAATGGACGGACGGATTCTGGACAGGACTTCTGTGGCTGTGCTACGAGTACACAGGAGACGATGCATTTAAAAATCTGGCTCTTAAAAATGTGGATTCCTTCCTGAACCGGGTGGAAAAGCGCATTGAGCTGGACCACCATGATCTGGGCTTTCTCTACAGCCTGTCATGCGTGGCCGGATATAAGCTGACTGGTTCTGCAGAGGGCCGGAGGGCAGGGCTTCTGGCAGCCGATAAGCTGATGGAGCGGTTTCAGGAAAAGGGCGGTTTCATCCAGGCCTGGGGAGAGCTTGGAGCCAGGGACAACTACCGCCTGATCATTGACTGCCTGCTGAATATTCCGCTGCTGCACTGGGCTTTTCTGGAAACAGGAAAACCTGTTTACCGGAACGCAGCGATGCGGCACTATGAGGCGGCCTGCAACAATGTGATAAGGGATGACGCCTCGGCGTACCACACCTTTTATTTTGACCCTGAGACAGGGGAACCTCTTAAGGGCGTTACCAGACAGGGATACAGCGATGACTCGGCCTGGGCCAGGGGCCAGGCATGGGGAATCTACGGTATACCGCTGAATTACAGATACGTCAAGGATGACAGCGCCTTCAATCTGTTTAAGGGAATGACCAATTATTTCCTGAACCGGCTTCCGGAGGATGAGGTATGTTACTGGGATCTGATATTCACAGACGGTTCAAATCAGTCCAGGGATTCATCGGCGGCAGCCATTGGGGTGTGCGGTATTCATGAGATGCTTAAGTATCTGCCGGAGGTAGAATCCGATAAGAATACCTACCGCCATGCCATGCACTGTATCCTGCGCTCCCTGATAGAACGCTATACGGCGCCGGAGATAAAACCCGGAAATCCGGTGCTGCTCCATGGAGTGTATTCATGGCATTCAGGCAAGGGTGTGGATGAAGGTAATATCTGGGGAGACTATTATTACATGGAAGCCCTTATGCGGTTCTATAAAGACTGGAATTTATATTGGTAAGAAAACATGAAAACCCATGGAGAATAAACGAAATGGGCTTATAACAAGGAGGATATGAAATGGCAGTACCTAATATTATGGCATTCAGGATTGACGAGAGGCTGATTCACGGACAGGGACAGCTCTGGATTAAAGCTCTCGGCGTGAATACGGTTATCGTTGCAAATGATTCGGCCAGCGAGGATTCCATGCAGCAGACGTTGATGAAGGCAGTGGTTCCAAAGACCATCGCCATGCGCTTTTTCTCTATCCAGCACACCTGTGACGTAATCATGAAGGCATCTCCGAAGCAGACCATCTTTATTGTCTGCAAGACGCCGGAGGATGCGCTTAAGCTGGTGGCGGGCGGAGTACCTGTGAAGGAAATCAATGTGGGCAATATCCATCACGCTCCGGGAAAGGAGGAAGTGAGCAAGTATATTGCACTGGGCGGCGATGATAAGGCAGCCTTAAGGCAGCTGCGTGACACGTATGGAGTTGTCTTTAATACCAGAACAACTGCTTCCGGCGACGACGGGGCAGCCAGGGTGGATTTAAATAAGTATCTTTAATTGTAAATTACACGTTTAAGAGGAGGGAATTATCGTGACAATCAGTATGTTTCAATGTTTGTTAATCGGTCTGTGGACAGCCTTCTGTCTGGCAGGCATGCTGTTCGGAATTTACACCAACCGGTGCCTGGTCATGGCAGCCGGCGTGGGACTTATTTTAGGGGATCTTCCCACCGGCCTGGCCATGGGAGCTGTAGGAGAGCTGGCATTTATGGGATTTGGCGTATCCCAGGGCGGTTCCGTACCGCCAAACCCCATGGGCCCGGGAATTGTGGGAACCATCATAGCCATTACCATGAAGGATTCCGGTATTGATGTGGGCTCTGCCCTGGCTCTTTCATTCCCCTTTGCAGTGGCTTTCCAGTTTGTGATTACAGCCACCTATACCTTTGCCACAACCCTTACAAGCTATGCTTATAAGGCCCTGGATAAGAAGAATTTCCGCGGCTTCAGGATAGCTGCCAATGCAACGGTCTGTGTATTTGCAGTGGTCGGCTTTATTATCGGATTCGGCGGCGCCTTCAGCTCCGAGGGACTCCAGAAGGTGATTTCACTGATTCCCGCATGGCTCAGCGCGGGTCTGGGCGTGGCAGGCAAGATGCTTCCCGCCATTGGCTTTGCCATGATTCTCAATGTAATGGCAAAGAAGGAACTGATACCATTTGTACTGTTTGGCTATATCGCCATTGCCTACCTGAACCTTCCTGTCATGGGAGTGGCTGTTATCGGTACGGCCATTGCGCTGCTTGTATTTTTCCATGCCGGCAAAGGAAACGGCGAATCTGTAGAAGAAGTGGAGGTTGAATTTGAAGATGGCATTTAATCAGCTGGAGAAAAAAGATTATATGAAAACATCCCTGCGGGCCTATTTCCTGCAGAATGGATTTAACTACGGCAATTACCAGGGCCTTGGCTATGCAAATGTACTTTATCCCGCCCTTCGCAAGATGTACAAGGACGACGATGACAAACTCCAGGAAGCATTGAAGGAGAACATAGAGTTTTTTAACACCAATATTCATTTTCTCCCGTTTATCACCAGCCTTCATCTGGTCATGCTGGAGAATAAGACTCCTTCCAATGAAATCCGAAATATCAAAATGGCTCTCATGGGACCGTTGGCAGGTATCGGTGATTCTCTCGCCCAGTTCTGTCTGGCGCCGCTGTTCGCCACCATTGGAGCGTCCCTGGCCCAGGACGGCCTGATTATGGGACCCATCCTGTTCTTTGTGGCCATGAACGTGATTCTTCTGGCCATGAAGCTTCTCACCGGCATGTGGGGATACAAACTGGGCACCAACATCATTGCCACCCTCAGCACGAAGATGGAACAGATTTCCAACATCGCCAGCATGATAGGTGTGACCGTTATCTCAGGACTTGCGGTAAATTTTGTGAAGATTTCCACACCGATTCAATACGTTGCCAATATGCCGGGAGACCAGCAGAAGGTGGTGGCCATCCAGGAGATGATAGACGCCATCGCCCCCAAGCTCCTTCCTGTATTGTTCACAGGACTTATTTTCTACCTGATAAAAGTGAAAAAGTGGACCACCTATAAGCTGGTCATCCTTACCATTATCCTGGGTGTGGTGCTTTCTGTCCTGCATCTGATTGCCTAGAAAAAAGCGGGGAGGTACCCTTTGGCATGTATGCCTGAAGCATACAGCAGGGGTGCCTCCCTCTCTGGTTTATAAATATGGAAGATAACAGGGGGCGCAGCAGCCCGCCTGAATGAGAGAAAGACCAAATGGAATAAAAAGGAGTTATCTATGGGTGATGAACGATATGTACAAGTAAGAGAAAGAGCAGAGGCCTACGCAGCCTGGTATGAGAAGGAACGGGTGACCGCCCATATCGCTGAAAACTGCCGGGAGGAGGCAAAACAAATTCTGGCGCAGGCAGACAGGCTCATGGCGCATACATTTTCGTTTGAGGATAGATGGGATATGGAACCCTGCCGTGAACCGTTTACCCTTAAGGAAATGATATGGGACACAAGCCCCAACGGGGATCCGGAATGGATTTTCATGCTGAACCGTCACGAATACATGAACAAACTGCTTATTGCGGGCTGGCTTACAGGCGATACGTCATATGCTGAAAAGCTGAAATGGTTCCTGCTTCATTGGATACAGGCAAACCCCATACTGCCGGAGGGAACCGTGACCACCAGGACCATTGACACGGGAATCCGGTGTATGAGCTGGCAGTATCTGCTGCTTCATCTTCTGGGAGAGGGACTTATAGAGGAAAAGGAAGCGGGGGAAATCCTGGAGAGCATGAAAGACCAGTTTGCCAGTTTGAGGAAGAGGTACATTGGAAAATATACGCTCAGCAACTGGGGCGTCCTTCAGACGGCATCTATATGCAGCGGGTATCTGTGGTTTCGCGAATATTTACCTTCAGACGGAACAGAGGACTGGGCCTGGAAGGAACTGGAACGTCAGATTGGGCTTCAGGTGCTGGATGACGGAGCCCACTGGGAGCAGTCCATGATGTATCATGTGGAGGTGCTTCTGGCCTGTATGAAGCTGCTGGCCTCCTGCCGGGCCATCGGCCGGATTGGAAGCAGGAATGATAAGGCCGGCGCGGGATATGGCTGGGGTGAACCTGGCGGGGATGGATATAGCAGGGATGAATCTGACAGGGATGAGCCCGGTGGGGATGGATATGTCTGGAATGGAAATAGCCGGAAAGAATTTTGGCGCAGTACAGACTGGCTGGAGAAGGCAGTTGACAGGATGAGCCGTTACGTACTTTTTGCCACGGGACCGGATCATGTTCAGATAGCCCAATGTGACAGCGATGTTACCGATGTGAGGGATGTGATGGTGAAGGCCGCTGTTCTCACTGGTGACGGCAGGTATAAGTATGCAGGATATGATACCGTGGACCTGGACAGCGCCTGGCTGCTAGGAAGTGCCGGAATCGCCGGATACCGCGCTATGGAAGGCAGAATGCCGGAGAGCCGGTCCCTGGAAGCAGCGGATGCCGGGCATATTTTTTTCAGAAGCAGCTGGGAGGAGGACAGCCATTTTACCTACCTGAAATGCGGTCCCCTTGGTAGCGGGCACGGACATGCGGATCTGACCCATATATCGCTCTATTACAGAGGCCATTCCGTACTGGCGGACAGCGGCAGGTACTCCTATGTGGAGGAAGAACCGCTGCGCCCGTTTCTAAAGAGCGCCCAGGCCCACAATGTATGCGTTATAGACGGAGAGTCCCATGGAAGGCCCAGGGGTTCATGGGGGTATGACAGCTTTGGACAGAGCTTTAAAAATTATTACCGGGAACAGGGGCCGGTCCATTACGGGGAAATGGCTTATCACGGATGTCTCATGTCCGGCGAACACTATCTGGTTATCCGCAAGGTGATGGCGGTGGACCAGGGAATCTGGATGATTGTCAATGATATACGCTGCGACGGCCGCCATGAGGTGCAGGAGTATTATCACCTGGACAGTGCCGTACAGGCTGCCCGAACAGGAACGGGCACGGACGGGACCGGGGAATACTGGAGACTGTGCTGTGGCGGGGATGTGTCAATGACGGTGCTGGGATCACGCCCCTTTGAGTCAGAGCCCTGCATCTTATCCAAACAATATAACCAGAAAGAAAAAAGCACTTGTCTGGTCAGGAAAACCGGCTTTACAGACCGTATCACAGACTGGACCTGTCTGTTGGGTGAGGGAACAGAGGCTAAGAAAACCCCTGTTTTCCAGTATGGAAGCAGCCGGCCTGAGCCGGAGGAACAGGTGACGGCCATGAGCTTTTGCATCTCGCCGGATGAATCCTGGGATTTCCTGATCTGGAATCAGGAGACATGGCAGGGCGGTAAAATCCACTATTGCAAAGGGGTGCCGGTTTATGCAAAGGCAGCAGCCATTCACACCATAAATGGGAACACGACACTTTACCGATTAAGGATTTAATGGTATATTTATAAGAGCGATGCAGGATGAGGCGGGTGGAGGTCAGAATGAAGAAGTTGACAATTAATGAGATTGCTGAACGGGCGGGTGTTTCAAAGACAACGGTGTCCTTCTATCTCAACGGCAAGATTAATAAAATGTCAGAGGAGACCAAACAGAGAATACAGCATATCATTGATGAGACCGGATATGAGCCAAGTGCTGCAGCCAGGGCCATGAAGGCCAAGAGCAGCGGCGTGGTGGGAGTCATTCTGGCGGACACGTCGGAGGGATACTGCGCCAGGGCTCTCAAAGGAATTGAGGAGGCGGCCAGTGCCCTGGAGTACCAGATTGTGGTTGGAAACAGCGGTCTCGCTTTCCAGCATGAGAAGGATTATGTGGAACGCATGCTCAGGCTGGGGGTTGACGGTTTTATAGTCCAGTCCACCTACCGTTTCGGTATGCTGGCCTCAGACCTGGAAAAAAAGAAAAAGCCCATCGTATACCTGGATGCCAAGCCCTATGATTTTAAGGGACGGTATGTAAAAAGCAACAATTATGACTGCGTATACCAGGTGATTTCGGAATGCATCAAGAAGGGATATGAGAACTTTCTCATGATTTCCGACGGCGACTCCAATATCAGCGCGGGTTTTGAGAATACCCAGGGATATAAGGATGCCATACAGGACGCCTGGAAGGAGGGCGCCACCCAGTATCTCCAGGAGGGCGTGAAGTCCGATCAGGTGTATGAAATGCTGAAGGACCAGATTGACCTGAAAAAAAAGACGCTGATTTATGTTGCCAGTCCGGGACTTTTGCAGGTGGTGTATCAGGCGATCCGCAGGTACCCGGATTATATGAGGCTGTTTCCTGACACGCTGGGCCTTATCGGCTTTGACGCGGAGGGATGGACCAGAATGACGACCCCAACCATTTCCGCCATCATCACGCCTGCTTATCAGGAAGGGGTCAGGGCCATGGAAGAGCTGGCCGACATCCTGGACGGCAAGAAAACAGACGGGGAAGTGGTGTTTAAGAATATAGTCAAGTGGAGGGAAACCACACTTTGACCTTTTGATTTTCGGCTTCTGTTTTTTGCCGGGGCGGAATCGTCTATGATGGAATTTCGTTAATTCTGTTCTTTCAATTGTAATCTTATTTTGTATGTAATATAATAAATCAGTAGATACATTTAAACGATAGAAAGAGGATATTGCATATGAAGGCAAGCGAACGTTTAGAGATTATCATAGATGAAGTGCAGACCAACGGAATTGTCAAGGTCGCGGAAATAAGCGGACGTCTGGGGTGTTCCGAGGTGACCATAAGGAATGACATAAGAAAGCTGGACCAGCAGGGGGTTCTTAAGAAAACATACGGGGGAGCGGTCCGCAAGGAAAACGGACTGTCAGTGGAATTCATTCCCGGAGAATATTTCCTAAACAGTGACAAAAAATACAGGATTGCCAAAAGGGCCTATGAGTATATGAAAGGCGGGGACTCAATCATCATTGATGATTCCACTACGGGATACTATCTGGCCAAATATATAAAGGAACATGCAGAGAAACATCTGGCTGTGGTGACGAATTCTGTTCTATCCGGAGCGGAGCTGACTTCAGCCAGGCATGTGGATCTTTTTATTGTGGGAGGCCATGTTATTGGCAATCCGCCGGCTGCCCTGGATAATATAACGGTAGGGGCCATGGGGCAGTTTCATGTTGACAAGGCCTTTGTGGGGGTCAATGGAATCAATCTAAAAACGGGCCTGACTTCCATGGGAACCCCTCAGATGGATGTGAAGCGTGAAATGATACGGGTGGCGGACGAGGTCTATGTTATTGCCGACAGCTCAAAGTTCGGCAGCAGAAATCTCTTTACCGTGTGTCCCATGTCTGAGGTGGACAGGGTGATTACTGATACAGAAATAAAAAAAGAATATGTTCAGACTGCCAGGAATCTTGGTATTGAGTTGGATCTTGTCTGATGGGTGGTTAGAATCAGAGGTTTGTTAAAATATAAAATCCTTAAGTGGGAGCTTTTGTGCTTTGTGCATGAAGGCTCTTTTATTTGGTTTCTTTTATTATCCGGCATAAATACGGATTATAAGAAATGCACAAAGAATAGTGGATATATTCTTATAAAAATAACAATTGACATTCTATTATTTTCGATTGATAATAATATATGTAAATATCGAAAAAATGTAGAAATAAAAAATATCAATCAAAAGGAGAAACCAATGAAAGAGCAATACAAACCGATTGTAGGAATTACAATCGGAGACCCGGCAGGAATTGGGCCAGAGATCATCCTGAAGGCCCTGGGAGAGAAACATATTTATGATGAATGCAGGCCCCTTGTTATTGGCTGCGTGAATGTACTCGAAAGAGCAAAGGCAATCCTTCCCCAATGCAGTCTGGAATTTAACAGGATTGAATCTGTGTCTGATGCCTGCTTCCGGTTTGGCACCATAGATGTCCTTGAAACAGGACACTATGATATCTCGAAGCTGGTGTGGGGGAAGGAGCAGGCGGCTGCCGGACAGATAGCAATGGATTCCATTCGTACATCTATTGAATTAGGGCTGGCGGGAGAGATTGATGCGGTGACCACGGCCCCCATTAACAAGGTGGCTATTAAGATGGTGGGGGTAAAACAGGCCGGTCATACCGAGATTTATATGGACGGAACAAAGGCGCCGTATGTTCTGACCATGTTTGACTGCTTTAAGATGAGGGTATTCCATCTCAGCAGACATATATCACTGATGAATGCCATCCGGTATGCCACGAAGGAACATGTGCTCAACGATATATGCCGCATTGATAAAGAGTTAAAGGGGCTTGGGATGGAAACGCCGTACATTGCGGTGGCGGGCATTAATCCCCACAGCGGGGAAGGCGGGCTGTTCGGTGATGAAGAGGTGAAGGAAATCATTCCTGCCATTGAGGAAGCCAGGAAACGGGGAATCAACGCAATCGGACCGGTTCCGCCGGATACATTATTTTCCAGGGGAAAAAATGGGGAATTTGATGCTATACTGGCAATGTATCATGACCAGGGCCATATGCCATGTAAGACACTGGATTTGGAGAGGACAGTTTCGGTTACACTGGGACTTCCGTTTTTACGCTGCTCCGTGGACCATGGAACTGCATTTGATATTGCTGGGAAGGGGATTGCCACCAATGTCAGCATGACGGCAGCCATTGACTCCACTGTCAAATATGCAAAAGCCCTTCATGATGTAAAACAGGATGAAAGCATGGGAAATTATGATGCAAAATAGCTGAAGCAGGGGGAAGATACGATGATAGGAGCTGTTACCGACGACTTTACGGGCGCAGCAAGTGCAGGCGTGCTGATTGCAAGGTCACAGGCAAGGACCGGTTTGTTTTTAGACGCTGAGGCTCTGGAGGATTCTGATGAGGCAAGATGTCTGGATGCGGTTTTTGTAAGCAGCAACAGCAGGCATCTGAAGCCTGAGGATGCATACAGAGAGGTGTGCAGGGCAACGAAGGCCCTAAAGTCCGCAGGTGTTACCTGTTTCTCTAAAAAAATAGATACAACGCTGCGCGGCAGAATTGGAAATGAAATAGACGCCATGATGGATACTCTTGGCGGAGATATGGTTGCGGTGATGGTGCCCGCAATGCCGCAATCCAGAAGAATCTGTTTAAACGGTATATCAATCATTGACGGGACCGTGCTGACGGAAACGCCCATTGCCCAGGATGTAAAAACCCCGGTAAAGGATGCATTCGTTCCAAGGCTGATTCAGGGACAGAGCAGACGAAAAGTCGAGCTGATTTCCATAGAAAATGTGGACAGAGGGAAGGGCACTCTTAAATGTGCCATGATAGATGCCCGGGAACGAGGCGGGCAGATACTGGTAATGGATGCCGTCACTATGGAGCATATAGACCTGATCGCGCAGGCCTGTGTGGAATTGGGATGGAATGTACTGGCTGTGGACCCGGGTGCGTTTACCATGAAACTGAATTACCGCAGAGGGATGATAAAGGAGGAGGCTTCAACGGGGTCTGAGGGCAGTACGGGACCGGAGGATGAAGCGGGACCTGAGAATGAAGCGAAGCCGGAGGAGGAAATAAAGCCGGGGGAAAAGGTGGCATTATTTGTGGTGGGCAGCGCAAATCCGCTGACTAAAGCACAGATGAAGTATTTGTGCAGCAGTGAGGCTAATGTACCTGTCCACGTATCTGCGTACATGCTGATAAGCGGGCAGGTACAATTTGAGAAGGAAGTGAACCGGGCTGTTGGAATGGTAGTAAATTTGTTCCGGCAGAAACCAAGGCCTCAGTCCATTATCATAGGGACAGCCCTGCAGGACTGCGTGGTGGATCTGAATGATGAGGACCTTAGGCGCGGATATGATTCCGGTACCTGTTCAAGACTTATTAATGAAGGACTTGCAGAGATTACGGGGAGAGTGATGGAGCTTGCGGGCCGGGAGCAGGTGGCAGGACTTTTGCTGACCGGAGGGGATACCATGGAGAGCGTGTGCCGCAGGCTTCATGTTTCCTACATAGAAGCCATTGATCATATAGTTGCCCAGGTTGATGTGGGACGTATTATGGGGAACTATACCGGATTGCCGGTTGTGGTAAAAGGCGGATTCTGCGGGAGCAGGGAGATAGGAATGGCTGTTGTGAGACGGTTATTGTCTGAGTCGGCCGGATGTCGGGAAGAAAACGGGATAGTTTAGGGCAATCGGTCCCAGGTTTAATAAAAAAGAAAGGTGAAGGTAAAATCCATATGAAAAAGGTTATTATAGAAGCCCGTGTAAACGAATATGCAATGAGGGACATGAATCCTAACGTGCCGTGGACCGTGCAGGAACTTGTGGACGAAGCGCAGCGTGTAAGGGAGGCTGGCGCATCCATCATGCATTTTCACGCAAGGACAGCTGCCGGGGAGCCTAATAATCACGCGGAAGTGTATGCTGAAATCATAGAAAAGGTGCGGGAGAAGACAGACATTTTACTATTGCCAACACTGGGCTTTAACAGCAATGATAAGGACAGCTCGCGTATCAAAATCATATCCGAACTGGCAAAGAAGGAATCCACGAAGCCGGATATCATTCCTCTGGATACAGGAAGCGTGAACCTGGACCAATATGACGAGGAAAAGGGCTGCTTCACGGAGTCTGATTCCATCTATACGAATTCAACCAGGACACTGGAGTTTTGCGCCAGGGAGATGCTTAATTATAAAATAAAAGTAAAAATGACCTGCTGGGATGTGGGATTTGTGAGAAGAGGAAGAAAGCTGATTGATATGGGCCTTATCACAAAGCCGGGATATTTCCTGTTTCATCTGACAGAGGGCAAGTACATAACAGGACATCCCTGTACGGTCAGCGGCGTGGATGCTATGCGAAGCGTGCTTCCCGATGAACCATGTTACTGGAGTGCAAACTGTCTGGGAGGGAATCTTCTGAATGTGGCCCCGCATGTACTGAAAAATGGAGGAGGCCTGGCAATTGGTATTGGGGATTACCACTATAAGGAACTGGGCGCTCCGAAAAACGAAGAATTAATTAAGCGTGCGGCTGAGATGGCCCGCGAAGTTGACAGGGAGATTGCAAGTCCGGACGAAGTAAAGGCATTTTTTAATATGATTTAATGGCGGAGGGGAAAATGGAAACATATATAAGTCTTGTGGGGATAGTAATAGCATTTTGTACACTGATATTCTTGATGATGCGGGGAGTCAACCTGTTCATAACGGTAATGATTGCATCCCTGATAGCGATTGTATCCGGTAACATGAACATATATAAGACGCTCACAGAAAATTACATGACTGGTTTTGCCGACTATTACCGTTCCTATTACCTGGTGTTTTTCTGCGGAACTTTATTAGGAACCACAATGGAATTGTCCGGAGCAGCCACTTCCATTGCCAAATGGGTAACTGGGAAATTTAAGAGCATGGCATATCTGGCCATACCCTTAGCCACAGGTATTATCTGCTATGGAGGCGTCACAGCCATCATTTCAATTTTTGCCACATTTCCCATTGCGCTGGCAATTTTCAGGGAAAATAACATACCGCGGCGGTTAATGCCCGCAGCATTATATTTTGGCTCCTGTACATTTGCCATGATTGCTCCAGGGGCGCCGCAGGTGCAGAACATTATTCCAACTCAGGGGTTTGGGGTGGATTTGATGGCCGGGACAGTTGTTGGCTTTATTTCGAGTATTTTAATGCTGCTGATAGGAAGCTTCTGGCTTTCAGTGATGATAAAAAACGCGAGAAAGGCCGGAGAAATATTTACGTCCAGGGATGATGACAAAGATGAGAAGAGCGGAAGTCTTCCCAGTCCTCTTATATCTTTTATACCCATGCTGGTGACTGTAATAGCAATAAACCTGAAAAACAAGGCGGGAGAAAATATAATACCTATTGAATATGCCCTGCTTATGGGTATAGCCACAACCATTATACTCATGTACCGGAGGTTTGACAGGGCAGAATTAACAGAGGCTGTATTCCAGAGTGTGCCCAAGGCAGCGGTGGCGATCTTCAATATATGTACCATAGTCGGATTCGGAACAGTCATAAAGTCCACCCCGGCCTTTGAATTGCTTGTAGATGCAGTCATACATATCCCTGGTAATTACCTGGTAGGTGTTTCTGTCGGGACAGCACTGCTTGCAGGATTCTGCGGTTCCGCGTCAGGCGGTCTGGGAATCATCACCCCCATATTTTATGATATATTCGGGGCCATGCAGGGGGTATCCTATGCCGCCATTGCAAGAGTCATGGCCATAGCGTCCTCCTCCCTGGATTCGCTTCCCCACAGCGGTTCGGTTAATACATCCATCGGGTTGTGCGGTGAATCACATAAGAGTGCTTACATTCCGATTTTCTGCCTTTCGGTGGTGACGCCGGCTATCTGTACAGCAGTGGCAGTTATTCTGTTTACGTTGTTTCCAGGGTGGCCGTAAAATATTTATCAATTGTTTAGAAAGAAGTCAGAGTTTTTTAAATATAAATGTTACACAGTCTGCTATACTTGTAGAAAACAAAAGAAACGGACTGGACAAAGAATGAAATTCTGGGCTTACTTTTTAATTCCCGTATACACGGTTTTATTTACAAGAGGATATAATTGGTTTACCACCAATTTTTCGGTTATCGGCAATTTTTTTGACAGGAAAAAGTCATTTTTCCTGTGGGGAGTTCTGGTGGGAAGTTATTTTTATATGATACACCGGAATATAAAATCCCGTGCAGCGCTGCACCCAATCTGCGCCAGATTGATTCCGGCTGCACTGGTACTGTTGTTTTGCGCCATTACGACGCCCTACCTTCCGGAGGAATTGCCCCTCAAATCTGTACTGCATATCGTATTTGCATTTTTATCCGCGGTGTTGGTGCTTTTGTACCTGCTTTGGATAATCCGGACCAGGTATCAGACAGAGCCAGGAGCATACAGGCCGTTTCTGTATGGATGGGGAGCCATTGTGGGGGTGTCCGTAATCCTTTTGGCGGTGGCCGGAATCATCAGCAGCGCCCTGGAGATTTATGTGACGCTGACATCCGTTGCCATGGCGCAGCGTCTGGCTTGCAGGGTTGCCGTACAGGAGGAAATGCCGGACAGCGGAGGAAACACATCCGCAGAAGGTTCCCGGGGGAAATCCCTGGGAAAACGCCGCAATCATCTATTGACATAAAAAAGGGATTTACATATAATAAGGCTAGAAAAAACGTGCTTTTCCAGTGGATATACACGAATTCAGCCACAAAGAGAGAGTATATGGCACAGAGGTGTTATGACTCTCTCTTTCAATATCAGGGAGGATTTTTATGCCAGTATTTGATTTTAGCGACACACCCAAAAAGGAAGAAGAGCCACAGTGCACTTACACGGTATATTGCTCCAATGAGCCGGCGGCTTCTCCGGAGAAGCCCATGCTTGTTCTGGATAACAGCAGCCGGGCCTGGAAACACCATTCCTGCGGCGTTTTCACCAACCAGGCCAAGCGGACCGCTTTCGAGTTCAAGGAGGAGGACGGGACTGTCAGAGCGGATATCCTGCAGGTTGACGCCCGTTTCACCAGCCTGCTGCGCTGGCTGGGGGAAAACCATATCAGTGTCCGATTGTCCGGTCAGAACCGCGGGGACGGATACGCGGTCTATAAGATTCGGGAGGTGGCCTTTGGAGGAGGGACCAAGCTGTCTGCGGAGGACGGTTTTCTCCAGTTTATGATTGAAAGGCTGCTGGCAAGCAGCGCGCCGGAGACAGAACTGGCAGAGGAGGACCAAGAGGAAGTCGGGGACGACATGAAGCTGACCAGTATTCAGAGCCTTACTGATTTCATGAACTGCGCCGGCAGGACGCTGCCGGACAATATACGGATTTGGGCCCGCAGGAACCTGGCGGTGGCCCGCTCCCATGAAGTGACTCCGGAGGAGAGGCGCCATGCCCAGCGCGCCCTTTCCATCATGATGAACATTCAGTGGAAGAATCACTATTTTGAATCCATTGATCCCGTGGAGGCCCGCAGGATTCTGGATGAGGAACTGTACGGCATGGAACGGGTCAAGCAGAGAATCATAGAGACCATCATACAGATTAACCGCACCCATACGCTTCCTGCATACGGCATGCTGCTGGTTGGCCCGGCAGGTACCGGAAAGTCACAGATTGCCTATGCGGTAGCCAGGATATTAAAGCTTCCGTGGACAACCCTGGATATGAGCTCTATCAATGACTCGGAACAGCTCACCGGCAGTTCCCGCATTTATTCCAATGCAAAACCCGGAATCATCATGGAAGCATTTTCCATGGCGGGAGAATCCAATCTTGTCTTTATCATCAACGAACTGGACAAGGCGTCATCGGGAAAAGGAAACGGCAATCCCGCCGATGTGCTGCTGACCCTCCTGGACAATCTGGGATTTACGGACAATTACATAGAGTGTATGATACCCACCGGCGGTGTGTATCCCATTGCCACTGCCAACGATAAGAGCCAAATCAGCGCGCCTCTCATGTCGCGTTTTGCGGTGATTGATATTCCGGATTATACGCCGGAGGAGAAGAAAATTATATTTTCAAAGTATGCCATGCCAAAGGTATTAAAGCGCATGGGGCTGCATGAAAATGAGTGTGTGGTGACAGAAGATGCACTTGACGCTGTCATTGAAAAATACGCGGACACCACAGGCATCCGGGATCTGGAACAGGCCGCGGAGCATATGGCCGCCAATGCCCTTTACCAGATAGAAGTGGACAATGTGGCTGCGGTGGTGTTTGACGGGGATATGGTGAGGGCGCTGCTGGGGTAAAGGTGTGTTCCTGCTCAGAGCAGAACAGGGAGGAGCGTATCCAGATTCGCTGTGCAATCAAAGGATTGGGGAGGGAAATAGTATGTATTATACAACAGATTATGTATCGCCGGTTGGCCGGATTAAGCTGGCTGCCGACGGCGAAAGACTGGTTGGGCTGTGGCTGGAAGGACAGAAATATTTTGCCGGTACTGTTAAAGAAGAGATGACGGAGGCTCCGGAACTTGGGATTTTTAAAAATACAAAGGACTGGCTGGACCGCTATTTTGCGGGAAAGAAGCCTGAGCCCTCAGAGCTTTTGCTGGCTCCCCTGGGAGGAGAATTCAGGCAGGGTGTATGGGAAATCCTCTGTCAGATCCCCTATGGACAGCTCACTACGTACGGCGATATTGCAAAGAAGATGGCGGAGAGGATGAACAGGGTAACCATGTCAGCCCAGGCAGTGGGCGGAGCAGTGGGCCATAATCCTATTTCCATTATCATACCGTGCCACAGAGTGGTGGGTACAACCGGAAGTCTGACCGGATACGCCGGTGGTGTTGATAAAAAGATATGGCTGCTGAAGCATGAAGGGGTGGATATGGAAGGACTGTTTATACCTGAGAAGGGGACGGCGCTTTGAAGGTAAAGAAATGTTCCTGAAAAGCCCTGTTTTGGGATTGGGCTGGGGACGATGACGGGGTGGGTGGTGGTGAGAAAGCAGGTTTGGTAACACAAATGGGCCGGCAGCTTCCTGCCGGCTCATTTTGTATGAGAAAAGTTGTATGAAAAGCATTACGCTTTATAAATCAAATATATCATCAAGGTATGAATAAGATATGAACAGGAATGACTTTTATTCTGTATTTTACCAACTATTTTACCTATACTTTTCTGACCGGACCATGACCAGCAGGTAGAGAGCATAGGGACTGCATTTGTTCAAAATGCGGATAAAGAGACTATCTGGATGAGGATAAGGGCAAAAGGTGAGTCTCCCCCCAATCCTTTATGTGTTCCATTATGGGCATGAAGCTCTGTCCCAGGTCTGTCAGGGAATATTCCACCCTGGGAGGAAGCTCTTTATAGTCATGACGGCTGATAAAGCCGTCTTCTTCAAGAGAACGGAGCTGATTAATCAGGGATGATTCTGATATGCCGCCTATATGGCGGCGCAGTGCTCCAAATCTGTGTATATCCTGGAAACCAATATAGTACAGGATTTCAATTTTCCACTTCCCTCCAAGGACTCTCTGAACCTTCTGTATGATTTCACATCGTTCCGGAACTGACTTTTCTGTTTTCACGGTGACTCCCCCCTGCTGCGTGCTTATAGTATTGGCTTTTATCAATATTCCGGCTGCTGCATCAGGAATATTGTTGAGTATGCAGAGTGATTATAACACCAACAGTATCGTTAGACAATGTACCACAAAAATTTTGGGTACTTTTCTTTTTGATGCATCATGTCTATAATCAGCGTATAACCAACAGGAGGGGAAAAAGATATGGAATCCGTGATATATTATTTTTCAGCAACCGGCAATAGTCTGCGTATTGCGAACATCATGGCGGAGAGGATGGATGGGCTGCTGCTTCCCATGTCAAAATATAAGGGGACAAAATGCAGCAGCCGGCAAATCGGCCTGGTTTTTCCCACATATTTCTGGGGCGTTCCCAGAACCGTGGCAGAGTTTGTGGATGAAATGAAAGTTGAGGCAGATAACCCATATGTGTTTGCAGCCGCAACCTGCGGAGGGCTTGCCGGAGGTGTATTGGGGCATTTGGACGCACTTCTTAAGAAAAAGGGGCTTCATCTTGATTATGGAATAACAATTCCGTCTGTAGCGAATTTTATAGAGGAGTATAATCCCAAGACACGTTCGGCGGACAGGAAACTCAGGGAAGCTGATGAGATGGCTGAAAGGGCTTCGGCAGAAGTGATTGCAGCCAGGCGCAACGGACCATTTGGGTTCCATGTCTGGGACAGAATGTTTTATAAGCTTTATACGGATTATAAACTGAACAGAGACACAGGGTTTCATGTGGATGATACTTGTGTCCGCTGCGGTATTTGCCAGAGGATCTGCCCCAGCCGGAATATTGTACTGAAAAATGAAAAACCGGAATTTCAGCACCGCTGCGAACACTGCGTCGCGTGTATCAACTGCTGCCCCCAACAGGCCATCCAGTGGAAACATGCAACACAGAAGAGGGTCCGCTACCGGAATCCGGGTGTATCTGTTCACGATATCATCGAAGGTATGGGAAATGCCCGGGATAGCTTTATATCGAAGAATTGAGACATATAAAGTGTAAAAACCATTTCCAAATAAACCACTCCAAAAAATTACAGCTCTTCAAAGCCAGTCTGAGATTGTACAGAATGAAAATTCAGTATATAATAAGTATGCTTTATTATGAATACTGGAGGAAGAAAAAAATGACATTTACTTACCCGGCGGTATTTACGCCTCATAAAAACGATAAAGGCTACCATGTAACATTTCCGGATCTGCAGTGCTGCGAGGCAGACGGACCGGACCTGGAGGATGCTGTGGAGCATGCCAGGGAAGCGGCCTACAACTGGCTCTATCTGGAGATTGAGGAGAAAACCTTTGAGTTTCCTCCCCAGACCCATGTGGAGGATATCAGTCTGGAGGAAGGAGAGTTTCTGAAACACATTATGGTGACAGTGAAGCTGCTCCCGGATAATGACTGATTTTATTGCTTTTTTTTACATTAAGTGGTAGGATAAAGCATATCGAGTTAAGAACATCTGGTGCCGCTGTCTGTCTTTGGCAGACTGGGGATAATAGGGAAACAGGTGAAAAGCCTGTACGATCTCGTCACTGTAAGTAAGGAGCCCATGGTTTATGTCAAGGACAGTCACTGATTCAGTTTGAATTGGGAAGGCCGCCATGGGTGTTGAGATACGAGTCAGGAAACCTGCCAGTTGTTGGTACAGGAATAATTTTCCAAATCACGAGTAATTGGTTGTACCGATTTACGGTGTTTCAGCCGCGGATTTCTGACTCAGACGGTAACGGATTTTTACGCAGGGGAAACTGTGCCCGGACGGAAGCTGATTCCATCCGGGCACGGATACGCTGCGTATTACATATCTGCGGAAAAACGCATATCCGCAGAAAACTTCCGGAATACGCTTATGCAGGTGTGATCTGCCGTTTGGGATTTATCAGATACAGGCTGCGTATTCCTCTGCCTTGCTTTAACCGATACGGTGTTTTAAAACAAGGAGGAAAGAGAAGATGAAGATGAAAAAACTGGCAGTATTATTTGCGGCAGCCGCTCTGACAACAGTGACTGCAGCCGGCTGTTCCGGCGGGCAGAAGGAAAACGTTTCAGATACGGCCAAGGAGCCTGAGAAAGTGACTGCTGCAGAGCAGACCGAAGAGGTAGAAGAAAAAGCTCCGGAGACAACCGCAGAGGCCGCGGAGGCGGACGCAGAAGCGGCAGCCGGGTCTGACGGGGAGAATTACGATACCGGCGATGCCTCAAAGGATAATGCCAGAAATCAGGATGGAATCGGTGAAAATGAGCTTCTGGTAGTCAGCTTCGGCACCAGCTACAATGACAGCAGACGTCTGACCATTGGTGCCATTGAGGACGCTGTTGAGAAGGCATTTCCGGATTTCGCAGTCAGGAGAGGATTCACCAGCCAGATTATCATTGACCATGTAAAATCCAGGGACAATATCGCCATTGACAATGTAGGCGAGGCCCTTGAACGCGCGGAAAAGAACGGTGTCAGAAATCTTGTGATTCAGCCCACCCATCTGATGAACGGACTTGAGTACACGGATTTGGTCAATGAGGCAGCGGAGTACTCTGACGCATTTGACAAGGTGGCAATCGGAAAGCCGCTTCTCACCACAGAGGATGATTTCAGGGCAGTCATGAAGGCCGTCACAGAGGCAACTGCCCGGTATGATGACGGTGAGACAGCTATCTGCTTTATGGGACACGGCACAGAGGCCGAGTCCAACCAGGTATATGCAACAATGCAGCATATGCTTGCAGAGGCAGGTTATAAGAATTACTATGTGGGTACTGTTGAGGCAGCGCCGGGCCTGGATGATGTCCTGGAAGCGGTGAAGGAAGGAAGCTACAAAAAGGTAGTACTGGCGCCGCTTATGATCGTGGCGGGCGACCATGCCAACAATGACATGGCAGGAGACGAAGAGGGTTCATGGAAGACTGCGTTCGAGGATGCGGGCTATGAAGTGACATGCCTTGTAAGCGGACTCGGCCAGCTGGAAGCCATCCAGCAGCTTTTTGTAGAACATGCTCAGGCAGCGGTTGACAGCCTGACAAAATAAATCATAAGGATAAACGGGCGGTCGGGGCAATTTGCTGATCGCCCTTTTAGAGGTGGGAATATTGGAAGTAAAATATATGAAAATGAAGCTCTGCGCCCTTCTGGCCGCCATAGGGCTGTGCGCAGGGTCCCTTTCGGGCTGCGGAGGAAAGACGCCGGCTGCCGCTGATACCAGTGCCGCCGCAAAATCTTCTGTGGGGGAACTGGCCCGAGAGGAACTGGCCAAAGCGGAACTGGCCGAAGGGAAATATGATGATGCCCCTTTGGCAAAAAACACCCAAAACCAGGAGTCAGGCAGCCGCGGGGATGCGGTGAAAGACGGAATGGAGCCGGTTTCGGCGGATGCGCTGAAGGATGGGGTCTATGAGGTCAGGGTGGACTCCAGCTCCGGCATGTTCCGGGTTACAGAGTGTGAACTTACGGTGCAGGATGGCGCTATGAGCGCGGTTATGACTATGAGCGGGACCGGTTATCTGAAACTGTATATGGGAACCGGGGCTGAGGCGGAGCAGGCTTCTGAGGCGGATTTTATTCCATTTGTGGAGAATGCAGATGGAGAGCACACCTTCAGGGTACCGGTGGAAGCGCTGGACAAGGAAATTAACTGCAGCGCCTTCAGCAGGAAAAAGGAAACATGGTATGACCGTGTGCTGGTATTTTGTTCCGGCTCCCTTCCGGCAGAGGCTTTTGCCGACGGTGAGGCGGCAACGGCAAAGAGCCTTAAGCTGGAAGATGGTTCATATACGGTGGCAGTCAGGCTGGAGGGCGGTTCAGGCCGGGCGGCCGTGGAGACACCGGCAGCACTTAGGATTGAGGACGGCAAGGCATTTGCGGTTATTACATGGGGCAGTTCCAACTATGATTATATGAAGGTTGAAGGGGAGAAGCTGGATCTGATAAATACCGGGGGTAATTCTTCGTTTGAGATTCCGGTCCGTGTATTTGACCGGAAGATGCCGGTCATAGCGGATACCATTGCCATGAGCGAACCTCATGAGGTGGAATATACCCTGGTGTTTGATTCAACCACAATTAAAAAGGCTGAATGATGAGACGGATAAAGAAATTAATGGCAATTGCCGCCGCCGGAATCCTTATGGCAGCAGTGTGTACAGGCTGTTTCGCGGCAGGGCGGACCGGGGCAGACCCGGCTGTCGCGAATAACCAGTTCCTGGGTTCCTCCCCGGACCCGGTTCCGGAAGGCTGGAGCGGCATAAAGAGAACCGGCGGTATGGAGCTTCTCTATGCGGACCAGTTTTCAGTGGACTATTACGATGGCGGTTACGCAATGATAACGATTAAGGACAGCGGCCGTTATCTGGTGGTGCCGGAAGGAAAATCACAGCCTTCCGGCCTTCCGGGTGACGTGGCGGTCATAAAGCAGCCTCTGGAGAATATTTACTTGGCGGCGACCTCGGCCATGGACCTGTTTTGCAGCCTGGATGGAACAGACCGGATTACACTGTCAGGGACAGATGCTTCCGGCTGGTACATAGAGGAGGCAAGGTCAGCCATGGAAGATGGCAGGATGCTCTATGCGGGCAAATACAACGCGCCGGACTATGAGCGGATTTTGTCCGGGTCCTGTGACCTGGCGGTAGAATCCACCATGATTTACCATTCCCCGGAAGTAAAGGAGCAGCTGGAGAGACTGGGGATACCGGTTCTGGTGGAACGCTCCAGCTACGAGCGCCATCCTCTTGGCAGGATGGAATGGCTTAAATTATATGGGGTGCTGCTGGACCGGGAGGAACAGGCAAACAGCTGTTTTGCCGGACAGGTGAAGCAGCTGGAACCTGTCATGGCTCAGGAGAGTACCGGAAAAACAGTAGCATTTTTCTATATCAGTTCCAACGGCTATGTCAATGTCAGGAAGTCCGGGGATTATGTGGCTGAAATGATAGACCTGGCCGGAGGAACCTACGTGCCCCGGGGACTTACGGAAAATGAAAACGCGCTGTCCACCATGAATATGCAGATGGAAAGCTTTTATGCCGCCGCCAGGGATGCGGATTATATTATATATAACAGCACCATAGACGGTGAGCTGGACAATCTGAGCCAGCTTTTGGAGAAAAGCAGCCTCCTGGCTGATTTTAAGGCTGTGAAGGAGGGAAATGTGTGGTGTACGGAGAAAAGCCTGTTTCAGGAGACCATGGGCCTGGGGGATATGATTTTGGATATCCACCGCATACTGACAGAGGAGGAGCCAGAAGGCCTCAGATATATGCACCGGCTGCGTTAAATAAGGAGTAGTCTGAATGATAAAAGGTACTTATATAAAAAACAGTATTTCATTTGCCCTTCTGGCGGTCATGATGTGCTTTTTATTTATCTGGAACATCAATTCCGGCAGTGTGCACCTGTCCGTGGAGGAAATAGGTGGAATTCTGTTCAGGAGGACAGGGGAGGCCGCTTCATACCGTATTGTATGGGATATACGCCTTCCTCGTATTTTATCGGCCGTGATACTGGGCGGCGCGCTGTCCGTATCGGGGTTTCTGCTCCAGACGTTTTTTGCAAATCCCATAGCAGGTCCTTTTGTGCTGGGGATTTCATCCGGCGCAAAGCTGGTGGTTTCCCTTGTGATGATAGTTTTGCTGGGAAGGGGAATCTCCATCGGATCGGCGGGGATGATTCTGGCTGCCTTTGCAGGCTCCATGATTTCCATGGGATTTGTCCTGATGATTTCCGGTAAGGTGAAGAAGATGTCCATGCTTGTTATCTGCGGGGTGATGATTAGCTATATCTGTTCCGCCATAACTGATTTTGTGGTGACATTTGCAGACGATGCCAACATTGTCAATCTCCACAACTGGTCCATGGGCAGCTTTTCAGGTACCTCCTGGGAGAATGTAAGGGTCATGACGGCAGTGGTTTTCCTGTCCCTGATTCTTGTTTTTCTCATGGCAAAGCCGATTGGAGCTTACCAGATGGGGGAAGTGTACGCCCAGAACATGGGTGTGAACATACTGCGGTTCAGGGTGGCCCTGATTCTTCTGTCCAGTATTCTTTCAGCCTGTGTGACTGCATTCGCAGGTCCCATATCCTTTGTGGGAATTGCGGTTCCGCATCTGGTGAAGAGCCTGTTTAAGACGGCAAAGCCCATACTCATGATTCCGGGCTGCTTCCTGGGCGGAGCAGTGTTTTGTCTGTTCTGCGATTTGGCTGCCAGGACCGTCTTTGCACCCACGGAACTCAGCATCAGCTCCGTGACGGCTGTATTCGGCGCGCCCGTGGTCATCTACATGATGGTGCATAACCGGAAGGGTATGCAGTGAAATGATGGAAAGATGCAGGTAAGATGCAGGAGAAATGCGGGTAAAGAGCAGGAGAACTGCGGGTGAACTGCAGGAGAAATGCAGGGAAAGAGCAGGAGAACTGCGGGTGAACTGTAGGAAAGATGCAAGCGAAATGGAGAGGCGGATTTCATGGCAGAAGATTACATATGGACAGAAAATATGACCGTCGGATACGGCAAAACGCCTTTGATACGGCAAATCGGGATTCATGTTAGGGCGGGAGAAATCGTGACGCTCATCGGACCAAACGGGGCTGGTAAATCCACCATTCTGCGAAGCGTAATACGGCAGCTGGGACTGCTGGAAGGGACCGTATACCTGGATGGCATGCCCATGAAGGGGATGGGGGAGAGGGAGATTGCAAAGAGGATGTCCATTCTGATGACAGAGCGGATTCACCCGGAGCTTATGACCTGTGAGGATGTGGTAGGCACAGGCCGCTACCCATATACCGGAAGGATGGGCCTACTGACGGCAGAGGACAGAGGAAAGGTCAGGGAGGCCATGGAGCTGGTCCATGCGTGGGATCTTGCTTCCCGGGATTTTTCGCAGATAAGCGACGGGCAGAAGCAGCGCATTCTTCTGGCCCGGGCCATCTGTCAGGACCCCAGTGTCATTGTCCTGGACGAGCCCACCTCCTTCCTGGATATCCGGCATAAGCTGGAGCTTCTGACCATTTTAAAGGACCTGGTACGGAGGAAGAAGGTAGCGGTGCTCATGTCCCTTCATGAGTTGGATTTAGCGCAGAAATTATCAGATTATATTGTCTGCGTAAAGGGGGAATACATTGAGCGGTGCGGAACTCCGGAAGAGATTTTCACCTCCTCCTATATTACCGGGCTGTACGGAATTACCAAAGGCAGCTATTATGCGGAGTTTGGATGCCTGGAGATGGAACCGGTGAAGGGTAAGCCTCAGGTGTTTGTCATAGGGGGAAACGGAAGCGGGATTCCGGTTTACAGGAGACTGCAGCGCATGGGAATCCCATTTGCAGCAGGCATTCTCCACGAAAATGATGTGGATTACCCCATTGCCAGGGCGCTGGCCTCCCAGGTGATATCGGAAGCGCCTTTTGAACCGATTCGGGAAGAGACCTATGACCGCGCGGCGGAGGTTTTGGCGTCCTGCGGTCAGGTTATCTGCTGTCTGAAGGAATTTGGGACTTTAAACGATATGAACAGGAAACTGGCTGAGCTGGGAAGGGATAAGCAGGGGACTGACTTGCTGGTATAATCTAATCCACCTTTAACTGCAGCTCCGTCACCTGTTCCTCCACATGTTTTGTGGTATGGACGTCTATCCACAAAAGCTCCAGCAAGGGTCCCCGTATATTCATGGAATGTTCCCTGGCATAGTCCAGGAGCCGGGGAACATAGGTCCTGGTCTGGCGGAAGTTGCCGCTGTAGCAGACCGACAGATAGGCACCCTCCCCGATGCAGTGCTCGCCGTCCGGGTGAAGGATGAACACCGCGTCATACTGCTGGCATCGTCCGTCCATGGCATCAGACAGGCTGATAAAGGAGCCCATCTGGTTGTTGCCTATGATATACTGCCTGCCCGGTCCAAAGGAGACCAGCTGTTTAATGAGAATATCCATTTCTTCGTCCGTCTCGTAGCTCTGCATGATCCGGTGGCAGGCGCGGGGCGGCATTTCTTTTAATGTGATGGTCCCGAGAGGGAGTCCCCGTGCCTGGGAAATGGTTTCCCTGCGGGTGATGATATTGTCCCGGAGGGATTTAAGCCGTTCAATGTGCCGGTCAATCACATCCATCTCCTTCTGGAACAGTTCCAGGGAGGAATCAATGCTTCGGTTCTCAATATATGCCTTTATCTGCTCCATGGAAAATCCCAGTTCCCGCAAATCGCGGATAACATTCAGGCACCACAGGTCCTCGGTGCGGTAAATGCGGTATCCGTTAGGCGCCCGGCGGGGGACCAGTATGCCCAGCTCCTCATAGTAGCGCAGTATATCCGTGCTTATGTTATAAAGGGAGGCAATCTCCCCGATTTTATAGAATGTTGACATGAATCTTCTCCCAAATATGGCAATATTTACTGTTTACCTTGGTATTATACCAAGGTTTATGATGGGAATGCAAGCAGAGCAGCAAAGTCATCATAAAGGAGTTGTATCATGAATTTAGAGGGAATGTCACTGAAGAAAAAGTTCTGGAGGTTTGTATGGCCTTCCGTGGTGGCCCAGTGGATCTTTGCGTTATATACCATGGTGGATGGAATGTTTGTGGCCAGGGGCGTGTCTGAGGTGGCCTTGTCGGCTGTGAATATTGCCTCTCCCTTTGTAAACTTCCTGTTTTCTGTTTCCATATTATTTGCCGTGGGCACGTCCACCGTGGTGGCCATTTTCCTGGGGCAGGGCAGGCAGCGGGAGGCTAATCAGGCCAACACTCAGAATATGGTGGTGACAGGAGTCTTATCCCTGTTTATCATGCTCATGGTGCGGCTGTGCCTGGACCCTATTGTAAGCTTTCTGGGAGCCACACAGAGCACGCAGGAGTATGTAAAGCATTATATTTTATCCCTTCTGCCCTTTACATGGTGGTTCATCATATCATATACATTTGAGACATTGGTAAAGACAGACGGATTTCCCCGGTTTGCGGCTGTGGCTGTGGCCTCGGGCGCCCTGGTAAACTGTGTGCTGGATTATCTGTTTGTCATGGTGTTTCACTGGGGCATTGGGGGAGCCGGGGGAGCCACGGGACTTTCCCAGATGGTTCCGGTATTCCTGTATCTGAAACATTTCCTGGGGCCAAAGGCAACCATCCGCTTCGCCAGGCCGGTTTGGGACTTGGGACAGTTTATCCGGGTGGTGAAGATTGGCCTGTCCTCCGGTTTTACGGAGCTGTCAGCGGGCTTCACGGTATTTATGTTCAACCATGCCATTCTGCGGTATATCGGTGAACAGGGAGTGGTGAGCTACACAATCATCGCATATGTGAATACCATCGTGGTCATGTCCATGGCGGGAATCGCTCAGGGCATCCAGCCTTTAATCAGCTTTCATTACGGCAGACAGGAGCGGGATGTATGCAGCAGGCTTTTGAAGTACTCGCTGACAGCGTCCGTGGGCGTGGCGGGAATAGCCTTTCTCTCTTCCATGGCAGGTGCTGACCGGCTGGTGGATATTTTTATCTCTGAAAAGCTGGAGGGGCTCAGACAGTATTCCGCCGCAGTATTCAGGATATTCAGCCTGTCGTTTCTGGTGGTGGGATTTAATATTACAGGGGCAGGGTATTTTACAGCCATTGAGCGGCCGAAGGAGTCTCTGATTATCTCTTTGGGCAGAGGTATGGTTATCATAGCGGCCGCATTGGCAGTCTGTATTGGCGTGGGGGGAGGAGAAGGCATCTGGTGGGCGCCTGCTGTATCAGAGCTGATGTGCCTGGGCGTCACCCTGATTCTGGTATATTTGTATACAAGAAGGGAAACGTTTAAATGCATATCTTGAAAAGTCAGAGTATCCTGTGCTAGAATGAAAAACAGAGGTATTAATTGCCCTTTGCCTCCATATATGGTACCATATTTAGTGTTTCGGACAAAACACCAGGTATGAAAACAGAAAGAGGAAAGAAAAATGGGAAAACTCTATGGAATCGGCGTAGGACCGGGAGACCCGGAACTGCTTACTTTAAAAGCGCACCGCATTCTCAATGCGGCGGATGTGATTTTTTGTCCTGAAAAGGAGGCCGGGGCAGGCAGCTTTGCCTTTGATATTATACAGGGACTTTTGAAGGACACAAAGGCGGAAATCGTAAATTTAGTTTATCCGATGCATTATCACGGCAGTCAGCTGCGCGAAATGTGGAAGCAGAACGCGGGTTGTATCGCGCAGTATTTAAATGGGGACCGTACCGGCGCCTTTATTACGCTGGGAGATCCGGCGGTTTACAGTACATTTATGTATACCCTTCCCTACATAGAGGAAGCGGGCGTGGAGGTGGAGGTAGTGCCCGGCGTCACTTCCTTCTGCGCTGTGGCTGACTCCATGAAAATACCCCTGGTGGCCTGGAATGAGGACCTGGTGGTAGCGCCTGTGCGTAAAAACAGCAGTGAGGATTTGGGGAGGGTGCTCAGGGAACATGACAATGTGGTCCTGATGAAACCCTCCACGGATCCGCAGGCCCTGCTGAAGGCTCTTAAGGAGAACCATCTGGAGGACAGGTTTGTGCTGATTACCAAGACAGGCACAGGGGAGGAGCGTCTGGTGACTGACTTTGAGGAGCTGGAGCAGTATGATATACCGTATCTTTCCACGGTCATCATTAAGAAGCAGGGGAGGCAGTAATGATTCTATGTAATGACCTGCATAAACAGTTCGGTGATGTGGAAGCGGTGAAGGGCGTCTCCATGGAGATTCCCGACGGGATGTTTTTGGGCCTGCTGGGACCAAATGGGGCCGGAAAGACAACGCTGATGCGGATAATGACCGGACTTCTGGCGCCGGATACAGGCACCGTGGCCTTTGACGGACAGGTGATGGACCGGAATGCCGTGGCTGTCAAGCAGGCCATCGGCGTAACCAGCCAGCATGTCAATCTGGACAAGGAATTGACGGTGGAAGAAAATATGGAGTTTGCAGGCCGCCTTTACCGGATGGGAAAGGCGGATATTGCTGCGTCCACGGACCGCCTTCTGGCCTTTCTCGGACTGGACAGCGTCCGAAAAAGGGCGGCCCAGAACCTGTCAGGAGGAATGAAGCGCAAGCTGATGATTGCAAAGTCCCTGATTCACAATCCAAAATATCTATTTCTGGATGAACCAACGGTAGGCATCGACCCCAATGCCCGCCGGGATATATGGGATTTCCTGCGCATACAGCACAAGGAGGGGAAAACCATACTTCTGACCACACATTATATCGAAGAGGCCCAGCACCTGTGCGATTATGTGATGCTGATTGACGGAGGGAAGATATTTAAGGAGGACACGCCCGCCGGACTGATTGATGAAATCGGACAATTTAAGGTGGAGTACGAAGATGGGGACAGGATGAAGGCTGAGTTCTTTAAGGACCTGCCTGCGGCAAAGGCCAGGGCAGCCGGAATTGACGCGCTGTGCAGCGTGCTTCCTTCCACGCTGGAGGACGTATTTTTCCATTACACCAGCAAGGAGGTGGGAGGATGGAGATAACCACGATTTTGTGGCGGGAATGGCTGTTCCTCAAACGGAGGTTCTGGAGAGTCACATTTTCCCAGATGGTATCGCCGCTTTTGTATTTTGTTACCTTTGGGATGGGACTGGGAAGGGTGATGGAGATGGATGGAAGACCCTATCTCTACTATCTGATACCGGGTCTCTTAGCCATGACCACCATGCGCAACAGCTACACATCGGTCTCCACCCGCATCAGCGTCATGCGTCTCCACGAAAAGAGCTTTGAGTGTTATCTGTATTCACCCACCAGGATGCATCTGCTGGCAATGGGCCATATCATTGCGGGAGCCCTCCGCGGCATGTATTCCGGAGTGTTCATCGTACTGCTGGGAATTGTGTCGGGGGCCAGGCTGGCCGTGAACGGGTGGCTTTTGACCGCGGTTATCCTGAATTCGCTGATCTTTTCCGCCCTTGGCTTTCTGGCAGCCATGATGATGGAGAGCCATTACGACATGAATAATTTTACTAATATTGTCATAACGCCCATGTCGTTTCTGTGCGGCACCTTCTTTTCCCTGGACGGCATACCGGAAGCACTTAAGTGGGTTGTGAATATGATGCCGCTGACCCATACCACCCGGCTTATACGGGAAATTTCGTTTGGCGGCAGTGTCAGCTGGCCCTCCATGGCATCCGCGGTCTTGTTTGCGGCAGCGCTTACCGGAGGCTGTGTGTGGACATGTTACCGGGAAGCAAAAGCATAAAAACATGGATTATGGAAAAAACTATAATATTGAGGAAAATAGATTGATGACAAAAAAGAATGAACATGTGATAAAAGAGGTATATCCCGGCTCTATTGCGCAGGAGATGGAAATAGAACCGGGCGATATACTGCTTTCAATCAATCATGAAGTGATTGAGGATGTATTTGACTACCGGTATCTGATTAAGGATGAGTACATTGAGGTGGTCATAAGAAAACCGGACGGGGAAGAGTGGCTGCTGGAAATCGACAAGGAATATGACGATGACCTGGGTGTGGAGTTTGAAAACGGCCTGATGAGCGATTACCGTTCGTGCAGCAACAAATGCATATTCTGCTTTATTGACCAGATGCCGCCGGGAATGCGGGAGACCCTGTATTTTAAGGACGACGATTCCAGGCTTTCTTTCCTGCAGGGAAATTACATTACCCTGACCAATATGAAGGAGAGGGACATAGAGAGAATCATCCGTATGCAGCTGGCTCCCATCAACATATCGGTGCAGACCACCAACCCGCAGCTGCGCTGTAAGATGCTCAACAACCGTTTTGCGGGAGATAAGCTTAAGTATCTGCAGATGCTCTATGACGGCCATGTGGAGATGAATGGCCAGGTGGTCTGCTGCAAGAACGTCAATGACGGAGCAGAGTTAGAGAGGACCATCCGGGATTTATCCCGATACCTGCCTTTCCTGAGAAGCGTTTCCGTGGTACCTGCCGGAATTACAAAATTCAGGGAGGGATTGTTTCCCATTGAGTTATATACCAAGGAAGAGGCAGGCGCTGTCATCGACATGGTGGAAAGCCGCCAGCAGGAGTTTTATGAGCAATACGGCCTTCATTTCATTCATGCCAGTGATGAGTGGTACATTATTGCAGGCAGGGATTTCCCTGAGGAAGAGCGTTACGACGGCTATATCCAGCTGGAAAACGGCGTGGGTATGATGCGTATGTTCATCAATGAATTTAACGAGGCCCTGGAGGATGTGATCAGCAAAAAGGAGTATGAAGAGCTGGCCGGGACCGTTTCAAGGACCCTGACCATTGCAACGGGAAAGCTGACATATCCCACCATCTGCGGCTTCGCGGGACAGCTGATGGATGTGTTTCCCCATCTCACGGTTCATGTGTACGCTATAAGGAATGATTTCTTTGGGGAGACCATTACGGTATCCGGCCTTATAACGGGACAGGACCTGATAGGACAGTTAAAGGAACGGCAGGCTGCGGGGGAGGATTTGGGAGAAGTACTGCAGATTCCCTCCAATATGCTGCGGGTGGGTGAGCAGGTGTTTTTAGATGATCTGACGGTCCGGGATGTGGAGCGGGAGCTGGGGATGAAGGTGGTGGCAGTGGAATCAGGAGGCAGGGAGTTCATTGACGCCATATTGGATCCGGAATACAGAATGGAACGAAAGAATGATAATTTTGTGTATATCCAGGCCTATGACCGGAAGTAAGATATAGTTTTAAACTATAGCTGCCCATAAAATTTACAAATTATCCCTTCCTTTTGTTTTGTGCTATGATTACTGCAATCAGAAAACATGAGCAGCCGGAAATCATGGCCAAGACTTATTGAAGGAAGGGAACAAACATGAAAACATCATCATTGTTCAACCATAAAACAGTACTGTCCCTGGAGGTTTTTCCTCCCAAAAGGACAGCGCCCGTTGACACGATTTATAATACGCTGGATGAGCTTAAGGGAATCACCCCTGATTTCATCAGCGTCACATATGGGGCGGGAGGCAGCGAGAACAGTCAGACAACGCTTAAGATTGCGTCTGCTATTAAGCATAAATACGGCATAGAGAGCGTGGCCCATATTCCGTGCCTGAACCTGACAAGGGACGATGTCCTGCTGATTCTGGAACAGCTGAAGGAACAGAAAATAGAGAATATACTGGCCCTGCGGGGAGACCGCACTGCGGACAGGGAGCCGGCTGGGGATTTCCGGTACGCGGCGGATTTGGTGGAGTTTATAAAGAACCATGGGGATTTTAATATAATAGGCGCCTGTTACCCGGAAGGCCATCAGGAATCCGGCGGCCTGGTAAGGGATATGAAACACTTAAAAGATAAGGTGGACGCCGGTGTCAGCCAGCTTATCACCCAGCTTTTCTTTGACAACGAGTATTTTTACCGATTTAGGGAACGGATGGATTTGGTTGGAATCCATGTTCCGGTGGAGGCCGGAATCATGCCGGTGGTCAACAAAAAGCAGATTGAGCGAATGGTATCCCTGTGCGGCGTAAAGCTGCCGAAAAAATTCATCTCCATGATGGAGCGGTACGGGGATAACCCCATTGCCATGCGGGACGCGGGAATCGCCTACGCGGTAGACCAGATTGTGGACCTGGCAGCCGGCGGCGTGGACGGCATTCACCTGTATACCATGAATAATCCTTATATTGCCAACCGGATTTACGAATCCGTATTCCGTCTGATGGCGTCTTAGGGTATGGTCTGCCTTAAGACTGACTGCTGATCAGCCGGTGTAATTCCTCCAGATATTTCTTGGCAAATTCGCTGAGATGGATCCTGGGGTCCCCAATCCATCCGATGACCATGTTTTCCTCTGTTTCCAGGGGAACCGCCATGATGGAGTCGCCGTTCAGGTTACGGTTTAAAATGCCGCTGCATATGGTATATCCGTTTAGCCCGATGAGAAGATTGAACAGGGTGGCCCTGTCGCTGACATAGATTACTTTTTTCCTGGGAATGGTGCTGAGGATTTCCTCTGAGAAGTAAAAGGAATTTTTTTCGCCCTGCTCAAAGGCCAGGAAGGGGTAATCCTCCAAATCTTCAATGGCAACGCTGTCTCTGGCGGACAGGGGGTGGGTTACGCTGATGAATACATGGGGGCTGGCCTTAAACAGCGGATGGAATAAAAGACCGCTTTCCTTGAACAGCTTTTCCAGCACCTTCCGGTTAAAATCATTGATGTAGAGGATGCCCAGCTCACTCCTGTAATTCTTTACATCGTCGATAATCTCATAGGTGCGGGTCTCCCTCAGGGTGAATTCATATTCGTCCGTGTTCTGGCAGGATACCAGGTTGGCGAACGCATTGACGGCAAAAGCATAGTGCTGGGTGGATATGGAGCAGATACGCTTCACCGGCTTTTTGTTTGTGTAGTGCTGCTCCAACAGCTCGGCCTGCTCCAGCACCTGTCTGGCATAGGACAGGAACTCCATTCCCTGGGAGGACAGGGCGATCCCCTTGGAGCTGCGGTTGAAGATGGATATGCCCATTTCCTTTTCCAGCTCCCTTACTGAATTGGAAAGACTGGGCTGGGTTATGAAAAGCTGCTTGGCTGCCTCGGAAATAGAGCCGCAGTTTACGATGGTTACAATATAGCGCAGTTGCTGCAGGGTCATGACTAATACCTCCATTGCATTTAATGCATGGAGGTATTTTAGCACGAAATGATATAGTTTAAAACTATGTCAGTCCACATTTTCATGTTTTTTGCGGTACCGCCCTGATGTCAGCTGGCATATACGTCTGTGAAGTTCGGAACAGATACAGTAAAAGGTTATGACGGTAAGGCAGACGGCTGTCAGCAGGAGGGCATAGTCTGTGAAGGTTTGGGGACGGTTTCTGTATGCCCTGTTAAGAAATGGTATCCCCAAAACAATGGAGAAATACCAGAAAGAGGGGACAGCCCATCTTCCCAGGGTCCTTATGTGGTAAAATCCGGCCCGGACCCGGCTGTTTCCCCGGTGGGATGTTCCGGGAGCAGCAGAACATTTCCGGGAGACGTATTCTCCCAGCTGGCAGACGGCAAAGAGGGCGGTAAAGTAAACAGCCGTTCCAATGATGGTATGAAGCTGTTTTGGCGTGAGCCATATGCTCCAGGTCCGGGCCGGTGCTGGGCCGGATGCTCCGGCCGTTTCTGCCCATGCAGGGCCGTATATGTCTGTCCGTGCCGTGCCTGACATTCCCAGATGTATGGGAATGAAGATGGAGAACAGGATACGAAAGCCGTTGACAAAAATGGTCAGCAGATAGGAAGCCAGGGCGCTTAGGGCCATCCATCCTATTTTTCCCTTTATGGTTCTCATCCGGTGAATATAGGAAAAGACCAGGGCTGTCATGGAAATCATCAGGAACTGGAGACCGGAGCAGGAGGCAGCTATGATGAAGCGGCAGGAGTGGCTGACATAACCTGTCTGGGGGACCTTTATGAAGGGAATTCCGCTAAGGGCGCTGACCCACCGGGCAGTGGGGGCCAGAATCCATGAGAGGCTGTCCGGGTCCCCGCGGCTGTAATAATATTTCATTCCCAGCAGCAGGAGGGCTCCTGCCAGATAGAAGGGGATGTTCCGGCGGTTCAGGGATTTAGCGCTGGGGATGTCCATTGATTATGCCTCCTCTGTTTTTCTCTTTTTTCTGTCGGCCCGGCTTCGGCGGATACAGCCTGCTGCCATTATGACTCCCGCGGCACACAGCAGTATCAGGGTTTCTGGTTCTGAGCCTATGGTATATCCGGCTCCCACGGCAAAATTTGATACGTGCAGCGGCAGCGGAAGGGGCTGGTTCACATCCGCGGCAGAACCATCCTGGCTGCGGACTGTTTCAGTCACGGCAATAAAGGACGTGTAGGGCGTCATCATGCTGTAGTCCAGTCCCAGCTGTGTGACTGTTTTTTTGATCATGGCCTGTCTGACTGCATCCTGGACATCCTCCCGTGTGCCGTAATCTGTCAGACGCTCCACCTTTGTCCTGGCCCACAGATAGGGGATGGCCGTATTGTAAGCAGGGGCCTCTGTCCGGTCCACCGGTATTTCCTGCATATAATCCTGGCTTCCGGTTTTTCCGGTTATCCGAATGGTGCCGGAAGGCTGGCCCCGCCATTTTCCAAACAGAACAATGGGTCTTTGGGCAAACAGGGTGGGAAGGATGTCCGGCTCTACATCGTAAACATCAAAACCGTCAAAGGAAACATTTATGCCGGTCATGACAGGGGACTGGATATAGGTGCTGAAATCACGGGCTGTGTCTGAGGCCTGTGACGGTTCTGTTACAACAAAGGCTTCGCCGGAACCGGCTTTTGCGATTCCGTCGATTAAATAGCGGTTGACGGAGGTGCCGATTCCAAAGGAGAAGAAATCTGCTGTTTTAAGATTCCTGTTTATGAGGCTGAATATGGACGATTCATCGGACATATAGCCGTCTGTGATAGTGACAATGCTTCTGGCCATCTGCGGGTCCCTTGGAAGGGAGACTGCCTGTTCAAGGGCCGGGGCCAGCTCCGTGCCGCCGCCTCCGTCCTGGCGCTCAATCAGGTCAATGGCCTGCCGGATGTTTTCTGCGGTGGCAGGTACGGATTTTGGCGCCATGGAAACGGCTGTGTCTGAGAACAGGATCAGGTTAAACTGGTCAGAATCCCTGAGATTGCCCACCAGGTTCCCTATGAGCTCCTTTGCGGTGTCAAGGGGATACCCGAACATGGAGCCTGACACGTCCAGCACAAATATGTATTCACGGGGCGGAATCTCTTCCGCCCTGACACGCTCCGGGGGCTGTACCATCAGCATGAAGAAATTTTCTTTTTCCCCGGTGTCCAGCATGAGTCCGCAGTTTATCTCCTGCCCGGTAAGTCTGTAATCCAGGATGAAGTCCCGGTCCCCTGCAAACTCCCCGGAATCAGAGAGGGTTACATGGGCAATGGATTCGCTTTCCTTTTCCACCTTGATTTTATGGGAACTGCTGGTCAGGCTGGAAATGGGGACGCCTGCGGAGAGGCTGACGGCAATTTCATAGGTTCCCTGCGGGGCGGTCCCTTCCTCCAGGTAAGGACTTGCCGTCCACTCATCTCCCCCGCCTGTTTCCGGGGCAGAGCCGGCATACCGTGGGCCGGTCACGGTGGGGAACACAAACTGGTAAACCCCGTCCCTGGGGGATATCAGTTCGGTGTAGTGCAGTTCAATTCGCACCGTATCCCCGGGCATTACATTGGCCACATTCATGGTAAATACATTGGGACGCTGCTGCTCCAGCAGAGAGGCGCTTTTTCCCTCGCTTTTAGCTTCCTCGAATTCTGTTTTGGCCTCTTCCCTTTCCTTTATTTTTGCCGTGATTACCTCGTTCCCGATTTCCATTTTCATTCCATGTACCGTAACCCTGGCAGATGCCGGGAACACGTAGCTGGCATTGATGGGTATTGTCCCCTCGTTGGCATAGGTCTGGGTGACATAGGTTTCGGCAATGACGCCGTTTATTGTGGAGGACACACTTGTGTCCTTCAGAGGGAACTGGTCTGCCGCCTGTCCGGCGTCCTGTACAAAGAAATAGGGGGCAAGGGTCTTGTCCGCCGTATCCCCGTCCGGTTCCCCGCCGTAGACCGCAGCAGGGGTCAGGGCCAGCATAAGCAGTGTCAGACATACATAGAGCCAGGTTTTCTTCCGTTTCATTGTTTGTACCTCGTTTGTTTTTTGTTGGGGGTTTCTTATAATCCAGATTACAATGGCCAGGCATCAAAATGGCATCAAAGATGCATCATATTTGCATCATATGAAAAACCAAGTGAGAACCAAATGAAAAAGGAAAGCATTGACATCCTGTATTATTAGTTATAAAATAAGTACCGGGAATGAAGTTCTCCCTTAGTCTGACTAGAACCGCTTATAAAGCTGATGACTTCTGCATTATGTATTAACGCAGAAATGATCGGCTTTTTCTGCGTTTATAAGGAGGAAAAGGATATGCTGATTAGTATTGCTTTTATGTTGATGCTGGGAATGTTTCTGGGTTGGGTGTGCAGGAAGCTGCGCCTGCCCGGCCTTATGGGGATGATTTTTACCGGGGTTCTTCTGGGACCCTATGCCCTGAATCTGATTGATGTGTCTATATTGAATATTTCTTCGGAGCTGAGGCGGATTGCCCTTATTATTATATTGATGAGGGCAGGGCTTTCCCTGGATTTAAATGACCTTAAGAAGGTGGGGCGCCCGGCTGTGCTCATGTGCTTTCTTCCGGCCTGCTTTGAGATATTGGGAATGGTCCTTCTGGCGCCCCGATTGCTGGGGATTTCGGTTCTCGACGCTGCCATCATGGGGGCTGTGGTGGGAGCGGTCTCCCCGGCTGTCATAGTTCCCAAGATGTTAAAGCTGATTGAAGACGGATACGGCACGGATAAGGGAATTCCCCAGCTGCTTTTGGCAGGGGCATCCGTGGACGATGTATTTGTGATTGTGATGTTCACGGCGTTTACGGGCCTGGCCCAGGGCGGGAGCATATCACCCATAAGCTTTGTTAAGATACCTGTTTCCATTCTGATTGGAAGTTTTATCGGACTGGCGGCTGGCTGGGGGCTGGCCGTATATTTTAAGAGAGTCCACATTCGGGATACGGTCAAGGTCATCGTTCTGCTGTGTGTGTCTTTTATCCTGGTTACGTTAGAGGACAGGTATTCGGATATTGTGCCCTTTTCCTCCCTGATTTCAGTCATGGGAATCGGAATTGCCCTTCAGAAGAAACGGGAGGAGGCAGCCCGCCGTCTTTCCGTTAAGTTCAATAAGGTGTGGGTCTGTGCCGAAATCATGCTCTTTGTACTGGTGGGGGCAACTGTAAACATCCATTATGCATTGAGCGCAGGCGTGTGGGCTGTGATACTGATATTCGGCGTGCTGGTTTTCAGGATGGCTGGCGTGTTCTGCTGCCTGGCCGGGACCAGGCTTAATATGAAGGAGCGGGTATTCTGCATGATAGGTTATATGCCAAAAGCTACGGTACAGGCCGCCATAGGCGGGGTGCCTCTGGCCATGGGCCTGGCCTGCGGAGATATCGTGCTGACGGTGGCAGTGCTGGCCATATTGATTACCGCACCTTTGGGAGCTTTTTTGATTGACCTGACTTATAAGCGTTTTTTGCAAGAAAGATTATAAGAAAGATCATAAGAAAGATCATAAGAAAGATGAATCCTGCCATTGTGGAGATCAGAACCGCATGGTAAAATGAGAAAAGACTGGTTTGCGCAAAGGAGAGGCCAAATGAAGGATGTAAAGAAAATATGCAAAATAGCTGTCATCCAGGCCGCGCCTGTCATGTTTGACAAGGATGCCTGCACACAGAAGGCCGTGGATCTGATTCAGGAGGCATCCCGGAGGGGAGCCCAGCTTATGGTGTTTCCGGAACTGTTCATACCGGGCTACCCTTACGGCATGACATTCGGGTTCCGGGTGGGCAGCCGCAGCGAGGAGGGAAGGCAGGACTGGAAGCTGTATCTGGATAACTCCATTCTGGTTCCCGGGAAAGAGACAGAAAAAATAGGTATGGCTGCGCGGGAAGCAGGGGCTTACGTCAGCATCGGTGTTTCCGAACGGGATGGGGTGACGGGAACGCTTTACAATACAAACCTGTTTTTCTCACCCCGGGGAAGCCTGGTTTGTGTACACAGGAAGTTAAAGCCCACAGGGGCTGAGCGGGTGGTATGGGGTGACGCCGACCGGGGGTATTTTCCGGTTGAGGATACGCCCTGGGGTGTGATGGGCAGCCTAATCTGCTGGGAAAGCTATATGCCCCTGGCCAGGGCGGCCCTGTATGAAAAGGGAGTGGCCCTGTATATTTCACCTAATACAAATGACAATCCGGAATGGCAGTCCACCGTACAGCACATTGCTCTGGAGGGAAGGTGCTATTTCATCAACTGCGACATGTATATAACAAGAGACATGTATCCTGAAAGCCTGTGCTGCCGGGATGAGATTGACGGGCTGCCGGATACGGTGTGCCGGGGAGGCAGCTGTATCGTGGACCCATACGGGCACTACGTGACAGAGCCGGTGTGGGATAAGGAAGCCGTTATCTATGCGGATCTGGAGATGGACAGGGTAAGTGCCAGCCGGATGGAGTTTGATGTCTGCGGCCACTATTCCCGGCCGGATGTGCTGAGGCTTCAGATTGACGACAGATAATCCAGAGGAAAGCAGGTTTTATGGGCGTGAAGACAGAATCAGATACAGGGCAGCATCAGCGGCTGGAGGATGTGAAGAAACTGGCCAGCCGTATCATGCACATGCACTATTGCGAGCATGATATAGAGGGAATCACCTCCTGCTTTTCAGAACAGTTTTCCTGGATGGGAGCTGGAGAGCAGGAGTATTTGTCAGGCCGGCAGGCCTGCGCGGACCACTTCCGCAAATTCAGGGAGAGCATACCTGACTGTAATATATGGGATGAGGAGTACGATGTGGTCTGTCCCATGGAAAACGTGTATGTTGTTATGGGAAGGATGTGGATAGCCACGGATCCCGGCACCCGGATGTACCTGAAAGTACATCAGAGGGTGACCTTTGTATTTCGGGATACGGAGGACGGGCTTACATGCTCCCATATCCATTGTTCCAACCCTTATCAGGAAATGCTGGACGGGGAAAGCTTTCCGGAGAAAATCGGCAGGCAGTCCTATGAGTATGTCCAGGAGCGCCTAAATGCCCTGGAGGAGGAGACAAAACAGCAGAACCGCCAGCTGGAGGTCATCATGTCCTCCATTGCGGGCGGGCTAAAGATAAGCAATGACGATGAAACCTATTCCTTTGCATTTGTCAGCAGGGAGGCGGCAGCCCTGTTCGGCTATACCGTGGAGGAGTTTATGGAGGTAACCGGGGGGACGGCGGTGGGCAATGTATATCCGCCAGACCTTCCCGGCGCCCTGGCTGACTGTGCCGAGGCCTTCAGGGACGGAAATCTTACATATTCCACCCGTTACAGGGTGCGCTGTAAGGACGGAAGCCTGAAATGGATCATTGACAGCGGAAAAAAAGCCCAGGACGCAGACGGGAACTGGATGGTCAACAGCCTGTACCTGGATGTGACCCGGTCAGAGGAGGACGCCCAGCGCCTGAGGGAGCAGACCCAGCTGCTGACCAGTATTTACGATACGGTTCCATGCGGCATTATCCGCTTTGTCAGGGACATAGAGGGCAGATACCGTCTTGTTTCCATCAACAGGGCCGTTCTGAATCTGATGGGCTACAAGGATATGGAGGAGGGCTTAAACGACTGGCACGACGGCGTCCTGGGAGCTGTGCTAAAGGAGGACCGCCTGATCCTTCAGGAGGTGTACCGCGGACTCCGGGAGATTGGTGACAGGCAGGACCAGGAATACAGGGTCAGGTGGAAGGACGGAAGCATTCACTGGCTGGAGGGAACCAGCATGGTTGTGGGGGTAACTCCCCAGGGTGAGGATATTTTACAGCGCACAGCTGTGGATATCACCCAGCGCAAGATTCTTCAGGAACAGCTGGAGCGGGAGCAGGAGATGTACCGGGTTTCCATGGAAGTCAGTTCAGCCATTATGTTTGAATACCGGATGGATGAGGATGTGTTTATCAGCTATGAGCCAAAGACAGGACAGGGCGTGCTCCGAAGCGAACTGAGAGATTACTCCAGGACGCTACTGAAACGGCAGGTGGTGCACCCGGACGATGTGCCCACGGTCATTGACAATATATGCAACGGCCGCTCTGAGGTATTTGAGGTCCGTATGTCCGTTCCCGGCGGTGAGCCGGGTTCCTATATTTGGCACAGGGTCAACAGCAGGCTGATGATGGAGAACGGGAAGCCCAGCCGGGTGGTGGGCGCGCTCCACAATATCCATTCCATGAAAGCAAAACTGTCAGAGAACAGCGAGCGGCTGTATATGAGCCAGTCAGCGCTCCAGGCTATCAATGGCGTGTATGTAAGTATTTTCTATGTGAATCTGCCGGAGGACAGTTATTATGCGGTAAGGCTGCCTGAGGCGCGCAGCGGGGCGGTGCTGCCGAGGAACGGGTGCTACTCCACAGATCTTTGCAGTTATATCCTGTCCGATGTGGACCAGGCGGACAGAAACCGGGTGATGTCCATCTGCGGCCGTGAATGGCTTTTAAGGGAGCTGGCCGGGGGAAACGAACACATTGAGGTGGAGTTCAGGCACTGCCAATCTCCGCTGTGGCTGCGTCTGGAGGTCCACATGGTTGCCGCCAAGGAGGGAAGCCCCAGGACGGCCATTATAGCCCTGCGCAACATCAGCGCTGAGAAACAGCGGGAGCTGGAGTATTACGATGAGGAGAAGAAGGCAAAGCACGCCCTGGAGGAGGCATATGATTCCCTGAACCGGGCCAACCAGGCAAAGTCGGATTTCCTTTCCAGGATGAGCCACGACATCCGCACGCCCATGAACGCAATCATGGGTATGACGGCCATAGCCCAGAGCAACCTTCACAACCGTGATAAGATAGAGGACTGCCTGTCTAAAATCAGTCTCTCAGGCAGCCACCTTCTGGATTTAATCAACAAGGTGCTGGATATGTCAAAAATAGAGTCCGGCAATGTGGGGCTGAGCGAAGATGCCTTCTGCCTGAAGGAATTGGTGGAGGAAGTATCCCTTATCGTCAAACCGGATATGGACAGCAAAGGACAGGAACTGTCCATCCGTTTAAAAGACATAGACCACCATGCCGTATATGGGGACGCGGTCCGGGTCAAACAGATACTCATTAATCTGCTGTCCAACGCCGTGAAGTACACCCCTGACAGGGGGCATATAGCCGTATCCCTGGAAGAGAAGCTTTCCAGTGAAAGCGGGGTGGGATGCTTTGAGTTTGTGGTGGAGGACGACGGAATCGGCATGGCGCCGGAATTCCTGGAAAAGCTGTTCATGCCCTTTGAACGGGCTGAGGACTCCCGGGTCAGCCAGGTCCAGGGAACGGGACTGGGGCTGGCCATAACCAGGAATCTGGTGCAGATGATGAACGGCACCATCCGGGTGGAAAGCCAGCTGAACAGGGGGACCCGGTTCATTGTAACCATTTATCTTAAATTTGCCGGAGAGGAAGATACCGGAGAGCGGTCCCTGAACGGAAATGTCCCAAAGACCCCGGCTCCATTTCCGCCCGGAACATGTGTGCTGCTTGCAGAGGACAATGAGCTGAACCGTGAAATCGTGGTGGAGCTTTTGTCTATGTTCAACATCACGGCCGTATGCGCTGTCAACGGCCGGGATGCCGTGGAACGGTTTGAAGCAGACCCGCCCGGGACCTACGCCCTTATCCTCATGGATATCCAGATGCCGGTTATGGACGGTTACACGGCTGCCAGCGCCATCCGCAGCCTGGGAAAGACCGGCAGGCGTCCGGACGGGACTGGGATTCCCATTATCGCCCTTACGGCAAACGCATTTGCCGACGACGTGTACCGGGCCAAACAGGCGGGAATGGATGAGCATGTGACCAAGCCGCTGGAAATCAGCCGGCTGCTGGAAATCATGCACCGGTACCTGGGCGGTCCTGGGCGGAACCGTACAGAATAAAAGTCCGGATTAAAAGTTTGTTAAAGAATGGGCCATCCCCTTGTGTAATCCCGGTTTATCCAATATAATAGGCCGTAAACAGAATTACATGAGGAGAAGACGGATTCCATGGATGACGAATTCGGCTGCACTGCCCCGAAGCACAGATATTCGATACAATTTACCACATAAGTGGGATGAGGCATGGCTTGCGCACAATTGGGCGCAGGCCGTGTCTTTTTGTTTTTTACCGGCATGCCCATAAAAGGGTGCGCCGTCCATGGATGTTATTCCTGTCCGGACAGAAAGGAAGAAAAATGAAGATCGAAGCGAGAAAAATATTTATCATTAACTGCATGTATTTTACAATCCTGCTGGCGGCAGCCTTTGTACTGCTGAAATACGGGCTGCCCATGGTGGCTCCTTTTGTCACTGCGTTTGTAATCGCCTATCTGTTAAGGCGGCCAATCTGTTTTGCGTCAGGCCGTCTGCCCATGAATCGGAAGATTACAGCTATTCTTATGGTGCTCCTGTTCTACAGCGTGGCGGGGCTGCTGTTTACCCTTCTCTGCGTCAAGATGTTTTCCAACGGGAAAACATTGGTGGCAAGCCTGCCGTCTGTTTACGCCAATTATGCGGAACCTGTGGTTACCGGAATTTTCGGAGGCATTGAACAGTACCTTTTGCGTATGGACCCGTCTCTCCTTGGAACCTTAGAGGAACTGGAGGGACATTTTGTGCAGTCCGCAGGACAGATGGTATCAGGAATCTCCATGGAAGTTATGGGCTGGCTTTCCGGCTTTGCCTCATCCCTTCCTGGTATGTTTATCAATCTGCTGCTCATGGTCATTACCACCTTTTTCATTGCGGCTGATTATGAACTGCTGACCGGATTCTGTCTGCGGCAGCTGGGGGAACGGCCCAAGGAGGTATTTATGGAGATACAGTCCTATGTGGTGGGCACCCTTTTTGTGTGTATCCGCTCCTATGCCCTTATTATGACCATTACCTTTGTGGAACTGTCCATTGGACTGACGCTTATTGGGGTGGAGAATTCACTGGTTATTGCGTTTCTTATCGCTGTATTTGACATTCTTCCCGTGCTGGGGACAGGGGGAATTATGATCCCGTGGACGGTCATCACTGCCCTTATGGGCAGCCACGGCCTGGCACTGGGGCTTCTGGTGGTGTATCTGGTCATAACGGTTGTGCGTAATATCATAGAGCCTAAAATTGTAGGGAGCCAGATTGGCCTTCACCCGGTGGTGACGCTGGTGAGCATGTTTGTGGGAGCGCAGCTTTTGGGGGTACTGGGATTATTCGGATTTCCCATTGGCCTGTCCCTGCTGCGCTATCTGAATGAGACAGGGGCCATCCGGCTGTTTAAGACGGCAGGGGAAGAATCGCAGCAGTTATTCCATAAGGAACAGATTTAAAGGAACAGATTGAAAGAACCAGATTTCAGGAAACAGATTTCCTTTCATCACGTATTGCATCCCTGCCGGTATGCTTGGTATAATGGTAGGGATAAGCGGGAGAGGAGGGAATGCAGAAGATTATGACTGAAAAAGAACGGATGTTGTCGGAAAAGCTTTATATACCAATGGATGAGGCGCTTGCAGCAGACTGTGCCAGGTCCAGGCGGCTGGTCCGTCTGATTAATGGGACCACGGAAGAACAGGCGGAGTACAGGGTGCAGCTTTTTAAGGAACTGTTTGGCAGGACAGGGGAAAATCTATGGGTGGAGCCGCCTTTTCACTGCGACTACGGCTGCCATATTTCTGTGGGTGAAAATTTCTATGCCAATTTTGACTGTATCATTCTGGATGTATGTGATGTGACCATCGGAGATAATGTATTCCTCGCCCCCAGGGTTTGTATCTATACCGCAGGGCATCCCATCGACGCCGGAGTACGCCGCAGACAGCTGGAATACGGAAAGAAGGTAGTGATTGGGAATGATGTGTGGGTGGGAGGAAATACCGTCATCAATCCCGGAGTCACCATTGGGGACAATGTGGTCATTGGTTCAGGTTCCGTGGTTACGAAGGACATTCCATCCGGCGTCATTGCGGCCGGGAACCCCTGCCGTGTCCTCCGGCCTGTTACAGAGGAGGATACCAGGTACTGGGAGGAGCTTGAAAGAGAATATCGAAGGGACAGAGGAGAGTAAGGAAATGGAACAGGAAGGCCAGAAGCACCAGCGCCGTGTGCGCTACAAGGGAACGCATCCCAAACGTTACGAGGAAAAATATAAGGAGCTCCAGCCGGAAAAGTACCCGGAAACCGTGGCAAAGGTCATCCAGAAGGGAAGCACCCCTGTGGGTATGCATATCCCTATCATGGTAAATGAGATACTGGAGTTTCTTCAGATACAGCCGGGCCAGACTGGCCTGGACGCCACCCTGGGATACGGGGGCCATACCAGCAGGATGCTGGAGCGCCTGGAGTCCAAGGGCCATATCTATGCCCTGGATGTGGATTCTATCGAGATGGAAAAGACCAGGCAGCGGCTTGAACATATGGGCTATGGGCCGGAGATACTCACCATCCGGAAACTGAACTTTGCCAATATAGACCAGATAGCCGGAGAATTCGGGCCGCTGGATTTTGTGCTGGCGGATTTGGGCGTGTCATCCATGCAGATTGATAATCCCTCCAGAGGCTTTTCTTTTAAAAAGGAAGGCCCCCTGGACCTGCGTCTGGACCCTCTTAAGGGAGAGCCTGCATCTGAGCGGCTGAAGGGTCTTACCCAGGAGGAATTAACAGGCATGCTCATGGAGAATTCCGACGAACCCTACGCAGAGGAGATTGCCCGTACGGTTATGGGTGAAATCAAGCGGGGAAGGGAGGTTGCCACCACCACCAGGCTATATGAGATGGTAGACAGGGCACTGGCATTCATTCCGGAGGAGGAACGGAAGGAGGCAGTGAAGAAGTCCTGCCAGAGGACATTTCAGGCCCTGCGCATTGATGTAAACAGCGAATTTGAGGTGTTGTATGAATTTCTGGACAAGCTTCCCGGCGTATTAAAGCCGGGAGGAAGGGCAGCCATCCTGACCTTTCACTCCGGTGAGGACAGGATTGTGAAGAAATCATTTAAGGAAATGTACAGGGCAGGCCTTTACAGTCAGATTGCCGGGGATGTGATACGTCCTTCGGCAGAGGAGTGCAGGATGAACAGCCGTGCCCATTCCACGAAAATGCGGTGGGCCATAAAAGCAGAAGACAGTAACAGTTAGTCAGAGGCAGGGAGGTATCATAATGAAAGCTTTATTTATAGGGGGAACAGGAACCATCAGCACAGCCGTGACAGCGCTGGCCAGGGAGAAAGGCTGGGAGGTTACCCTTCTCAACAGGGGTTCCAAACCCGTGCCGGAGGGGATGGAGTCCATGATTGCGGACATTCACGACGAGGCAGCAGTGGCCCGCATAATGGAGGGCAGGACATATGATGTGGTGGCCCAGTTCATTGCATATGGGGCGGAGGACGTGCAGCGCGACATACGGCTCTTCCAGGGAAAGACAAGGCAGTATATCTTTATCAGCAGCGCGTCCGCGTACCAGAAACCAGCGGCAGGCTGTCCCATAACAGAGAGCACGCCTTTAATCAACCCTTACTGGGAATATTCACGTAAAAAGATTGATGCGGAGGAGGTGCTTACGGCAGCGTACCGCAAGAACGGATTTCCGGTAACGATTGTGCGCCCCAGCCATACATATGATGGTAAAAAGCCGCCGGTAGCCATCCATGGTCATAAGGGAAACTGGCAGATATTAAAGCGGATACTGGAGGGAAAGCCGGTTATCATACCGGGGGACGGCACCTCCCTGTGGACACTGACCCATTCCGCTGATTTTGCCAGGGGGTATGTGGGCCTGATGGGCAATCCCCATGCCATAGGCAATGCCTACCATATTACCAGCGATGAGTCCATGACATGGAACCAGATTTATGAAACGCTGGCAGAGGCATTGGACAGGCCTCTTAACGCCCTTCATGTGTCATCTGATTTTCTGGCAGAGCACGGAAAGGAATATGATTTTGCAGGCCAGCTCCTGGGGGATAAGGCGTGTACGGTCCTGTTTGACAACACAAAAATCAAGAGGGCTGTGCCTGATTTTGTATGCACCGTATCCATGGCAGAGGGGATTAGAAGCTCGGTCCGCTATATGATGGACCATCCGGAGAGCCAGACACCGGACCCGCAGTTTGATGCGTGGTGCGACCGGATTGCCGGGGCATGGAAGGCTGCGGATGAGGCATTTGGAAAATAGGGATTGGTTGGGATACGGTTGGATGCATCAGCAGTGAAAGCGGATAAACAGCAGGAGGTCCGGGGCATATGGATGGATGTACATGGTGTCTGTGCAATGAAAAGATGAAGAAATACCACGATGAAGAATGGGGCGTCCCTCTTCATGATGACCACAGGCAGTTTGAGTTTCTCATGATGGAAGTAATGCAGTGCGGGCTGAACTGGAATATGATGATACAGAAACGGGAAATCTTCAGACAGTGCTTTGACGGGTTTGATTACGACAAGATTGCGTCATATGGAGAGGAGGATATTGAACGGATCCTGTCCTGTGAAGGAATGATTAAATCCCGCAGAAAGGTAGAGGCTGTTATCCATAACGCAGGGTGTTTCCAGAAGGTCAGGCAGGAATACGGCTCATTCAGCTTGTACATATGGGGCTTTTCCGGGGGAAAGACCATTCTCTACGCAGGCCATCAAAAGGGAAAAATCCCGGCCCAGAACGCCCTGTCCCAGCAGCTCAGCCAGGATTTGAGGAAACGCGGTTTCAAGTATCTGGGGCCGGTCACGGTTTACTCCCATCTCCAGGCCTGCGGGGTGATTAACGACCATGTGGAAGGATGTTTCCGGTATCATGATTTGATAGAGCATTACCCCACTGTGAAGAAGCGGGATAAGAAGTAGGATGTATCTATAATATTTGTCTGCAACATGGAGATGAAAGGGGTTCCAGGCTGTCCAGGGCTGGGAATCCCTTTTGTCCGTATGGGCTGTTTTCTGCGGTCTCCGTCCGGAACTCCTCTGCTTTCTCCATACGACAGAAAAGCTTTAACTGAAATTAAGAATTACTAAAAGAACAAAGGCCCCATGTGTGCTACCATAGAATCATCAGAGATATCAGGGCGGTTGGGGAACCGGAAGCACCTGATGCAAGGAGGAGACTATTATGAAAATGAGATGGCGTGTGGCAGCGGTCATAGTATGTGTGGCGGCGTTGTCTTACTGTGCGGACAACAGGCCCGACCTGACGCTGGCTGAGAAACCGGTGATTTACCTGTACCCGGAACAGGCCCAGGAGGTCAGTGTCAGGCTGGACTATGATGGGAGGCTTACGGACACGATTCCGGCCTACGGGGATGGATGGAAGGTGACGGCCTGGCCGGATGGAAGACTGGTGAATCATAGCGACGGGAAGGAATATCCCTATTTGTTCTGGGAAGGAGAAGACCGCACAGCGTATGACATGACGAAAGGGTTTGTGGTTTTGGGAAGCGGGACAGAGGCGTTTCTCAGGGAAAAGCTGGAGTTTTTGGGGCTGAAGGAAAAGGAGTATGAAGCATTTATCGAATACTGGCTGCCCAGGATGGAGGGCAATCCTTATAACCTGATTACATTCCAGAAGGAAGCCTATGAGGAGACGGCCGGGCTTCTTATATCGCCAAAGCCGGACAGTATACTGAGGGTATTCATGGTATACACGCCGCTGGAGCAGCCTGTCCCGGCGGAGGAGCCGGAGCTGGCCCCCTTTGAGCGCAGGGGCTTCACCGTGGTGGAGTGGGGAGGAAAGGAGATTTTGGCAGAATGAAAGTAACACCTGTTGTTTACTATAAGAAACCCGGATATCCCACCGGAGCTGACATGAAATCCCGTCCTGAACTGCTAAAAAAAGTGCCGGACAGATGGTCCAGGAACGGTATGGTGCTGACGGCTCTGGGAATGTCCCTGGCATTGTGCGCATGCGCAGCCCGGGGAGATGCAGAGCCGGGAGGTGTGAAACCTGGAAATACAGAACCGGGAGTTGGGGAGCCGGAAGATACGGGGGCAGGAGGTTCAGGTCAGGACTACGGGGGCAAAACAGAGGACGGAGAAGCTCATAAGGGGTTGGTGGCTCCTGTATTCATCCATGGGGAAGGGACAGGCGCCTATGGCTGTATAGCGGTGACCGCGCCATTTTTCCTGTCAGAGGCGGAGGCCTGGGAAATCATAAAATCCGAGGCGGAAAGCTACAAAGGGATTACATTTTCCCTGACCTCCCCGCCTGTGCTTGAGGATGTAAAACTGCCGGAGAGCCGTCTCTTCAGCGGCAAAACAGAGAAAAAGCAGTCCCTCAGGGACGGTGATTTATGTCTGGACGGAGCGGACGCAGATAATAAGATAGCATTTGAATTCATCTCCCAGGACGATGTGTATGAATGGAGAAAGGAGAACGAGGAAGCCGCGGCCACCTTTACACTCTATGATGCAAAGGGCACCGCAGAACAGCTGAGGGAGGAACTGGTTTCCTATGGACCTGACATGGCCCTGGGAATCTTTTATGACCCGTGTAATGATGTGGATATGGAAGGCGCGTATGACGCCATGGCAAAGGCAGAGGAACAGGGGAAGGCCTTTGACTGGGAAGGAGCCAAGCTGGAACAGGAGGCCAGGGCAAGGGCAAAATCAGAGGAGGAGCTGCGCGCCCAGGTGCGGGATTTTCTGGATTGGCTGAAAGGACAGGGGGTAATCTGATGCATGTGACGCTTCACCTGACCAATGCCTGCAACCTGGCCTGCGGATACTGCTATGAGTGTCACCAGAAGGACTATATGACGGCGGAGACTGCCAAAAAGGCGGCTCTTCTGGCAGCCGGGAAAGGGCAGTCCTCCTGCGGTATTGTATTCTTCGGCGGGGAGCCCCTGCTGTGCAGGGATGTGATTTACCGCACAGCTGCTGCCTGCCGGGACATGGAAAATGCCCTGAATACCAGATTCCATTTTAAGATAACTACAAACGGAACGCTTTTAGACCGTGAATTTCTGGACTATTCCAAAAAAAACCGCATATTAATCGCGCTGTCCCATGATGGAACGAAAAAGGCCCATGATTTTTTCCGAAGGCATAAGGACGGAAGGGGCAGCTATGACCAACTGGAGTCCGTGACCGAAGAACTGCTGGCCGCCCACCCTTACGCGCCGGTTATGATGACGGTATGCCCGGAGACAGTTGGCGAGTATGCCAGAGGGATAAAGGAATTGTGGAATAAAGGTTTCCGGTATTTTATATGCAGCCTGAACTATGCAGGGGCATGGGACAAGGGAACCGTCAGCCAGCTGAAATCCCAGTACAGCGAACTTGCGGAATTTTACTACGAAATGACCTGCAGGGAGGAAAAATTCTATTTCAGTCCTTTCGAGGTCAAGATAGCCAGCTGGATAAAGGGGGATGCCTATTGTCATGAGCGCTGCGAGCTGGGCTTAAAGCAGATCTCCGTGGCTCCGGACGGCGTTCTCTACCCCTGCACACAGTTTGCGGGCCACAGCAGCTATGCCATCGGCACTGTGGATGAGGGTATAGACCAGGCCAAAAGGCAGCGTCTGTATGCGCAGAGCCGGGGAGATAAACCGGAATGTAGCGGCTGCGCGGTAAAACAGCGCTGCAATTGCACCTGCGGGTGTCTGAATTATCAGGTGACAGGAAGCGTCCGACAGGTGGCGCCTATGCTGTGCACCCATGAGCGGTTAATCCTTCCCATTGCGGATAAGCTGGCTGCCCGTCTGTACAGGCAGAGAAACGGAATGTTCATCCAGAAACATTATAACGATATGTTTCCCTTGATTTCCCTGGTGGAGGACAAGACGGGAAAAGGAGGAAAAGAAAAATGAAGACAAGGACAGAGTACACATGTCCTTTGGAACTGACCCATGACATTACCAAGGGAAAATGGAAACCCATCATACTGTGGCAGTTAGGCAAGGGGCCCCATTCCCTGGCCGGTTTAAAACGGGAGATAAAGGGAATCAGCCAGAAAATGCTCATAGAACAGTTAAGGGAGCTCTGTGATTACGGAATGGTGTCAAAGACATCCTATGAGGGATATCCTTTAAAAGTGGAATACTCACTGACTAGAAGGGGGACTAAGATGCTGGAAGCAGTGGTCATCATGCAGGGAATCGGAATCGAGATGATGATGGAGGACGGAAAAGAAGAATTCCTGCGCAAAAAGGGATTGTTGGATTAAGGGGGTATCAGACACGCCTTACCCCATGGTTACAAAAAAGTGTGTAATTTACAGGGAGCATCTTTCATGTTAGAGTGTGGCTGAGGGAATGGGGACCGGCAGTACGCGCATTTCCAGAGGTAACAGGAAGAAATATGAAGGGAATATGAGAGGAGGCATTTTCATGAGGGATGCAGAAACAACCATAGGGAATCTGGCGGATAAACAGACCGTGGCCTTTATAGGGGTGGCGGATGAGGAGGGATTTCCCATTGTCAAGGCCATGCTGGCGCCGCGGAAACGGGAGGGGATAAAGGTGTTCTATTTTACCACCAATACCTCATCCAGACATACAGCGCAGTACCGTGAGAATCCGAAGGCCTGTATCTATTTCTGCGACAGGCGCTTCTTCCGGGGAGCCATGTTAAAGGGAACCATGGAGATACTGGAGGACAGCGCAAGCAAGGAAATGATATGGCGTGAAGGGGATACCATGTATTATCCGGGAGGAGTCACGGACCCGGATTACTGTGTGATGCGTTTTACGGCTGTCTCAGGAAGGTTTTACAGCAATTTTCACTCCGAGGATTTTGAGGTGTAGGCAGAAAATACGTTGTGCCGCCTATACGTCATCCGTCATCGCTGGGGCGATGTCCGTGACTTAAGAAAGGCCTGGTCTCTGTCAGCTTTTACAGGGCAGAGGCCCTTTTTTGATCAAAAAGACCGGAGCCATACGCAGCGGGCCGGCCGGTGAATGCAGGTACGCCAATATGCAAAGGCTGCTTTTATCCCATATTTTATCCGGTATTTTATCCGATATGGGATTACCATGTGATTTTCGCGTAATGCTTGCAGATGATTCCCAGGAAATGTTTGCAGGTGATTCCCATGTGATTCCCGGGTAATGTTCTCCTTGACAAAACTGGAATATCTGGTTATTATGATATTATCAAAAAGATAATAATTAAAAGATAATAACTGATAAATAATATCTATCCGGTAATAACTACCTGAGGTCAACAGACAATGTCAGCCGCAGGGATTTACGGCAATGCAGCGCAATGCCGGATTACACGGATTACACAGATTTCACAGGGAGGTAAAACACAATGGTATATACATGGGAAGCACTTAAAAAAGCATACATTGCAGGCCGGCATTTCAAATTTTTATTTTTCTGGGGTCACACCCCATCGGCAGACGGGCTTATCACGGAAGCATGTCTGAGCCAGTGGTGGAAATGCAGCTTCACGGCAGACGGCACAGTTTATTCCTGCGCAGAGCAGTTTATGATGGCGGAAAAGGCCAGAATGTTCGGTGACAGGGACATGCTGGGGAACATTATGGAGGCTAGGGAGCCAAAAGCCATGAAAGCCTATGGAAGGGCAGTGAAGAATTTTGACAAGGAAATCTGGGATGCCGCCTGCTATGAACTGGTGCGCAAAGGGAATATGGCAAAATTTTCCCAGAATCCAGAGCTGTGGGAGTTTTTAAAATCCACCAGGAAACGGATTCTGGTGGAGGCCAGTCCAAGGGACCGTATCTGGGGAATCGGTATGGGAAAGAACAACCCGGACGCAGAGTGTCCGCTGAAATGGAAGGGCAGCAACCTGCTGGGATTTGCCCTGACAGAGGCCAGGGATTTGCTGCTTGAAAAAGAGGAGGGGATTGACTGATATGGGAGAAAAGAAAGAAAACACTCCCGGTCTGCGGGACAGGAACGGTCTGACAGAAGAGGAGTTTCTGAAAAGCTACAATCCCGGTCATTATGCCCGGCCGTCAGTGGCGGCGGATATGGCCATTTTCACGGTGACGGACCAGGAGGAATCCAATTACAGGAAGCTTCCGGAAAAGAACCTAAGCATTCTCCTGATTCAGAGGGGAGGTCATCCCTATCTGGGATGCTGGGCCCTGCCGGGCGGTTTTGTGAGGCCGGAGGAGACAACGGAGCAGGCAGCCAGAAGGGAGCTGAGAGAAGAAACCGGACTGGATTATGGGTATATGGAACAGCTGTATACGTTCAGTGAACCGGGAAGGGATCCCAGAACCTGGGTCATGAGCTGTTCCTATATGGCATTGGTGGACTGCAGCCGGCTTACGATACAGGCCGGTGATGACGCCGACAATGCCAGATGGTTCCGTATTTCCTACAGGCTGACCGATGAACACAGGGATTACAGGCGCAGCCAGGATACCGGGCAGGTGGAGTCAGTGGAACATATACAGCACTATGAACTTAAATTATGGACGGATGATACGGTACTCTGTTCCGGAATTGAGAAGATAACCAGGAAAAACAGACAGGCAGAGACCGTGGAATATAAGATAACGGATAACCGGGGGCTGGCATTTGACCATGCCAGAATCATATCCTGCGCCCTGGAAAGGCTTCGCGGAAAGGTGGAATACACGGGATTGGCCCTGCATCTGATGCCGCAGGAATTTACCTTGACACAGCTGCAGCAGGTATATGAAGTGATTCTGGACAAATGCCTTCTGAAGCCTGCGTTCCGCCGCAAGATAGCTTCTCTGGTGGAGGAAACCGATTCCTTTACGGAACGGGAAGGCCACCGCCCCTCGCGCCTTTACAGGAGGAAATGGGAGGAATTTTAATACATGGACAGAAAAGCAATTGCAAGACAGACATTGGACATTATGGAAAAGGGCTGGTATGAGACAGAGGGAACTGTGGTGGAAATCAGAGCCCGCCAGCAGGAGTCAGTGAAGAACAGCGTGCTTTTTACGCCGGAACAGGGGGAGCGGCTGCTGGAGCAATATGAGACGGTTTCTAAAAAGACAGCAAAATATAAGTGCTGTACATGGAATTGTTCCACCGTGGATGCCATTCTTAAGCTGGCAGGAGAGAATCAGTGCAGATGCGCTGTCCTTAATTTTGCCAGCGCCAAGAATCCAGGCGGCGGATTTATAAACGGAGCCATGGCCCAGGAGGAAAGCCTGGCTGCCAGCAGCTGCCTCTATAAGACACTTACGGCCCACGAAACGTATTATAAGATGAACCGGGCATGCAGTACCATGATTTATACAGATCACGCCATATTTTCGCCGGATGTGGTGTTTTTCCGGGACGGAAGGTTCGGCCTGCTTAAGGAACCTGTGGAAGCCTCTGTGCTCACCCTTCCGGCTGTCAATATGGGGCAGGCGATACTGAAGGGGGAAGACAGGGCTTTAGCAGAGCAGGCCATGAAGCGCCGCATGAAGCTGGCCCTTGCCATCTTTGCCTCCCGGGGCTGCCAAAATCTGATACTGGGCGCCTACGGATGCGGCGTGTTCCGCAATGATCCGGTTAAGGTGGCGGGCTGGTGGAAGGAGCTTTTGGAGCAGTATTTTCCCGGTGACTTTGACACCATTGTATACGCGGTTTTGGACCGCTCCGCCACCCAGACGTGTTTAAGGGCATTCCGGGATATCTGAAATGTGTGTATGACAGCTGCAGCAGTACCTATTGACTTTTAAAATGAGCCGTAGTATACTTGTGCCAACAATGAAAAGGGGTGCTGGAGTGGAATCCGGCTGAGATGGAATATGTTCTGAACCCTGATACCTGATCTGGATAATGCCAGCGTAGGAAGCCTGCAGAAGATGTGAATTTTGTAAGTTTTATCCCGCCCGGACTATCCGGACGGGATTTTTTATTCCGTATGATTTGAAGAGAAAAGGAGAAATAATATGAACGCAAGCGTAGCAATCCAGTCACTTCCAAAGGCAGCAAATGACGAAGAATTAATCCGTATCGTGGACCAGGTCATCGACTACATCAAGAGTACGGGGTTAAACTATTATGTAGGTCCCTTTGAGACAACCATTGAAGGGGATTATGACCAGCTGATGGATATTGTAAAAGAGTGCCAGCATATTGCGGTCAGGGCAGGGGCGCCCTCAGTGGCTGCATACATTAAGGTTTCTTACCACCCCGAAGGAGATGTGCTTACCATTGAAAAGAAAGTCACCAAGCATCACCAGTAAACTGTGGTCTGTTTCAGCCATTCTCGCCATCCTTATCCTGTGGCAGCTTTCTGTATCCCTTGGTCTGGTGGAGGGATTTATGCTGCCTTCACCGGTCCAGGTGGCAGGGGCGTTTATAAAGGAATTCCCGGCCCTTATGGAGAATGCCAGGATTACACTGGCCGAGGCAGGGATGGGACTTGTTTTGGGAATTGCCACGGGCTTTGGGGCGGCCGTGCTGATGGACCGGTTTGACAAGGCATTTAAGGCATTTTATCCCATCATTGTACTGACCCAGACAGTGCCGGCTGTGGCCATTGCGCCTCTTCTGGTGCTGTGGTTTGGCTATGAAATGACTCCCAAGGTCATACTCATTGTGATTACCACTTTTTTCCCCATAACGGTGGGGCTGCTCACCGGATTCAGGGCAGCGGACCCGGATGCTGTGAACCTGTTAAAGGCCATGGGAGCGGGCCGGTTCCAGATATTTTGCTATATCAAGCTGCCGGGTGCCATGGGCCAGTTCTTTTCCAGTCTCAAGATATCAGCCTCCTATGCAGTGGTGGGAGCCGTGATTTCTGAGTGGCTGGGCGGATTTGGCGGACTGGGCGTATACATGACAAGGGTTAAGAAGGCATTTTCCTTTGACAAGATGTTTGCGGTCATTTTCCTCATATCTGCCATCAGCCTGATTCTGATGTGGGCCGTGGAACTGCTTCAGAAAAAATGCATGCCGTGGGATACCGGTCAGACACATAAATAGGATGTGGAACAGATATCCGGCGTTTCATTAAGAGGAGGGAGTAAGATGAAAAATAAATGTGCAAGTATGCTGTTAGCCTCCCTGTGCCTGGGCGTACTTCTCACCGGGTGCGGCAAGGCCCCGGATTCAGGAGAGAATACCGCCCCTGTCCAGGCGGCGAAACAGGATGTAAGAAAGCTGACATTTGTCCTGGACTGGACGCCCAACACCAACCACACAGGCATCTATGTTGCCCGGGAAAAAGGATATTTTAAGGATGCCGGTCTGGAGGTGGAGATCGTGCAGCCGCCGGAAAACGGGGCAGAGGTGCTGGCTGCTTCCGGAAAGGCTCAGTTTGCGATGTCCTTCCAGGACAGCCTGGCGCCGGCGTTTTCAGGGGATAATCCCCTTCCTGTGACAGCTGTGGCAGGCGTCATACAGCACAATACATCGGGCATTATATCCAGAAGGGGCGAAGGTATGGACCGCCCAAAGGGACTGGAGGGGAAAAAGTATGCCACCTGGGACCTTCCTGTGGAAAAGGCGACCATTAAGGATGTGATGGAAGCAGACGGAGGGGATTTTGATAAGGTGGAACTGATTCCCAGCACCGTAACGGACGAGGTGACGGCACTGAGGACAAAATCCGTGGATGCCATATGGATTTTTTATGCATGGGCCGGAGTCAAGACAGAGCTGGAAGGTCTGGAGACTGACTACTTTGCGTTTGCGGACTTGGATTCTGTATTTGATTTTTATACGCCGGTTATCATAGCCAACAATACATTCCTCGCAGAGGAGCCGGAGACAGCCAGGGCATTTCTGGACGCTGTCAGCAGGGGATACGAGTTCGCCATAGAACATCCCCAGGAGGCAGGAGAGATCCTGTGCAAGGCAGCTCCGGAGCTGGACCCGGATCTGGTAAAAGCCAGCCAGGAATACCTGGCGGACAAGTACCAGGCGGATGCGCCCCAATGGGGATATATTGACCAGGAGCGCTGGGATGCATATTACGCATGGCTGAATGAAAAAGGGCTTACGGAAACGCCCATTGAGGCGGGAACAGGATGTTCCAATGAATACCTGCCGTAAGGCCGGGGACGGCAGTGCTGTGCCAGGAGGAGAACATGGAGCAACTAAAGGTAGAGGGAATCTCAAAATCCTTTGACGGGGAGCCGGTGCTGGCGGATATATCCATCACCCTGAACAAGGGGGAGCTGGTGTCTCTGCTGGGAATCAGCGGAGGCGGAAAGACCACCCTTTTTAACATTATTGCTGGTCTGTCAAGGCCGGATACAGGGCATGTCCTTCTGGACGGGGAGGACGTAACCGGATGCCCCGGGAGGGTGAGCTATATGCTGCAGAAGGACCTGCTCCTTCCCTACCGGACCATAGAGGACAATGTGGCCCTTCCTCTGATTGTAAAAGGAATGAAGAAGAGGGAGGCACGGGAGGCTGTCTTTCCCTATTTCCGGCAGTTCGGCCTGGAGGGCACCCAGAAAAAGTATCCGGCCCAGCTGTCCGGGGGCATGCGCCAGAGGGCGGCTCTGCTTCGGACGTATCTGTTTTCCGGCAGCGTGGCCCTGTTGGATGAGCCATTTTCCGCACTGGATATGCTGACCAAAAAATCCGTCCATAACTGGTATCTGAAGGTGATGGACGAAATCCATTTGTCCACCCTGTTTATTACCCACGACATTGACGAGGCCATATTGCTGTCCGACCGGATTTACCTGCTGACAGGCAGGCCCGGAAGGATAACGGAGGAACTTATCATAAAAGAGACAAAACCCAGGGACAGGGATTTCGGCCTTACGGAAGAATTTCTGGAATATAAGAGGCATATACTGAGACATCTTGAAACCACCGTCTGAAAAACGAGGAGCCATGATAATGGTTCCTTATTTTATTGTCTTTTTATATCCGGCATTTTACGATAAGGTTGACGGGGACAGGTAAAGAATATTATAATTAATATATTTCAATGAAAAGCTGCGTGCGGAAAAGAGGTACTTGTATGAGTACGAATAGAAGCAGTGAAGAGACAAGCATATACATCATAGACAGGGATTACAGGCTGGTGCATTTCAACCATGCCCTTAAGCGGAGGTTTAAGGATGTGCACTGCGGTGACGTCTGTTATGAGAAGCTGTGCGGAGAGGACCGGCCCTGCCAGGGCTGTCCGCTGAATCAGGATTCGGACGGGGCTGTCATGTTTTATAATAAAGCGATCCAGCAGTGGGTGGAGGTGAGTTCCGGGAACATGGACTGGCCGGGCCTGGGGCCCTGCCGGGTGATTCTGGTGCGGGAAATCAACGAGGGCAACAAGAATCTCTTTTACAATCTTACCAGTATTTCTGCCTATGACGAATTGTTTGAGTTGAATTTTACCAGGGATTCTTATAAGATACTGTACCATCAGGAAGGAAAGTATGTGATTCCTGCGCCAGAGGGAACCTTAAGCTCCATGGTTCAGGAGGTATCGGAACATATGATTCATCCGGAGGACGCCCGGCGTTTTTTGGAATTCTGGGAGCCGGGGCGCATTGCATCGTGCCTGTGGGACCAGCACGGAAGCCATATCCTTAAAGGTGAGTTCCGCAAACGGAAGGTGGATGGAACCTGGTGCTGGGTGGTGCAGATTGTGGTGCCCATTTTAAGCGGCGCTAAGGACGAGGACATCGTCATGTGTTTTATCCAGGACATTGACGAACAGAAACGCAGGGAAGAATCACTGGCCCTGGGCAATAAGGAGACAGAAAAGGGGACAGATCCCATCACCGGGCTTTGCAGGAGGCCGGTGTTTTTCAGGCAGTCGGACGCCTTTTTGAAACACGTAAACAATCCTGAAGATTACTGCCTTATGGCCATTGATATTGAGCATTTCAAGCTTTTTAATGACTGGTACGGACAGGAGGCAGGAGACCGCCTTCTGGCCATGATAGGGGAGCTTTTGAATAAGACACAGTCGGAGGAGGGAGGCCTTGCCGGATATATGGGAGGGGACGATTTCGTCATACTTCTTCCTGATACGCCCGCTGTCCTGCGAAAGCTCCAGGAGGAGATAACCAGGTACATGAAGGAGCAGGGCGGTACGGCGGGATTTCTTCCGGCCTTTGGCATCTATGGCATTGACGGCGGGGGCCTTGCGGTCAGCAACATGTACGACATGGCAGTCATAGCCCTGTCATCTGTGAAGGGCAATTACGCCCAGAGGGTCAGCCGGTATGACAGCCGTATGAAGCAGAAGCTGGAGGAGGACCACCGGCTTCTCTCTGAAATACAGCGGGCCCTGGAACATGGTGAGATTACCTTCTATGCCCAGCCCAAGTGCAACATGAGGACAGGAAAGATTGTGGGGCTGGAATCTCTGGTGCGCTGGAATCATCCCGAGCGTGGCCTCATAGCTCCCGGCGTGTTTATCCCGCTATTGGAGAACAACGGTCTGGTGACAAAGCTGGACCTGTATGTCTGGGAGGAAGTCTGTAAAAATGTAAGAAAATGGATAGACAGCGGCCGAAAGCCGGTTCCCATCTCGGTCAACGTGTCCAGGATGGACATTTATACCCTGAATGTGACCCATGTGTTCCAGGAACTCATCAGCCGTTACAGCCTGGATCCCAGGCTCATAGAGATTGAAATTACGGAGAGCGCCTATGTGGAGGAGTACAAGGTTATAACAGCCGTGGTGGAGGAACTGCGTTCCGCGGGCTTTACCGTGCTGATGGATGATTTTGGCAGCGGTTACTCCTCCCTTAACATGCTGAAGGATGTGAATGTGGATGTCCTGAAAATTGATATGAAATTTCTGGACATGGATCACGAAAGCGTGGATAAGGGCCTGGGAATCCTGGAGGCAATCACCCGCATGGCCAATATTGTGGGCATCCGGATGATTGCGGAGGGAGTGGAGAGTAAGGAGCAGATGGAGCTGCTTCAGGACATGGGCTGCACCTATGGACAGGGATATTATTTCTACCATCCCATGCCCATTGAGGTTTTCGAGCAGATCCTGTCAGATGAGGCCAACATTGACTTCAGGGGAATCAAGGCGCGCCAGATTGAGCGGATCCGCCTTCAGGAGCTGATGAGCGGGGACATGGTAAGCGATGCCATGATGAACAACATACTGGGCGCCGTTGCATTTTACGACTTATACGATGGAAGGCTGGAACTGCTCCGGGTTAATGAGCAGTACTGTTCCGTCACCCGGACCACAGGCATGGACCTGGAGGAAGTGCGAAAAACCATTCTGGACACCATATTTGAAGATGACCGGGACCAGGTGATGGAAATATTCAGCCGGGCCAGGCAGAATCCCATAAAGGGAGCGGAGGGGGACCTGCGCAGCAGGCGGGGGGACGGCACCTCCATGTGGATGCATCTGAGGGTATTCTTCCTCAGGGAGCAGGACGGCCACTGGCTTTACTACGGGGCCATAAGCGATATATCCCAGCAAAAGCAAAGGGAACAGCAGCTGGAAGCCTCCCAGCGCGCCCTGTCATCCGCAGTACATATATCAGAAAAGGATGAGTCCTTTATGACGCTGACCGAGGAGAACCGCAGGGCCGCAGCCGCCATCTTTGCCCAGATGACCCCAGGCGGCATGATAGGAGGCTACTGCGAGGAAGGATTTCCTCTGTATTTTGCCAACCATGAGATGGTAAAGCTGCTGGGCTATGAAACCTTTGAGGAGCTGTCGGAGGCAATCCGGGGAAAGGTGGTCAATACCATCCATCCTGATGACCGGCAGCGTGTGGCGGCAGACATAGGCCCGCGATATTACACCGGCCTGGAATACACCACCACCTACCGCATGCCCAAGAAGGACGGCACCTGGTTCTGGACCCTGGATAAGGGCCGTGTCATCGAGGCGGAGGACGGCCGTCTGGCCATCATCAGTGCATGCACGGACATCTCCGAGAGCATGGAAGCCCAGCGCCTGTTAAGGGAGCGCAACAGCGCCCTGGTCAGGGAGAATGCGGAGTTAAACATTCTCAACAATGACATGCCCGGCGGCTATCACCGCTGCGCCAGGACAAAGGACTTTGACTTCACTTATATCAGCCGCCGTTTCCTTGAGATATCCGGTTACAGCCGGCAGCAGATAAAGGATCTGTTTGACAACAAATTCATCAACATGATACATCCCCAGGACCGCGGCAGAGTTACCGGCGAGGTAGACTGCCTGACCGGCCGGGACAGCTGCGGCATCATGGTTTACCGCATGCAAAGCCCGCGGGGCTACATCTGGATTGTGGACCAGACCAACTACCTGATCTACGAAAACAGGGAATACCTTCAGGGAGTTGTCACCGAACTTTCGGAGCTTCAAAAAATCGTAGATTCAATCCAGCCAATCAAACTGCAGTGACGCAAAAGACGGACCATCAGCCGTGTGCCGGCGGTCCGTCTTTTTTCATGCCCTCCCCCTAAACCATGGTTGGTAATGAATTTCTTTACCAATGTTGTATTCACACCCCCAGTCCGTTATAATGGTTAATGAACTTTAACGAAAGGAAGTAAGGAAATGAGACAACACCATGTAATAATTGATAGGGACAAGTGCGTCGGATGCTCCAGATGCGCCAGCGTGTGCGTGGCCCATAATATTGTGATAAAAAATAAAAAGGCGGAGACAGTATTAGATGGCTGCCTGATGTGCGGGCAATGCAGCGCGGTCTGTCCCAAAAAGGCCATTACGGTCAGCGGTTACCACACTGACCAGAAAGAGAAACAGGGGGATATCCGTCTGGATCCCCGGGAAGTGCTGGAGGTAATCCGATTCCGCAGAAGCATCCGTCGTTTTAAGCAGGAGCCTGTACCAAACGAAGTAATTGACCAGATATTAGAGGCAGGCACTCTGACCCATACGGCCAAAAACATGCAGGACGTATCCTTCACCGTGCTGGAAAAGGAAAAGAACCGCATAGAGCAGATGGCGGTCAGCGTGTTCAAAAAAATAAAGCCCATAGCGGATCTGTTAAGCCCTATGGCCAGAAACATGAAAATAGACGACCACTTTTTCTTTTTCAACGCCCCTGTTGTCATCGTCATAACGGCAAAGGACAAAACAAACGGCATCCTGGCTGCCCAGAACATGGAATATATAGCAGAAGCCAATGGACTGGGCGTGTTATACAGCGGATTTTTCACAATGGCCGCCAACGCCTCGCATAAAATCAGGAAAGCAATCAAAGTGCCCAAAGGAAAGCGCGCGGCAATGACGCTGGTGCTGGGGTATCCGGACATAAAGTTCCTCCGTTCCCCACAGCGCAAAAAAACGGAAGCCACATACATGTAATCACCTGCATGTGACACCCATACACAATCACAGGGAGACAAAATGGAAAGAGAATGTGAAAAGAGACTGAAAAAAATCGTAGAAGGATTTCAGGAATGCCGCAATGCCTTTACAGCCATTGGGGATGAGACAAGGCAGCTCATACTGCTGGTGCTGTTAGAAAGCGATTTATCGGGAATCCGTGTAGGTGAAATTGCCCAAAAGGCCCACCTCACAAGACCTTCCGTATCTCATCACCTGCAAATACTTAAGGAGTCCGGCATTGTTGCCATGCGCAGGGAGGGAACAAAGAACTATTACTATTTAAGCGCGGACGAAACCCAATGGAAAGAGATAGCCGGTTTAACCGGCCTTATCTACAAGAGCATACAGCATATCAGCTCACAGCCATAAAAAGCAAAAGGAGACAATTGCCATGATTCTATATTTTTCAGGAACAGGAAACAGTGAATACGCTGCCAGGAGAATCAGCACAGAGACAAAGGACAAACTCATGAATCTGGGAGAGAGAATACGCAGCCGCGACTTTTCGGGCATACATTCAGACACCCCCTGGGTGGTAGCCGCTCCCACCTATGCGTGGAGAATCCCCCGCGTCCTGGAGGAATGGCTGAAAAACACAGAATTAGGGGGAAACAAAAACATTTACTTTGTAATGACCTGCGGCGGAAACATCGGAAACGCAGGCAGATACCTGAAAAAGCTGGCCCGGTCAAAAGGTCTGGACTACAGGGGCTGCGCCCAGATTGTCATGCCAGAAAACTACATTGCCATGTTCACAACCCCCACCCGGGAAGAAGCAGCCGGGATAATCCTTAAGTCCCACAGCGCAATAGACAAAGCCGCCCTCAAAATCAAGCAAAACGAGCCATTCCCCCAGCTCCCCATAACACGAAAAGACAAAATCAACAGCAGCATAGTAAACATCCTCTTTTACCCAATGTTCGTCCACGCCAAAAAGTTCCAGGCAACCAATGCCTGCACATCCTGCGGCAAATGCGCCGTCATCTGCCCCCTAAACAACATCCATCTGAAAAACGGAACCCCGGTCTGGGGAAAAAACTGCACCCACTGCATGGCCTGCATCAACCGCTGTCCAACCCAAGCCATCGAATACGGAAACCACACAAAAACCCTCCCCCGCTACACCTGCCCCAAAAGCATATAATAAAAAAATAAACCAAGCCCTATGTAACTCCCACCCACAAGCGTGGAAGCGCCAGCGGACGTGAGAAAGACTAAGCTGGAAAAGGTGTGGGGGACGGGCGGGGAGCTTTGGCGAATTTTACCGAGGGATTACAGTCTCTTAGCCAGGAGAGGGGGCGGAGCAGGAGGGTGAGGGAGGGCGTACAGCGCCCGGACGAAAGCGCATATGGAGCAGAACTCATCAAGAGTTCTGAGGAATTTGCGCGATCCCTCCTGCGCAGCCCTCTCTCCTGGCTTAGAGACTGTTCCCGAGGGAACCATGAGCCAAAGCTCCCCGCCCGTCCCCCGCGCCTTTTCCCGACATCCATTCCCCGTCCGCGTCCCATTTCCACCTTACAAATCCAACTTCAAATCCCCATCCTTTATCCACCCCATCCTGCGCAGTATCTCCCCAAACACAAAGGTCAGCACAGCAGGAAGCAGGAAGCACACCAGAAGGATGCCCACCCACATACTGGTTCCGCCGCCCATGGCCGTATATACGCCGATGGGGCCTACCAGCCCGCAGGTACCCATGCCGGACCCGGCGGGAATGTTTTCCAGGCGGAAGACCATGGTGGCTATGGGGCCGGTAATCATGGATGCCAGTGTGGGAGGTATCCAGATACGGGGATTGAGTACAATATTGCCCATCTGCAGCATACTGGTGCCCAGGCCCTGGGCCATCAGTCCGCCGATTTTATTTTCGCGGTAGCTCATAACGGCAAATCCAATCATCTGGGCGCAGCAGCCGGCTGTGGCAGCGCCTCCGGCCAGTCCGTCCAGGGACAGGGCAATGCAGATAGCAGCGCTGCTGATGGGAAGGGTCAGGGCAATGCCGATAAGGGCTGACACCAGGATCCCCATGATGAAGGGCTGCATTTCCGTGGCTGTCTTTACCAGATTTCCGAACCAGTTCATGAACCCGGCCACGCCTGGTCCCACGAACTGGGCCACCAGCACACCGGAGATAATGGTGATGCCGGGCGTTACGATGATATCAAGGCGTGTTTCCTTGGATACAATCTTGCCAAGTTCAGCCGCCACAATGGTGGCGACCAGGGCGCCCACAGGACCTCCCAGGGCGTTGCCCGCGATGCCCACCGTGGCAGCGGAAAACAGAACAAGCTGAGGCGCCTTTAAGGCGTGGGCAATGGCGATGCCCAGGGCTGCGCCGGTAGCGCTTTTGGCATAGTCGGCAATGACATTGAAAATTTCAATCTGGAACTGCTGGCCCAGGGTACCGAAGATGGTGCCGATGAGAAGGGAAGCAAACAGGCCGAAGGCCATGGCTCCCAGGGCGTCAATCAGATAGGTCTGCACCGTGATGTTTACATTTTTCCGTTTCAGGAATTCTTTCACACTTGATTTTGCCATACTCATATTCTCCCTTTATGGGGCTGAGGAATGTATCGGAAGTTATACGCTCCGGAGCCTTTATTTTGTTAGGGATTTTATCACATATTCATAAAAATGCAAGGTTTTTGACTAAAATCGCATTTTTTGTTAAAATATTAACAGATTGCAAAATAATACTGTGTGGGATATAATGGTATGAACAGGGGATATTAACCTGGAAATGAGGTGGACGTTATCGAATTCCAGATTTTATATACACTGCAGGAACTTCGCACGCCTTTGGTAGACGGGCTTATGGTGTTCATTACCTCTCTGGGCGACCACGGATGGTTCTGGATCCTTATGGGTGTCCTGCTTTTTTCATTTCCCAGGACCAGGATATTAGGCGGATGTATGCTTATATCCATAGCGGCCGGATTTCTCCTGGGCAATGTAATGCTTAAAAATATAGCGGCTAGGCAGCGCCCCTGCTGGCTGGATCCTTCCGTGGAACTGCTGGTCCCTGTCCCAAAGGATTTCTCCTTTCCTTCGGGGCATTCCCTGGTGAGCTTTGAGGGAGCGGTCTGCATCTTCCTTTTTAACAGGAAATGGGGGATTCCGGCCCTGATGCTGGCGGTGCTTACCGCGTTTTCCAGGCTGTATCTCTTTGTACATTTTCCAACGGATGTGCTGGCGGGAATCGTCATGGGAACCGTAATCGCGTGGTCCGTTGTGAGGACAGCGAAAAGGCAAATGGAAAAAACGGACCGGATGTCAGGGAAACCATGACATGGCGGCAGGCCGGACAACGGATATGACTATAGAATGACAGAATGAAAGACAGGTGGAAGTTATGTTGGAACGCGCTCCGGGAATTTTTGAAGTGGAGCTTCACAGCAATCAGAAAAGCATTGATGAGATTAAGATATTCCTCATTCCGGGAAAGGATGGGGAGAGAAGCCTGATGGTGGACGCAGGCTTTCGCAGCAGGACGTGTCTGCACGTCATGGAAGAGGCGCTGGGAAAACTGGGAATCACCTATGACAGGCTGGATATATTTCTGACCCACAAACATCATGACCACTGCGGTCTGGCCAGCGAGTATGCGGCCAGAGGCGCGAGGCTGTTCATGAATCCCCAGGAAGACAGGCATTGCTATGACTGTCTGTACTATAATCACAGCCATGGCTCCACGGAGGACCAGCCCCAGGTGCTGCAAAGCGTCGGGGTGACAGAGGATGGGACGCCGGAGATATGGAACATGTTTATGGAAGTAAACCAAAGGATCCGGGAGAACAGGGGATGGGAATTCGAGATTCCGGGATACCCCTATACGCCGGTCAGTGAGGGACGGATTCTGAGCTATGGGGATTATGACCTGGAGACAGTGGGGCTTAAGGGACATACCTACGGGCAGATGGGGCTGTACGACCGGAACCATAAGATACTTTTTTGCGCGGACCAGGTCATTGACGGCATTGTGCCCATTGTAGGCACCACCTATCCGGACGAGCATCTGCTTAAGGGGTATTTTGACTCCCTGGAAAAGCTGAAGCACCAGTATGGGGACTGCCTGATTCTTCCGGCTCACAAGGAACCTATCCGGGATGTGAAGCGGGTGGTGGACCGGATTGTCTTTGCCTATCTGGATAAGACGGATTTGATCAAGCATATCCTGGACCACGGCCACCACAGGATGACCACCAAGGAGGTGGCGTGTCTGGCTTACGGTATAGACCATGTGCCCGGGGACCAGTCTGAGTTCATCAAGCTTAAGATGGTCATAAGCAAGACCTTTTCCTGTCTGGAATACCTGTATGATGAGGATTTTGCCATCCGTACCCTGGAGAACGGGACCTATTACTGGGAAGCGCCGTAATAAGCCGCGGAGGAAGAACGCGGAGGAAGATGTCAAAAAAGTGCTTGCATATCTTCATATATAGTGTATAGTAGAAGGTACAATAAAAACAGAAGCAGAGTAGGTATATGTGCGTTAAGTGCCGGCTGGACAGGGAGTTGTCAGCTGGACGAAAGAGGATTCCCAAAGGGAAACTGTCTGCGGTACATATGCCGCATCCCGCTGCAACAGAGATAGATGGAGCGGCCTGTTTTATGTGCAGCCGGTTTACGCCGGCCAAAAGCGTGTGTGAAAATCAATGATACAGCACGTTCTCGCACAGGGAAGCCATGTCCGGGCATAGTGGTGCACCGGATGGGTTTTCGGGGCCGTTTTTTGTATGCCAGGAAGAAAGGTTCCTGCACCTGCCATTGTATATCTCCGTTTGTAGTCCGTGAAATCTGCAAAGGAGGTAATGAATCATGAAGAAATTAGCAGAACTGTTCGGCAGCTCGTCCCGGGAGCTTAAGAGTGTCAGGACCATCACTGTGTGCGCCATGCTGGCGGCAGCGGCAATCATCCTGGTAAATTTCCGCATTGAGTTGACTAACACCCAGAGAATCGGTTTTTCCGGCATACCCAACCAATTAGTGGCCTATCTGTTTGGCCCCGCAGTCAGCTGTCTGTTTGCGGGGGCGCTGGACATCATCAAGTATCTCATCAAGCCGGTGGGGGCCTTTTTTCCCGGCCTGACCCTGGTGACCATGCTGGCTGGCCTGATTTACGGGTTTTTCTTTTATAAGAAACCATTAAAGCTGACCAGGGTGCTGGCGGCCCATTTCCTGGTATGCCTGGTGTGCAATGTGATTCTCAATACCCTGTGTCTCAGCATCCTGTACGGGCAGGCATTCATGATACTCCTGCCTCCCAGGGTCATACAGAACATAGTGAAATGGCCCATTGATTCCTTTATTTTCTTCAATGTGGCCAAGATGCTGGAGATGTCCGGCGTGTTCCGAGTGGTCAGAGGAAGCAGGGCAGCCGTACAGCGGTAGCGGGAAGATTAAAAGTTATTTATTTAACGGGTGAAGCATTTAACGAGAGCAGAGAGGGACAGACACTGGTTGTCCCTCTCTGTTTACAGCAAAATGCCCTCGGGATTCAGGTATGAACCTGTCCCGGGGGCATTTTGCTGTCAGGTGGTCCGGGCAGGTCAGAACAGCCCCTGAGAATTGCCGGTTTGCCCTGTTAATTTTGCGACGGGCTGTTTCGCAAAAAGTACACCGGCTCTGTTGATTCCCCTGTATGGCTGTGCTATGATTGGGGCTGCAAAAATGAGATGAGAGCAGTTTAAAGGAGGAATCATGCCATGGCAGTTCATGTAATCGACGAAGCCAACCGTTGTCTTCAGTGTAAGAAACCCATGTGTCAGCAGGGATGCCCAATCCACACCCCCATACCAGCCATGATTAAGGCCCTGAAAGAGGGGGGACTGGAGGAGGCAGGTGCCATGCTGTTTTCCAACAACCCCATGTCACTGGTGTGTTCCCTTGTATGCAATCATGAGCGGCAGTGCGAGGGCCACTGTGTCCTGGGAAGGAAGGGGCAGCCGGTTCATGTGAGCAGCATAGAGAATTATATATCGGACACATGCCTGGAGCGTATTGACGTCCAGTGCCAGCCAAAGAACGGGAAAAAGGTGGCTGTTATCGGGGCGGGGCCTGCGGGTATCACAATCGCCATCCTTCTGACAAAGAAGGGGTACAGTGTAACCATTTTTGACTCCAGGGACAAGATTGGCGGCGTACTGCAGTACGGCATACCGGAATTCCGTCTGCCCAAGGCGATACTGGAGCGCTATAAGAAAAAGCTTCTGTCCATAGGAATCAGGATTCGTCCCAATACCACCATAGGAGGGGCCCTGGAAATCAAGGACCTGTTCCGGGACGGATATGAGAGCATCTTTATCGGCACCGGCGTATGGCGTCCCAAGAAGCTGGGAATCAAGGGAGAATCCCTGGGAAATGTGCATTTTGCCATTGATTACCTGGCTAATCCGGATGCCTACGACTTAGGGGACAGGGTGGCTGTCATCGGAGTGGGCAATTCCGCCATGGACGTGGCCAGGACCGTCATCCGAAAAGGTTCCCACCATGTGACCCTCTACGCCAGGGGAAGCCATTCGGACGCCAGCCTTCATGAGACGCAGTATGCCATGCTGGACGGAGCTAAATTTGAGTTCAGCAGGAATATTGTGGAAATCAATGACAACGGGCCTGTATTTCAGCAGATACTGTATGATGAGGAAGGCAATGTGACGGGGTATTCCGGGGAAAAAGAGCAGGTTTACGCTGACTCTGTTATTATTTCCATCAGCCAGGGGCCAAAGAGCAAGCTGGTCAATACCACAGAGGGGCTGAAGGCCACCAGAAACGGCCTTCTGCAGACGGACGAACAGGGGGAGACAACAGTGGAGGGAATCTTTGCCTCCGGCGATGTGGTTCTGGGAGCCAAGACCGTGGTGGAGGCAGTGGCCTATTCCAAGACCGTGGCGGAAGCCATGGATGCCTATATGAAGGAAAAAGCCAGTAAAGAAAAAAATGAAAAAGACGGGAAAGGACTGGCAGGCCGGGAATAACCGTGGTAAAATAGGACTTGAAAACGTTTGCAAAGGAGAAGGGTCCATGAAACTGAATACAGGCATGAGATGCCATGATTTATGTCCGAAGATGGAAATGGAGAAGCTGTTTGCCCGGGTAAGGGAACATGATATCCGTCAAATCCAGCTGGCATTCGGAAAGTCCATCAGCGATTATGATTTTACCGCAGGCCATTACAGCTCCGGTTTTGCCCGGACCATTGCCCGGGAGCTGGAGAAGAACCAAATCCATGTGGCTGTGCTGGGCTGCTATATCAATCCTGTCAATCCCATTGAATCCAGACGTCAGGCAGAGGTGGCGCGTTTTATCGAACATATGAAATATGCCAGAATCATAGGGGCTGATATGGTGGGAACCGAGACAGGACGCCTGGATCCGGATTTCAGGGTCACAGAGGAATCCTATACAGAGGACGCCTACCAGCTGCTTTTAAGGAGCATGAGGGAGATCGTGGCTGCGGCTGAGAAGCTGGGAGTTATCGTAGGTGTGGAGGGCGTATTTAACCATACACTGTACAGCCCTGCCCGGATGAAGCGGTTCCTGGAGGACATTGATTCCCCCAATGTGGAGGTGATACTGGACGCCGTGAATCTGATCCACCCCGAACAGGCGGAGCCGGAGGCACAGAAAGAGGTTATTGACAGGGCTTTTGCATATTACGGCGACCGCATAGGCGCCCTTCATGTGAAGGATTTTGTCTTTGACGGCCAGGAACAGCTGTTCCGCCATGTGGGTGACGGTCTTTTCCGGTATGAACCCCTTATGAAGCATGTAAAGGAGAGAAAGCCCCATATTGCCATGCTGTTGGAGAATTCCAGCAGGGAGCGGTATCATGAAGATGTGAAGTTCTTACAGACGATTTACGATCAGGTGTAGATATGGAACACCCCAAAGCTGATAAAAAGGCTTTGGGGTGTCTTTTGATATAGGATATCCGGCTCTGTCCGTCAGATGCGGATACAATCAGGCATTGGCTCCCAGCTCCCGTTTCATTTTCCGGAAGGAAAGAAGGAACAGCGTTACCGTGGTGCACACGGCTATGGTATCGGCAATGGGTTCTGCCACGAATACCGCAAACACTTTGTTTTCAAAGAGGTTAGGCAGAACGTAAATCAGCGGTATCAGCAGGATGACCTTCCGCAGCAGGGCCAGGAACAGGGAGGTTTTGCTGTCTCCGATGGCGATAAAGGTCTGCTGGCATGCCAGCTGGGCTCCAAAGAGCAGGGACGCGGCCATATAGATGCGGATGGACCACTCGCTGAAGGCTGTCAGGGCTGCATCCTGGGTAAAGATGCGGATATACACCATGGGCGCAAACATGGCCACAGCCCAAAGTACGGTTGAGTAGGACATACATGAGGTCAGAAGCAGCCGGAAGGTCCTGCTTACGCGGTCCAGCTTTTTGGCGCCGTAGTTAAAGCTGATAATGGGCTGGGCGCCCTGGGTCAGTCCCTGAAGGGGCAGGAGGGAGAACTGCATCACGCTTCCCATGATGGTCATGGCCCCTACTGCCACATCTCCCCCGTATTTTAAGAGGGAGGTATTAAAGCAGATATTCAGGATGCTTTCCGTGAACTGCATGACAAAAGGGGCTGCGCCCAGCGCAATGGCCGGCATGAGAATTTCCCTTTTGGGCCGCATGAAGCAGGTGCGTATTTTAAGGTAGCTCTTATTCGATATCAGGAACAGGACAACCCAGGCAGCGGAGATTCCCTGGGATATGATGGTGGCCAGGGCAGCGCCCCGAACACCCATGTGAAACACAAACATGAGAATGGGGTCCAGGATGATGTTGCATATGGCCCCAATGAGCACGGTGTACATACCTGTCTTGGCATATCCCTGGGCATTGATAAAGGCGTTGAGTCCAAGGGCCAGCTGTACAAAAATGGTTCCCAGGGAATAAATCTGCATGTAAGCCCACCCGTACTCTATGGTATTGCCGCTGGCTCCGAACATCAGCAGGATGCGGCGGCCGAAGATAAGGAAGAAGGCAGTCAGAACAACGGCCACGGTTATAAGGGCAGTGGTACAGTTGCCCAGGATGTTTTCTGCTTCGTCCTTCCTGCCCTTGCCCAGCATGATAGAGGCCCTGGGAGCACCGCCCATGCTTACCAGGGCGGCAAAGGCGGAAATCGCCATGATAACCGGGAAGGTGACGCCTACCCCTGTAAGCGCGTTGGCGCCTTCGCCGGGCAGGTGGCCGATATACATACGGTCCACCATATTATACAGAACGTTGATGATTTGGGCTGTAATGGCCGGCAGGGCCAACTGAAAAAGAAGCTTCCCCACGCTGCCCGTGCCCAGGTCCACCTCTTTTGCTTCTTTGTTTTTCTCCATATAAATCACAATCCTTTCGTATTTCAAAAATAACCATTTAAATACTATATCTCGAAACCAAGGGAAAGTCAACCAGAGGGCCGGCTGGCAAAAAGCCGAAAAAACAGGCCCTGGCGGACAAAATTTACGCTCCAGGGATACCGGCACAAACCGGCATGGCGCGCCCTTTTTGTACAGAGACGGTCAGGGAAGGACAGAACGGGTTTTGCTGTGTCTGTACAAATTAAACAAAAAAATGGTAACACATCGAAGAAAACAGTGGTATTTTATGTCTTTATGCATAAAAATGTAATTTTATATTGACAGGAATGTCAGGTAATATTATAATGCAAATAACAATACAAGTTGTAATAACAATATGTAATAATAAATTGCCAGGAGGTAACAGTATGAGAGACAAAATTGCCGGAGCCCTTTACGGGATGGCCCTGGGCGATGCCATGGGGATGCCTGCCGAGTTGTGGGGAAGAAAGAGAGTAAAGGCCTTTTTTGGACGGATTGAAGGATTCTTGGACGGACCGGCTGAGAATGATGTGGCGTTCAACTATAAGAAGGGCCAGTTCACCGATGATACGGGCCAGGCCCTTGTCCTGCTGGACTCCATTGAGTCCACTGACTATGAACCGGACACCAGGGACATTGCCCTGAGGATGCTGGCCTGGGCTGAGAAGGAAAATGCCTTTGAAAACAATATTCTGGGTCCCACCTCCAAGGTGGCCCTGGCAAATTTCAGGGATAACATCCAGGATTCCAGGATTACGGATAAGGCGCTGTCCAACGGAAGCGCTATGAGGATAGCACCCATCGGCTGCCTGTTCCGGCCGGAACAAAAGGAGGACATTGCCAGATATGTCTACCTGGTGTCAAGAGCCACACACACCAGTGATGTGACCATAGCCGGGGCTGCCATGATTGCCGAGGCTGTGAGTTCGGCTATTGTGAAGGATGACTTTGAGAAAGTAATGGAGGATGTGTTTGGGATTGAGGAGATTGGTTACGGCATGGGCTGCGAGACCTTCAGTCCAAGGCTGGGAGAGCGCTTAAGGATTGGCCTGGACATCGCCAGATCCTATAAGGGGGATGATGAGGGATTTATCCATAAGCTCTACGATGTGGTGGGCACAGGGGTAGGTATTATTGAGTCTGTCCCTGCCGCCCTCTCCGTGGCATACTATGCCCAGGATCCAAACCTGTCCTGCCTGCTCTGTGCCAACATGGCAGGTGACACAGACACCATCGGAGCCATGGCCACTGCTGTCTGCGGGGCATTTACAGGGATGGGAAGGATAAAACAGGAATACATCCGGACCCTGAGGCAGCAGAATGATGCAGACTTTGACCATTACATCTGTATACTGGAAAAGGGAAGGGAGAGATTTGCATGAAAACCCTTGTAATAGGTGCTGCCATCATTGATATTATCATGAAAATAAAGCGTCTGCCTAAAAGCGGAGAGGATATCCTGTGCAGCGAAACCGTGTCCACGGTGGGAGGATGTGCTTACAACGTGGCGGGTACGCTGCGGGGCTTTGATGTGGACCACGACCTTTTCGTGCCTGTGGGAAGGGGCATGTACGGGGATATGATCGCAGGCGATTTGGAAAAGCTGGGATACCGTATCCTTATCAGGGAAGAGGAGTCGGACAACGGTTACTGCCTGTGCCTGGTGGAGGAGGATGGAGAGCGCACATTTATCACGGTCAAGGGCGCGGAAGGGCGCTTCAGGCCCTCCTGGTTTGAACAGCTGTCCCAGGATGCCTACGACAGCATCTATGTGGCCGGATACCAGGTGTGCGGTGCCAGCGGCAGGGTCATTTCCGATTGGATGGCGGGCGCTAAGGACAGGATGAAGGAAAAACGCGTTTTCTTTGCTCCGGGACCGGTCATAACCGACATTGACCAGGCTGTGATGGAGCGCATCCTTTCAGTGGGTCCCATTCTCCATCTCAATGAAAAGGAAGCCTTTGATTACGCAAAGCAGACGTCTGTGGAGGACTGCCTGAGGTACCTGTACGGCCTGAATCATAACCTTGTGGTGGTCACCATGGGAGCTTCCGGCACCATGTATTATGACGGCAGCGTGATGAGGCAGGTCCCTGCTTATAAAACACAGGTAAAGGATACCATAGGGGCAGGCGACAGCCATGTGGCTGCCATGATTGCCGGGTATTCCAAAGGGCTGGATACGGAACAATGCGTGAGGCTTGCCAACCGGGTGGCCTCGGCAATCGTTAGCATCCAGGGGCCGGTGATGACCGGGGAAATGTTTGAACAGCAGGATTTTGCGCCGTATATCCTGAACGGGTGCAGTAAACATACGAATGTGGAGGGGTAGTTTAAATGAATAAGATAAAAGAGTTCTTTCGTGATTGGAGTATATTTGAGAAGGTCTGGCTGATTTTTGTGTGTTCCCTGATGACTGTCATATGGTTTATCAACGGGGATACGCCGTTCATGCTTGTTTTAAGCCTTACAGGCAGCCTGAACCTGGTGCTGGGAGCAAAGGGCAAGGTGGCAGGACTTTATTTTGCCATCATCAACAGCGCCATGTACGCGTACCAGTGTCTGGGAATCCCGCTGTACGGCGAGGTCATGTACAATGTGCTCTACAGCATTCCGGTCAGCGCCACGGCCATTTATCTGTGGAAGAAGAACGCAACCAGCGACGGCGAGGTCAGATTCCGTACCATGACGCTTAAGCTTGTGGCAGGGGTAGCCATAGCCACAGCCGTGGGAGTATGGGGATATTCAGAATTGTTAAAATACATGGGCGGTTCCTTTGCATTCATGGATTCACTGACCACAGTGGTCTCCGTTATAGCCAGTATGCTCTATCTGCTGCGTTATTCCGAGCAGTGGCTTATGTGGGTTATTGTAAATGCCCTGTCCATTATCATGTGGATTATGGTGTTTGTATCAGGGGACACCACGGCCCTGCTTATCATTGTAATGAAAACAGTGAATCTGCTGAATTCCCTCTACGGATACATGAACTGGAGAAAAATATCGCAGAAAACAGCGGAATGAACCCTTTTCTCTCTCCAATAAGTTGAAAGAATGTCTCTCTCAGTATATAATGATAAAAACAGCAAGAGTGCGGATTGAGGTTATCATGAGAGAGAAATTAGCCAAATATGAGCAGATCAGGCAGGATATCATACATAAAATCGAGAGCATGGAATACAGGCCCAACCAGGTCATTCCATCGGAAAATGAACTGTGCGCATCCTATGGGGTAAGCAGGATTACAGTCAGGAAGGCCATAGACGAGCTGGTTCATGAGGGGCTGCTCTACCGAATCAAGGGAAAAGGAAGCTTTGTCAGGGACCATGGATCGGAGGGGCTGTCGCGTATCTACAGCTTTACCGAGGCCATTCTCCATCAGGGAAAGACGCCGTCCAAAAAGCTGCTGTCACTGAAGGTGGAGGAAGCAGACGCGGATATAAGGCGAAGGATGGGTTTGGAGGAAGGGGAGGAGGTCTATGTCATCAAGAGTATTTATTATGCGGACGGAAGGCCCTACTGTATCAATACCTCTATCCTCCCCAGGAAGCTGTTTCCCAAGCTGGAGTTATTTGATTTCAACCACAACTCCCTGTATGAGGTGCTTAAATCCTTTTACCAGCTCTCCTTCACAAAGGCGCGCCAGATTTTAAACGCCACAGTGGGAAGCAGTGAAATCTACGGATATCTGGAGACAGAGCAAAACCAGCCTTTGCTCAGAATTAACGCTGCCTCATTTTGTCTGTACCATGATAATGAAACTGTATTCGAGATATATGAATCCTATATATTGACGGACATCCTCAGCTATTATGTGGAAAAATATAACACGTAAGTACGCTTCCGTTAATATATAGGCGGCAAAGCAAGAAAAGAGCGGTCCCTGTTTAAGGCAGGGGCCGCTTTTTGTGGAACAGGAGCAGAAGTCCCATGTAGCTGAAGCTCAGGAACAGAATCTGCACGGCTGTCATGATAAAGAGGGGAAGCTCCTTAAGCCAGAAGCAGGACTGGGAAAATGCCAGGTACATGCCGATGGAAATCAGTAAAAGGAGCACGGGCTTAACTATCATGTTGACGGTATCCCAGCAAAAGGGTACCAGACGCTTTACCGCCAGGAAGCTCATGAGGGCCAGGGCCAGTTCACTGACCAGCATGCCCCACAGGTATCCCAGGATACCGTATCTGGGAATGGCAAAGAGTACAAACGCCAGCCGTATGACCATGGCAAACACATTCTGGAAAAAGGTGGATGAAGTCCTGCCAAGACCGTTTAAGATGCTTCCCATGGTAGTGGCCAGGTACATAAAGGGGCACAGCCATGACAGGATGGTGATATATGTACCTGCATTCTGATCGTGGAATACGCTGACGCCCAGCTGGTTCCCGAAGATGGTGAATATGCCGATGCACAGCACACCCATATAGCAGCTGTAGCGCAGGGACATGGATATCATGGAGGAAATACGGGCCTCGTTGCCGTCGGCCTGGGCTTCGGCCACCGTGGGCAGCAGGAGCACGGCCATGGAGTTGGTGATGGCAGAGGGAAACAGGATGAAGGGCAGGGCCATGCTGGTCAGCACGCCGTATACGGACAGGGCCTCTGAGTTTGTGAGGCCGGAGCTCATCAGCTTGTTGGGGATCCATATGGCTTCCGCGCTTCCCAGGACATTTAATATCAGGCGGTTTCCCATAAGGGGAAGGGCCAGGGCCATAAGAGGGGCCGCAGTGGCGCCAAAGGAAAGGGGGATGGCCGGAGCGCGGCGGGAATCCCCGTCTTTGCAGGGCGGGAAGAAGCCAAGGCAGAACACGGTGAAAACGGCAGATGCCATCTCACCAATCAGGTGTCCGTATACAGCCAGGCTTACCGTAATCTGGCGTCCGGATTCCAGCCAGATGCTGGCGATGAGGAACACGGCGCCCATGCGTATGACCTGCTCCGCCACCTGGGAAAAGGCGGGGACACGGGCTTTCTGCATGCCGTAGTAGTAACCGTTGATACAGGCGTGGAGGGCTGCAAAGGGAACAGACACTGCCATCACCGGCAGATAGGGGGCGCATCTTGGTTCCAGCAGAAGCTTTTCTGCCAGGAAACCGGCATTTCCATAGATGACCCAGGCCAGGAGAAAGGACATGCCCATGGCAATGACCAGACCCGTCCTGAATACGGCCCTGCCCCTGGTCTGGTTGGCAGCCACGTACTGCGACAGGGCGGTCTGGATGGAGCCTGCGCAGACAGCGAAACAAATGCTGAATATGGGGTGTACCATATTGTAAATCCCCAGTCCCTCGGCGCCGATGGTCCTGGACATGAAGATTCGGTAGAAGAATCCCAGTATCCTGCATATGAACCCGGTGGAGGTCAGGAGTAGGGTCCCGGTGATAAAGGCCATTTTCCTGGGTGACAAGCGCTTGGAGACAGGGGAGGATGCGGTCAATGAGTGATTCATAAACGCTCCTGGAGATGGGAATTATTAAAAATATATGATAAATTCCAGGATGTAGAACACATTGGACGGCGATTTAGAGGCTCTCTAACTTGTTAAATTCCCTGAATATGCCCCGGATTATGACTAAGGTGAGAACCAGGGTTGCGATGTCGGCAACGGGCTGGGCCAGCTGAATGCCCAAAAGGCCCAGGAAATGGGCGGCGATAAGAAGCACCGGAATGAGGAACAGACCCTGGCGCGAGATAGCCAGAAGGGTGGCGCGGAATCCGTAGCCGATGGACTGGGACATCATGTTGCTCATGGTCAGAAATCCGTTCATCCACATGGTGGCTATCTGCAGGCGCAGTGCCAGCGTACCGATGGCAATGACTTCAGGATCATTTTTTCGGAACAGGCTGATTACATGACCGGAGACCAGGAAGCCGCCCGCGCACACCACAACCAGTATGCAGGTGGTAAATTTCACGCAGAACCAGTAGGCCTGGCGGACCCGGCTGTATTTCCTGGCGCCGTAGGAAAATCCGCACACGGGCTGGAACCCCTGGCCGAAGCCGATGACGGCTGAGTTGACGAAGTAAATCAGGCGGTTCACAATGGCCATGGCAGCGATGGCCGCGTCGCCAAATGGGTGGGCCGTGGTATTTAACACAATAGTCGCTATGCTGGCCATACCCTGGCGGGTCAGGGAGGGAAGGCCTCCGCTTAAGATTTTGCCGTAAAGGAAAAGGGAGGGACGGAAATTGCCGATGCGTATATGGATACACTCCCTGCGCAGGTTGCACTGGGCGAGGAGAATGCAGAAACTGATAAACTGGGACAGGCCGGTGGCAATGGCGGCCCCGGAGGTGCCCATACCAAGGCCGAAGATGAAGATGGGGTCCAGGGCAATGTTAAGGATGCCGCCGGCGGTGATTCCCACCATGGCAAAGGCAGCAAGGCCCTGGAGCCGCAGCAGGTTGTTCATGATAAAGGAACACATCATAAAAGGCGTGGCCAGGAAAATATAGCGGGCATATTCCACTGCATAGGGCTTGATGGTTTCCGTGGCGCCCAGAAGCATCACAACCTGGTCAATGTGGAACAGGCAGAAAACGCCCAGGCAGGTACCCAGGAGGAAGCCGGTAAAAAACGCGACAGAGACAGCGCGTTCCCCGTCCTCATGGCGTCCGGCGCCCAGACACCGGGCCATGTAGTTGCCGCTGCCCATGCCGATGGTAAAGGACAGGGCCTGGATGATGGCCATGGCTGAGAATATGATGCCCACAGCGCCGGAGGCGCTGGTGCCAAGCTGGCTCACAAAAAAGGTATCTGCCATGTTGTAGATGGCGCTGACCATCATGCTGATGATGGTGGGGACGGCAAGCCACGGGATAACCTTGTGTATGTCCCCGTTCACCAGCATTTCGTACCGTTCGTTTTCTGATTCATTAGAGCTCATGATATACCGTCCTTTTGGAATATTGTTGAAGTTTTGAAAGGTATGGCCTCTATGTACGTATCATAATAGTTCATCAGCCTTCCTTCACAGGCAGAAACCAGCACCCTCCCGATAGCAGGACCGGGGCGGTAATTATGCATTTTAAGAAAATCATAATAGATGGCCAAGTCATTATCAGCCGGATCCTCATATGAGCTTTTTAGAAGTACATGCAGATAAACACGCGGCGCATCATCCTTGGGACGAAGGAGCGTACCCGGATTTGCCGGGACGGCAGTAAACCGGCCATAGTCATATCTGGATGGGGTTTGCGGCTGTATCAGGATGACTAATTCCTTTTCGTGGTCATACAGGTGGGACAGGTTTTCTTTATTCAAAAGCTCATAAGCGCAGATGGCCGGAAGGGAGAGGGATAAAAAGCTGGGTTCAGAATACAACATTGTTCTTACGGTATTGACCTGGTCTGATTTTATGTCAATGTGTTTCAGCTTATCCTGTAGATCCTCAATCATATCACATATGTATTCACGGCGGCACTGGAGAAGGGAATAGATTTCTTCTGCATTTAATTCGTGTATATGCTTTAAATCCTGGATGGGTATGGAAAGCTGCCGGTATAAGGTGATGTCGCACAAGGTGCGTAGTGTGTGCATGGACCAGGTGCGGTAGCCATTTTCTTCGCTGTGGTCGAATTTGACCAGGCCTTCCTTTCCCCAGTATCTCAGTGTTGCAATTGAAACGCTGAATAAATCGGCTATTTTCCCTATATAATTTTTTTTCGGCATAACACCATCCTTTTGTATTGATAAACATGTTGACTCTAAAGCCACTTTATGGTTTATAGTACAATCATACATTTTTTATATGTATAGCTTAATTTCCTGCAGGAATTGAGTACTATTGCATATTTTTTTCCATTATAACAAAAGGGAAAAAATATGACAATAGGAATAGTACCATAAAATATGAAGGGAAGTGATGTAAAAGTGGCACCTGTTATTGCAATCGTAATTTGCTTTGCCTTTGTTTCATTAGGGGATATTGTATCGTTGAAAACGAAAGCAAAATTTCCGTCCCTGGCAGTTGCTATTGTCGCGTATCTTATCGCCATATGGTGTGGAATGCCTAAGACCTATCCTGATGTATCCGGACTGGCGGCATTGGGGGATATATTGTTTCCTGTGTTTGTTGCAGGGCTTGCAACAAGTATCCTCCCAATATCAATTGTAAAGAACTGGAAATTTATCATCATAGGCTGTATTGCAGTACTGGCAGGTTTTTTATGTACCGTAGTAGTCGGAGGCCTTTTTTATGACCCGAGAGAGATGTTTGCGGCGGCGATGACGACCTGCGGCTCCGGCCTGACCGGAGGGCTGATTGTATTAGACCGTTTGAAGGGAACCGGCCTGACAGAGATGGTCACCATACCGCTCTTGCTGGCGTGTACCATTGACGCAATCGGACAGCCGGTGGGTTCGTTGATTACAAGAAAATATGCTGGGAAGCTTATTGCCTCGGACGCTTATCTGACAGACAAAATTGTAGATCATTCCGATGGGGGAAAGCTCAACAAATGGGGGGCGCCTTTTAATTCTTCTGAAAATCCAAGTCCGCGGTTTTGTGCCTGGATTCCTCCAAAGTATGAGACAGAGGCAGTTGCCTTCTTACAGTTGATTGTCGTTACGGCACTAGCCATGTGGCTGGGAGGCATTACCGGCCTTGGCTGGTCAATCGTGCTGATTTTACTTGGCTTTGGCGGTACATTCATCGGACTGTTCCGGATGAACATGCTGGACCGTACGCAGACCGGAGGGTTTGTAATGGCTGCTATCTACGCCCTGCTGTTTCAAATGCTCAACGATATGACGCTCCAGGAAATCATGGCTAAAATCGTGCCGCTGCTGCTGGTTATCCTGTTAAGCGGAGTGGGGCTGGTTCTGGGCGGAATGCTGGGAGCGAAAGTATTTGGTTTTGATCCGTGGTTAGGCGCCTCGGCCACCATTGGTTTGTTTTACCTGTTTCCCGGTGTGAGGAATGTAATCAATGAGGTTGCCAGAAGTTTATCCAGGAATGAAGAAGAGAGGCTTTACCTTGTAGAAAAAATTTCTCCGTCCTGTATAATAGCGGCTTCCATGGGCAGTAAATTTTGTTTGTTGGCAGGAGTTCTATTGATGCCGCTTATCATCCGGTAATGTGATGCGGCAATGTATGAGTAAGAATCACAGGAGGTAATAAAATGAAGGTGTATATCAGTGTTGATATCGAGGGAACCGCCAATGCGGTTGGCTGGGACTCAACAGCGCCGGGCGGATTGGACTATGAGCGCAACCGTCTGGAGATGACAAAAGAAGCGGTTGCCGCCGCCAGGGGAGCACACGCTGCCGGGGCTGATGAAATCGTAATTAAGGATGCCCATGGCCACGGAAATAACATTCTCCCGGAATACATGCCGGAGTATGTGGAGCTGATCAGAAGCTATACATATGCCCCGGATGTAATGGTAGAGGGCATCGACGAGAGCTTTGACGCTGCTTTTTATGTGGGCTATCACAGCGCGGCAGGGTGTGAGGGCAATAATCTCGCCCATACCATTTCGCATTCAAAGGTACATTCCATCAAAGTAAATGGGGAGATAGCCTCTGAGTTTATGATTTACAGCTATATGGCAGCCTACCGTAATGTCCCCAGTGTACTTTTGACCGGTGACAGAAGCATGTGCCAGACAGGGAAGAAGTATCACCCATGCCTTGTGACAGTACCGGTAAAGGACGACATCGGAGGCAGGAATAGAGGAATCAGCGGGGAATTGGCATGTAAACAGATTGAGAAGGCTGCAAAGCATGCCTTGGAGCAGGATTTGGCAAAAGCCAGAATTGTACTGCCTGGACATTTCGATGTAGAGCTGTGTTTTAAGGACCATACACTGGCGAAATCAGGAAGCTATTATCCCGGCGCAACCCAGAAAGATCCTTATACCATAACCTTCCAGTCAGATGACTGGTATGATGTGGGAAGATTCCTTATTTTCACCATTTTATAAAAGGATATCTGTATATAACAAATCCCATTGGAAAAAGAAAGCAACGGCGCTTAAGGACATAATGGTATCACATCAATGTCCCCAGGCGCCTTTTTCCATGATGTGAAAAGGAAATATATCCTCCTTGCCCTCATAACCTAATTGCGCAAAAGCCCGGCTGAGTGTGTAAACATGCGTTACTGCTATTATTCCTCATCCTCACAACCGCAGGTAGGATGCGTCAGCTGGTAGCGGTCCCCCATATTTTTATATCCCCAGTCACACATGAGGCTGAGAATCGGAAAAAGTGTCTTTCCGTGTTCTGTTATGGAATATTCAACCTGGACAGGAAGGGTGGGAATGACTGTCCGGTCAATAATTCCATCCTCCTCTAATTCTCTCAGCTGCGCGGTCAGCGTCTTTTTGGGGGCGGTTCCCAGATAACGCAGGATTTCATTATAACGTTTTACACCCCCGTACTGCAGGTAGTGCAGAATCAGCGGCTTCCATTTCCCGCCGATGACCTTGAGAGTCACCTCTATTTCGCTGGAAACAATTTTTATGTCTGGCATTCGTGTCGCCTCCTTTAAGTGTTTTAAGGAACTGTATTTATTATATCAGATTTTTTGCCTGCCTGCACTATACTTGTCTGTAAGATGAAGGCGCCTGAAATAAAGTCGGGCAAAAGGCGGAAGGGAGAGAGTGGGAAAGAAAGGGAAGGAAAGGGGGAAGAAAGGGAAGAAAAGGGCGAGAGGGAACGTGATAAGCAGCAATGGGGAGAAACCTGCGGATGGGTTGCTCCCCTTTTTGCTTGTGAATTGTTAGGCCGGGGGGATGTTTTCCATGGTACTAGAAATTAAAATGCTCCGGATCCGCCCCAACCCTGGTTGCGCGGTTTAAGCGGGTGACTGCTTCCATGTCCTGGTCGGATAATTCAAAATCGAAAATAGCCTGGTTGGAGACAATCCGTTCCCGGTGTGTGGATTTGGGAATGACTACCACATTTCTCTGGATATCCCAGCGCAGGACAATCTGGGCCGGTGTTCTGCCGTATTTTTCTGCCAACCGGACCAGCGTTTCATCCTGAAGCAAATTTCCGCCGGTCCCCCCCAGGGGACTCCATACTTCCACGGCAATATCGCGGCTGAAACAATAATCAATCAGTTCATTATTATTAAAGTAGGGATGGGATTCCACCTGATTGACGGCAGGCATGATGTCTGCCCTCTTCTCCAGTTCATCCAAATGGCATTTGTGGAAATTGCTGACCCCAATGGCCCTTATTCTGCCTTGTTTATAGAGCTTCTCCATGGCAGTCCAGGCCTCGGTGAAACCCTCTGCAGGCCAATGAATCAGGTAAAGGTCGATGTAATCGGTCTGAAGGGCGGCCAGGCTTTCATTAAATGCTTCCTCTGTCCGTCCGGCCCGTATATCATCATTCCACAGCTTTGTGGTAAGGAAAATCTGCTGGCGGGGAATTTTGCTTGCACGAATTGCGTCTCCCACGCTTTTTTCATTTCCATATATCTTTGCAGTATCGATGTGCCTGTATCCGGCCTCCAGCGCCCAGCAAACAGCGTCCATGGTCTGCTGTCCGTCTGCGGTTTGATATACGCCCAGGCCTAACTGGGGAATTTTATTCCCCTGGTTCAATTGTACATAGTGCATAGGATACTCCTTCCTGTCCTAATGTGCGGCAGCCTTTTCAGGTCCATGGTCCGCCATCCTGTATATTGCCAGCATATCATCTTCATGAAGAACCATGGCAGAGCCTTTCTGCCCGCCGGTCGCCACCGCGCATTTGCGGGCCATTGTCTTTAAGTCCCCGTCCGTGGGCGCGATTCCCAGCTCCTGCAAGGAGGTGGGCATATGGATGGCGCGATAGAAGTCCTCCATTGCGCAGATGCCCTTAAGGGCTGTATCATCAGGTGCGCCAAGGTCCTCAATCCCCATTACATTGACGGCAAAGCGGTGGAACCGGGGCAGGCAGTTCTGATAGACATATCTTGCCCAGCTTCCCCAGATTGCAGCCAGCCCGGCTCCATGGGCAACATCAAAAAGGCCGCCGATTTCATGCTCCAATGCATGGGAGGCAAAGTCACCTCCGGCGTTTCCGCAGCCGGTAAGTCCATTGTGGGAAAGGCTGCCGGCCCATAAAATTTCTGCGCGGGCATCGTAGTTAAGGGGATCCTCTGCAAGGATTTTTGCATTTTTAATGACGGTGCGCATCAGTGCTTCCGCCATGCTGTCCGTTATTTCCATGTTGCCGCCGTTTGTGAAGTACCGCTCCATGGTGTGCATGAGGATATCCGTACACCCGCAGGCTGTCTGGTAATCGGGAAGTGTTTTTGTGAGATCCGGGTTCATGACTGCAAATCTTGGGCGGCTGAGGTCATTGCTGTAGCCGCGTTTAATCCATCCGTCTTCCTTGGTGATGACAGAGGAATCGCTCATCTCGCTGCCGGTGGCGGCAATGGTCAGGACAACGCCGATGGGGAGGCAGCGGGACGGCTGGCGCTTATAGTCATAAAAATCCCATACATCGCCCTCATTCACTGCTCCATAACCGATTGCCTTCGCGGAGTCGATGGCGCTTCCGCCTCCAACGGCCAGGATGAAATCAACGCCCTCTTTTTTACATAATTCAATGCCTTCATAGACCAGACCCAGCCTGGGATTGGGTACAGCGCCTCCCAATTCCACAAAATCCATGTGTTCGGCCGCCAGTGAAGCCTTAACCCTGTCAAGAAGGCCGGAACGTATCACGCTTCCGCCTCCGTAGTGGATCAGGACCTTTTTGCCTCCCTGCTCCTTTACAAGAGATCCGGTCTGTTTTTCCGTGTCCTTTCCAAAAACCACTTTTGTAGGTGTGTAATACTGAAAATTGTGCATTTTCATCTTCCCTTCTTTAATGAATGCTGTGTGAATAGATGCTGTTTGTGTTTTCTTTACACTGCAAGTATAAGAGGATTGCCTGAAAAGCACAAGAAGGCACATTTTTTTCACCAGGGTACTTTAAAGTGCCCTTACGGCTTGCTTATTGCATTTTTCCTTTTCCAGCACTCTTTTTGCAATCATGATAAAATTCAATTTAAAATTATCCTCCGTATCGTTGACATCCAGTCCTGTTTTTTCCTTTATTCTGCATAAAGTGTTGAGGACTTCTTCCTCGCTGAGGTGTAATGCTGCTGCAACAGCAGGAATCTGTTCTTTGCACTTATAGTATTTTCCCAGAATCGTCTGTTCCCCGTCTGTCAGCTGTAATAAGATGGTGCTGATTAAGGACTGTCCGTGGGCCAGGACCATGGCATTGATTGCGCTGTATATTTCCATTCCCATAAAGTCCAGAACACGCCGTTCCTTTTTGAATTTCTCACCTGCATTCACGGCCCTCAGACTGTTTTGATAGGTGCGTTCAATACCAGACAATCCGGTTTCCAAGGTGCCGATACCGATTCGGATAAAGACATCCGGGAAGTTCTGTTTTAAAAGCTCCAGGGCCTTATCACACACGTTGCCGCGGGAGCCTGTTAATTCTTCCTTTGTGTGCGCCGCCAGAAAAAGTGTGGTTCCTCTGTCGCATATAAGGAACTGCGGGGAGTCAATGAACTTATTTATCGGGCCATATACCGCAACAGGGGACAGCAGATCCATTAGTGCGCATTTATCTTCATAGGAGACAGCCATGTCAGAGGGATAGAGAAAGGACATGGCCAGAAAGTAGTCCCTATTTACATCTATACCGAACCTTTTCCCGACAGATTCCATGAAATCAGTATCCTCATAGAAATGAATTGTGATATCATTGAAGTATGATGAGAAAGTTATATTGGCGTCCTTTTTGTTCATAAAGCATATCCTCCTTAAAATTATGAGAAAATAATAAAATAATGCAAAATTAAACTGAATAGAAGCGGGAAAGTCATATAATAAATCTTCACATTGGGAAAGTCAAGAGATAATAATGAAGTTTTTAGAAAAATGTTTAAGATATTCATCAAGTCCTTATCTGCTTGCTATTTGCCTGACCTTATGCTATAAAAAAATGGACAGAGCCTTATTTGCTTCGGATATACGGATGCAGGGCTTAAGCTGAAACCGCTTTTTTGAAATTTTCCCGGAGGTAGAGCATGCTGTTTGACAAGCGTTTTTCCTTAAAAACCGTATATTACAGGAGCTTTCTTCTTCTGATTGTGATTCCTATTCTGCTGGTGTCGGTTATCTCCCTGACTCTGACCCGCTATATCATGGAACGGTCCGCCATCACCAATATACGCAATGCCCAGGCCAGCATTGAGAGCAGCCTGTCCAAGGCCATCCGGGATATATCCCTCCAGCTGTCCCACCTGGTGTACGTGAACGACGGGGAGGTCATGGAGCTGGCTTCCGGTATGGATTCCGGCGACCAGCAGCAGCGCTATGACAGTAGGAACCGTTTGAGTGAGGTATTCCGTGTGGCCATGGTGCCGTCCCAGGATACCATATCAGCCATGTTCTATTTAAAAGACGGGTGCACGGTATATTTAAAGGACGAGATCCGGATACCAAAGGAGATTATGGAGCAGGAGGCCTGGTACCGCCAGGCCCTTGCCGGGCCCAACGTGGTCAGCGTGGGGGCATTTGACACTTCCAGACAGAACCTTACATATTCGCGTCTTAAGAGCGGTGAGTTTGTGCTGGCAGCAGCCTTTTCACCCGACTATCAGGCGGACCGGTCCGGGAAAATGGAGATGGTCAGCCTGTTTTCCGTTACCCATGTGGGCGAGGTAATCCGCGGATTCAACCGGGACGAACAACTGGGCACCACCTTTATACTGGACAGCAGCGGGAGCCTTATCTTTGCCGGGGACAGGTATCAGGAGGCCAGCCGGCTGTTAAAGGGCCTGACCTCAAAGGAGGCCGGGGTCTACAAAACCGCCTTTGACGCCCAGGGAAACGGGCGACGCCAGGGATACACCATAGTAGTGTCGGATGTGGAGGAAAACGGCTGGAAGATAGTATCGTGTGTCAGAACGGCCAGACTGACAGCCAGTTATAACCAGGTGACACTGGCATCCATCCTGGTCATCAGCCTTCTCTTTCTGCTGTTTTACCTGTTTTCCCGCTATTTCCTGGGCCAGATTATTACCCCGCTCCACACGGTAGTGGAGGGCATGAAGGAGATGGAGGAAGGAAATCTTACGGTCCATGTGGAGCCGGCGGGACAAAGCGAGATCCGGACCATGATACACTCCTTTAACCGTATGGTGCGGGAACTGAAAGCGTCCATTGAGGAAAATGAACAGGTACAACAAAAGAAGCATCAGGCGGAGGTCCGGGCCCTGCAGTCCCAGATCAATCCCCATTTTCTGGTAAATACCCTGAACTCCATCCGCTTCATGGCTCAGGTATCGAAGTTTGACGGCATCCGTAAAATGGCGGAAGCCCTCATTAAGATCCTGTCCTGCTCCTTTAGGGGAAGCATCAGCTTCTATACGGTCCGGGAGGAGCTGGATGTGCTGGACAGCTATCTTTACCTGATGAAAATACGTTATTCCGATGGTTTCGAGGTGGTTTACGACATAGATGAAACCTGCCTGGACTGCAAGGTGCCCCGTCTGATCCTCCAGCCTATTGTGGAGAACTCCATTGTCCACGGGCTTGCGGAAAAGGAGGATGATATCGGCCATCTGACCGTGAGACTTAAGGCGTCAGGAGACAGCCTTATCTTTACGGTGGAGGATGACGGACGGGGAATGACAGAAGAAGAAATCAGGCAGCTTTTAACCCACAGGGAGAGGGCGGAAGGCGATAATACCAGCATAGGAGTGGAGAATGTCCTGAGCAGGCTGAAACTGAACTTCGGCAGCCGGTACGGAATCAGGATGGAGAGCCAGCCCGGCCAATATACAAAAACAATTCTCACAATACCGCTTATGAACGAAAGGGACGGCTGACAGGGTTTATATACACACGGGGGAAGGAATAAAATGAAAAGAGTACTGATTGTTGATGATGAGAGTATAGTAAGGGTAGCGCTGCGATCCCTGACAGACTGGGAGTCCTGGGGGTACACCCTTGTAAAGGACTGCCTGGACGGTTTCCAGGCATTGGAATACATCAGAAACCATCCGGTAGAGCTTTTGATAACAGATATGAAAATGCCCGGTCTGGACGGCTTAGGCCTTATCAGGCGGCTGAAAGAGGAAAACCTTCTGCCGGTGACCATCGTGCTTTCCGGGTACAATGAATTTGAGCTGGTGCGCGAAGCCTTCCGCCTGGGGGTGTATGACTACCTTCTGAAAAGCGACCTGAGCGCCCAGATGGTTGGCGGTATTCTGGAGAAGCTGAACCGCCTGTATTTCAGGGAATCAGAGCCGGCCGTACCCGCCATGTCTCCCGGAGGGATAGACATACCAAAAGACGGTCTTTACGGCATGGTCCTGTTCGAGGTGGTGGACTTTAAACGCCAGTCCGTGCGTTTTGCGGACAACCTGGAGGAGGATATGGCAAAGCCCATGCTGGAACTTGCCCGTCAGATACCCCGCATGGCCACCAGAGCGGGTATCCTCAAGGTCTATCCGTCCCAATACCTTCTCCATTACAGGATAACGGATCCGGCCAGGTATCCATCGTCCATTGAGTCCCTTGCCCGCCAGATACAAAAGGTATGGCATGATTACATGAACCTGGAGACAGCCGCCGCCATCAGCAGCATAGCGGATTACAGCAAAATGGACGATATTCTGGGCCAGGCCATCTGTCTGCTGAAATGGTGCGCTCTGTCCGGGGAATACGCCGTATGCACTGCCTGGGATTTTGAAGCGCGCCTGCGCGCCATGGACCGTAAAAAAGAAGAATGCCGGCCCTTTATGACCGCCCTGTTTTCAGGAGACAAGGTAGCAGCCACCAGGGAAAAAGAGCGCCTTTTGTCTGTGCTGAACAACCTGGCCATGGAGGAAGCGGTGGAAGAATGCATGCAGATCCTCTGCCAGCTTGCGGACCAGTTTCATGTCCACGAAACCGAATTCTCCGCCCTTTTCCCTGAGCGTGTCAACTACTTTGAAAAGCTGTCCCGGCTGGGCCAGGTAAAAGAGCTGGAGCTGTGGATGAACAATTATCTGCGCTGGGTATCCGACTATCTGGAAAACTGCCGGGATGACAGGCAGGAGGATGTTATCCAACGAGCGCGCCGTTTTATGGCGGACAATTACGCCAGCCCGGATATGACCCTAAAGAGCGCGGCCGACTTTGTGGGTCTCAACGAAAAATACCTCAGCACCAAATTCACCAAAGAAACCGGCATGACCTTCAGCGCCTACCTGACAAGTATCCGCCTGGAAAAAGCCAAGCGCCTCATGGACACCACGGACCTGAAGATGTATGAAATCAGCGACCGGGTAGGCTACCGCAATGTAGAGCATTTTAACCGCATGTTCAAAAAAACCTATTCCATCAGCCCCAGCGATTACAAACGCAATCCCCGTTAGGAACCAAATGCTTTATCCGTTTAATATCTGACAAAACATCAAGAAATCCAACCATTTTTCATAGAAAAGTTCCTCCTTAATTGGTAAAATGTGGACAGAATCAATGAGGAATTAAGAAAGGGAGGAAGTTTTTATGAGAAAGAAATTAGCGGCACTGACCATGTGCGCGGCTCTGGCGGCAGGAAGCCTGTACGGATGCGCTCCTGAGGACGGGACATCTGCATCCGCGGCAGCACCGGCCAGTACAGAGGCCCAGGCAGAGTCAAAGGGAGAAGAGACAACAGCGGCGGCGGCTTCCAACGTGGAAGTGAATGAGGATCTGGAGGGCGACCTGGTATTTGCCATCTGGGACAACAACCTGATGGATTACATTGACCAGAATGATATGGCCGGAAAATTCCAGGAGGCATATCCCAACATCAACATCGAGGTGGAGAAAATCAAGGATGACTCCGAGTACTGGAACGCCATGAAGATGCGCGCGTCTGCCAACCAGCTTCCGGATGTAATGTTCAACAAGCCGTTTACCCTGTCCCGTTTTAAAGACTATCTCATCGACCTCTCGGATCTGGATGCCACCAGGAACAACGAACTGGCGGCAGGCTATGGGCTGGACGGCAAGATACTGGGCATTCCCATGACAGCCGGTTATGAATATGTATACTACTGGAAAGATATGTTTGAGGAAGCGGGAGTGGAGGTTCCCACTACCTGGGACCAGTTAAAGGAAGTATCCAGGACACTCCAGGATTACTACGGCAAGGACAATCCTGATTTCATGGCCATTGCGCTGGGTGCAAAGGATGAGTGGCCTGATTACCCGTTCATGGAGTTCATGCCTGCCCTGGAAGGCGGCAACGGCCAGAACTGGAATGACATGGCTAAGACAGACGCGCCTTTTGCGGCGGATACGGATATTGCAAAGGCATACCAGAAGGCATATGACCTGTTCACCTCCGGTGTGTTCGGAAAGGACCCGCTGGGCCTTGGAAGCGACCAGGCCACGGCGCTGTTTGCCCAGAAGCAGGCAGCCATCACGGCGCTGGGAGACTGGGGACTGCAAAATATCCAGAACGGTACAGACGATTACTCCCAGCTGGGAACATTCTATCTTCCCGCGAGGAATACGGAGAGCGACCCATTCCGGGTAATTGTACAGGGCGACTCCTTCATGGGAATTACCACCCACAGCAAGAATCCGGAAGCTGCAAAGGCATTTGTGGAATGGTTCTACAGCGACGCATGGTATCCGGGGTACATTAACTTCGTGACCAGCGCATCCTCCATGACCAATTTCCCCAAGGAGAAGGATCCCATTCTGGCAGAAGCGGATGCCGCACAGCCGGATATGGAATTAGTCATGTATGATGGAGGCGGCGATGACTTCCAGGCCATCCAGAATGAGACAGCCTTTGACTATAAGAAGCTGGGCGCTGAAATGTTCACCAAGGGCTTTGACCTCACAGCAAGGCTTGAAGAACTGAACACCAAGTGGGCTGCCGCAAGACAGAAGCTGGGAATCCAGTAAAACCGGAAAAATGATTTGAATACATGACAGCAGAGGATGCGGTAATCAGACCTGGAGCAATGAAGCGCTCTGAATCGGGTTTGCTGCATCCTCTATTAAATGGGCCGTTAAGTGCTCATAACAAGGAGGAAAAAACTGTGAGTTCCCTGGCAAGAAAGAAAAGGAATTTTATCATTGTAGCCCTGATTATCCCCACAGTGCTGTTAATCTGCTTTGTGGTGTTCCCGGCCATCGACCTGTTCAAGATGAGCTTTACCAACTGGGACGGAATCTCTGCGTCCAGCGATTTCATCTGGTTTGATAATTATAAGTCCATGTTCCACAACGTGGATCTGTGGCAGTCGCTTAGGAATAATGCGGTGTACTTTGTGGTCCACCTGTGCATGATACCGGTGGAGCTGGCATTTGCGGTCCTGCTTACTTCCAGGTTAAGGGCGGCCAAGTTTTACAAAACCATGGTATTTATGCCGTATATCATCAACGGAGTTGCGATTTCGTATGCTTTTTCCTATTTCTTTTCACCGGTCAACGGTGCGTTTGACGCGATTTTAAAGGCCCTTCATATGGGAATGCTGTCCGGTCACGGATGGCTGTCCGACCCCGGGATTGTGAATTTTGTGCTGGCCTTCGTGTCGTTGTGGCGTTTCTCCGGCTATCATGTGGTTCTGTTCATGGCAGCCCTCCAGTCCCTTCCACAGGATGTGCAGGAGGCAGCCAGGGTGGACGGGGCCAACGCGTGGCAGATGTTTAAGTTTATCCAGATTCCCGCTATTATGCTGATGGTGGATTTTATCCTGTTTGACAATATCAGGGGAGCGCTCCAGGTATTCGACATCCCCTTTGTCATGACCTCCGGCGGTCCGGGCTACGCGTCCTCCACCTTTACCTTATACACCATTGAGACTGCGTTTTCTTACAGTAATTTCGGCTTGGCATCCACCATGGCGGTGGCAATCATGGTGATGATTCTGGTGATTTACCTGGTGCAGAATAAGATAATCCATGGAATCGTGCTGAAAGGAGATAAGTAATCATGGCAAAACGTGTGACAACCCAGCTGGTGAAACAGCTGATCTGCATTCTGATGGTGGCTGTTGTCCTGGCCCCCATTATCCTGGTGCTGTTTGCTTCCTTCAAGACAAAGGCGGACATGGTGAAGATTTCTCCTTTGCTGCTTCCGCCCAAAAGCCGGTTTACCCTGGAAAATTTTCAAAAGGTCCTGAATAACAAATATCTTCTGATTGGTTTTAAGAACACGGGCATCATCCTGGTGGTAAGCATTTTTTTCAATGTAATGTTCGGAACCATTACGGCGTTTATCATTGAACGGTTTCAGTTCCGTTTTAAGGGCGCCATCGTGGCGCTGTTCTTTGTCGGTATGCTGATTCCCAGCTTTGTGACTGAGATTGCCCGTTTTAAGGTCATCAACAGCCTGAATCTGTATAATACCCTGGGAGCGCCCATTATCATCTATGTGGCCTCGGATTTGATGCAGCTGTACATATACAGGCAGTTCATATCCACGCTGCCCGTGTCCCTGGACGAGAGTGCGCTGCTTGACGGCTGCGGCTATTTCGGCCTGTTTACCAGGATTATTTTCCCGTTACTGGCGCCTGCCACTGCTACCGTGGTAATCATCAAGGCCATCAACATCATCAACGACATGTACATTCCTTACCTGTACATGCCCAAGAACAAGCTGCGTACCCTGACCACCTTCCTGATGGATTATGCCAATGCCCAGCACGGTTCCTGGCAGAGCCTGGCGGCGGGCATCATCATAGTCATGCTGCCGACCATTCTGATTTACTTATTTTTCCAGAGATACATTCTGGCCGGGATTGCTGCCGGGGCTGTTAAGGAGTAGAATCTGATTTAGAGACAATGATTTATGACAGGAGGACTAAACCCATGAAGGCAGAACTTAAATGGCTGGAGGATCCCCGGGTTTTCCGGATAAACCGGCTGGACGCGCATTCGGACCATATGTATTACGGCTCAGAAGCTGAGATGGAGGCCGGTAAAAGCAGGTTTATGCAGAGTCTCAACGGCACCTGGCGGTTTGCCTGGAGCCGGTGCCCGAAGGAGCGCCCTGCGGATTTCTTTAAAGAGGGGTATGACACCGGAAAATGGGACTTTATCCAGGTACCCGGACATATGGAACTGCAGGGATATGACAAAATCCACTACATCAACACCATGTACCCATGGGAGGGCCATGTGCAGATGCGTCCGCCCCATATTGACTGGGAGTATAATCCCGTTGGAAGCTATGTGACGGAATTTGACCTGGAGGACGGGTTAAAGGAAAAACGGGTATGCATTTCCTTCCAGGGGGTGGAGGAAGCATTCTATGTGTGGCTGAACGGTCAGTTTGTGGGGTATGCCGAGGATACCTTTACGCCCTCTGATTTTGATCTGACTCCGCACATCCGGGAAAAAGGCAACCGCCTCTGCGTGGAGGTATATAAGCGCAGCTCGGCAGCCTGGCTGGAGGACCAGGATTTCTTCCGCTTCTCAGGCATTTTCAGGGATGTATTCCTGTATGCCAAGCCCAGGTTCCATGTGGAGGATGTGTGGGCCCGGGCAGGGCTTACGGAGGATTACGGCACAGGTGTGTTTTCCCTGGATATGAAGATATCCGGCGGGGAGACAGGAGAGAGGGACTTTAAACTGGAATGGATCCTGTCTGACAGGGACGGAAAAAGGACGGCAGGGGGCAGTGCGGAGGAACATGACTTAAGGGGCCATGTGTTTGCTGAGATACCCGGAGTCAGGCCATGGTCCTCCGGCGACCCTTATTTGTACCGTCTCCTGCTCACTCTCCGGGATTCGGGCGGAAATGTGGTGGAAATGATTCCCATGGACATTGGATTCCGCCGTTTTGAGATAAAGGACAAAATTATGCTTCTCAACGGGGAACGCATTATTATCAACGGTGTAAACCGCCATGAGTGGAACCCCAGGACGGGACGGGCCATCACCGGGGAGGATATGAGAAAGGATATAGAAATCCTGAAGCGCAGCCATATCAACGCGGTGCGCACCAGCCACTATCCCAATCAGAGCCTGTGGTACCGCCTCTGTGATGAGAACGGCATTTATGTTATGGATGAGGCGAACCTGGAAAGCCATGGTTCCTGGCAGAAGATGGGACAGTGCGAGCCGTCCTGGAATGTGCCGGGAAGCCTGCCGGAGTGGGAGGACTGCGTGGTGGACCGGGCCGTATCCATGCTGGAACGGGATAAGAACCACCCATGTATACTGTGGTGGTCCTGCGGAAATGAATCCTATGCAGGAACCTGTATCCTGGCTATGAGCCGGTATTTCCATGAAAAGGACCCCTCCAGGCTTGTGCACTACGAAGGTGTGTACTGGAACCGGGAATTCAATGAAATCAGCGATGTGGAGAGCCGTATGTACGCCCCGCCCGGGCAGGTGAGGGATTATCTGGAGCATGACCCTGAAAAGCCGTATCTGCTGTGCGAATATATGCATGACATGGGCAATTCCATAGGCGGTATGGAGAGCTATATCAGGCTTTTGGATGAGTTCCCCATGTATCAGGGCGGTTTCATATGGGATTACATTGACCAGGCCATATACCGGATGGATGTGGATGGGAATGAAGTGCTGGGATACGGCGGCGACTTCGGGGACCGGCCCACGGATTATGCCTTCAGCGGCAATGGAATCGTATTTGCGGACCGCAGAGAAAAGCCCGCCATGCAGGAGGTGCGCTATTGGTACAGCACCAAAGAGGAGCGGGAGGCGTTTGACCGGGAAAACAGAGCGGCTGAAGCCCTGGCGCTGGAGCAGATGGGGACTGGGGATGCAGTCTGGACGCAGCCGGAAAATGCAGCACAAGATTTTGCGGCGGAACATGATTTCACTGTAATCCGCGGTGATGTCACCCTTGGCGTAAAGGGAGCTGGCTTCCATGTGATTTTTTCTTACTCGGAACACGGTATGGTTTCCCTGGTCTACGATGGACTGGAGTGGATATACCGTCCCGGAAAGCCTGCCTTCTGGAGGGCTTCCACGGAGAATGACAAGGGAAACGGATTCCCTGTAAGGAGCGCTGTCTGGTGCGGCGCCGACCAGTTTATCAGGTGCACGGGATGGCACACTGAGGAGAGCAGGAGCCAGGTGCGTATTACATATGATTATGCCGCCTGCACAGTTCCGCAGACCCAGGTGAGCGTGACCTATACCGTGGACGCTGGGGGGACTGTCCGGGTGCGCTGTCATTACCGCGGACAGAAAGGGCTGCCCCAGCTGCCGCTGTTCGGGCTGCGTTTTACCGTACCCTTTGTGGCGGACAATGTACGGTGGCAGGGACGCAGAGGCGAGACATATCCGGACAGGAAAAAGGGCGGGGCCTTCGGTATCTGGGAAAGCCCTGTTGGAAAACCGGATTATCTGGTGCCTCAGGAGTATGGCTGCCATGCGGATACATACTGGGTTAAGCTGTATGGGCCGGCGGACGGGGCAGGCACAGTGTTTGCAGGTGAATCCGGCGCGGCAGGCCAAAGAAGCCGCTGTCTGGAGATTTCCATGGAAGAAAAGCCATTTTATTTTTCAGCCATCCCATATACGCCCCAGGAACTGGAGAGCGCCCTTCACCGGGAAGAGCTTCCCGCTCCGCGCCGGACCGTGGTATCCATCCTGGGCGCCATGCGTGGCGTGGGCGGTATTGACAGCTGGGGATCGGATGTGGAACCGGCTTACCATGTGCCGGCAGATGAGGATATTGAGTATGGATTTGTGATTCGCAGGGGACAGGATGTATAAATCATGGCAATATAAGTGATTTCTGAAACCCAAATGTTCTGAAAACCAAACAGCCTGATGCGTCAGATTGGCTCTGTCCGGAGCCTTTGACGCAGCAGGCTGTTTTTTGTCCGCAGGAGTTTTCCTGTATCTGTCCTGGTTATCAGGCGGGGACGGGATGGGGGAATCCGAAGCTGTCCAGACGGCTTTGAGGCGAAATATAGCCGCAGCGGATTGTGCCCGGCAGCCGGATGGTTTATAATAGAGTCATTGGGTGATTTTACGGGAGGTATTATGAGAGAGCTGATTTGGGGGAAGACGCTGCGGTCCCGGCTGATCCGGTATAACTTTTTTATTATCTGGGTCATAGCCATATTTGTCAGTGTTTGTACCTATATTACGGCCAGCAGGAAAACGCTGGAGGTGGCCAAGAACTCACTGCAGCATCATGTGGAGAGTATATCCTACCGGTATCAGCTGGCCTACGAGGAAATGATTAACATTGTCCTCAACTGTACGGAGAGAAAGACCTTTAACCTGGGGGAAATCGGGCGGGGACTTACGCCCGGGGCCAGGAAGAAAGGGCTGGATTACGCGGAGCTTATCAAGGATTACTGCGCTATTTCGGAGTATGGGGATTATATTGTGAAGCTGTCCGTGTTTGATGACCGGGGAGGGATGGTGCAGACCGGTTCTTCCTTTGGAAGCACGGATGATGCAAAGGGGATTCTGGATGGGGGATGGCTGGACCGGGAGCTGGATAAGACCATGGACAGCTATGAGCTGGATTTGGTGGACTCTCCCTTTTTCCAGCATGAAGGACAGGTCCTGCCCATTGCCAGGACACTGACCGGAAGCAGGGCGGTTCCGGGAGGATGGGTGGTGCTCTGCCTGTCCACGGATCTGTTTCAGGATGTGCTTAAGGATACCTCGGGAGGCCAGGAGGCCGTGGTGGTGACCAGTGAGGGAAAACGCATTGCCTCCCTCTATGAACCGGAGGACCATCGGGAGGAAAATGACAGGGTAATCAGGCAGCTGCAGCAGTCGGGGCAGGACAAGGGGCTGCTGGAGATGAAGATTCACGGCAGGAACAGCCTGGTGGCCTTTGAACAATATGACCGCAGCGGCGTCATGGTCTATGAGACCATTACCCTGGACAGTCTCAGCAATGACAGGCTCATGATTATCCAGACCGTCATCATCATGTTTGCGGCCTGCCTGATTTTCGGATTTATTCTGTCGGTGCTGATTACCAATCAGATTAAGAAGCCCATTGACCGGCTGGTCAGGCACATCGGCCATGTGGCTGCGGGAAATTTCACCAGGGACCCGGACATAGAGGGGGAGGATGAAATCGGCACCGTGGGCAAGGTTGTAAATGACATGTCGGAGCGGATTGATACCCTGATGGCGGAGCGGCTGGAACATGAGAAGGAGAAGGGGGATTTGGAGCTGAAAATGCTTCAGGCCCAAATCAATCCCCATTTTCTCTACAATACCCTGGATTCCATACGGTGGATTGCCGTCATACAGAAGAACAGCGGGATTGTCAAGATGGTTACGGCCCTGTCCGGCCTGCTTAAGAATATGGCCAAGGGATTTAATGAAAAGGTGACCCTGCAGAAGGAACTGGATTTCCTGGGGGATTATGTCACCATCGAAAAGGTGAAGTATGTGGAGCTCTTCGACCTGGAGGTCCGGGTGGATGAGCCGGAGCTTTATGAGGCCCTGGTCATCAAGCTTACCCTTCAGCCCCTGGTGGAGAACGCTATTTTCAATGGAATTGAACCGGGAGGAAAGCACGGCACCATCTTAATCCATGCTTACAGGCAAGGGGATGTGTTCATCATCAAGGTGAGGGACAACGGCGTGGGAATTGCGCGGGAAAAGATGGCCTCGATTCTGAACCATACGGAAAAGGTAAAGGGCAGCTCCATGAGCGGAATCGGCCTTCCCAATGTGGACCGGCGTATCAAGCTTAACTATGGAGAGGAATACGGCCTTACCATAGAGAGCCAGGAAGGGGAATTTACAGAAATCACCATAAAAATGCCGCTTGAATATGAATGCGAAGGTGAATCCAGATAAAACAGGTAAGGGGAAGAGACAGATGTATCGTGTGATGATAGTGGATGATGAGCCGTTGATTCTGGCGGGTATCGCATCCCTTCTTGATTGGAAAGAGTATGGATGTGAGATTTCCGGGAAGGCCGCAAACGGCCAGCAGGCTCTAAAGCTTATGGAGGAACAGAAGCCGGATATTGTGATAACGGATATCAAGATGCCTGGAATGGACGGAATCGGGTTTATGAAGGCTGTAAAGGAACGGGGATGGGATGATGTGATTTTTATTCTGCTGACCAACCTGGAGGAATTCAGCCTGGCCAGACAGGCACTGTCCCTGGGTGCCGTGGAGTATCTGGTAAAGATGGAGCTGACAGAGGAAAAGCTGGCGGACAGCTTAAAGCTTGCCATGGAACGGCGGGAGATGAAGCGCAAGGCAGAGGCGGCGGGTACGGCTGTGACTGTTTCCAGGGAAGATGCTGTCAGGGAATACATTGAAAAGCTTCTGACGGATGGAGGAACGTTTAGCGGAGGAGCCAGCTCCGGTAATGCAGGTGAAGCCAGCGCACAACATCAGGGGGAGGGGTACGATTCATGCCTGAGGCGGCCGGTGCTGGCCATTATCAGCTTTAACTACGGATATGAAGGATTCTCCTCTGATTTTACAAGGGAGGATCAGAAAAAGGTCATTTCCTTTGCGGAAAATATCATCGAACAGATGGTGAAGGGGTATTTTGATCACAGCTGCCTGGTGCGCCGGGAACTGAACAGTCTGGTGTTAGTGATGTCCACAGATGGAATAGAGGACTACAGGGAACAGATACGCAGCCTTGGGGAGAAAATCATATCCGTGGTTAAGGATTATTTTGAAGTGTCTGTGTCCGTGGCTGTCAGCAGCAGGAAGGAGAGCCTGGGAGAGTTCGGAGCCCTTCTGTACGAGGCCATGAGCGCCACCAACCACTATTTTTATCACTCCCTGGACCCGGTGGTATTCTATTCCGAGGAATGCGAGACCAGCGCCAGGCATACGGGAAGCTTCCACATCGGATTCCTGAAAAAGGATCTGTCCCAGGCAGTGGCTTTAAATGACAGCGGACGCCTGGAGGAGATACTGGACCAGGTGGCATGTCTGCTAAGGGAGCATAATCCTTCCAGGCAGCAGGCGGTCAATGCCTGCGCCAATCTGTATTTTTTCCTGTCCTCCTTCTTTGAGGACGGTGAGGAGCCGGATTTTCCCTATGAGGTCAATATTATGGAAAAGCTGGGACGGCTGGGAACCCTGGGGCAGATCATACAGTGGATTAACTGGTTTAAGGAGGCGGTTTCGCAGATTCTGGAGCGGCGCAGGGATACTAGGGTGGATAAGATTGCGGAGATGGTCAGGGAGTATGTGATGGAGCATTATAAGGAGCGCATTACCCTGGGACAGGCAGCCGAGGCGCTGAATATAAGCCAGGGTTATCTGAGCACTGCCTTTAAGAAGCAGTCCGGTGAATCCTTTACAAACTATGTGTCTGCCATCAAGATTGAGAAGGCAAAGGAGCTGATAGCCAGCCACCAGTATATGATGTACGAGGTATCGGATTTGCTGGGCTTTGATACGCCTTTTTATTTCAGCAAGGTGTTTAAGAAGGTTACGGGCATGTCTCCGAAAGAATATGAGGCCCAGTGCCTGAAGCAGAAAAAATTATAAAAACATGAAAATTTTATATAAAACAATAAAACCCATCTGAAAATTTTACAAAAAGTATGATTTGGGTCGATTCGGTTTGGGAATCGGTTCTGGTATAGTTATATCAGAATTTGAAATGCAAATTTTAAGGAGGGTTTTATTATGAGATTAAAGAAAACAGTGGCATTGGCTCTGGTGACCGCCATGGCGGCAACCATGGCAGCGGGCTGCGGCAGTTCATCCTCAGACAAGGGTTCAGCGGCACCTGAGAGCACGGCGGCAGGCAGCGAAGCAGCAGGCGGAGCGGCTGACAGCAAGGAGACAGAGAAAGGGGCTGCCTCAGGGGAAAAGCAGAAATTGACCGTATCTGTGTGGGACAACGACGCTACACCTCAGTTTACTTCCGTGACAAAGGCATTCATGGAAAAATATCCGGATGTGGAAGTGGAGTACATTGACGCTCCTTCCGATGAGTACGCAAACAAGGTGACTGTCATGCTGGCAGGCGGCGATGCTGACCCGGACGTGATTTTCATAAAGGATACAGAGAACCAGGTTTCCATGAAGGACAAGGGACAGATTCTGAACCTGGATGAGTATATTGCAAAGGACGGAATCGACCTGACCATGTATAACGGTGTTGCCGACCAGTTAAAGATGGATGGCAGCAGCTACACCCTTCCTTTCCGTAAGGACTGGTATATGCTTTACTTTAACAAGGATTTATTTGACAAGGCAGGGGTTCCCTATCCTTCCGCAGACATGACATGGGATGAGTATGAGGAGCTGGCTAAGAAGATGACAAGCGGCGAGGGCAGCGCAAAGGTATACGGTACACACAACCATACCTGGCAGGCGCTGGTGTCCAACTGGGCCGTACAGGATGGCAAGAACACCCTTATGAGCGAGGATTACAGCTTCTTAAAGCCATATTATGAGCAGGCATTAAGGATGCAGGACGAGGGTGTGGTACAGAGCTATGCCAACTTAAAGACAGGCAGCATCCATTATATCAGCGTATTTGAGCAGCAGCAGTGCGCCATGATTCCCATGGGTTCATGGTTCATCGGAACCCTGACACAGGATAAGGACGCGGGCAAGTTTGACTTTAACTGGGGCGTGACCGCCATTCCTCACCCGGCTGATACAAAGGCAGGCGCTACGGTTGGTTCCACCACACCGGTTGCCATCAATGCAAAGTCCGATGTGCCGGATCTGGCATGGGAGTACGTGAAGTTCGTGACCGGCGAAGAGGGCGCCCAGGTACTGGCTGACAACGGAATCTTCCCGGCAGCTGAGTCCCAGGCCATCAGCGACAAGCTGGCAGCAATCCCCGGATTCCCTGAGGATGGACAGGACGCGCTTAAGACCACCAGCTGGGTACTGGACCGTCCGCTGGATGCCAAGATGGCAGCTGTGAGAAAGGTGCTGGAGGAAGAGCATGACCTGATTATGATTGGCGAGGAGGATGTGGACACAGGCATCGCCAACATGAACCAGAGGGCACAGGAAGCCAGAGAAGACTAATGGCAGAAACAGGATTGTGATGCAGTAAGAGTATTAGGATAACAAGCAAAGAGCGTCTGATTAACGTAACAGCGAGGGTTGGGCGCTCTTTTTGCGCCTTAAAATAAGGAAAATGGTGATTAAAATGACAGGAAAACAGAAAAAAGAATGGAAGAGGAACGCCATCGGTTACTCTTTTATCCTTCCTAATTTTATCGGATATTTTATATTTATCTTTGTTCCGGTAATATTGACATTTGTCTTATGTGTGATGAAATGGGACGGATCCAGCACACCTATGGAGTTTGTGGGGCTTAAAAATTTCGTGAAGCTGTTTCATGACAGCGGATTTCGGATTTCTGTCACAAACACCCTGTATTACGCGGTGTTTACCGTGCCTCTTACCATGGTGGCGGCCCTTCTTATCGCTGTGCTGTTAAATTCTAAGATAAAGGGCATTGTGGTGTACAGAACTGCGTTTTTCTTCCCCTATGTGGCCTCCCTGGTAGCGGTGGGCGCAGTGTGGAACATGCTGTTCCAGCCGGAATTCGGCCCTGTCAATGAATTCCTCAAATTCATCGGCATTGCCAATCCGCCCAAGTGGTGCGCATCCACGGACTGGGCCATGACCGTTATTATCATTGTCAGCGTGTGGAAGTATATGGGGTATTACATGGTGGTGTATCTGGCGGCTCTCCAGGGTATTTCCCAGGATTTGTACGAGGCTGCCAGCATTGACGGCGCTACGGGCTTCAAGAAATTCCGCTATATCACCATTCCCATGTTAAAGCCAACCACGTTTTTCGTTATCATCATGATGACCATTCAGTGCTTTAAGGTATTCGACCTGATATATGTCATGACCGGCGGCGGACCCGGAAGATCCACCAATGTACTGGTGAACCATATCTACAACGCGGCCTTTGTGGACTTTAAGTTCGGCTATGCCAGCGCCAGCGCCCTTGTGCTCTTTGCCATTGTGCTGGTGGTGACCCTGGTCCAGTTCCAGGGCGAAAAGAAGTTCACGGATTACGTATAGGAGGGGCAGAGGATGGAAACGAGAACGTTAAAAAGTAAAATAGGTATCTATATGCTGCTGAGCGTGCTGGCAGTGCTGGTGGTCATTCCCTTTGGGTGGATGCTCCTGGCGTCCGTAAAGACCAGCAATGAGGTGTTCAGCATTCCCATGAAGCTGTTTCCAAAGGAATTCCAGTGGGTGAACTACCAGACCATCTGGGATAAGATACCTCTCCTGGTTTTCTTTAAGAATACCTTTAAGATAGCGGTGTGCACCACCCTGCTCCAGGTGCTGACCAGCTGTTTTGCCGCTTACGGTTTTTCCAAGGTGGAGTTTAAGGGAAGGGATTTCCTGTTCCTGGTATCGGTCACCACCTTTGCAGTGCCCTGGCAGGCATATATGGTGCCTCAGTTTGCCCTTATTTCCAGGATGGGTCTTACGGATTCCCACCTGGGGCTGATTCTGATGCAGGCTTTTTCCGGCTTTGGCGTGTTCCTAATCCGTCAGTTTATGATAGGGGTGCCCAACGAGCTTCTGGAGGCGGCCAGGATAGACGGTCTTTCCGAGTATGGGATTTTTGCGAAGATTGCCCTGCCCCTTGTGAAGCCAGGCATCGCAACCCTGGTGATCTTCACATTTGTAAATATCTGGAATGATTTTATGGGACCATTGATTTATTTAAACAGCACCAAGTTAAAGACCATCCAGTTGGGTATCCGCATGTTTATTTCCCAGTACGGAGCCGATTATGCGTTAATTATGGCGGCGTCTGTGTGCTCCCTGGTTCCGGTGCTGATTGTGTTCATGGTATGCCAGAAGTGGTTTGTGGAGGGCATTACGGCCGGCGGTGTAAAGGGCTGATGGATGACGGCCTGACAGGAGAATGTAAGTGACGCGCAGATACAACTGACGCGCGGATACAACTGATGCGCAGATATAACCGATGTGCAGATGTAAAACCGGGGAGGACAAAGATGGAGAATAAGAAGATTGACATGAAATGGTGCAGCGGATACTGCAGGCAGTACTGGCCGGAGGAATGTGCCCATATTCTGCGGATTGCAGATGACGCAGTGGCACAAAGATTCCTGTTTGACCTTCCCTGGGACATGGAACAGACCGTGAAGGCCGTGACATTTGAGGGAAAAATCGACTGGCGGCATATGCCCGAAGGCGACCCGGAATTCATATACCAGTTTAACCGCCACCGGTACTGGATCTGTCTGGGCCAGGCATATGCCCTGACCGGGGACGGGAAATATGCCGGGTGTTTTGTAAACCAGCTGTATTCCTGGCTGGAGGACAATCCCATAAACCAGGAGACAAAGAACACCACCTGGAGGACCATAGAGGCAGGTATCCGGGGAGAAAACTGGGTAAAGGCCATGGAATATTTTGAGGACTGTCCTGTGGTGACCCGGGCGGTAAGGGAACGGTTTCTGGAAGGGCTCCGGGTTCACGGGGAATATCTGATGGACTGCCGGGTGCCGTTCAGTGATAAGAGCAACTGGGGAGTGCTGGAAAGCCACGGACTGTTTGCCATTGGCGCATATCTTATGAAATGTAGAGGAAATGCTTCGGGAGAAGGTGTCACGGGCGCAGCTGCTCATGATACAGCTGCCCATGATACAGCTGCTCATGATACAGCTGCCACGGACACAGCCGCGGGCCTTGCACGCCGGGGGGAAGCCTATGTAGCAGAGGCCGTCCTGCGCCTGGTGCGGGAACTGGATATTCAGATTATGGATGACGGAGTCCAGTGGGAGCAGTCTCCCATGTATCACAATGAGGTGCTGCGCTGTCTGCTGGAGGTGCTGCGCGTGGCAGGGCAACAGGGAATCAGCCTGCCCCGGTCCCTTTCTGAAAAAGCCAGGGCAATGGCCTTGGCGGATCTGGCCTGGATGAAGCCTGACAGGACCCAGCCCTTAAATGGTGACAGCGACAGGACGGACCTTCGGGATGTGTTCACCCCTGCGGCCTGGATTTTAAAGGATAACCGGCTCAGGTATGCCGGATATGACCGCCTGGATTTTGAGAGCGTCTGGGATCTTGGGGCGGATGCTGCCCTGGAATACGAGAGCATGAGATCCGAGACGCCGGAATGTCTTTTTCATGCCCTGGAGCAAAGCGGAAACTGGTGCCTCCGGTCCGGATGGGACAGAAATGCGGATTACCTCCACTTTAAGTGCGGTTCCCTGGGAGGCGGCCATGGACATTTTGACAAACTGCATGTGGATTTGTCCATAGCCGGGGAGGATGTGCTTATTGATTCCGGAAGATATACCTATGTGGACGGCAGCCTGCGCAGGCAGCTTAAGTCTTCCTGTGCCCACAATGTGCCTGTGGTGGACTGGCAGGAATATACCCAGTGCACCGGTTCCTGGGACGTGAAAGGAAGGACCGCGCCCGCGGGACAGGACTGGAGCCAAAAGGGGCCGTATACATTTTTACAGGGAACCCATCTGGGATATCTGCCTGCCGGGGTTCTGGTAAACCGCAGAATTATATCCATAGGAACCAGGATTCATGTGATCGCCGATGAATTTTATGGAACGGGAACCCATGTGCTGAGCCAGGTATTCCATCTGAATCCCGCCGGAAGCGTGGAAATGCGGGAGGATGGTTTTTTGTACCATGGAATCAGGGCAGAAGCAGCGTTTTACAGGGTGGAACCGTGGTCTGGTGGGGGCGGCGGCAAAATGGAGCTGGAAGAGACTCCGGTGTCCTTTCACTATAACCAGCTGGAATACGCACCCTGCGTCAGTCTGTGGCGGGAATCCGCTCTGCCCTGCTCCATGCTGACAGTGGCAGCCGGATACGAAACAGGCAGCGGCAACCCCTATACGGTCAGCCGCGTATCGGTCATCTCCCCTGTTACCGGCAGATGCTTAAAGGACGAGGAAGCGGAAGCGATGCGGATACAGGATGGAAAACATTCCTGGCTGGTAGTCCTGAACCATCTGGAAACAGGGGCGGACGGCGAATACATCGGCGCGGAAGGTAGATACGGCCTGGGACGGGTCATGGTCTGCGACGAAGCGGAAAGAGAAAGCCGGATGACCGTGCTCCAGTGGTAAACAGGACCAGTACCAATGCCGCCCGGCGGCACCAGAATCATATAAAGGAGCAGACAAAGGAGCAGACAATGCAGACAAAGGACAGTTTACAAACCTATACAATCATGGAAAAGAGTGAGGCCGAAGCCTGCCTGGACCTGGCGGTAAGCCTGGTGCGGGAAAACCTGAAGACCTTTACCCGCTGTTTTCCGGATTCCAACAGCCGGAACCAATTCTATCCTCAAAGCAGCAACCGGGAATGGACCACCGGCTTCTGGACCGGGGAAATATGGCTGGCATATGAGCGGACCGGGGAGGAGATATTTAAGGAGGCAGGAACCATACAGGCAGAATCCTTCCTGGAGCGCATAAAGGAGCGGGTGGACGTGGACAACCATGACATGGGATTTCTCTATACCCCTTCCTGCGTGGCCGCGTACCGTCTTACAGGCAATGAGACAGCCAGGAAGGCCGCCCTTATGGCTGCGGATAACCTGATGGGAAGATTCCAGGAAAAGGGACAGTTTTTCCAGGCCTGGGGAGAGCTGGGGGCAAAGGACAATTACCGTCTGATTATCGACTGCCTCCTCAACATGCCGTTACTGTTCTGGGCCAGTGAGACAACGGGAGACCAGACGTACCGGAAAAAGGCAGAAGCCCATATAAGGACAGCCATGGACTGTGTGATTCGGCCGGACCACAGTACGTACCACACCTATTTCTTTGACCCGGAGACAGGAGCTCCTGTAAAAGGCGTCACCCACCAGGGCAACCGGGACGGCTCTGCCTGGAGCAGGGGCCAGGCCTGGGGGATATACGGAAGCGCCCTGAGCTACCGGATTGAGAGAAAACCGGAGTATGCGGATGTGTTCCGGAAGGTGACGGATTATTTTCTAAAGCATCTGCCGTCAGATTTAATCCCTTATTGGGATTTTGATTTTGACGACGGCAGTTCAGAGCCAAGGGATTCCTCCTCCGCGGCAATTGCGGCCTGCGGTATGCTGGAGATGGTTAAGTATATGGAAGGCGGGGAGGCGGCATATTATGGGGATATGGCCAGGCGCCTGGTGAAGGCGCTCAGTGACCGGTGCGCCGTGAGGAGCCATGAGAAGTCCAACGGCCTTCTTCTCCACGGTACCTATGCCAGGGCCAGCGCAGGCAATCCCTGCGCTAACCGGGGCGTGGATGAGTGCAATACCTGGGGCGACTATTTTTATATGGAGGCACTTACAAGACTTGCGGGGGATTGGGAGCCGTACTGGTATTAATAGAATACGTAATAGAATATATAATAGAATATCCTGTTAAATGATGAGAGGGCAGAACGAATTTTTATATGATTCGTCTGCCCTTTTACGGTTCCTATGGGCCTGAATAATCCGGCCTATGATTGTTTAAGCGCACACATGCTTCATATAATAACAGTAGTACCATATAAAACAAGTATTCCTATTGAAATTGTAGGAATACTATGGTATAGTAAAAAGCGTAGATGAAGCTTTTAACTTTAGGACTACAGAAAGGCGGATTTTTATTATGAAGCAATTGATTTATCTGGATAACGCAGCCACCACAAAGACCAGGCCGGAGGTGGTGGAGGCCATGCTTCCATACTTTACAGAATATTACGGCAATCCCTCCTCGGTCTACGATTTTTCCACTGAGAGTAAAAAGGCTGTAAACCATGCAAGGGAGACCATTGCCCAGTCACTGGGGGCAAAGACCAATGAGATATATTTCACGGCCGGAGGCAGCGAGGCTGATAACTGGGCTCTGGTGGCCACGGCTGAGGCCTATGGAAATAAAGGAAAACACATCATAACCACCAAGATTGAACACCACGCCATCCTTCACACCTGCCAGTACCTGGAGAAAAGGGGATACGAGGTCACATATCTGGATGTGGATGAAAATGGAGTGGTCAAGCTGGATGAGCTTAAGAAAGCCATCAGGCCGGATACCATCCTCATATCAGTGATGTTTGCCAATAATGAGATCGGCACCATTGAGCCTATCAAGGAAATCGGGGCCATTGCCAGGGAACACGGGATTCTGTTCCACACCGATGCGGTACAGGCATTTGCCCATGTGCCCATCCATGTGGATGAGTACAATATTGACATGCTCAGCTCCAGCGGACACAAGCTGAACGGGCCAAAGGGAATCGGATTCCTCTATATCCGCACAGGGGTAAAGATTCGTTCCTTTATCCACGGAGGCGCCCAGGAGCGCAAGCGCCGTGCGGGAACAGAGAATGTGCCCGGCATAGTGGGATACGGCAAGGCAGTGGAGCTGGCCATGGCCACCATGGAGGAACGGGCTGCCAGGGAAACGCAGATGCGGGATTATCTGATGAAGCGGGTTATGGATGAGGTGCCCTTTACCAGAATCAACGGCTCACGTACCAGCCGCCTTCCCAACAATGTGAATTTTGCTTTCCAGTTTATTGAAGGTGAATCCCTTCTCATCAAACTGGATATGGCGGGAATCTGCGGATCCAGCGGTTCCGCCTGTACCTCTGGGTCACTGGACCCCTCCCATGTGCTTTTGGCCATCGGGCTGCCCCATGAGATTGCCCACGGCTCCCTCCGTCTTACCTTAAGCGAGGAGAACACAGAGGAAGAGATGGATTATGTGGTGGAGCAGATTAAGGATATCGTGGGATACCTGCGCAGCATGTCGCCTTTGTATGAGGATTATATGAAGCACAACGGCAGTGAGAAAAAATAATATACAGGGAAAATCCTGTATGAAAGATAAACTTGGAACGATTCAGGAGGAATATAGATGTACACAGAAAAAGTAATGGACCATTTTGAGCACCCCAGAAATGTGGGTGAGATAGAGAACCCCAGCGGAATGGGGACAGTGGGAAATCCCAAATGCGGCGATATCATGCGGATTTACCTGGATATTGATGAGAATCAGGTTATCCGTGACGTGAAGTTCAAAACCTTTGGCTGCGGGGCTGCCGTGGCAACCAGCAGCATGGCCACGGAGCTGGTGAAGGGAAAGACAGTCCGGGAGGCCATGACCGTTACCAATAAAGCAGTCATGGAAGCACTTGACGGACTGCCGCCTGTTAAGGTACACTGTTCTCTGTTGGCAGAGGAAGCAATCCATGCGGCCCTCTGGGATTATGCACAGAAAAATGGTATTACCATTGAGGGCTTAGAAAAGCCCAAGGATAATATTGAGGAAGAGGAAGAAGAGGAGAACTATTGAGCAGGAAGGTAGTAGTAGGCATGTCAGGAGGAGTTGACTCCTCCGTGGCAGCCTGGCTGTTAAAGGAACAGGGTTACGATGTGATTGGCGTGACCATGCAGATTTGGCAGGATGAGGATACTGAGGTCCAGGAGGCAGAGGGCGGATGCTGCGGTTTAAGCGCGGTGGATGACGCCAGAAGGGTTGCCATGGACCTGGGTATCCCTTATTATGTCATGAATTTTAAGGAAGAGTTCCGTAAAAACGTGATGGATTATTTTGTGGGTGAGTACGTGGAGGGAAGGACGCCCAACCCGTGTATTGCCTGCAACCGCCATGTGAAGTGGGAGTCGCTGCTCAGGCGGAGCATGGCCATCGGGGCTGATTACATTGCCACAGGCCATTATGCGCAGATAGACAGGCTGCCGGGAGGGCGTTATTCCCTGAAAACCTCGGTTACAGCCGCAAAGGACCAGACATACGCGCTCTATAACCTGACCCAGGAACAGCTGTCCCATACCCTGATGCCTGTGGGAAGCTACCACAAGGAGGAGATACGGGATATGGCAAAGCGCCTGGGGCTGCCGGTGGCGCATAAACCGGACAGCCAGGAGATTTGCTTTATCCCTGACCACGACTACGCGTCGTTTATTGAGGAATACACTGGCAGGGAGCTGCCGCCGGGAAACTTCGTGGACCTGGACGGCCGTGTTCTGGGGCGCCATAGGGGCATTACACACTATACGGTGGGCCAGAGAAAGGGGCTGAACCTTTCCATGGGACGCCCTGTTTTCGTGGTGGAAATACGCCCTGAAACAAATGAAGTTGTCATCGGCGACAATGAGGATGTATTTACAAATGTGCTCCGCTGCGATAAACTGAACTGGATGGCAGTTGACGGACTTCACGGAAAGCCCATGGACGTCATAGCCAAAATCAGATACAGCCACAGAGGAAGCCCCTGTACCATCCGCGAAATCGGGGATGATATGGTGGAATGCTGTTTCCATGAGCCGGTCCGGGCCGTGACTCCCGGGCAGGCCGTGGTATTCTATGACGGGGATTATGTGGCAGGCGGAGGTACCATAATAAGATGAAGCGGAAGATAAGAGAAAGAAGCGCCGGATGTAAAAGCAGCGGGGCGCCCACAGACAGAATAGAACATAACGGAACGGCACGTAACAAACGGCGGGCAAATGGTCTGGCCGCCATTGGTCTGGCAGGCATCCTGGCCGCCGGTATGGGACTGACCGGGTGCCAAAACTATGAGTCCAGCAGCGAGATGAAGGCCAGAATCCAGTCCGAAGGCGGGGAGGCGTCCTGGAACCGGGAGAGCCCGGCAGCCGTCGGGGCCTCAGCTGTGCAGGGAGAAGGCAGTGCGGATGGCAGTACGGCTGAGACCATCAAACTGGACACAGAGCGGACCACAGCCCCCATGCCCCAGTTTGAGGATGTGTCGGACACGGTTTATGTGAAATCATCAGACGGCGGCAGTGTGCGTATACGCTCTGCCTGCGATACCGGGGATGATTCCAACATTCTTACATACGCCAGTCCCGGGACAGCGCTAAAGCGAACCGGGAAGGGAGAGCAGTGGACCAGAATTGATTATAATGGGACAGCGGGCTACATATCATCGGGATATATAACCACCCAGGTTCCGGAGACCGCAGTATTGCCGCCTCAGGCATGTGTGGACAGCGGGGAGATAACCCTGAATCCTTCGTGGAAATACGCGGAGTTTTCCAAGATTAATTCGGGTGCGGCAGTCCTGTACCGTTCCGAGGCAGCCAGTCCCAAGGGCATCACGGTTTGTGTCAACGCGGGTCATGGAACCAAGGGCGGCGCTTCCGTCAAGACACAGTGCCATCCCGACGGTACTCCCAAGGTAACCGGAGGCACTACCGGCGCAGGGGCCACCTCTGCGGCAGCTGTGTCAGGCGGCATGACCTTTGCTGACGGAACTCCTGAGAGCAAGGTGACGCTGTCCATGGCAAAGATACTTAAGGATAAGCTGCTGGCGGCAGGATATGATGTGCTGATGATCCGGGAGAGCGACGATGTCCAGCTGGACAACATAGCCAGGACCGTCATTGCCAACAATGCAAGCGACTGCCATATTGCCCTTCACTGGGATTCCACCACCAATAACAAAGGGGCATTTTACATGAGTGTTCCCAATGTGGAATCATACCGCAGCATGGAACCTGTAAAGTCCCACTGGCAGCAGCACAACGCCCTTGGTGAAAGCCTGGTGGCCGGCCTTAAGGGGGCAGGAGTCAAGATATTTTCCGGCGGCTCCATGGCCATGGATCTGACCCAGACTTCCTTTTCCACGGTTCCTTCCGTGGATATAGAGCTGGGAGATAAGGCGTCCGACCACTCTTCGGCCACGCTGGCCACGCTGGCAGACGGTCTGGTGGCCGGGGTAAACCAGTATTTTGGACAATAAAGAACAATTGTAAATGTAAGGAAAACGTAAATCCTTCCACATTTACAAATAATACCTGATGCGTTACAATGAACATAACACCAAAGGTTTGTTTAAGACAAGGAGGGATTACATGAAATTGATGAAACGTCTGGCGGCAGTGGTTCTGGGAGTTGCCCTTTTATGTCCCATGACCGCCTATGCGGCCCAGTCACAGGAAGCATTGGAGCTGTACAAGGCAGTGGAAGCCAGAAACCAGAACATGACGGATATGAACGCCTTTTACGATTTCAAGATGAAGATGTCAGGCAGCCTGTTTGAGAACGAAGGTATTGGTCCCGTTGACATGCGGCTGGAGATGAATATGAAGATGAATCATATACAGGATCCCAGCCAGATGCGCTACATGGCCTATTGCCGTATGACGGTTCCGGAAAGTGAGCCTATCACCTATTCCATGTATTATCTGGACGGCTATATCTACATGGATATGCTGGGCCAGAAGGTTAAGTACCCTGTGGCCATGGGAGACATGATGAACCAGGCCCTGGCGTCATCCAAGGCATTCGATGTGCCGGAAGATTTGGTTGGAGACTTTAACCTGTGGGATGAGGGAGAGAACAAGGTCATCGGCTATACCATCAATGATGCCAAGATGAACGAGTACATGCAGATGGTACTGGGTTCCACCGGACTTACAGGCATGCTGGACGGCCTTGATATGAAGCTCTACAATATCCGCGGAGAGTATGTGGTTAATCCGGCCGGCGACTGCATTAAGATGCGCCTTAAGATGGATATGGATATGACCATGCAGGGCGAGACCTTCAGCGTGAACCTGGACGGCGATGTGGGAATAGCGGATCCCGGCCAGCCCGTGGATGTACCTGTTCCAAATCCTGCGGAATATACCGATATTCAGGCAGCAGCCAGTTAGAGGGAATTTGAGGCTGTATGAGAGACAGCTTTAGAATTTGCGAAAATGTCTAAAAAATTAACGCCAACTACTACACAAAACACGGATTTTAGTGTATAATGCAGTAGTTGGTATTTTTTTGGAGGAGTACCCAAGTGGCTGAAGGGTCTGGCTTCGAACACCAGTAGGTCGGTAGCACCGGCGCGAGGGTTCAAATCCCTCCTCCTCCGTTTATGCAATGAGGGCAGTCCGTAAGGACTGTACCTGAAACAGAACACATACCAGCACAATGCCCGGAGCGGGCCGTATCTGCGGTCCTCCGGGCATTGTGCTGTTTTGTGCTGTGACGATTGCCGACATCTGCGCCGGCCCGGGAAGGAAGGGGTTAAAAGTGCGCGGAAAAATGCAGCCCTGGTTCATCAGGACTGCATGCGGTTTTCAGGAAATTCCTGAGGAAAATCATGGGTGGCGTTGTCAGCGCCGGGTAAATCTATTTCAGGAATGTCTCCATCCCCATAGGTGCTGCTGTTTCTTCCTGGAAGTTCCAGGGGTTCCTGCCTGCCGGGTTCCTGCTTTCCGGGTGTCTGTATTCCGTCCATGTGTCATCATCCTTCCGTAAACATATTTTCCACGTAGTTGCGCATTTCCTCATGGCTGGTTATGTTTCTGGCCCTGTTTACCACCTGTTTCTGCTCCGGCTCCGTAAGACCGGAGAAACGGCTCATGGCTTCGGGATTCATGGCCAGCTCCATGGTAAATCCAATGGGAAGTTCATCTCGCTCTATCATATTCATCACCTCAGGATTAGTATGGAAGGCGGGGATGGAAAATATGCATGGCAGGATTGGGTATTTATCAGGATTGGGTATTTATCAGGATTCGGTATTTAAAATGTACCTGTAACGGAACCGGGAATGGTGAATTGTATGGCACCCATGTATCCCGGCGCCACATCATATTCATTAAAGGTAATCACAAGTTCGCCGTTTTCATTGAAGTAATAACTTTCATCGCCGGTCAGTCCCTTGAAATCCTCATCCGGCATATCGGATTGGTAGAAGTACACCACAGAGTCATCCTTTGCCATCTGTTGGGCCATCTGGCTCTTTATATTGTCGCTGACGGCCTCCAGCATTTCCGGACGGTCATGGAACAGGTCTTTTAAGGAGATGATGCTGCCGGTAGCCTTATCTATGGTAAATACTTTGACGAACTGAGTGCCGCTGGCCATGGTAAGGGTGGTATCAATGCGGATGGACAGGTATTTGCTGTTGTCTGTCACCACTTCATACTGTGAATCCAGGCCATAGTGCCCCTCTCCGTTGTCTCTGGACAATTCTTCCTCGTACATGGCAATAAGCTCATTGCCGTAATCCTCTATGGATTTGTTGGCCGGCACCTGGGCGCCCTCGGTCCCTTCAATCGTCACCTGGGGAACCTTGATATCTGCCTCAAAATTATCTTTTTTATCTTCATAGGTGCGGAAGGTTACCACCTTTGCAATGGATCCAATGACCGGAATCTGTTCCATGGCATTGGCAAGGGCCGGAGTGGCGTTGGCCAGCACGGTAATGGCAATCATGGCAGCGGCAGCGGCCCCGCCTGTTTTTTTTGCGAATTTCATGATAATCACACCTTTCTGTTCTTTTTTTGCCTGGGCAATGCCCGCAAGCATGCGTTCCTTTGCTTCCGTTGGAACCGGTATGCTTTCATAATCTGATTTCAGCTTATCCATCGGTCTGTTTTCTTCCTGTTTCATGAGCATGGCTCCTTTCTGAAAAATGGTTCTGGTTTGCGCCCAAGGGCATTGGCTCCAGTTCCAGCCTTAGTTTTTTCAGGGTACGGTAAAGCCTGGCCTTTACTGTATTGAGATTTTCACCTACTATATCAGCAATATCTTCTAATTTAAGATCCTCAAAATACCGCAGTATGATGACGGTCCTGCTTTTGTCATCCAGCCGGTTTATCATCTGTTTTAAGTCCAGGTCCTGGTAATGGTCCTCTGTGGGAGTCTCCGGCATTTCTTCTGTGGGTGTTTCTTTCTTTTTCCTGCGCAGCATATCCAGGCTTGTGTTGACCACGATCCGGTAAATCCATGTGGACAGGTAGTCTTTATTTCTGACCCCTTTGCAGTCCTTAATTGCCCGATAGGCGCTTTCCTGGACTACATCCAGGGCATCATCCTGGTTTCGCATCAGCTTAAATGCCAGGCGGTAGTAGCGTTCATAATTTTCTGTAAGGAGACGTTCTGTTTCCGCCGTATTGTTGTATAAGCCCATGTATCTGCATCCTCCTTTCGTATCCTTCTGACTGTTAGACGTCTGAGGCGGGGATAAAGTTGCATCTATTTTAAGATTTTACAGATTGGTTTATAAAATGCAACATCCATTGTGTTTTAGGCTGAAAAATGTTATATTGTTCATGTGACAGAATCAGCGGAACATGAATCAATGAAAGGTGTACGAAAGGATGAAAGAGGAACGGACCAACGATATAGACAGGATGAGAGAATACGAAGATATCCGGCAGGTACCGCTGGAGCCCAACAGGCCTGCGTCAGGCCGGCAGAATCCTCCTGTGGGGGATTCCTACATAGGGGGCAGGCCCAGGCGTGAGCGGATTTCCAGGAGAAAGCCCGGTATAGGAGATGGGGCGCCGGAGGCCAGAACGTCTGCAGCCAGAACGTCTGCTGACAGAACGGCGCAGGAGGTCCAGAACACCGGAAAGAAGGCTGACCGGTCCCAAAGAAGTAAAAAAGCAGGAAATTCAGGCTCAGGAGAACACCGGAACCGTTCGGGCAAAGGCGTGTCCTTCCTTGCACTTTTGTTGGTGCTCATATTGGGCGCCGGCGCCGGTCTGGGCGGAGGCTATTACCTCTGGGGATGGGAGCGGCCTTATACCGTGGATTTGAAGGCGGTGGAGGTGCCGGATTATGTAGAGCAGGATTTTATAAGGAAGAATATATTTTCCAGGCCGGACGTGGGGCGTCAGAAGGTGGATAAGATTGTCATACACTATGTGGCCAATCCCGGCTCCACGGCCAAGAATAACAGGGACTATTTTGACAGCCTGGCTGACCAGGACCCGCAAAAAAGCGGTTCGTCTGCCAGCAGCCATTTTGTGGTGGGGCTGGAAGGTGAAGTTATCCAGTGCATCCCTGTAAATGAGATTGCCTATGCCAATGCCCCTTTAAACAACACCACAGTCGCCATAGAGGTGTGCCATCCGGACGACAGCGGAAAGTTCAATGATGCCACCTATGAATCCCTGGTGGATTTGACAGCCTTCCTCTGCAGGCAGCTGAAACTGACGCCCGGGGACGTTATACGCCATTATGATGTGAATGAAAAACTCTGCCCCAAGTATTATGTGGAGCATAAGGACGCATGGGAGCAGTTCCTTAAGGATGTAAAGGCGGCCATGAAGACGGAAAGCGCGGGATGAGGTGCATAGACATATGAAACGAAATACATGAATATAATAAATGCCGTACAGTCTTGTGGTAAAAGATTGTACGGCGTTTTCAGACGCAGACGGAAACTTCCGGCTAAAGAGGAATGAATTCCGGCTTTCTGCCATGGTACACGGTAAAATATTTATAACCGCAGTCAGACAGCAGTTCGCGGCAGGTGTCAAAGGCATAACCCACATATTCCGGGGTATGGGCGTCGGATCCAATGGTTATCATCTCGCCTCCCAGCTCCCGGTAACGCATGAGAATCTTCCGGCAGGGATTGGGCTGGCCCAGGCCGTACTTGAAACCGCCTGTGTTGCACTCCAGGGATTTGCCGTTTTCAATAAGAATCTTTAAGAGAGGGTCAATCCACTGGCTCAGATGCCGGTAGTCGTAAAAGTCATTCTGGTGGGGAGCGTAGCGCACCGCATAATCCAGATGGCCAAAGGAATCAAAGGTGCGGCACAGGTCTCTGACACGCACCAGGGAGGCTTCAAAGAAATCCTCAAAGCCGGGCACCTCGCCCCGCTTGTTCCAGTATTCCGGGTCATATGGGTCCATGCTCTTTACAAAATGGCTGGATCCGATGATGAAATCAAAGGAATCCCCGTAGCGCTTTACAAAGTGCTCCAAATATTCCTTAAGATGATCCTGAAGTCCCAGCTCGATTCCGATGTTGATGCGGATGCGGTCCCTGTACTCTGCCTGGAGCATGCGCAGGGACGTGAGATAGGTTGGGATATCCAGGATAAAATCACAATCGCAGAATCCGGAATCGTAGTCGTGGTGGTCGGTAATGCACATCTCCTTCATGCCCAGTTCTATGGCTTTCTCAATCTGCAGGCTGATGGGGGTGTTGGAGTCACCGGAAAATTCAGTGTGCAGATGGCAGTCGTATATCATTGGAGCTTCTCCTTTGCTTCTATATAAATAATAGCTTATTAATAAAAAACAGCAGTATTTTTATTAATACCGGCATTTTCATACGCATTTCATAACAACATTATAGCAGAAAATACCCGAATGGCAAGATTCCAGTCTTTTCTTCGTATAAAAAGGTCAAAGATCCGTAAAAATAAAAAAAGGACTTGCCATTTCTTTAGAAATTGATTACAATAGAGAGAGGTTGATTAATATTTAACAATAATATATTTTTTAACAAACTAGGAGGAATTGAATCATGGCAGTAAAAGTAGCGATTAATGGATTTGGACGTATTGGACGTCTGGCTTTCCGTCAGATGTTCGGAGCAGAAGGTTACGATGTAGTAGCTATCAATGACTTAACCGATCCTAAGATGTTAGCTCATCTGTTAAAGTATGATACAGCACAGGGCGGATATGCCGGCGTTTATGGCCAGGGTCTGCACACTGTTGAGGCTGGAGAAGACTCCATCACTGTAGACGGCAAGAAAATCACCATCTACAAGGAGCCAAAGGCTGCTGATCTTCCATGGGGCGAAATCGGCGTAGACGTAGTTCTGGAGTGTACAGGATTCTACTGCTCTAAGGACAAAGCTCAGGCACACATCGAGGCAGGCGCTAAGAAAGTTGTTATCTCCGCTCCAGCAGGCAATGACCTTCCTACTATTGTATACAGCGTTAATGAGAATGTACTGACAGCTGATGATAAGATTATCTCCGCAGCTTCCTGTACAACAAACTGCTTAGCTCCTATGGCTAAGGCACTGAATGATTACGCTCCTATCCAGAGCGGTATCATGTCCACCATCCACGCTTACACAGGCGATCAGATGATTCTGGACGGACCACACAGAAAAGGCGATTTAAGAAGAGCAAGAGCCGGCGCAGCTAACATCGTTCCTAACTCCACTGGTGCAGCTAAGGCTATTGGCCTGGTTATCCCAGAGCTGAACGGCAAGTTAATCGGTTCCGCACAGCGTGTACCTGTACCAACCGGTTCCACCACAATCTTAACAGCTGTTGTTAAGAAGGCCGGCGTTACAAAGGAAGACATCAACGCAGCTATGAAGGCAGCTGCCAGCGAGTCCTTTGGATACAATGAAGATGCCATCGTATCTTCCGACGTTATCGGTATGAGATTTGGTTCTCTGTTCGATGCAACACAGACCATGGTAGCTCAGATTGCAGATGATCTGTATGAAGTACAGGTTGTTTCATGGTATGACAATGAGAACTCCTACACAAGCCAGATGGTAAGGACAATCAAGTACTTTGCTGAGTTAGGCTAATTGTGACAACAGGACAGTAATTATTAAGTAGACTCATGAAGGGTCCGGTCGTTTGGGCCGGGCCCTTTGTTCGCCAAATGTATCAATGACTCTGAAAGGGGATAGACATATGTTAAACAAGAAAACAGTTGATGATTTAAAAGATTTACAGGGAAAAAAGGTGCTGGTGCGCTGTGATTTCAACGTTCCGTTAAAGGAAGGCGTTATCCAGAACTATAACCGTATTGACGGAGCTATCCCTACCATAAAGAAGCTTCTGGACCAGGGCGCCAAGGTTATCCTGTGCTCCCATTTAGGCAAGCCAAAGGGCGAGCCCGTTCCGGAGATGAGCCTTGCTCCTGTTGCTCCTGCTCTGAGCGAAAGACTGGGCGTAGAGGTTAAGTTTGTGGACGATCCAAAGGTTACAGGACCTGAGACACAGAAGGTAGCTGCCGGGTTAAAGGACGGAGAGGTTCTGCTTCTTCAGAATACCCGTTACAGAGTTGAGGAGACCAAATTCAAAGACGGCGATGCTGCAAGCGAGGCTTATGCAAAAGAGCTGGCTGACCTGTGCGACGGCATTTTCGTAAACGACGCATTCGGTACTGCCCACAGGGCACACTGCTCCAACGTAGGCGTTACCAGATTTACCAAGGAGAACGTGGTGGGATACCTGATGGAAAAGGAAATCAGGTTCTTAGGACAGGCGGTTGAGAATCCGGTTCGTCCATTCGTGGCCATTCTGGGCGGCGCCAAGGTTTCCGATAAGATTAATGTAATCAACAACCTGTTAGACAAGGTTGACACCCTGATTATCGGCGGCGGTATGGCTTACACCTTTGCAAAGGCACAGGGCCAGGAGATTGGCAATTCCTTATGTGAGGCAGATAAGCTGGACTATGCACTGGAGATGATTAAGAAGGCAGAAGAGAAGGGCGTTAAGCTGCTGCTTCCTGTTGACCATGTGGAAGGAAAGGAATTCTCCAACGACACCGAGCATAAAGTAGTGGATGTAATTGACGCAGGCTGGTCAGGATTTGACATCGGACCTAAGACCATCGCGCTTTACAAGGAAGCACTGCAGGGCGCCAGGACGGTTGTGTGGAACGGACCTATGGGCGTGTTCGAGTTCTCCAACTTCGCAGAAGGCACATTGGAAGTATGCCGTGCGGTTGCTGAACTGGCAGATGCCACCACGGTTATCGGCGGCGGCGACTCTGTCAATGCTGTGAAGAGACTGGGCTTTGCTGATAAGATGACCCATATCTCCACCGGCGGCGGCGCTTCCCTGGAATTCCTGGAGGGCAAGGAACTGCCAGGCGTGGCTGCAGCTGACAACAAAGCTTAATTCGGTTTTCCCATAAGTGATTACAGTGTGAAAGGGAGAGGTAAAATACAATGTCAAGAAAGAAAATTATAGCAGGCAACTGGAAGATGAACATGACTCCGTCAGAGGCGGTTGCCCTTGTAAACGAGTTAAAGCCATTGGTAGCGAATGAGGATGTGGATGTGGTATTCTGTGTGCCTGCCATTGACATTATTCCTGCTATGGAAGCAGCTAAAGGCTCCAATATTTGTATCGGAGCCGAGAACATGTACTATGAGGAGAAGGGCGCTTATACAGGCGAGATTTCTCCCAACATGCTGGTAGACGCCGGCGTTAAGTACGTAATCATCGGCCATTCAGAGAGACGCGAGTATTTCGCAGAGACAGATGAGACCGTGAACAAAAAGGTGTTAAAGGCCTTTGAACACGGCATCACACCGATTGTCTGCTGCGGAGAGACACTCACACAGAGAGAGCAGGGAATCACCATTGACTGGATCCGCCAGCAGATTAAGATTGCATTCCTGAATGTGACAGCTGACCAGGCTAAGACTGCGGTTATTGCTTACGAGCCAATCTGGGCAATCGGCACCGGCAAGGTGGCTACCACAGAGCAGGCTGAGGAAGTTTGCGCAGCTATCCGTGTATGCATTGGAGAGATTTACGATGAGGCTACAGCTGAGGCAATCCGTATCCAGTACGGCGGCTCTGTATCCGCATCTTCCGCTCCGGAGCTTTTCGCACAGCCGGATATTGATGGAGGACTGGTAGGCGGCGCTTCCTTAAAGCCTGACTTTGGCAAGATTGTAAATTACAACAAGTAATAGCGGAATGTGTGCCCTGCCCCTGACCGGAGCGTGACCCAATGCGGGATTCACGCGCCATAAGGCGGCAGGGCATTTAAAACAGAAGGAGATTGAAAATGAGTAAAAAACCAACCGTATTAATGATTTTAGACGGCTACGGACTGAACGATAACTGCCAGCACAACGCTGTATGCGAGGGAAAGACTCCGGTTATGGACCAGCTCATGAGCCAATGCCCCTTTGTAAAAGGCGAGGCCAGCGGCATGGCAGTGGGACTTCCCGAGGGACAGATGGGCAACTCTGAGGTAGGCCATCTGAACATGGGAGCAGGCCGTATCGTATACCAGGAACTGACCAGAATCACAAAATCCATTCAGGACGGGGACTTTTTCCAGATTCCGGAGTTCCTCACAGCAGTTGAAAACTGCAAAAAACATGATTCTGCCCTTCATATGTTCGGACTGGTGTCTGACGGCGGCGTACACAGCCACAACACCCATATCTACGGCCTGCTGGAGCTGGCTAAGAAGAACGGCTTAAAGAAGGTTTACGTACACTGTTTCCTGGATGGCCGTGATACGCCTCCTGAATCAGGAAAAGGCTTTGTGGAGCAGCTGGAAGCAAAGATGAAGGAGATCGGCGTAGGCGAGGTGGCGTCTGTCATGGGACGTTACTATGCAATGGACCGTGATAAGAGATGGGACCGCGTGGAACTGGCTTACAATGCTCTGACAAAGGGCGAAGGTAATCAGGCTGAAAGCGCCGCGGCAGGCATCCAGGCTTCCTATGACAGCGGCAAGGCAGATGAGTTCGTCATCCCCTTTGTGGTGATGAAGGACGGAAAGCCTGCGGCCACCATCCAGGATAAGGATTCCGTTATTTTCTACAACTTCCGTCCGGACCGTGCAAGGGAGATTACCCGTGCATTCTGCGGCGACAGCTTTGACGGCTTCCCAAGGGAGAAAAGGCTGGACCTGGTGTATGTATGCTTTACGGATTATGATGAGACCATCCAGAACAAGCTGGTTGCGTTTAAGAAGGAGAGTATCACCAATACCTTTGGCGAATTCCTGGCAGCCAACAAAAAGACACAGGTAAGGATTGCGGAGACTGAGAAATATGCGCATGTGACCTTCTTCTTCAACGGCGGTGTGGAAGAACCAAACGAGGGTGAGGACCGCATTCTGGTTCCTTCTCCAAAGGAAGTTGCCACCTATGATTTAAAGCCTGAGATGAGCGCCAACGGCGTGTGCGATAAGCTGGTGGAAGCCATCAAATCCGGCAAATACGATGTCATCATCATCAACTTTGCAAACCCTGACATGGTAGGCCATACCGGGGTAGAGGACGCAGCCATCAAGGCCATCGAGACAGTGGACGCCTGCGTGGGCCGTGCAGTGGAGGCCATCAGGGAAGTGGACGGCGTTATGTTTATCTGTGCGGACCATGGAAATGCAGAGCAGCTGGTGGACTATGAGACCGGGGAGCCATTTACCGCCCATACCACCAATCCTGTACCGTTCATCCTGGTAAATGCAGACCCGTCCTGCAAGCTGCGTGAAGGCGGCGCCCTGTGCGATATCGTTCCCACCCTTATTGAGCTCATGGGAATGGAGCAGCCTAAGGAAATGACCGGCAAATCATTGCTGGTTAAGTAAGAAGAATGAAGTGAGAATAAATATGTGTAAAAGCCAGCTCCGAAAGTCCGGGGCTGGTTTTTTTGACCAAAGAGTGCCGGATTAGGCGTAAATGAATCAAAAAACAGTCAGACGACAGCATGTCTTGGGCGGACTTGCTGGGCCGATACCGTATCATCTGTATCATTACCGGTGTCAGGGGCTTTTTTCCGTGTCTGTTGTTCCAAAGCCACGGCGCCCGCTTTATGAACAGACGCTTCAACTCCGTCTGCTTTGGCGGTATCTGGTCCGCTTGCAGAAGAACTGCCGGCAATCACTTTCCCGGCAGCGGCCTTTTCAGCATCGGCCTTCCCAGCAGAGGCTTTTCCAACAGAGGCTTTCCCGGCATCGGCCTTCCCGGCATCGGCCTTCCCGGCAGCGGCCTTTCCCGGAACGCTTCCGGATAACTTGATGGAAGCCTTTGCGCAGGCAGGCCCTACCATTTCATACAAAAGCCCGCTGGACAGGATGATGGTTGAGAGCAGCTGGCCGCTTTCGGCAGGGAGCATGCGCTGCCCCAGCACAGCCAGGCCGATGGAAACGCCGGCCTGAGGAATCAGCGCCAGACCAAAGTAGCGGCGGATTTCCGGTGAGGCGTGGGTAACAGCGGCGCCCAGGGCGGAACCGGTGTATTTTCCGGCAATGCGGACCAGAAAGTAAACAATACCGATCACGCCGGCAGCTGCCAGGCTGGGAATGGAAAGCCTCATGCCGGAAAGCACGAAGAACATCACCAGGAGGGGAGGCGTGAACTGGTTTAACTGCTTAAATAAGTGTTTGTTGCCGCTGGCATTGATATAGGCTGTGCCGGAGGCCATACATGCCAACAGGGGAGAAACATTAAGGGAGGTACAGATTCCGGCCACGCCCATAATGGTGACACAGGCCAGAACCAGGCTGTGGTCCTTGCTGCGGCGCTTGTGTATCAGCCTGCTGAGCACCACACCGGATAGTCCGCCCAGTGCCAGGGCCAATAAGTTAAAGAGCACCGGAAAGGCAATCTGCGAAACTGTCACAGATCCGTTTGAGGAGCTGGCCTGGACAAAGGCCGCGCACACGCTGAAGGCTATCAGGGACACTGCATCGTCCAGGGCAACCACCTGCAGGATGGTGTCCACAAAAGGCCCTCTGGCTTTGTACTGCCGGATGGTCATAATGGTGGAGGCAGGGGCCGTGGCGCAGCCGATGGCTCCCAAAAGCAGACTGAAGGACAGGGATAACCCCATAATCAGCATAACAATTGTGATGAAGATGCCTGCGGTCAGGGATTCAAACAGGGTCAGAATCACCATTTTCTTCCCATTGGCTTTCAGGGATGACAGTTTAAAATATTTTCCTACTCCAAATGCGATAAATGCCAGGGCAAGGTCTGTGATAAAATCCATCTGTTCAATATATTGTGAAGGGACAAGGTTCATGCACCAGGGCCCGATGATGACTCCCGCAATAATATAACCGGTAACATTAGGCAGGTGAAGCCGTTTTGTGAATCGTGTCAACAGAAAGCCGGATGCCAGCATGACTGCTATGGTCAATATGATTCCTGCTGCTCCCAGGTTTGATAAAAATAGTGCCATAATCAACACTCCTTTCTGCGTTTCTTTTTGTTTTGCTTGATTATAGTAGTGTTTGGTGATAAAATCAAATGATATTATTTGATTGGGATATAAAAAAAATTTATATACGGAGGGGGACGGGCCTGTGTTTGACATGAAAGTAAAGACTCTTCTGGCTGTTATCGAGTCCGGAAGCTATACTAAGGCAGCTCAGAAGCTGAATCTGACCCAGCCGGCGGTGAGTCATCAGATTCGCCTGCTGGAGAATGAGTTCGATATAAAAATTTTTTATAGGAGCAAAAACAAACTGAAGCTGACTCCCCAGGGAAAGATTCTGGTGCAGTACGCCCGCAGGGCGGCTGCCGTTTATTCCAACGCCTGCCAGGCTATTGAGGACAGCAAGACGGAGACCAGCCATCTGAATGTAGGCATCACCCCCACGGCAGGAGAGACCATTATTCCCCAGGTGCTGGCCACCCTCTGTAATGAGAATCCGGATATACATATAAATATTTCTGTCAATACCATTCAAAAAATTTATAGCCGCCTGAAGGCATATGAATTGGATTTTGCCGTGGTGGAGGGAGGCGTGCCGGACGCGGCGTTAGTGTCCACCACCCTGGACACGGATTACCTGTGTCTGGCTGTCTCGCCCATGCACCGTCTGGCCAGGGCCAAGACAGTGTCTGTGGAGGAGATACGCCATGAAAAGCTGATTCTGCGCAGCCGCAGCGCCGGTACAAGGCAGCTGTTTGAGAAACATCTGGGGGCCAGGGACATGAGCCTGGAAGAGTTTAACGTGATGATGGAACTGGATAACGTGTCCATGATCAAGGAGTTGGTAACCATGGATTTGGGAATTACCATCATTGCCAAAAGCGCCTGCCGCGAAGAACTGGCCAGCGGCCGGCTGGCCATTATCCCCATTGAAAATTCCTCCATGGTGCGCCAGATTGACATGGTATATCAGAAAGATTTCCTGCATCCGGAGCTTATCCAGAATATTCGCGGTATCTATGAACAGCTGAAGGCAAAGTGATATTTCCCGTGAGGGGGTTTTCCGGCGGGGAAGATGGGCTGCCTGAGCGGTTACGGCTTAAAAGTTACGGTTTTAAAGTGGTTTTAAAGTTATGAAATATCCCTTCCATTTTTATGGGAAATAGGATAAAATGGAGGTTGGTGTCCTCAAAGGCCGTAGAAGTCTCTGATGGCCTGTTTTTGTATAATTTTAATTGATATAACATATGATAGGAGTTTGAATTGTGTCTGGAAAAAAAGGTATGAAAACGAAGAAGCTTTTGGAAAGCTTTCTTCCATATTATGGAAGATATAAGAAGATTCTGATATTTGATTTATTTTGTGCGGCTCTGACTACATTGGGAGAACTGATTCTTCCTCTGATGCTGCGCTATATCACAAACCAGGGGATGCAGGATCTGGCATCCATGACAGCCGGAATTGTAATTAGAATCGGCGGCCTGTACCTGATTCTGCGGATTATTGACTCCCTGGCAGCCTATTACATGGCTTATACAGGGCATGTGATGGGTGTATACATTGAAACAGATATGCGCCAGGACGCCTTTGAGCATTTGCAGATGTTGTCAGACAGTTATTACAGCAACACAAAGGTTGGACAGATCATGTCCCGTATCACCAGTGATTTGTTTGACGTGACGGAATTTGCCCACCACTGTCCGGAGGAGTTCTTCATAGCAGCCCTTAAAACCGTGGTCTCCTTCATTATCCTGTCAGGCATCAATCTGGAACTGACCCTGCTCATATTTGTGCTGGTGCCGGTTATGATTATTTCCTGTACCTGGTTTAACCTGAAGGTGAAGGAGGCGTTCCGCAGGCAGAGAAACCAGATTGGCGAGCTCAACGCCCAGATTGAGGACACCCTGCTGGGCAACCGTGTGGTCAGGGCCTTTGCCAATGAGCCGGTGGAGATTGCCAAGTTCGGCAAGGGCAACCGGGATTTCATGGACATTAAGAAGTATACCTACCGCTACATGGCGGCTTTTCAGATTACCACCAGGTCCTTTGACGGTCTGATGTATGTGGTGGTGATTGTGGCAGGAGGCATTTTCATGATACAGGGCAAGGTGGAGCCGGGAGATTTGGTGGCCTATACCATGTATGTAACCACCCTTCTCACCACCATACGCAGAATCATAGAGTTTGCGGAGCAGTTCCAGCGTGGAATCACCGGTATCGAACGTTTCCAGGAAATCATGGATGTGGTGCCTGATATCAAGGACAGTAAAAATGCAAAGAAGATGGAGCATGTAAAGGGAGCCATTTCCTTTGACCACGTAAGTTTTGAGTACCCGGACGACCATGTGCCGGTACTGGAGGATATAAACATCACGGTAAGGCCGGGGGAGAGGATTGCCCTGGTGGGTCCCTCAGGCGGCGGTAAGACCACCATGTGCAACCTTCTGCCCAGGTTTTATGATACCACCTCAGGCAGCATCACCATAGACGGGCAGGATATAAAGAACGTTACACTGCAGAGCCTTCGCTCCAACATCGGCGTGGTACAGCAGGACGTTTACCTGTTCTCAGGTTCTGTCTATGAGAATATCAGCTACGGACGTCCGGGAGCCACCAGGGAAGAAGTTATGGAAGCTGCCAAACTGGCAGGCGCCCATGAGTTTATCACTGAGCTGCAGGACGGATATGATACGTATGTGGGCGAGCGGGGGGTCAAGCTGTCGGGAGGACAGAAGCAGCGTATCAGCATTGCCCGTGTATTCCTGAAGAACCCGGCCATTCTAATTCTGGATGAGGCTACATCGGCTCTTGACAATGAGAGTGAATATCTGGTATCCCAGTCATTGGAGAAGCTGGCAGTGGGCCGTACCACTCTTACCATTGCCCACCGCCTGACCACCATCCAGGGGGCGGACCGCATACTTGTGCTGGCAGGCAATAAGATTGTGGAAGAGGGGAATCATGAACAGCTGCTGGAGAAGAAGGGAATGTATTACCAGTTATATACAACTGCAAACAGGCTGAACCAGGGGATTGCATAAAGGAGAACATTTAATATGAAAATAGCTATTGTTGCGGACAGCAACAGCGGAGTAACGCAGGATGAGGCAAAGGAGCTGGGCATATATGTGCTCCCCATGCCTTTCATGATAGATGGACAGGTTTTTTATGAGGGAATTGATTTAAGCCATGAAGACTTTTACGCAAGGATGGAGGAAGGGGCTGAAATCACCACATCCCAGCCATCGCCTAAAGATGTGATGGAGCAGTGGGAACAGCTTCTGGAGGACCATGATCAGGTGGTGTACATTCCCATGTCCAGCGGACTCAGCGGTTCCTGCCAGACGGCTCTTATGCTGGCGGAAGATTATGAGGGGCGCGTTCAGGTGGTGAACAACCAGAGGATTTCCGTTACCCAGAGACAGTCTGCCCTGGACGCCAGGGATTTGGCAGAGCGGGGATGGAGCGGTGAGCAGATAAAGGAAAAGCTGGAGGCAACCAGGTTTGACAGCTCCATTTATATTACGGTGGACACCCTTAAATATCTGAAAAAGGGGGGCAGGATTACACCTGCCGCGGCAGCGCTGGGGACATTGCTCAAAATAAAGCCGGTGCTCACCATACAGGGAGAAAAGCTGGATGCGTTTGCAAAGGCAAGAACCATGAAGCAGGCCAAGACCATCATGCTGACTGCCCTGGCCCATGACCTGGAGGAGCGTCTGGCTGATCCGAAGGCAGAACACACCTATCTGCAGATTGCCCATACATGCAGTGAGCAGGCAGCCCATGAGCTGGAAGAGACTGTAAGGGAGTTATATCCCGGAGTTCCCGTGTTTGGGGCGCCCCTGTCCCTCAGCATTGGATGCCATATCGGCCCTGGCGCCCTGGCAGTTGCCTGTACCAGGAAATTAAAGGAGCTGGAATAAGTGTCGGAAAAGAAATTTGTTAAGAAGCTGCGTACCTTCGGCATGAGCATGAAGGTACCGCTGACAGCCATCATCATAGGCGCTGCCCTGATTCCTCTCTTTCTGGAGGCCGGCATTATTCTGGGAACATTCCGGCAGAGCCAGCTGGATGCCAGGTTTATAGAGATACAGAACCAGTGTGTTATACTCAGCAATAAGATGACCCGGTCCGGCTATATGACGGCCGAGAAAAAGAACAATGCCAGCCTGGACAGCCAGATGCAGACCCTGTCCGATGTCTATAACGGAAGAATCGTCATTGTGGGAAGCAATTTCCGGGTGGTGACAGATACCTTTAATCTGGCCACGGGAAAGTACTATTTATCAGAAGAGGTCATCAAGTGTTTCAAGGGTGAGAACAGCAGCCATTACAACAAGGATATGCAGTATTTTGCCCAGACCATTCCCGTGTATGACGCGGCGGACGCAAAAGCTGTGAGCGGGGTCATTGTGGTTACCGCATCCACGGAGAACATTCTGTCCCTGACAGATAAGGTCATGGGAAAGTCCCATCTGTTTCTGGTGTGTATGGTTCTTCTTATCAGTGTCTTGGGGGTGGTGGCGGTCCATTTGCTGCTGCGTCCTTTTAAGAAGCTTCAGATGTCCTTTGACAGGGTGGCCCAGGGAGATTTGGATGCGGACATTACAGAGGAGACTTACAGGGAGACCAGACTCCTGTCCCAGTCAGTCCAGAAGTCCCTGAGCAAGCTCAAGGCCGTAGACCAGTCGCGCCAGGAATTTGTTTCCAATGTGTCCCATGAGCTGAAGACGCCCATCACTTCTATCCGCGTGCTGGCGGATTCCCTGATGGGGATGGAAGACGTGCCGGTGGAGCTGTACCGGGAGTTTATGACGGATATTTCGGATGAGATTGACCGGGAGAACCAGATCATAGAGGATCTGCTGATGCTGGTCAAGATGGATAAGACAGCCGAGGACCAGATGAACATAGAGCAGGTGAATATCAACGGGGAACTGGAGCTGATTTTAAAACGTCTGCGTCCCATTGCCAAGCGCGGAAATGTGGAACTGATTCTGGAGAGCATCCGGGAAGTGACAGCGGATGTGGATAAGGTAAAGATATCCCTGGCAATCACCAATCTGGTGGAAAACGCCATCAAATACAACCGGGATTCAGGCATGGTCCGCGTGACCCTGGATGCAGATCACAAATATTTCTACATCAAGGTGGCGGATACCGGTATCGGGATACCGGAGGATGCGCTGGAACATATATTCGAGCGGTTTTTCCGGGTGGATAAGGCGCGCTCCAGGGAAGTGGGCGGCACCGGGCTGGGACTGGCTATCGCGAAAAATGTCATTCAGATGCACCATGGTATCATAGATGTGGAGAGTACGGTGGGAGAGGGAACCACATTCAGTGTGAGGATACCCCTTAACTATGTACCGAGACAGGAGGCGAAGCCATGAGCAGACATACCGTGAGCAGACATGTCATGGGCAGACATACCATGGGAATACATGCGGTGAAAAGGCTGATACTGCCTCTGATGGCGGTTGTATTCCTGCTGTCGGGCTGCGGAGAGGGGGAAAGCCCTGTCTCCAACCCTGCCGAGGGCAGATATCTGATTTATTATCTGAATGCGTCCATCACCAAGCTGGTTCCCCAGGAGTACGAGACGGAAACAAAGGATAAGGGGGAGCTGGTGAATGAACTGATGGACCAGTTCCTGAATGTGCCAAAGGATTTGGACTGCCAGCCCGGCCTGACGGACCGGGTGACCTACCAGGGGAGCCGCCAGGAGGAACAGGTGCTGTATCTGTACTTCGACATGAATTACACAGCCATGAAGGCGGAACGGGAGATTCTCTGCCGGGCAGCCCTCACCAGAACCCTGACACAGATTGAGGGAATTGACTATATCAATATTTACTGCGGTGACCAGCCTCTGATGGACCGTCAGGGAAATCCGGTGGGAATGCTGTCGGCCACTGATTTTATTATGAATACCAGCAATGTAAATGCCTACGAAAAGACGGAGCTGACCCTGTATTTTGCCGATGAGACAGGCAACCGCCTGGTGCCGGAGAAACGGGAGGTAGTTCACAACATCAATACTTCCCTGGAACAGCTGGTAGTAGAGCAGCTCATTGCAGGACCGGGACAGGAGGGGCATAATCCCACGCTTCCGTCAGACTGCAAGATACTGAGTCTGTCAGTGACAGATAATGTATGCTATATCAACTTTGATTCCGCCTTTGCCAATACAACTCTGGCTGTGAACGAGTATATCCCAATCTATTCCATTGTGGATTCTCTTTCAGAGATGACAACGGTGACAAAGGTGCAGATTATGATCAACGGCTCCCAGGATGTGATGTTCCGGGATGTGGTGTCCTTAAATACCACCTTTGAAAGAAGCCAGAATTATATTGACGGGGAGAATGAGTAGAGGAAAGGAAATTTAACTGAATATGAAGAGACCGCTGGTTGTACTGGCAGCAGGTTACGTACTTGGAGAGGTGCTGGCCCTGCAGGATAATACGGCGGTGGACTTAGGGGTTCTGGCGTGGCTGTGTGCAGCTGCGGCGGGAATTCTATGGCTTTTGGATACATGGAGGGGAGTACTGCGCCCTTCTGCTCCAAAAGAGAAGATGCAGGGCAGAAGCAACCGGAAACACAGGGTGCTTCTGCTCTTTTTGGTATGTCTCCTGTCTGGTTCGTCTTTGGGAATGGCAAGAGGATGGCAGGAAAAGGGAATTCTGGACCATGAGGAGTCCGTGGCCCGGACCATGGCCGGCGCCCGGATACTGGTAAGAGGAGTAATAAAAAAAGCGGAACAAAAGGAAGATACGGTTACACTTGTGTTGGAGGAGGTGACGGCTGAGGCGGGAAGGAGGACTGGGAAGTTCAGGAGGATGGTGGTGTATGCGGAGAACAGGACAACGGAGAAGAATGACTCTGACTCAGGGGGAGAGCTGGCCGTGGGGGTAAAAGTACAGGTGAGAGGCAAGCTGGCTCCGGTGGAAGGTCCGGGAAATCCCGGGGAATTTGATTTCAGGACCTATTACCGAACAAAGGGAATTGCATGCAGGCTGTACGGGGAGAACCTGGCAGTGGCGGGAGGAGAGGCAATCCCTTATTACAAGGGAATCGCAGAGTTTCGGATGCAATGTGCCGGTGTACTTGAAAAGATATGCATGCCGGAGGATGTGGCTGTATTTAAAGCCGTGCTTCTGGGAGATACATCTGATATGAATCCGGAGATGCGGGATATGTACCAGCGCAACGGAATTTCACATCTTCTGGCTGTCAGCGGACAGCATCTGGCTATTATCGGCGGAGGGATTTACCTGATGATTCGCCGGGCCGGAGCCGGATATGGCAAGGCCGGGATGATATCTGCTGTTCTTGTTATCAGCTATGGAATAATGACAGGCAGTTCCGGCTCCGCCATAAGGGCAGTTATCATGATAGTATGCCTGTGGCTGGCGGCGGTTAAAGGAAGAAGCTACGACACCCTGTCGGCGTTGGGAGCGGCAGCCTTAATTCTCTTGTACAGACAGCCCTATCTGCTGTACCACAGCGGATTTGAATTGTCCTTTGGGGCAGTTCTGGCGATCAGCGGATTGGGAGGATGGATGCAGTCATTCCTCGAATTGGAGCGGGCGTGGGAAAAGACCCTTCTTATCAGCTTGAGCGTACAAATCGTACTTACGCCCATTGTGCTGTACCATTATTTTCAGCATCCGCTTTACGGCATTTTTTTAAATCTTTTGGTTATACCTCTTGTTTCTATCTTAATGTATTCGGGTATTCTGGGGATTGTGCTGGGAAGCTTCTGGATTCAGGGAGGGGTGGCAGCAGTGGGAGCCGGACATTATATTTTGAGGTTTTATGAGCTGCTGTGCGAATTTGCGGAAGGGCTGCCCGGATACAGTCTGGTGCTGGGGCGTCCGTCGCCGGGCAGTCTGGTAATGTATTTTGGCATACACGGAATGGGAACAGCAGTTCTGCTGTTTTGTATCAGGGGCCGGAGCGCCTTTATTCGGGCAAAATCTCCTGCAAGGTGCAACGATCATCTGGCAGAAAGCCATTTTCGTACATGTGTATCCTCCATCAGTTGTAAACCAATGATTTTAATGTATTTCTTTGGGATTTATGCTCTTAGTTTTGCGGCTTTGGTCCCGCGTCCCGTAAAAGGACTGGAGGTTGTTTGTCTGGATGTGGGACAAGGGGACGGCCTGCTGCTCAGGACCGGCAAGAGGGCGGTGCTCATAGATGGAGGCAGCAGCAGCCAGAAAAAACTGGGGGATATTGTGCTGGAGCCATATTTAAAAAGCCGGGGAATATCATGGATTGATTACGCGGTGGTAAGCCATGGAGACAGCGACCATATAAACGGTCTTATGTACCTGCTGGAGGAGTCAAAGGACATAGGGATAGGTACCCTGGTGCTGCCGGTGATGGGAAAGGGGGAGGAGGTATATGAAAATCTGGCTGCACTGGCCAGGAGAGAAGGGGCAGATGTGGTTTATATGAAAACCGGAGACTGGGTGGAAATAGGGGAGCTGGCGCTTACCTGTCTGTATGCCGGTGAAGATTTTGGCGGCAAGGACCGAAACAGCCATTCTCTGGTTTTGTGCGGGGATTATAAGGGATTTCATATGTTGTTTACAGGTGATATGGGGGAAGGACAGGAGAGCAGCCTGGTCAGACTGGCAGAACAGGAGGGGACCCTGCAGGATATACATTTGAATCATGTACAGATATTGAAAACTGCCCATCATGGCTCCAGGACATCTTCATCGGAAGTATTTCTGGACCGATTGAGGATTCAATTAGCTGTGGTTTCCTATGGAAAGGAAAATTCTTATGGGCATCCGTCGCCGGAGACAATGGAGCGTTTCAGGAGGCAGGGGATTGTGGTTCTGGAAACTGGTAAAAAGGGAGCCATAACACTTAAAACAGACGGTACATCGCTGCGGGTCCATGCATTTCTGGAGGAAAAATCTCGTCAGAATTAGCTGGATGAAATACGCTTCTGACAGCCATATTATAAATATGGAAGAGATTGTGGAATCTTGGAAGGAGCAGGGGATGAATTATCAAGAAACAGCTAACGAGATTTTGTTTCACATAGGCGGGGCAGAGAATATCAGGGAGATGACACACTGTTTTACCAGACTCCGGTTTGAATTAAGGGATCCAGGAAAGGCAGACCGCGGCAAGATAGAGCGGATAGAAGGTGTGATAGCGGTTGTGGAAAGCAGCGGCCAGTTCCAGGTTGTCATGGGGACAAAGGTGGGCCGGATATATGACCTGCTGAAGGAAATGACCGGCACAGAAAGAAAAGCGGGTGAAAAAAGAGAAAAGGTTTATCATAGGGACAGTAAGGACAGAGAGAAAAACACACCGGGAAATCATTTGGGAAACAGAATGATTCAGACGGTTTCCTCCATGTTTACTCCTATGGTACCTGCCATTGCTGCATCCGGCCTTTTGAAAGGATTCCTGACCATAGCCAGGATGCTGGCATCCAATCAGGGCATTGATATTACAGGGAACCATACCTACGTAATCCTGCTGGCTGCCACGGATGCAATTTTCTATTTTATGCCAATCATCCTGGCCTATACCAGCGCCAGGGTGTTTGGGGCCAATGAATTTGTGGCCATGGCTCTGGGGGGAACCATGTGTTACCCCTCTATTCTCAGTCTCATGGCGGGAGAGGAACGTATCCGTATGCTGGGAGTGGCATTGACCAGGGCCAATTACACATCATCAGTCATTCCTATTATAATAGGTGTGTTTATCCTGGCTTATGTACAGCGGTTTCTGGAGCGGGTGATACCGGAGGTCCTGAAAATTATTCTGGTACCGGGGATCTCCCTGCTGGTAATGGTGCCTGCGGTATTTATGGTGTTTGGGCCGGTAGGAATTTATCTGGGAAATATAATTCATTTTATCTACACAGGTCTTATGGGAATAAGCCCTGTTTTGTGCGGCGGTTTCATCGGAGGCATGTGGTGTGTGTTTGTTATTTTTGGAGCCCACAGAGCCTTGGTACCCATTGGAATCCAGGATGTGGCACTGAACGGCCGGCAAAACCTGCTTGCATTTGCAGGGGCTGCGAATTTTTCTCAGGGCGGGGCTGCCCTGGGGGTTATGATGCGGACCAGAAGCAGGAAGCTAAAAGCAGTGGCGGCATCGGCATCAGTGGCAGCCTCTGTCTGCGGCATAACAGAGCCGGCCATCTATGGGTGTAACCTGCGGCTTAAACGTCCTATGATTTACGCGGTTATATGCGGAGCCGCAGGAGGGGCTGTCATGGGGGCGGGAGGCGTGTACGGGGATGCTTTTGCAAATAACGGTATCCTTACACTGGCAACCTATGCTGCTTTTGGAATGAAAAAATTTCTCTTTTATCTGGCCGGTATCGGTATATCATTCTTCGGATCTGCCATTTTGACAATGCTGCTGGGATTTGAGGATATGGACCAGGAACCAGAGGAAACATCATGGGAAAAGAATTAACTGCAGGAGGGAAACAATGCATCAGAAAACGACAGAATTTCCGGAAGGATTTTTGTGGGGGGCTTCATCATCCGCATTTCAGATTGAGGGTGGATGGAATCTGGGAGGAAAAGGGATGACAGTGGCAGATTTCAATTCCTTTAAACGCTCCCATATACAGGCAGATACTAAGGTGGCCAGTGACTTCTATCATCACTGGAAGGAGGACATTGATTACATGGCAGAGCTTGGGCTTAAAATGTACAGGTTCTCCATTGCGTGGGCCAGAATCATACCGGATGGCGATGGAGCCGTCCTTGAGGAGGGGATTAAATTCTATGACAGAATCATTGACTGCCTGCTGTCAAGGGGAATCCAGCCCTTTGTCACCCTGTATCATTTTGACCTGCCCTACGCGTTGGCGGAAAAATACAATGGCTGGGAATCACGCCGGTGTGTCCTGGCCTTTGAACGGTATGCCAGGATATGCTTCAGGGCTTTTGGCGACCGGGTTAAATACTGGCAGGTCCACAATGAACAGAACCTGATGGTGCGTGTGGATGAGAGGATGAATATTGATGCCGCGGATAAATGGGAGGCAGACCGGCTCAGGGCCCAGATGGATTATCATATGTTTCTGGCCCATGCCCTGGCCGTAAAGGCATGCCATGAGCTGGTTTCCGGAGGAAAGATAGGCCCGGCTGTGTCGTCCTGCTGTACCTATCCGGAAACACCCTGTCCGGAGGATGTGTGGGCTGCGGCGAACAATGATTGGTTTAAGGCGGAATACTGTCTGGACATGCATCAATATGGCAGATATCCGGGATACTACAGGCGGTATCTTAAAGAGCGTAATATTATGCCGTCCGCGGAGGATGGGGATGAGGAGATACTCAAATGGGGCGCTTCTGATTACATTGCTGTCAACTATTACAGGACACTTTGCGTCAGGTATCTTCCGGCAGATGAGATTCATCCTGTAGGGGAACGGTGCTTTCCGGGCAATGAGGTGGATTTTGACCAGTATGGATACTTTTCTCATGTGAAAAATCCTCATCTGGTTTCGACAGAGTATGGGGCGCAGATTGATCCAATGGGCCTTCGGATTGTGTTGAACCGTTATTACCAGAAATACCGGCTTCCCCTTCTCATAACAGAAAATGGTCTGGGGGCAGCCGATATCCTTACTGAAAATGGAAAGGTGCATGACAGTTACAGAATTGACTATCTGAGAAGGCACATCCAGGCATGCAGACAGGCGCTGGATGACGGCGTGGAGCTAATGGGGTATTCGCCCTGGTCCTTTATGGATTTGCTCAGTTCCCATGAAGGCTTTAGAAAGCGGTACGGATTTTTGTATGTGGACAGGAACGAGCATGAGACAGGCAGCCTTAAGCGCATAAAAAAAGACAGCTTTCACTGGTACCGCCGTGTCATAGAGACAAACGGGGCAACCGTATAAGCTGTCAGTGAGGGAGGCAGAGTAATGATTAAAGACGCTCTGATATATAATCCAGCAGTGCAGTGCAGCCCTCCGTCACGTCGGACCAGGTGGTGTCGAAGTCACCCGTATACCAAGGGTCGGCCACATCCCTTCCGGAACCGGTGAATTCCATAAGCTTAAAAATCTTGTGGTCCGGATCACCGCCTGCAATACGCTGCATGTTGCGGATATTCCAGCTGTCCATGCCAATCAGGTAATCAAAAGATTTATAATCTGCTTTCGTCATCTGCTTTGCCCGGTGCCCTTCGCAGGGAATGCCGGCCTGCTTTAATTTGGCGCGGGTTCCGTGGTGTACAGGATTACCGATTTCCTCGGTGGAGGTAGCAGCGGAATCTGCCTGAATTATACCGGACAGGCCTCTTTCCTTTAGCAGTCTGCGGAAATAGTAGAGGGCCATGGGGCTGCGGCAGATGTTGCCGTGGCAAATAAATAGTATTTTTATCATCTTGTTTATATCCCTTCATAAGCCTTCAAACCTTGATATTACGGGCTATCCGGCGCTTTTTTCATTTTTCGTGTTTTGCCCCAAACCTACGCTAATCTTTATAAATCTACGCAAATTCACAGGCAAATGGTGTAGTAAGTGGTGTAGTAATTTTGTTCGTTTTCAACCTGATTTTCTCTGCTTTTCCTGCCTGCCGGCTGCCTTAAAGTCTATGACTTTTACCATCTGCTCCGCTGCCCGGTCGAAGCTAACATGGGTATAGACGTTCAGCGTGACACCCACATCAGAATGTCCCATCACATATTGTAAGGTTTTAATATCCATACCGGCATTTGCCATATTCGTGCAGAACGTATGACGGAACACATGGGGCGTGATGTTCGGCAGCGGTTTGTCCGGGTGCAGCTTTCTGTATTTCTTCATCGCCCATCTCATTTCATTTTCGATATGTAGCGCAACCTTGGGCTTATCATTCTTATCCAGTAAAATGAAGCCGCTGTACCCGTCTACTATGATTTCCGTTTTTACTCTCTTGCGGCGGGCAAGGATATTTTTCAGACTTTGATAGACTTCCTCTGTCATAGGAATAAAGCGGCAACCACATTCTGTCTTGGTTTTCTCCACATAATATTTGCCGCCCCGTTCCCGGACAAGCTGATGGTCTACCCGGATTCTCCGGTTTTCAAAATCTAAATCGCTTTTTGTCAGGCCGCAAAACTCACTGACACGCATACCGGTTCCCAGCAAGGTGGCAAATTCATCATAGTATTTGGTATAGGTCTTATCCTCCCGGATAAAGCCCAACCATAACTCCTGCTGTTCCTCGGTCATGGCAATCCGCTTTTGCGAATCATTTGGAACAATATCTGTCAGTTTAAAATCAAAGGGATTTCTGCGGATAATATCCTCATTGTATGCCATCTGAAACGCCGGTTTAACAACTCCCCGGACGCTTGTAATGGTGCTATACCCTTTGCCGTCATTGTGGAGCTTCATTATCCACTGTTGGGCGTCCGATACCTTAATCTCTCTTATTTGACGGCAGCCAAAATCTTCTTTCTTAATCAGATTCAGTACAAAGTTATAACCGACTTTAGTATTGTAGCGGACACCTTGCTTCAAACTGATATACCGTTCCAAAAGTGCAATCACGGTCACTTTTCCGGCGGCATAGTCAATCCCTTCATCAAGCCGCTTCTGGATTTCTTTCTCTCTGTCACGAAGCTCTTTCAAATCAGAAGAATAGATGGTCTGCCGCTTTCCACGAATATCTGTGTATCGGTACTGATAAATCAGGTCTTTTCTCTGGCTCTCTCCTGTTCGCAGGATTCGTCCTTTATTATCTTTGCGTTTCTCGGACATTGTCAAACTCCTTTCCGTAATGGAAAGAGCCTTGATATGACACATTTATTGTATCATATCAAAGCCACTTTTTACATCACTAAATTTCAGATAGAAAACTCCTGTTCAATGTATTGGTCAAACAAACGGCGTTTAATCAGCCGTTTATTCCCTACCCACAGGACGAACTGACAGTTCTTATCACTGGTCAGGTCACGCAATTTATTGATACCAATTCCAGAATAGGCCGCCGCTTCTTCCAGATTCAGATTGCTCTTTTCCCAAATTGGGACTTCTTTCATAGGCAGTTATCCTCCATACATAGAAAACAGCCGGGCAGGGGAAGGCTCGGCAACGAAGTCCGGCAACGGGCTTCAAAAAACCTCGCAGATAATCCCTGTCTGGCTATTGGGTTATTATTTACCTTTTCTTTTATTTCTCTGTTGCTTTGGTTGTCAGAGAGGGGAAAAGCCCGCAGTTACGGGCTTTTTTCCGGCAACCGGCTTGACAACGGGATAGCAACGAAGTCGGCAACGGGGTGGATTTTCAGAAGGGAAGCTCCATCTGTTCCGTGACCGGCTCGAAGCCGTCCGTGGTTTGTTGCGTGGTTTTTTGCCCTCCGTTGCCGTACTCCGTTGCCGGGACGTCCCGCTCCCAGCCCTTCTGTCTGCCGTACCCCTCAAATATCCGGGGATTGGTGAAATACTTCCAGCCTGTGATACAGTGGTTCATGATGTCGTTGACCTCCCGGATTTCCCATTGCTTCGGCTCGTCAAAGGCATGGTTTAAGGCTTCTTTATAGAGCTGCTTGGAGCAGACCGCGCCGCCGGTGAAGCGGTCAAGGTACGCCTGTATCATTCCGGCCTTGGTGTCCTCCGGCATAAATTCCCGCTGGTGTTCCTTTAGGTACTGCACCATCTTCGGGCTGAATGACAGCTTAAAGCTGCCGCCCCGGTAAACCGTCATGGCTTCCGCCCACACCTGATTCAAGTAGGCTCTGGAAGCCGGTTCGTCCTCCAAAATGTGAACCTCCGCCTGTTCCGGCTGCACCATCACGGGCAGAAAACGCCGGTTGCCGGAACGGTCAAGGGGCAGGAAGTCAAGGGCGTTGGACGTTCCGCCGAATACGCACTGGCGGGGGCGGTCTGCCGGGTGGGTTTCATAAGGTATCTTATAGACCTCCTTCTGGCGGCTTAAAAAGGACTTGATTTCCTCAATACTTTTGGCGTTGGCGGTGGCAATCATTTCTGACATTTCGATAATCCAGTGACCTTGCAGCTTCCGGTATACGTTGTCGTCGTCCAGCTTCCGCAAATCATCGGAAAACCATTCGTCTTTGGCCGCCAGCAGCCGGAAGAACGTGGACTTCCCGGCTCCCTGACCGCCCACAAGGCAGAGCATGACCTCAAACTTGCAGCCGGGGCAGAACGCCCGGTGAATGGCTCCCAGCAGAAACAGCTTCAAGGCTTCATAGGTGTAATCGTCTGCGGCGGCTCCCAGAAAATGGCGCAGGCAGGAACGTATGCGCCCGGTGCCGTCCCATGCCAGCCCGTTTAAATAGTCCCGGACAGGGTGGTAGCTGTTTTCATTGGCAGCCAGATCGGCGGCGTCAGCTATCTTCTTGTCGCTTGTCAGGCCGTAGGTCTCTTCCAGATACAGCCGGATATATTTCATGTCCGTGTCGGTTACGGAGCGGGGGACGGCACGCCGGCGTCCGATGGGCTTCATCAAATCAGTGCGGTCGGTCAGCAGGTTATAAGCAAGCGCCCCGGAGAGAAGTGGGTCACACTGAAACACGGTCAGGCAGTTCCTGATACTGTTGCGGACGCCGCCCTTTTCGGTGCTCTCCAGCATAGCCTTCACTTCCTCAACGCTCCGGAGCGTCCCGGCGCTGTCTGCCACGGCTTTCACGGCCTGCCGTGTCTCTGGCGGCAAGCTCTGCCATTCTTCGTTCAAGATTCCTCACTTCCTTTCCATATTCGATGATAAGTGTCGCCCGCTCCCCGATATCCGGGGAGAGCAGCACGTCCAGCAGATATTCCACATGACTTTCCCGTTGCAAGGCTTCCATAAACAGCGGGTGCCATTCCCCGTCCGGCTGGCGTGGGGCATACTCCTTTTTCCAGCGGCGCAGGAGATGGTAATAATCGGACAGCACTTTAAAACAGTGCCGCTCCATGCGCCGGAACTGCTGTTTTTCGGATTCCTGCCGCAGCTTCGGCCTTATCCGGCTCTTAGGGGCGTTCCCCCTGTCCTCATAGGGAACAGAGAAATCCTGCGCCAGCAACAGGGCGGCTTCCTTTGCGCCAATCCCATGAAACCGGGAAGCAAAATCTATCACGTCCCCGTCCGCCTGACAGCCGAAACAGTGGAATCGGCGGTCAACCTTCATGCTGGGATTCTTATCGTTGTGGAACGGACAGACCGCCATGCCGTTTTTTCCTACCCGGATTCCGTAACGCTCCGCAGCCTGCCGGGTAGTGACAGACTGCTTCACAGCTTCAAATACATTCAATCGGTTCCTCCTGAAAAAGAAAAAGCTCCCGTCTGCGGTAAGCTCCACAAGACAAGCGCTGTCTAATGTTCCATATCCTGTTCTTTCCCTGTGCGGGGCGGCGGGTTCTGCCGCTCCTTTTGTCTCTGTTCCTCCTGCCGGGTAACGCCCCCAGCCTTCCAGTTCAAATCTTCCCGAACGGACGGTTTCCTTCCCGGCTCGGCGGTCGCCCGACGCTGCTCCGATGGAAGCACATGGTTAATCCAGTTCCGCACGTCCCGGAGAACCTGCACATCGGCCTGAACCATTTTCAGTTCCTCATTTCTGACCGGCAGCTCCCCGGAAAGCGCCCGGCGTTCTGCGTCCAGCTTCTTTCTGTCAAAGGGCTGCTCCTTCTCATGGGCTTTGAAATAACGGACGGCGGCAAGGTAAGCGTCCAGTTCTTCCCGGTGAGCGTCTGCGAATTTCTCCTTTTTCTTCTTCCAGCCGATGGAAGCATATTCCTTGTAAACCGCCCGGTGGGCGTCATGGTTCCTGATATGGGAGAGGGCGGCGTCAATGGCCTTAATCCTGCGTTCCGTTTTCCTCACATCGCTTCTGATGGAAACCACCTTCCCGCTGACTTCATCGAGATAGGCGTCAAGGCTCCCCACGGTGGAGATTCCCTTCTCACGTAAGAAGTCCAGCGCTTCCCTGACCTTGTTGAAATCATTGACTGTACCCTTTAGCTTTCCTCCGGAAGTCCAGTCGGCACGTTCCCTGCTCCGCAAATCCATGTACCGGGAAAGTAGATCCGGCAGGGTCGGCTCCTTCGCCTGTTCCCAGACTTCCAGCAACGCCGCCCGTTTCTCTTTCAGACCGGAAAGCCAGCTTTTCAGGCTGTGTACCATTTGTCGGATTGACTGCATAAGGCTGTTGGCCGTCCTGATATCCCGGTTCAGGTTCCCGACATTGGTTTTCATTCCCCGTTTCTCCATCTGGCTGACCGCAGCCCCCATGTGAACGGTAGGGATTTTATCAATCCCCTGTTCCTGATAGGAACGCAGGTCAAGGCGTTCCGGTCGTCCGGCGGCTTCCAGATAATGGTTGGCGGTGTCCTGCCAGCCCTGCCGCCAGAGCTTCCCGTTCTTCTGGTCGTTCCAGTCCACGGTGTCCTCCTTGTGGCTTTTCCATCTGCCGGACGGGAGCCGGATTCGTTCCCCGTTCCCGTCAAGGTCGTAGACTTTCCGGCTCTTGGGAAGCCACCTGCCGGATTCGTCCAACGCCCGCATGGTAAGCAGGATATGGGCGTGTGGGTTGCCCGTCCCCTTGTCGTGAATGGCAAAATCAGCAATCATGCCTTTGGAGATGAACTGCTCCCGGCAATAGTCCCGTATTAGCCCAGCATACTGTTCCGGTGGAAGCTCCCTCGGAATGGCTATGATGAGCCGCCTTGCAAGCTGGGAGTTCCATTGTTTTTCCACGGCCTCGGCAGCATTCCATAGGGTGTTCCGGTCGGCGTACTCCGGCGGTGCGTGGGGCGGCAGCATGATTTCGGTGTGGACGATTTCGCTCTTGTGGGAGTAGTATTTCTGTTTCTGGTCGTACTCTGAAAAGAGCCGCTCCCCGCTCTGATAGGCGGCTGACGCAACGGCGGACTGACGGTTGCTGCGTTGGACGATCTTGATATCAAAGTGTGGGCATGGCAAGGGTGTCCTCCTTTCTCCCGGTTTCGGGCATGAAAAAAGCAGGGAACCTAAATTAGATTTCCTGCTCGGCGGTGCCGCCGGTGGGCGGCTGATATTCAGTTATAAATGGCTCCCAGATAATACAGTGGGGAGCGGTACAACAGGTACGGGGGAAATATCGCTTATGCGGATTTCACACCCGGAAAGCCTGATGGAATGGGGGCTGTTTCGCCCCTAAACGTAACAGGGGAGCGGTACACACTTCGGGTCAAGTTGACCCGAAGATGGAACGCTTGACAAATTGGAAGTTGGCAAGCATAGAGTATGTTCCTACTTTAATCAAAATAATCAGCTTTTAGTTTTGGCTGTCTTTTTTGACACCCATATAATAGCAAGACCCGCAATAACTAAAATAATGCAAATGAATAATAATGCTTGCAGCCTATATTCTGATATGAATTTCCAAAAATCATAACCAAGGATATCTCCACCACCATAATATTGAACCGAACCGTCTGGCAAGATACGTTTCTTTTCAACATGAACCTTTATCATTGTAGAGAGTACAATTAGTGTAATACTTCCAGCACAACCTATAGCAGAACAAATAAAGCCAATAACAAGTTGTATTGTAGAACGGAATTTATCTTGTAAAACAGTTGTATTATGTTGGACGGCTGGAATATCTGCCTCACTGCAAATGTTATCATTTAGCAGGTAATCAATCGAAACTGAAAACAACTTGCTAAGTTGTATTACATTTTCTGTATCTGGCAATGATTCACCCAGTTCCCATTTAGATATTGCTTGTCGTGATACAGTTAATTGTTGTGATAACCTTTCTTGTGAAAAGCCTTTTTGCTTTCTCAAAAATTGAAGTTTTTCTCCAAATGTCATATTAGCACCTCCTATGTTCTTTCTAAAACCTAACATTTTAAGAGGTTGCAATCCACCACATAAACCTTGAAGTTTCGCAACTATAAGTTGCAACCCTTTTGTCAAAGCATTTTCATTGCAAAAAATAAATAATCCAAGTTACAAATTTCGATTTGTCGTTGCCCTCATTATACAATGACCGCTCATATATGAAAAGAAAAATTTTCTGAATAAATTCTTAACTTGTCGGCTGGGAATGGCTTGCAACGCAAGGCGTTTTCAGACGGCAATTCCACAAAAGGGTAGCTGGCGGCAGCCAGCGCAGGGGAAGTGTAGCGTCCCCTGTGATGATTGATGGCAGCCGGGACGCTGCGGGAAATCGTCTGCTTTCCGGCGGAAGCCCCCCGGCAGGGCGCAACGCACCGCCTTTTGGTGGTGTATAGTTGCGCCCTTGTTTCACAAGGGGGATTCCGGCTCTGCCGGTTCCCTCCATCTCTGTTCGTTTAATTCTTTTCGCCCATAGCTTCCACAATCAGCCTGATACAGTCCCGGAAGCCCTGATAATAAGCAAGGCGTCCATATTCAACCGCCAGATTATTTTGGGCGGATATCGCCCGGTCAATAGCCTGAAACTGTTTATCCCGGAAGCCTTTGTTTTCGATTTGCTTCTGCACTTTGTGGGTATATGCTTCCGCTTCTATGTACCGGCTGTCGGTTTTTTGTGCCTGCATAATGTCAGTGTCCATGCTATGTTCCCACAAAAATTCCAATAACTGTTCCATGTCCCTAAAGCCCTTTCTTTATAACAGTCCTTCTGGCTCGTTGCTGTCTTTGCCCCAAAGCGATTCTACCATCATGCGTGCGCCGATACGGAATCCTTCTGCGAAAACATCGGACATTTCAAGCGGAATCAAATCAAAGTGATCGTCCATTAGCTTCTCAAATTCTTCCCGCAGGGGTTCGTCCAGCTTCTTCACGAAACTGTTTTCGGATTTCATGGTATTTTCCCATTGTTCCTTATATTCTTTTAAGATTACCTTGTACCGGTCAAGCGGGGCAATCTCTCCCTGAAAAAGTTCCAGCAGAATACTTTTCAACTTTCTCACCTCCGTTCTGTATTGTTCCCACGCGAACAATATTATTGAAACCATTTTAATGCAATAATAAGAATAAATCAATAGCTGGGGTGAACAAAAAATGATTATCTATGACCGCTTGTGGGAAACAATGGCGAAAAAGGGCGTCTCCCAATACTCACTAATCAAAGATTACCATGTAAATGAAGCGCAGCTTCACAGATTGAGAAAAAACATGGTGGTAAAAACAACAACGCTTGACCGGCTCTGTGAGATTCTGGATTGTGACGTGGAAGATATCTGCCAGTATGTGAAGGGAAAAAGCCCGGTTGAATGAAGGCCGTCTGCTGTTCGTTGGAAAGCAGACGGCATTTTCTTACCGCTCCGTTTCCCGGCCTGTCAGCTTCCTGTCAGGGCAGAGTTTCCCGCCGGATACGGCGGCATGGCTTTTGATTGCGATTTCGCCGCGCTGTTCGCTGCGCCTTGCGTTCTGATACCCTTCATCGGAGAGGAAGAAGCGGTAGTGTTCTCCCTTGTACCCGACAGGGCTGTCATTGTTCAGCACGTCCAGCGTTATCATGTGGCGGGTCTCCGGCATAAACCGTTCTATCCCCATCAGATCATGTCCCAACAGGACAGATTGGGCTGCCTTTGCCGCCGCAAGCTGGCGGCGAATGGAATCGTCCCGCTCTTTTAAAAAGCCCTCCCGTGTGTCCGCAATAAAGCGGCTGCATTCCGGCTCCGGGATTTTTTGCAGCTTACAGACGGCGTTTTCCATGATTGCCCTTGTCAAATCATCTTTGATGGCTGGCAGGGCTTCCTTCATGCCGTCCAGTGTCCCTGCCTTGGTTGGGGCGGCGTACTGATAAATCATTTCCAGTTCGCTTTTAAAGAAATTCATTCTGCGTCCTCCTTATGTCCGGTTCCTGCAAGTACCGTATCAATCAGCCGCTTTGTCTCGCTGCGGCCAAACAGGGCGTTAAAGATTGCTGAGACCTGTTCATCGGTCACGGCTTCCGGGTGGGGCAGGCAGCTTTCCAGCATGGCACCTCTGGTACAGAGCCGGTGCGTCCGTTCCTTCCGGTTCAGTGTCTTTATCTGGTGCTGCAAAATCTTTTCCTCATGCTGCGCCCTCCGCAGCCGGGCTTCGCCTTTCGCAATCTCCTGATTGAGCTGTTTCAGCTTCTCATTCATGGGCGGCGTCCTCCTTTCCCGGAGTCAAAGTATAAATGTGGTTTGGCTCCCCGACACCTTGCCGTACCCGCATAATCAGCCCGGCGTGTTCCAGTTCGTTCAGGGAACGCTTCACGGTCATAGGGCTGCGGGACAGCGCCGCCGACAGCTCCATGATGGGGAAGCGGACAAATAAAATCCCGTTTATGTCCTCCACACCCGCCATCAGGGCGGCGTCCAGCAGACGGGCGTACATGATCTTTGCGGTGCTGCTGATCGGGAGCCGCAGCGCGGCTATCGGCAGCGGCATACAGGGCGGCAGGGGCGTGTTGATTGTCATAAATTCAAATTCCATTCAGCGGGGTTCCTCCTTCTTATTGGCTCGTTTTGACAGGTAACGGGGGCAGTCCACAATGACAGCCCGGAAGCTCTGCCTGCAAGTATTCTGGCATTTCCGGCAAAGCCCGTTGTAGGCTATGCGCCCCCGGTCATTCAAAAAGAAGGCAAGCTCCGCCTTCTTCTTTTTTGGCATTCTCGGCATAGTGCCTCCTTCATAAAAAATCCGCCCATTTCACCGTGACGGCGGGAATGGACGGACAGCAGGTTTTTGTGTATCGTTTCGGGGCGGTTTTCGGGCAGAATACGGCCATAGAGCCGCCCCTGTTTTCTCTGTGGTAATACGGGCGGGGCAGGTTATCCCCCGCCGGATTGTTATGTTTCGGTAGCATTTTAACGCCAGTTTCTGCCGCTTTATCCTCCCCGTTCTGACAGGCAACCCTGCTCGGCGCTGTGCCAGCCCCTTGCGGGGCGCTCGCTTCCATTCGGAAGGTCGTGGCGGTTTGTACGGTTTGGGCGGTCATTCGATTGGAATAATCCATCGATGAACTGGCTTCATTATGGCACATTTTTGAGCCTTCCCCCGTATGTCCGTAAAGTCGGAAAAGCCGCCGGAAATCAAAAATTTCCACGATTGCGGAAAGATATGATATAATGGCGGCAGCGGCGCAGGCAGGCCGCAGGAAGGGGCTGGTTGTTTGAAATCGGGAATCAGCATACAGGAACGCCTGAAAGATTTGCGGGTGGAGCGCCATTTGAACTTGATGGAGCTGTCAGACGCCACCGGCATTTCAAAATCGGCGCTGGGTGATTATGAAAACATCGACTACAAGGAAATCAACCACGGGAACCTTGTCACGCTGGCAAAGTTCTACGGGGTGTCCACGGACTATCTGCTCTGTATGACGGAGAACAGAAATCACCCAAACACGGCGCTTACAGAACTGCGTTTGAGTGATGAAATGGTGGACTTATTAAGGGGTGGCCGTATCAATAACCGGCTTCTCTGTGAGATAGCGACGAACGATAAATTTGAGAAGCTAATGACGGATACGGAGATTTACATAGACGGCCACGCAACCGCCCACTTCCGGGATATGAACGAATCGCTGGAAAAACAGCGGCTCGCTCTCATTGGGCAGCACCAGTATGCGGACGGGGATTTGTACTCGGAAACGCTGCTGGCCGCACAGGTAGAGGAAGAAGATTTTTTCTGCCATGTCACGCATAAGACATGGGACGCCATTCTTCACGATATACGCAAAGCCCATGAGCATGACATTGAAAGCACGCCGGATTTCTCCCTCGCAAAGAAGATGGCACTGGAAATCCAAAAGGCGTTAAAATCTCCCGGAGACCACCTTGCGAAAATCTGGAAGGTCATTTTCAATCTGCTGGATATCGACTTTGACAAGCTGACTGCCGATGAACAGAAGGTCTTGAAAAAGGTGCTGTCAAAGTCACCGGTCATTAAGAACAATCCGCTGAATTTCCGGCGCAGGGGAAAGAAGTAATGCAAACGGCAGCACCCACCTTCAAGGGACGCTGCCGTTTATAATTTATCTGTTTTTTGTCATTCAAGGCTCTTACCGAAAAAATGGTGTAGTAGTGGTGTAGTAAGCACTCGATTGCTCTGTAAAACCATTGATTTTACTGGCTTTTCTGGGACTTTTCAAGATATTGCCGTGGCAGACGAAAAGGATGTTAGGTAGTATGATTGCGGTTAGTCATTCGTCAAATCTCCATTTATATTTTGTATATAGAGTTTACTATAATTTTATAAGGTATACAAGCGCCTCTTTTTAATTATGCCCTATGCAGTGACATTGCTTTTTTGTATAATTAGTACAGGCAGTTCCTACTGCTGGGTGACTTCCATCTCCGAAAGGAGGTGGTATAACATGAGTACATATGAGGCACTTTCTTTAATGATAGCGTTTGGAGTACTTGTTGTTATGATTATAGGTACAAAAAAATAGTCACCCGCCCTCCAAAGCAAATGTGACTATTTTTGTAGAAACATAACTTTTTGGAAGCCACTCACTGGAGTGAACTGCCTTTTTTGTACCTTTATTATAAGCCAATTTCAGTTCGTCTGTCAATCATGATTTTCCAGTGTTTTTCGTATCTCCCATAGGCTATTTCCAGAACACATATCTCAAAGGCTGCCGGAAGGCTTCCATGCATATTTTCATGTGTTTTAATCCTCCCCTCCCATTCCTCACGGAGCAGCCAGCCTTTTTACATCCGTATCAAATTCGTCCCCCGTCACCAACGAAACCGTATATCGTTCATCGAATAAATCAATCAGATTTTCCACATCCCTAAAGGTCCTCAGATAAATCTGTCCGTCACGGATATCAAATACTCCCTGCCATCGGGGGACTGTATTGATTATCTGTATCAGTTCCTCCGCTGTCTTTTCCACCACATGGTAATGTTTAATCCGCATCATTTTGCGGGAATATTTAGTCTGGTTCCGCTCGATATATGCCGTTAATTTTTCACAATTGGTCACCAGACGGATATCTGAAATATCAGACACCGCTTTTTTGGCTGATGCCTTGATGAAGTCATTGAACCCGAAATGTCTTTGCATCAGGCCTATATCTTTGGTGATGATTTTGTCATCCATAATAAGCAGATCTACTTTTCTTGTGATTACAAAGAGCTGTTCCGGCATTTCCACAAAACAGTCAGTCTGTTCCGTATCTAATATCCGGGCAAAAAAGTGCTGGTTTTTCTTATTGGGGATGGTGGCGGGAAGTATATACTGGTAAGCCCAGATGCTGTGAACACCCCTTCTGAAGCGAAAGAGTATTGCATCGGCCTTGTCCCTGTCATCCATGAAGAAAGGACCCATTTGCTTTTCCGGGGTATTCAGAAGTTCAAACGGCTTATAATCGTCATTCTGTTTTATGATGTAAAAAATATTTTGATTGCCCCCTGCCTCTTCTGCCATTGCATATTCAGCCTCCTCATCAAGAAACAAATCTCTGATACTCTTGACAATGGAGTTTTGGACTTTGAGCTTAAAATCATGTTCCCTGCCGGTGGGTCCCTCATAAAAGGCGAAATGCTTCATGGAGGGCTCCACGGTTTTCATCATGATAAACATATCAAACCCAAATTCATCATCCGCAAACAGTTCTGTTAATGAATTTACAATTATTTCCTTTGACGTTTTTGGGATAGCATGGTTCGTGCTGTGTTCTCTTTTGTTTTCCATTGCATTTTTCTCCGCTGTTTCAGTTTTTATTGTACATCAGGCAGACATCATCCGATATATACTTCCATTTCACTATTTTTTTCTCTTCAATGCCTGTTCTGCACACTGCAATCATGGTTTTATCCCGGCAGCCGTCCATGACAGGATTGATGAAGCGGAATTTATATATCCTGTAGCCCAACAGAGTCAATATGGGGTTTTGATAATATAAATGGGTGGTCCACATCAAACGGATGACCAGCCCTAAAATACCGGTAAAAATGATGAAGCCCCTTAAGGTTTCCACATCGTCCAGCAAAAGAGGCAGCACAAAGGTCATGAAAAATGTGATTCCGGAATCCGTTATCTCTTCTTCAATCACGATTTCTTCTCCTGCATCCACAAATCCGGACATCTGCATGCTCTTAAACTGCCACATGGCGGTTATGCCGTAAAGGGAGCATACCAGTGAAATGAAAGCAGCGATAAATGGACCCAGGTATGGATGGTCCCATATCCGGTTCATGACACTGAAATTCCTCTGCATTAATTCACGGATGAAGTGGCATATGGATGATATCATCCTGTAATCAAGGTATCTGATAAAAATTAAAATGAACAGCGGCAGGAAGGACTGAATGACAAGCTTCCTTTTCAGCTTTAAGTTTTGTTCCCCCATGGTTTCCTTTTGCCTCCTGTTTTTTGCATGAACAAAATTCCTTACACCATATATATGTTCCATGATTACAGTCTACTATAAATCCGGGAGATGAACAAGGAAACTTTGAACCTTAATCAGGACGTTTCAAACACTTGGGCAGCGCTTTTCAGACACTTAAGCAGCACTTTTCAAACATGCTCTAGTGACAAATCACCTTGCCCTGTGTTATACTGAAATTGGAAAACATCAGCCAATTGACGGGATATGGAAGGACGACCTTTACATGCAGACATTGAATCAGGACATAAAAGACCGTACATTTAAGCCTGTATACCTTCTGTTCGGTGAAGAGGCCTTCTTAAAGAAAAGTTATAAAAGCCGTCTGAGAGAAGCCCTTACCGACGGGGATACCATGAATTATAATTATTTTGAAGGCAAAGGGATGAATGTAAACGAAATTATCGGCCTTGCGGACACCATGCCTTTTTTTGCGGAGAAGCGCCTTATACTGATGGAGGACAGCGGGTTCTTTAAAGGCGGGGCAGGAGCGGACGAGCTGACGGAGTATATGGGAGGAATCCCTGAATCCACCTGTCTTGTTTTTGTGGAATCGGAAGTGGACAAGAGGAGCAGACTATATAAGGCAGTGAAGAAATACGGCTATGCGGCGGAACTGAGCCATCAGGAACCGGCCCAGCTTGCCAGATGGGCGGCAGGCATCCTGTCTAAAAACGGCAGGAAGATTACCGGCCGCACCATGGAATTCTTTCTGAGCAAGGCTGGGGATGACATGGAGAACATCAGCTCGGAGCTGGAAAAGCTTATAAGCTATACTCTGGGCCGCGATGTGATTACGGATGAGGACGTGGAGACCATCTGCACCACCCAGGTAACCAATAAAATATTTGACATGATAACAGCCATAGCGGCACGCCAGACCCGCAAGGCCATGGACCTCTATGAGGATCTTCTGACACTGAAGGAACCGCCCATGCGCATCCTTTTTCTGATAGCAAGGCAGTTTAATCAAATCCTTCAGGTCAAGGACCTGATGGGAAAGGGGATGGATAAAAGCACCATAGCGTCCAGGCTTAAGCTTCAGCCCTTTGTGGTGGGAAAAATCATGCTGCAGGCCAAGACATTTACCAAGGAACAGATCCTGTCCTATGTGAATCTCTGTGTGGATGCCGAGGAAGGCGTTAAGACCGGTAAGCTGCAGGACCGGCTGGCGGTGGAACTGCTCATAGCAAACAAATATGAATAAAAATAAGAGGAATGAAGGCGATGGATATGATGGAGACAATTGAACTGGAAGATTTAAAGGCTCAGGCCAGGCAGGTGCTGGAGGAGCTTATGGAGGCGGCCCGTCTGAAGCCGGGACAGATTCTGGTGGTGGGCTGTTCATCCAGCGAGATAGACAGCTTTAAGATTGGATCCCACTCAAGCGCGGAGATAGGGATGGCTGTGTATACGGCTCTTTACCAGGAACTAAAGCCAAAGGGAATCTATCTGGCTGCCCAGTGCTGCGAACATTTAAACCGTGCCCTGATTCTGGAGGCAGAGGCAGCTCAGGCTTACGGCTATGAACCGGTGAATGTGGTTCCCCAGCTAAAGGCCGGAGGTTCTTTTGCCACGGCTGCGTATGCCACTCTGGAACACCCCGTGGCAGTGGAGCACATCAAGGCCCATGCGGGAATTGATATCGGGGATACCCTCATCGGCATGCATATGAAGGACGTGGCAGTCCCTGTGCGGATAAAGACAAAAGAGATAGGAAGCGCCCATGTGGTATGCGCCAGGACCAGACCTAAGTTTATCGGCGGTATCAGGGCCCGCTACGACGAGGAGAATATGTAAGGACCGCAGCCGGTTGCTGACATAGAATATGAAAATGGGATATGAGGAGGTATGGTTATGAACAGAGCAATTACAATCAGCCGCGAGTACGGCAGCGGAGGACGGGAGATTGGCGAAAAACTGGCTCGGAGATTGGGAATTCCTTTTTATGATAAGGAATTGATAGCCATGATTGCGAAAGAAGGAAATATTGAGACTTCCGTATTAGAGGCCAACGATGAGGTGGACCCGGATTTTGATAATTATTCACCGCGGCAGGTTCCGCCGGACTACCAGATTGCCATGACCCAGCGCATTTATGCGGCCCAGGCAACCGTCATCCGCAACCTGAACGACAAGGGGCCGTGCGTTATTGTGGGGCGCTGTGCAGATGCCATACTTCCGGACGCTGTTAATATCTTTGTATTCTCAGATATGGAAAACCGTATTAACCGTATCATGTCCCTGAATCCCGGACTCACCAGAGAGGAGGCCAAGGCCAGCATCCTGGCAGTGGACAAGAGGCGCAAGGCATATCATGAATATTATTCCACCACCCAGTGGGGTGATATGGATGCATATGATATCTGCCTCAACAGCGGACTGGCAGGTGTGGAAGGATGTCTGGAAGCAGCTCTGACCTATATTAAGTATGTGAAATAATTGGTTTGTACCAACATGTAAAACCGGTATCCGGAAGAAAATGTGAAAAATCCCAGGCAGGAAAAGCAGGCAGCCAAAGCAGGCAGCCGCTTATCTGTCTGGGATTTTTCCCTCTTAAAGCCTTACTCTCCGCCAGGGCCGTCACGGCGCGGCCTGAAAGATTCCGGCAGGGGCTCTGCATAAGCGCCCTTGTCCTTCTTCACATGGTCCGTATCGTTGGAACAGTCCCTGTTTTCCGCTGTATCCTCATTCATGGTACGATTCATGATTCTGCCTCCTTTGGATGCTGTCAGCTTCCCTCTTTCACGATTTCATCCAGAACCTTAATCAGATCCTGTAATGTTTCCAGGTGCACATTGCGCTCCAGAATGCAGTTTTTTAAGTCAACGGAAAGGGTTTCAAATTTGTCCCGAATTTTCGGGGAAACATAGGATGCCATATCTATCACCTCGATGATAGTATGGGCCGGAATCGTCATTTTATGCACTGTATGAAATGGGGAGTCAGAGCTGTATTTGAAGCAAAAAAAATCCTCCCGGTGGGTTGGTCCGGAAGGAAGAGTGTCTGAAATTCCTTAACAATGAATATCTCTATAAATTAAGCGATGGAATTAACAGCCTTGGATAAGCGGGATACCTTGCGGGAAGCATTATTCTTGTGATATACTCCCTTGGTAGCAGCCTTGTCAATCTCAGTGGTAGCAGCCAGCAGTGCAGCCTGGGCAGCAGCCTTGTCCCCAGCAGCAACAGCAGCGTCAACCTTCTTGATTGCAGTTTTAACCTTGGATCTGATCGCCTTGTTTCTTGCAGCCTTAGTTTCGTTTACTAAGATTCTCTTCTTTGCAGATTTAATGTTAGCCAATGAAATACACCTCCGTTCTTCATATTATAATCTTTGTGTTTTCCATCAAAGCCTGGACACGGACAGTTCAATGTAAACATACTATTGTATTCTAGCTAATCTGACCCGGAATGTCAAGTCATATTTGGCGAATTTTTGAAGAAATTTGGCATGACATTTGACACGGGATTTTTCTGCTGCAATCATATCCCCAATTGAAAACAGACTCTTTCAAATCCAATCATACATATTTCCGGCCATAATCGCAGAAACTGATGGGAGAATGATATGTGAGGTGGATGAATATGGAGGAAAATGCAGCTGTAAACGCTGTCAATGAGGCTGCGGCCGGTACCTTCCAGGTGAGAACGGACCTGGCGCTGGAGCAGCGTGAGAGTTCCATGGGCGAAGGAGGAGACGTATCCGGAGTCCGGCTGAAGGAATGGCATCACCAAAAGAGCGGCTTAAAACTGACAGAGGTAAAAATACTGAATGAACAGGGAGCCAAATCAATGGGAAAGCCCAGAGGTACCTACCTTACTCTGGAGGCAGACCGGCTGTCCAAGGCGGATGACGATTACCACAGTGAGATATCGGAAGAACTGGCGCATCAGATACGCAGGCTTATGGCGGAGATGATTGGGTACAGAGAGGAGGATTTGCCCTCGGTCCTGGTGGTAGGGCTGGGAAATGATTCCGTCACCCCGGATTCCCTGGGTCCCCGGGTACTGGATAACCTGCAGGTAACAAGGCATCTGGACGGACAGTACGGAAACACCTTCCTGAAAGACAGGAAGCTTCCTGCTATCAGCGGCATAGCGCCCGGAGTCATGGCGCAGACCGGCATGGAGACGGCAGAGATTTTAAAGGGAATTATACATGAAACCCATCCTGACCTGATAATTGCCATTGACGCCCTGGCAGCCAGGAGCGTGCGGCGTCTGGGAACCACAATCCAGCTTACGGATACGGGAATCCATCCGGGATCCGGGGTTGGAAATCACCGCCACAGCCTGACAAAGGAAAGCTTGGGAGTGCCGGTGATGGCCATTGGGGTTCCCACCGTGGTGGGGGCGGCGGCCATTGTCCACGATACCGTCTCCGCCCTTGTGGGGGTGCTGGCGGAAAATGAGGGTACCAGGGGAACCGGGAGCTGGATCGAGGAAATGGACCCGGACGGACAGTACCAGCTTATACGGGAGTTACTGGAGCCGGAATTCGGTCCTCTTTATGTCACTCCTCCGGACATTGACCAGTCCGTGAAGCAGTTAAGCTTTACCATATCCGAGGGCATCCATCAGGCTGTTTTTCCGTAAGGTTACGAAACAAGCAATATCCTCCGCGTTCCTGCATATCATAATAATAGTATGATGACAGGTGAATGAATTGATGAGAATAAGACGTGGAGGCGTGGACCGGCTCATGCGCCGGTTTCTGGCCGGCACGGTCCTTATACTGCTTATGCTTCTGTGCGGCCGGTATATCAGCCGGGCCGCCAAAAGCATAACAAAGAGTGATTACAAAGATATGATATGCGCAGGCGGTCAATGGCTGGTGGAAGCCATATGGAACCAGGCCCATCCCGCAGAAAATGCCGGGATGTCAGGCTCATGGCCGGATGCCTGGGGAAGCACCGGGGCTATCAATGACCCGGATCCTGCTTACCGTAAATACAACGCGGTTAAAACATTTTATGAAGAACACCAGTATCTTGCCTGGTACGGCAATGAGGAATCCGGCCAGCAGACACCGGAGGAACCGGGAGTCCTGGCCTCGGGGGAAGCCGCTGCGGGCGCAGGAGGAACTGCTCAGGGAGGGGAAACTGTCCGGGGCGGAGGAGCTGGCGGTGCGGGTGGCGCCAAAACAGAAAGCAGCCAGGACCTGGCAGCCGGTGCAGGAGGTACGGCAACATCCGGATACCAGGGGCCAAACCAGTCCCTGGAGACCATAACGGGGACACTGGAGCGCCCCATTACCGGCAATACATATGTGTTGGAACAGCTGATGGATTACGATTTCCTCATAAAACATTTTTACAGTGTCCACACCTCCACCACGGCGGGCCGTGACCTGATGAATGCCAAGGATCTGCTGAGCCGTGACATGACCATGAAGGGGGACGATTCCAAGCCCCAGATACTTATCTACCACACCCATTCCCAGGAAGCCTATAAGGATTCCGGCCCGGGACAGACCGTGGTGGGCGTGGGGGATTACCTGACCCGGCTTCTGGAAGCCAAGGGTTACAATGTATACCACGACACATCGGTTTATGACTTGAAAAACGGCCAGCTGGACCGGAGCAAGGCCTATAATTACGCCCTGGACGGAATCACCAACATACTGCAGCAGAATCCCTCCATCGAGGTGGTGTTAGATATCCACAGGGACGGAGTGGGGGAGAACCTGCATCTGGTTACCCAGGTGGACGGCAGGGATACGGCGCAGATTATGTTCTTTAACGGACTGAGCCAGACGCCGGAAGGCCCCATTGAGTACCTGCAGAATCCGTACCGGGAGGATAACCTGGCATTCAGTCTCCAGATGCAGCTGGGAGCCGCCGCCTATTATCCCGGCTTTACCCGCAAGATATACCTTAAGGGCCTCCGGTACAATGAACACCTGCGCCCCAAGTCCAGCCTGATCGAGGTGGGGGCCCAGACAAACACGTATGAGGAGGCGCTAAACGCCATGGAGCCCCTGTCAGAACTTTTGGATATGGTGTTGCAAGGAAATAGAAAAGATAGTATAATTCAGTAAGCGAACGGAAGCGTTTTCCATATGGATGCACACAAGTTTCCGGTAAAGAAATACCACAGAAAGAGGATAAAGCATGTCAACAGTTGACCAGAGTAAAATTCGCAATTTTTGCATTATAGCACACATTGACCACGGCAAGTCCACCCTGGCTGACCGTATTATTGAGAAAACAGGACTTCTCACCAGCCGTGAGATGCAGGAGCAGGTACTGGATAATATGGACCTGGAACGGGAGAGGGGAATCACCATCAAGTCCCAGGCAGTCCGTACCGTATACAAGGCTCAGGATGGAAACGAGTACATTTTCAATCTGATAGACACGCCGGGACATGTGGATTTTAATTACGAGGTATCACGAAGCCTGGCTGCCTGCGACGGCGCCATACTGGTGGTGGACGCCTCCCAGGGAATCGAGGCCCAGACCCTGGCCAACGTATACCTGGCCCTGGACCATGACCTGGATGTATTTCCGGTTATCAATAAAATCGACCTTCCCAGCGCGGAGCCGGAGCGGGTGGCAGCGGAAATCGAGGATGTCATCGGTCTGGACGCCAGCGACGCCCCCCACATTTCGGCAAAAACAGGTGTTAATATAGAAGAAGTGCTGGAAGCCATAGTCCACAAGATACCTGCTCCCAAGGGAGATCCGCAGGCGCCTTTAAAGGCCCTTATCTTTGATTCCACCTACGATTCCTACAAGGGAGTTATTATATTCTGCCGTATCATGGAGGGCACCGTAAAAAGAGGGACCCCCATCCGTATGATGGCCACCGGATCCGAGGAGGATGTGGTGGAGGTGGGATATTTCGGCGCAGGCCAGTTCATTCCCTGCGAGGAGCTGAGAGCCGGTATGGTAGGCTATATCACGGCCAGTATCAAGAATGTGCGGGATACCCGTGTGGGCGATACGGTGACTTCCAGGGACAACCCCTGCGCATCTCCCCTTCCCGGTTACAAAAAGGTCACTCCCATGGTATACTGCGGTCTTTATCCGGCGGATGGCGCCAAGTACAATGACTTAAGGGACGCCCTGGAGAAGCTGCAGCTCAACGATGCCTCCCTGTTCTACGAGCCGGAGACATCCATTGCTCTGGGCTTTGGATTCCGCTGCGGTTTTCTGGGACTTCTGCACCTGGAAATCATAGAAGAACGTCTGGAACGTGAATACAACCTGGACCTGGTGACAACGGCTCCGGGTGTTGTGTACCGGGTGCATAAAACCACGGGCGAGATGATGGAGCTGACCAATCCGTCCAACCTTCCTGATCCTACGGAAATCGAGTACATGGAGGAGCCCATTGTCAGTGCGGAAATCATGGTAACCACGGAATTTGTAGGTTCAATTATGACGCTCTGCCAGGAGCGCAGGGGCAATTACCTGGGCATGGAATATATCGAGACGACCCGCGCCCTTCTGAAATACGAGCTTCCCTTAAATGAAATTATCTATGATTTCTTCGATGCCCTTAAATCCCGTTCCAGGGGATACGCTTCCTTTGACTATGAGTTAAAGGGGTATGAGCGTTCCAGCCTGGTGAAGCTGGACATCCTGGTGAACCGTGAAGAGGTGGATGCCCTGTCCTTTATCGTACATGCGGATTCCGCCTATGAACGGGGAAGAAAGATGTGCGAGAAGCTGAAGGATGAGATTCCAAGACATCTGTTTGAGATACCGATTCAGGCAGCTATCGGCGGCAAGATCATTGCCAGGGAAACGGTGAAGGCTGTGCGCAAGGACGTGCTGGCCAAGTGCTACGGCGGTGATATCAGCCGTAAGAGAAAACTCCTTGAGAAGCAGAAGGAGGGCAAGAAGCGTATGCGCCAGATTGGAAATGTAGAGATTCCGCAGAAGGCATTTATGAGTGTGCTGAAGCTGGATGACGAATAAATAGGTGGGATAAATCATAAGATGACAAACTTACAGAGAAAGCCCCTGGAGCTGTACATCCATGTGCCCTTTTGCGCCAGGAAATGTCTTTACTGCGATTTCCTGTCCTTCAGGGCGCTGGCGTCTGTCCATGAGGCTTATACCGAACAACTGATCCGGGAAATAGAAGTCCAGGGTGCCTGCTGCCGTGAATACCAGGTCAAGACCGTGTTCATAGGAGGAGGCACTCCTTCTGTTATGGAACCATGTCTTATCAGGGATATCATGCAGGCTTTAAACCGGAATTTTGACATAGCGGGAGATGCGGAGATTACCATAGAGGTCAATCCCGGCACCCTGCTTCAGAACAAGCTTCACATCTACCGTGCGGCGGGAATCAACCGGCTGAGCATCGGCCTTCAGTCCGCGGACAACCAGGAACTTAAGGACCTGGGGAGAATCCATACCTTTGAGGAATTCCTGAAAAGCTACCAGTGCGCCCGCATGGCCGGGTTCGCCAACGTGAATGTGGACCTGATGAGCAGCATTCCGGGCCAGACACTGGAGAGCTGGAAGAATACCCTTAAGAAGGTGACCATGCTGAAACCGGAGCACATATCCGCATACAGCCTTATTGTGGAGGAGGGAACACCCTTCTGGGACCGTTACGGAAAGAGGGAAGGGGAGGAGACCGGCCTTAAAACAGATGATGTCTGTTTTCTGCACCCGCGGGGCGGCGGCCAAACAGAGCAGGCTCCTCTTCCCAGAAAAAGAGCGGCCCTTTATCCCGCCCTTCCGGACGAGGACACAGAGAACCGTATCTATCATTTTACCAGGACCTTTCTGGCTGAACAGGGGTATGGCCGTTACGAGATATCCAATTACGCCAAGCCCGGCAGGGAGTGCCTTCACAACACCGGTTACTGGAGGGAGGTACCTTATCTGGGCCTGGGTCTGGGAGCATCCTCCTGCATAAACGGAACACGTTTTTCCAATGAACGGGATTTGGACACCTATCTGCACCTGGATTTTTCCGAAGAAGGCGGATCCTCAGCCCTTGCCCTTCTCAGAGGCCCTGTGGAGGAGCTGACCAGGGAAGCCCAGATGGAGGAATTCATGTTCCTGGGGCTTCGCATGACAAAGGGTATATCAGAGATAGATTTCGTATCCATGTTCGGGGTCAAAATAGAAGGTGTATACGGGCCTGTTATAGAGCGGCTCATTGGGGACGGACTCTTAAAGCGCGAGGGTGTCTGGATATCCCTGACCGAGTGGGGAATGGATGTAAGCAACTTTGTACTCAGTGAATTTCTGCTCTAAAGCGTGTGGGCAGGAACTGCTCTGACACGCTCTGAGCCAGCAAACCAGTATCATTTAAACCAGGAGATTACTATGCCGGATAAACCAACCATACGTGAAACCGTAAGAATAAGACTGGAAGAGCTGTCAGACCCGGAATACCGGGAATTCCACAGCCGGCTTCTGCCGGGAATCACCGGCATCATGGGAGTGCGCACGCCGGAACTCCGTGGTATCGCGAAAGACCTGAAAAAGAGCGGATGGCGGGAATACATAAAAGAGGTATCGTGTGCCTGGAAGGAAAAGGGCCAGGGAGCAGACGGCGTTCTCTACGATGAAATGATAATCTGGGGGCTGTGTATCTGCGGAGGCTGCCGTGACTGGGACACGGCCGGGGAATACGTAACCGCCTTTGTCCCGGCCATCAATAACTGGGCAGTGTGCGATATATTCTGCGGCTCCCTTAAAATCACCGGCCGTTACAGGGAAGAGGTCTGGCAGTTTATCCAGCCTTATTTCCAATCCGGCAGGGAATACGACCTGCGTTTCGGAACCGTCATGCTGTTATCCCATTACACAGACCAGGACTATCTGGACCGCGCCCTAAAACTGCTGGACCGCGTCCGTCATCCGGGTTACTATGCCAAAATGGCCGTGGCCTGGGCTGTCTCCGTCTATTTCGTCAAATTCCCGGACCAGGTAATGGAATATCTGAAGCAGTGCAGCCTGGACGACTGGACCTACAATAAAGCGCTCCAGAAAATCACAGAGTCTTTCCGTGTGGACAAAGAAACAAAGAAGCTGGTGCGGCAGATGCGGAGGGGGCGCTGACACCCCCTTGTCCTCTCCAAAAACTTGTGCTACAATCAAACTGATACTCAGAAAAGTCAGTATATTTACGGACAAACCGGAGTTGTTGGCTCAACAATTGGAGAAAGGAGCATTTTTATGGGGAATCTGATTAACAAGACCATCGGGGAATTTAAAGTACAGGCGTTTTATCAGGGGAAGTTCATGGATGTGACCAGGGAGGACACCCTGGGGCACTGGTCTGTATTTTTTTTCTACCCGGCTGATTTTACCTTTGTGTGTCCCACGGAGTTAGGGGACCTGGCTGATTTTTATGAGGAATTCAAGGAAGCCGGGTGTGAGATTTACTCGGTGTCGGAGGATACCCATTTTGTCCATAAGGCATGGGCGGATGCCTCGGATACCATCAAAAAGATACAGTATCCCATGCTGGGAGACCCGGCCGGGAAACTGGCCAGGGAGTTCGGCGTGCTGGATGAGGAAGCCGGCCAGGCATTTCGGGGAACCTTTATCCTGAATCCGGAAGGTAAGATTAAGGCGTATGAGATTCATGACATGGGAATCGGCCGGAACGCCCAGGAGCTGCTGCGCAAGGTTCAGGCTGCCCGGTTTGTGGAGGAACATGGAGATCAGGTATGTCCTGCAAAGTGGAAACCGGGAGAAGAGACGCTGACACCCAGCCTGGATTTGGTGGGAATGCTGTAGGGAGGTGGATGTTACGATTGATTTAAATACGATTCCCGAAGAAAGCAGTCTGGTGGACCAGGGGCTTAAGACGCAGCTGGCCGGTATCTTCGGCAGAATGGAGAAAAGAGTGACAATCAGGGCAGTGGTGGATCTGTCCGGGGAAAAGGACCGGGAGATGGCCTCCTTTCTCAGGGCAATCGTCTCTGTAAGTCCTAACCTTGAGCTGGAGTTATACGGACCGGATGAGGCGGACCAGGTGCCGGAACTGAATACGGCGTGGCTGCCCGTAACAGGACTGTATAAGGATGGGGCCTACGGACGGGCTGCGTTTCACGGGGTGCCGGGAGGCAGGGAAATCAACTCCTTTGTGCTGGCTGTCTATAACCTGGCAGGGCCGGGACAGGAGGTGGCGAAGGGTACCAGAAAGAAAATCCAACGGCTGGACAAGAAGACAAATATCAAGATCTGCGTGTCCCTTGCCTGCCATCACTGTCCTTTGGTAGTGACAGCCTGCCAGCAGATTGCGTTCCTGAATCCGAATATTGAGGCTGAAATGATTGACGCGGCCCTTTATGAGGACCTGGTAGCCCAATATGATATTAAGCGGGTGCCTATGATGATTCTAAATGACAGCAGGATTGTGATGGGAAGCAAGACCATAGACGAAATCGTCACCTTGTTAAAATAATAACTAAAAAAAGGTAAAACTCCATTAAAAACTTGTTAAATACTAATGAAAAAAATGCTCAAATTGATAAAAAATTGTACATTATGTGAGAAAAGAAAATCCTCTATTGAATTTGTATGTGCAATGTGCTATATTGAAAACAGATAAAGACAGACGAATAAAGTTGCTGAGATGATGAGAGCATAGTGAAACGACAGAAATGTTGATTTAGAACTATGCTCTTTTTAGTGGTGAAATTATGTGAGGGGGGATACCGATGAACCAGAAATTATATGACCTGATTGAAGCCAATCCGGTCATAGCAGCGGTGAAGGACATGGAGGGTCTTGACGCCTGCTGCCAGAGAGATGAGATTAAGGTGGTGTTCATCCTTTTTGGGGATATCTGCAATATCAGCGCCATCGTCGAACAGATTAAAGCGTCAGACAAAGTGGCCATGGTACATATTGACCTGATAACAGGACTCAGCAGCAAGGAGGTTGCTGTGGATTTCATCAGGAATAATACCAGCGCGGACGGAATCATCTCAACAAAGCCGGCCCTGATAAAACGGGCCAGGGAGCTGTCCCTGTATACCACGCTGCGGGTTTTTGTATTGGATTCCATGGCTTTTGAAAACATCGAGAAACAGATGAGCGTGGCCAGGCCCGACATCATAGAGATACTGCCGGGACTCATGCCCAAGGTGATACGCAGGGTGTGCAGACTGGTGAAGGTGCCTGTCATAGCGGGGGGACTTATATCAGACAAGGAAGACGTGATGGCAGCCCTGTCAGCCGGGGCCATATCCGTATCCACAACGAATCAGAAAGTATGGCTGATGTGAAATTAGAAACTTAAGTCCGCTCTCCTGGGGAAGGAGAATGGGTTTATGTATAAATGATACATATGGTATGTATCAGAACAACAAGAAGGAGGGTTTTTTATGGCAAAGTATGTAATGGCACTGGATTCGGGTACGACAAGCAACAGGTGTATCCTGTTCAATGAAAAGGGGGAAATGTGCAGTGTTGCTCAGAAGGAATTTACCCAGTACTTCCCGAAGCCAGGTTGGGTAGAGCATGATGCCAATGAAATCTGGTCCACACAGTTAGGCGTTGCAGTGGAGGCTATGTCCAAAATCGGGGCAACCGCAGAGGATATCGCGGCCATCGGCATCACCAACCAGCGTGAGACCACCATTGTATGGGATAAGGAGACTGGGGAGCCCGTATACCATGCAATCGTGTGGCAATGCCGCAGGACCTCCGAGTACTGCGATACACTGAAGGAGAAAGGATTGGTCGATACCTTCCGTGCCAAGACAGGACTTGTGATTGACGCTTATTTCTCAGGAACAAAGCTGAGATGGATACTTGAAAATGTGGAAGGAGTCAGGGAACGCGCAGAAAAAGGGGAGCTGCTGTTCGGAACCGTGGAGACATGGCTGATCTGGAAGCTGACCAAGGGCAGAGTACATGTAACCGATTATTCCAACGCATCACGCACCATGCTGTTCAACATCAATACATTAGAGTGGGATGATGAGATTCTGGCCGAGTTAAACATTCCGAAGTGCATGCTTCCGGAAGCAAAACCATCCAGTTTCGTATACGGTGAATCCGATCCGCAGTTCTTTGGCGGCCCAATCCCCATCGGCGGGGCGGCAGGCGACCAGCAGGCAGCGCTTTTCGGCCAGACCTGTTTCAATGCGGGCGAGGCAAAGAATACATACGGAACCGGCTGCTTTATGCTGATGAACACAGGCGAGAAGCCGGTATTCTCCAAGAACGGCCTGGTTACCACCATTGCCTGGGGCCTGGACGGCAAAGTAAATTATGCTCTGGAAGGTTCCATCTTTGTTGCCGGCGCCGCCATCCAGTGGCTGAGGGACGAGATGAGGATTATAGATTCCTCGCCTGATTCCGAGTATATGGCCAAGAAGGTAAAGGACACCAACGGCTGTTATGTGGTTCCCGCCTTTACAGGACTGGGCGCCCCCCACTGGGACCAGTACGCCAGAGGCACGATTGTGGGCATCACCCGCGGCGTCAACAAGTATCACATTATCCGGGCTACGCTGGATTCCCTGTGCTATCAGACCAACGACGTGCTCCAGGCCATGAAGGCGGATTCCGGCATTGAGCTGGCAGCCCTTAAGGTGGACGGCGGAGCAAGTGCAAACAACTATCTGATGCAGACCCAGGCAGACATTATCAATGCTCCGGTGAACCGTCCGCAGTGCGTGGAGACCACCGCCATGGGCGCCGCCTATCTGGCAGGTCTGGCAGTTGGATACTGGGCAAACAAGGAAGAGGTCATCAAGAACTGGGCCATCGACCGCACCTTTACTCCGGAGATTTCAGAGGAGAAGAGGACAGAGATGGTGACCGGCTGGAACAAGGCCGTGAAATGCTCTTACGGATGGGCAAAAGAAGATTAATCAGATATGGGTATGAAACAATGTGATTCAGCATGGCTGTCCGGCCTCCGGCGCCCCTTTGGCACAGGGGCCGGAGCCATGCCATACAGATAAGGGGGTTATTATATGTTACCATATATTGCAGAGTTTTTGGGGACCATGATACTGATCATCTTAGGTGACGGCGTTGTAGCAAACGTGACGCTCAACAAATCAGGCATGAAGGGGGCTGGTTCCATCCAGATTACCTTTGCATGGGGCCTTGCGGTTATGCTGCCCGCGTTCATCTTCGGCGCTGCATCCGGCGCGCATTTTAATCCGGCGCTGACCATTGCCCTGGCAGTGGATGGAAGTTTGGCATGGGGACTTGTTCCCGGATACATTGTGGCACAGTTTGCCGGTGCTTTTGTGGGCGCTGTCATTGTATACCTTCTGTTCAAGGACCAGTATGACGCAACCGAGTCAGCGGCAACCAAGCTGGGAACCTTCTGTACAGGACCATCCGTTCCTAACATGGGACGCAACATTTTAAGCGAGGCAGTGGGAACATTCGTGCTTGTATTTGCAATCAAAGGCATCGGCCAGGTATCCGGCATTGCACCAGGCGTGGATAAACTGCTTGTATTCGGAATTATCGTATCCATCGGTATGTCTCTGGGCGGTCTGACCGGTTATGCCATCAATCCGGCACGTGACCTGGGACCACGTCTTGCACATGCTGTCCTGCCGATTAAGGGCAAAGGCGATTCCAACTGGGGCTATGCGCCGGTTGTCATCATCGGGCCGGTTGTGGGCGCAGTAGTGGCAGCGTTACTGTATCAGGCAATTCCGTGGATGTAATGTTTAGTATGAACTGAATATTGATTGCGTGAGAACAGAGCGGAGCAAATGGGTGTGGAAACACGCCTTGTTTGCTCCGCTTTTTTAACCCTTCGGGGCTGAATGTTAGCCGCCCGGCTGGCTGTTTTAAACCAGGCCGGCGGATTTAAGATAAAAGGCCGGTCCGGTGAGGGCGGCGGCAGGAAGATGCCGGGAGGAACCGGCATTTTCATAAAAAAAGAAGGAAGGGAACAAAACATATGTATGACGTAATAATAATCGGGGCCGGCGTGTCCGGCGCTGCATCTGCCAGGGAGCTGTCACGGTATAAGGTGAATGCCTGTGTCCTGGAACGGGAGGAGGATGTGTGCTGCGGCACGTCCAAGGCCAACAGTGCCATTGTCCATGCCGGATATGACGCGGCCGAAGGCTCGCTGATGGCCAGGCTGAATGTGGAAGGAAACCAGATCATGCCTGAACTGGCAAAGGAGCTGGATTTTCCCTTTAATCCCTGCGGATCCTTTGTGGTATGTCTGGATGAGGAGTCTCTGCCGGATCTGAGAGCTCTGTATGAGCGGGGGGTTAAGAACGGTGTAAAGGATTTGGAAATCATCACGGATAAGGCGAGAATCAAGGAAATGGAGCCAAATCTGGCAGATGAGGCGGCCGGCGTTCTCTATGCACCTACGGCAGGCATCGTATGTCCCTTTAATCTGAACATTGCGCTGGCGGAAAATGCCTATACCAACGGCGTGGACTTTAAATTTAATACTGAGGTGACGGATATCCGCAGGATAGAGGGCGGATGGGCTCTGGAAACAAACCAGGGTGTGTATGAGACCCGCTGTGTGGTCAACGCGGCAGGAGTCCATGCCGATAAGTTCCACAACATGGTCAGCGGAACAAAGATACACATAACCCCCAGAAGGGGAGATTACTGCCTGTTAGATAAGAGCGCAGGAAATCATGTGAGCCATACCATATTCGCCCTTCCGGGAAAGTATGGAAAGGGCGTCCTGGTATCGCCTACAGTACATGGCAACCTGATTGTGGGGCCCACAGCCATTGACATTGAGGACAAAGAGGCCACAGCCACCACCAGGGAAGGACTGGATGAATTGATTGCAAAAGCAGGGATGAACGTAAAAGATCTTCCCATGCGCCAGGTTATCACATCCTTTGCCGGACTCAGGGCCCATGAGGATCACCATGAGTTTATTATAAAGGAGCTGGAGGACGCGCCCGGATTTGTAGACTGCGCGGGAATCGAGTCGCCCGGCCTTACCAGCTGTCCTGCCATTGGAAGGATGGTGGCCGGAATCCTTAAGGAAAAGCTGGGACTGGAGCCAAATCCGCAGTTTGACGGTAGCCGCAAGGGAATTCTGGACCCGGATACACTTACAAAAGAGGAGCAGGCAGAGCTGATCAGACAGAATCCTGCTTACGGAAATATCATCTGCCGCTGCGAGATGGTCACAGAGGGAGAAATCCTGGACGCCATCCACAGGCCCCTGGGGGCGCGTTCCCTGGACGGCATCAAGCGCAGGACCAGGGCGGGAATGGGCCGCTGCCAGGCAGGGTTCTGCACGCCCAGAACCATGGAACTGCTTCACCGCGAGCTGGGACTTCCCATGACGGAGATTACAAAGGCCGGCGGGGATTCAAAGCTTGTAGTGGGAACCAACAAGGACAGAATATAGAAAGGGGCGCGCGCAAGATGAGGGAATATGATATTGTCATAATCGGCGGCGGTCCTGCGGGTCTCGCTGCAGCTGTAGCGGCCAGGGATAACGGGATAGAGAGTATCCTGATCCTGGAACGCGATAAGGAACTGGGAGGCATATTAAACCAGTGCATCCACAATGGATTCGGCCTCCATACATTCAAGGAGGAGCTGACAGGCCCGGAGTACGCTGCCAGGTTTGAGGAACAGGTGTATGAGAGGAAGATTGAATATAAGCTAAACACCATGGTCATGGATATCAGCCATGACAAGGTGGTCACGGCCATGAACAGGGAAGAGGGGCTGTTTGAGATACAGGCCAGGGCGGTTATACTGGCCATGGGATGCAGGGAGCGCTCCAGGGGGGCGCTGAACATACCGGGCTACCGGCCCGCTGGCATTTACTGCGCAGGCACGGCCCAGCGTCTGGTGAACATGGAGGGCTTTATGCCCGGACGGGAAGTGGTTATCCTGGGATCCGGAGACATCGGCCTTATTATGGCCAGGCGTATGACCCTGGAGGGCGCCAGGGTGAAGGTGGTGGCGGAGCTGATGCCTTATTCCGGAGGACTGAAACGTAATATCGTACAGTGTCTGGACGATTACGGCATTCCGCTGAAGCTGAGCCATACCGTGGTTGACATACGGGGAAAGGAGCGGCTGGAGGGAATCACCCTGGCAGCCGTGGATGAGAAGGGTAAGCCGATACCGGGAACTGAGGAGGATTATACCTGTGACACCCTGCTTCTCTCCGTGGGACTGATACCTGAGAATGAATTGTCTAACGGAATGGGCGTGAAAATGAACCGCGTCACATCAGGTCCGGTGGTGAACGAAAGCCTGGAAACCAATATCGAAGGCGTATTTGCCTGCGGCAACGTGCTCCACGTCCATGATTTGGTGGATTTTGTGTCAGAGGAGGCAGCGGCGGCAGGTAAGAACGCGGCCAGATATGTGAAGGACGGCAGGTGCTCCGGAACAGGACAGGAGATAGAGTTAAGCGCAGTGGACGGGGTGCGCTATACGGTGCCCTGCACCATCCATCCGGACCGCATGGAGGAAACCCAAATCGTGCGTTTCCGTGTGGGGAATGTTTATAAAAACTGCTATATCGGCGTATACTTTGATGATGAGCAGGTTATGCACAGGAAACGTCCGGTTATGGCGCCCGGAGAGATGGAGGAGATAAAGCTCCAGAAGGAAAAATTGATGTTGCATCCCGGTCTTAAGAAGATTACAATAAAGGTAGAGGAGGCATAGACCATGGAAAAGAGAGAACTTATCTGTATCGGTTGTCCTATGGGGTGTCCTCTGACCGTTGAACTGGAAAACGGGGAAATCAAGACCATCACAGGGTACACATGCAAGAAGGGCGAGACATATGCGCGCAAGGAAGTAACGAATCCGACCCGAATCGTCACCTCCACTGTAAGGGTGGAAGGCGGACGGGCTGACATGGTATCTGTCAAGACCAGGGAAGATATACCCAAGGATAAGATATTCCAGTGTGTAAAGGCCTTAAAGGGCGTAACCGTCAAGGCTCCCATCCGCATCGGAGATGTGGTCGTGGCAGACGTGGCCGGTACGGGAGTTGATATAGTGGCCACCAAGGAAGTGCTATAGTTGTGTGCTCCTGCCGGAGGCGGGACAGGAATATGGTTCCGTTTGAATCAGCAGGGGCGCGCCGGTCGGTCGGCAGCTTGCCATATGGCGGCCGCCGGCTTACTGTAGTTTGATAGATGGCGTACCGGCAGAATGGGGCGCTGTCCGAAGAAGAAGGAGGGCTCTAAATGGAGAAGAAACTGGACATCAATAACATGAACGGAATTACCGAGGAAGAGGATAAGACCTGCGGACTCAATGACATGAACTGTCTGGAAGGGGAAGAGGATAAGACCTGCGGACTTAACGACATGAACTGTGTCGAGGAGGAAGAGGACAAAACCTGCGGCCTCAACGACATGAACTGTCTGGGCGAGTAACAGGAAGAACGGAAAGCAGAGGCTTACAGGAGGGGCGCGCAGACGGGTATGAATCCGTCCGGCGCTCCAAATGGCGGCCCCTGCTTTACGTGGTTTAGGAACCAGTGGGGAAACCGCTGCCCGCATTTGGTGCAGCCTATTAAATAAAAGGGGGTTTACGCGATATGAAGAAATTTATCAACGATGTGGCGCTGGTAGAGGATCAGATGATACAGGGTATGGTTAAGGCCTATCCGGGTTATCTGAGAAAACTGGACTGCGGCAATGTGGTGGTCAGAGCCAATAAGAAAGAAGGAAAGGTGGCCCTGATCAGCGGAGGAGGAAGCGGGCACGAACCGGCTCACGGCGGATACGTGGGATGCGGCATGCTGGACGCGGCTGTGGCCGGCGCAGTGTTTACATCGCCTACCCCGGACCAGATTTATGAGGGAATCAAGGCCATTGCCACGGATGCAGGCGTGCTTATGGTGGTCAAGAACTACACCGGCGACGTGATGAATTTTGAGATGGCCGCTGAGATGGCTGAGATGGAAGGCATCACCGTGAAGTATGTGGTGACCAATGACGATGTGGCGGTAAAGGACAGTCTGTATACAGTGGGACGCAGAGGTGTGGCCGGAACCGTGTTTGTACATAAAATCGCAGGCGCCATGGCGGAGACAGGGGCTTCCCTGGACGAGGTCCATGCGGTGGCGCAGAAGGTAATCGACAACGTGCGGACCATGGGTGCAGCCATTGCGCCGTGTACGGTTCCCGCGGCAGGAAAGCCGGGATTCGAGCTGTCAGATGATGAGATGGAAGTGGGAATCGGGATCCATGGAGAGCCGGGAACCCACAGGGAGTCCATGAAGACAGCGGACCAGGTGGCGGATATGCTTCTGGCACAGATTCTGGGAGACATTGACTATGAGGGCCGCGAGGTGGCTGTGATGATCAACGGAGCAGGCTCAACACCTCTCATGGAGCTCTTTATCATCAATAACAGGGTCTCGGATGTTCTGGCTGAAAAGGGAATCAGGGTTTATAAGACCTTTGTGGGAGAGTACATGACTTCCATTGAGATGCAGGGTTTCTCCATCTCGCTGCTGAGGCTGGATGACCAGCTGAAGGAGCTTTTGGATGCCCCGGCGGATACGCCGGCCTGGAAGTAACAGGCATTTCTGAGGTCATAAAAATAAATTGAAATGAAAGGTGGGTCATCATGGCAGACAGTAAAAAAGTATTGGAAATCATCAGGGCAATCGGTCTGAAGATGGAGGCCGAGAAGGAGTATCTCACAGAGCTGGACCAGCCGATTGGAGACAGCGACCATGGCATTAATATGGCGCGGGGATTTGCAGCGGTGGAGGGAAAGCTTCCTGACCTGGAGGGAAAGGATATAGGGACCATTCTGAAAACAGTGGGCATGACATTGGTATCCACTGTGGGAGGCGCTTCCGGCCCCCTGTATGGTTCGGCCTATATGAAGGCAGGCATGGCCCTGGCAGGAAAGGAAGAGATGGATATGGATGATTTCCTGTCTATGATGGATACGGCTGTACAGGCAGTGGAGCAGAGAGGAAAGGCCACTGTGGAGGAAGCCACCATGCTGGATGCCATGGTCCCTTCCCTGAAAACCATGAAGGACGCGGCGGCAGAGGGAAAGAGCGTACGGGAAGCGCTGGAGGCCGGAGTCAGGGCAGCCTGGGCCGGCGCAGAGCACACCAAAGATCTGGTAGCTACCAAAGGCCGGGCCAGTTATGTGGGAGAGAGGGGACTGGGGCATCAGGATCCGGGAGCCACCTCTTATTCCTATATGCTGGAAGTCATTGCGGGGCTGGTATAGAGACTGGTATAGAGACAGATACCGGAAACCGGTACCGGATACAAAATCCGGCATAGAGCATCGGTGTCCGGCTGAAAGGAGCAGTAGTACATATGGTAGGATTTGTGATTGTGTCCCACAGTGAGAATCTGGCAAAAAGTGTGGTGGAGCTGACTTCCATCATGGCGCCCAACGCCAGGATCGCGCCGGCCGGAGGTATGGACGGCGGCGGTTTTGGAACCAGCTTTGAGAAGATACAGGCAGCCATTGAGTCTGTCTATTCCGATGACGGGGTCCTTGTCCTGGTGGATTTGGGAAGCGCTGTCATGACCACGGAGATGGTCATTGAGATGTTCGAGGGAAAGAAGGTGGAGATGGTGGATTGTCCTCTGGTGGAGGGCGCCGTGGTTGCCACCATTGATTCCGTGGGCGGAATGAGCTTTGAGGATATCAGGACAGCCCTGGCCGGAGTGGGCAGGGCTAAGAAGTTTTAGGACATAGTTTAGGGCATAGAAGGAAGAAATAAATAGAACAGGCGGGGGATTTATTCCCCGCCTGTTATGGTTACAATCATCTGATTGGGAAGGCACACAATAGTGTCGCTGTTTAAATGTTTTTTCCCCTGGTGGACACATACCTTATCAGGGCAGCTGGCCTCGCTGCACCAGATTTCGCCGTCCTTTACTATCAGGTGGTTGGTGCCGCCGTTAGAGGATGTAACCGTTATCTCCGTATCCTTGCTGAGATCCAGTGTTTCCACTACGGCTCCGTCCACAGACACCTGGGCGATGGCAGCCGGTGTGCGGCGGATATAGTGGCTGATGCCAAAGGCAGCCGCTGCCAGCAGTAGTATGGCAGCAGCCAGAATCACGTCCCGTTTCTGTAATATGTTCATTTGATTTCAGCCTGACGCAGGCATTCCTCCACTCCGTTCATAAATGGATATACGTTGATGCTGACTGAGGCCACGGCATCGGTGGTGTATCCGTCGTCGCCGGCCAGCCCGGCCAGGCGCTGGTGTTCTATCAGATACCGGCATACGCTGTCGGACTGGGCTTTCCACAGAGGCCCGTCCTCTGTCATGATATATTGGCCTTCCATGGAAAGCTTCTGTTTGCTTTCTCCATCACTGTTAAAGGAATCCCAGACACAGGATACGATGATACCGTCGGATACGGTCAGGGTAGTTCTGTCCCGAAAGCCGTTTGCGTCTGGTTCCAAAGCTTCATGGGTATAGATCCCGTCGGCCAGGGGCGCCTCGGGGCGGGCCGTGGTCACAGGTCCTCTTAGGGCCTTATACAAAGGGTCTGATACGGCAATTACCGCTAAGGACAACACTGCCATGACTGCAATGCCAATCAAACTTCTGGCGTTGGAGCTGATGGTACTTCTCTTCATGGAAAACACTCCTTTAAAAATATAGTAGTATGCGCCGGAGCGGAATATACGCGGACGGCGCTGGGGTGGGATATATTGTTTATTTTATCACAATAAGCCATTGCATACAATACGTTTTCACACAGGCACAGGTGGTAATTCATTCCTGTCCACGGTTACACACGGAAGCAGGTCATATGGCCGCCGTACATGCTTTAAGGCGCTATGGAAGATTTGGGTTATGCATGGTATACTATATGCGTGCTGAGGACAGAGCACAGGAAAAGGATGAAATGCCGCGATGAAGACTGGAGGATCACATGCCGAATCAGAAAAAGACGGTTACAGAATCATATAAAAAATCAGCTGCAGCGGTGAGTAAAGGCCGGGGTACAAAACAGTCACGCAGAACTTCAGCCCAAAATGCGGCCCTTTTTGGAATTCTGACAGCGCTGGCGCTGGTGCTTGGATACGTGGAGTCATTGGTGCCGGTATATCTGGGAGCGCCCGGGGTGAAGCTGGGGCTGGCCAATCTGGTAACCATGGTGGGGCTTTACTGCATGGGAACAAAGGAGACTGCTCTTATCAGCGTGGTGCGTGTACTCTTATCAGGCATCCTGTTCGGGCCGCCTTCGGCCATCCTGTTTGGCCTCGCAGGAACTGCCCTGAGCCTTACCGTCATGGCTCTGTGCAAACGGTTCAGGCTGTTCGGGATGGTGGGAGTCAGCATACTGGGAGGAGTGGCCCATAATATCGGACAGTTTCTGATGGCGGCTTTTGTGGTGAATACATTCGGTGTGTTTTCCTATCTGCCGGTGCTGCTGACAGCAGGCTGCGCGGCAGGAGCCCTGATTGGCCTTCTGGGAGGAATTCTGGTGGGGCGGGTAAACCGTTTGTTTCGCACTATTTAAGAAAATCAGGATATAAAAGTAAAAAAGTGCATTGTGGTTGCGGGGCGTGAGGGATATAATGGAAGAAAACAGCGGTATGTGGGCTGTGCTTAGATGGAAGCGTGTACAGGGAGGATATTTCTATGGTTTATGAAGCGGTTGAGGGATTGGTACAGTACGGCCTGGATAAGGGGCTCATATCTGAGGCGGACGCGGTTTATGCCAGGAACCAAATCCTGGATGTGATGGGAATGGATGAGTATGAAGAACCCCAGGGTCCGGTGGAGAGCGGGGATTTGGAGGCCATTTTAAAGGAGCTTCTGGACTGCGCTGCCGGCACGGGCGTGCTTAAGGAGGACAGCGTGGTCTACCGGGACCTTCTTGACACGAAGCTGATGAACTGCCTGATGCCAAGGCCGGGTGAGGTGGTGAAGGAATTCTGGAAACGCTATGAGGAGTCTCCTGAGAAAGCAACGGACTGGTATTATGGTTTCAGCCAGGATTCCGATTATATCCGCCGTTACCGCATTGCAAGAGATATGAAGTGGACCACGGATACCCGCTACGGTACGTTGGACATTACGGTAAACCTGTCCAAACCGGAAAAGGATCCAAAGGCCATTGCAGCGGCCAAGCTGGCCAGGCAGAGCGGCTATCCCAAATGCCAGCTGTGCATGGAGAACGTGGGGTATGCAGGGCGGACCAACCATCCGGCCCGGAATAACCACAGAATCATTCCCATTACCATCAATGACAGTCAGTGGGGATTCCAGTATTCCCCATATGTGTACTATAATGAGCACTGCATTGTATTTAACGGACAGCACGTGCCTATGAAAATTGATAAGGCGGCATTCAGAAAGCTGTTTGACTTTATCAAGCAGTTCCCCCATTATTTCCTGGGTTCCAATGCGGACCTTCCCATTGTGGGAGGATCCATCCTGAGCCATGACCATTTCCAAGGGGGTCATTATACCTTTGCCATGGCAAAAGCGCCCATAGAGAAGCATTTTTCCATAAAAGGGTATGAGGACGTGGAAGCGGGAATCGTATTCTGGCCTATGTCCGTGCTGAGGCTTCGGGCAGCAGACCCGGACAGGCTGATTGAGCTGGGGGATGTTGTTCTGAAAGCATGGAGAGGATATACGGATGAGGACGCATTTATCTTTGCCGAGACAGACGGAGAGCCTCACAACACCATTACGCCCATTGCCAGAAAGGTTGGGGATACCTTTGAACTGGATTTGGTGCTGCGCAATAATATTACCACTGAGGAGTTCCCGCTGGGCGTATACCATCCCCATCAGGAGCTGCACCACATAAAGAAAGAGAACATTGGCCTGATTGAGGTCATGGGACTGGCCGTGCTGCCTTCCAGGCTTAAGACGGAACTGGCAATGCTGGGAGAGTACATGGTGGATGGAAAGGATATACGAAAGGATGAGGTCCTTCTGAAACACGCTGACTGGGTGGAGGAATTCATGCCCGGATATCAGGAAAAGGGCATCCTGGTGACCAGGGATAATGTGTGGTCTATTCTGCAGGAGGAAGTGGGAAAGGTGTTTGCACAGGTCCTGGAGGATGCAGGCGTCTATAAATGCGATGAGAGGGGACGGAGGGCATTTGCCGGATTCCTCCATTTTGTTGGATTTGAGGAGGTATAATCAGCCTGGCGGTAAGGTACATTTCCAGGTCTGTGGGAATTGATAATCATGAGTTACAGGGTCATGCAGCGGAACCGCGTCCGTTTTCATGGCCCTGTTTTCGTGTGCGGTTCGATTTGTGTTCGTGATTTTGTTTGTGTTCGCGCCCATATGTATTTCTGTACCGGTGTTGATTTGTGTAAAAAATTTTTGCAAATCTTCTATCTGTTCAAAAACCTGGTCCGGGATTATGATAATGCATGTAAGGGATGGCACAGAACAGACAGAAACAAAACAGTGCCTGACACATTTTCTTAAGCGCTTAAGAAGAAACAAACAGCAGCGGCAAACAGGTAAGAGAATAAAAGACAAATTCCGGAAGAACCGGAAGGAGGCAAGGGATGAGTAAGTTAATTAATGAGAACTGTATCGTATTCGATATGGAAGGCAGTAAAAAAGATATCATAAGAACCCTGTCAGGGGAGCTGTACAGGGCGGGAAAAATCACGGACACAGAGGAATTTTATCAGGATGTACTGGCAAGGGAAGCGATTACCCCAACCTTTGTGGGATTTGACATGGGACTTCCCCATGGCAAAACAGACCATGTGCTGGAGGCCAGTGTATGTTTCGGACGTACCAAGGAACCGGTGGTTTGGAATGAGGAGTCAGGTGAGACAGCAGATTTAATCATTCTCATCGCAGTGCCCTTAAGCGAGGCAGGGGACACCCACTTAAAGATACTGGCCAATCTTTCCAGAAGGCTTATGCATGAGGAGTTCAGGGAGTCTTTGAGAAGCAGCACCAGGGAACAGGTATACACCATATTAGAAGAAGTTCTGGAGGGGTAAGAAAATGAAAGAGCAGCTGAAGATTTTAAAGAAACATATATTGACAGGTACATCCCACATGATTCCGTTTATTGTGGCCGGCGGTATCCTTTTTTCTCTGGCAGTCATGCTGAATCCGGCCGGCGCAGCCACACCTGAGACCGGCTGGCTGGCAGGTCTGGCGCAGATTGGCTTGGGCGGACTGACACTGTTTGTCCCGGTACTGGGCGGTTATATCGCTTACTCCATTGCCGACAAACCAGGTCTGGCACCCGGTATGATTGGGGCGTATCTGGCAAAGGAGATGGGCGCCGGATTCCTTGGCGGCATGGCGGCCGGCTTAATTGCAGGCGTTGTGGTAAAGGAACTGAAGAGAATCAAGCTTCCGATTTCACTGAAAACATTAGGCTCCATTTTCATCTATCCTCTGGTGGGCACCCTGGTAACAGGCGGTATCATTGTGTGGGGAATCGGCGGACCCATTGCCGCTATTATGAACGGACTTACCAACTGGCTGTCCAGCCTGGGGGATGTGGGCAAGGTGCCGCTGGCCTCCATACTCGGAGCCATGACTGCCTTTGATATGGGCGGTCCTGTCAACAAGGTTGCCACCCTCTTTGCACAGACACAGGTGGATACGCTTCCCTACCTTATGGGCGGCGTGGGCGTGGCTATCTGTACACCGCCCATCGGCATGGGCATCGCTACCCTGCTGGCACCCAAGAAGTACAATGTGGAGGAAAAGGAAGCAGGAAAGGCAGCTATTCTGATGGGATGTGTGGGAATCACAGAAGGAGCCATTCCGTTTGCGGCCAACGACCCCTTAAGGGTAATCCCGTCCCTGATTGTGGGAGCCGTGGTAGGCAATATCATCCCATTCCTGGCAGGCGTCTTAAACCATGCTCCATGGGGCGGACTCATTGTGCTTCCGGTGGTGGAAGGCCGTATCTGGTACTTTATTGCAGTGCTGGCAGGTGGATTTGTGACCGCACTTATGGTAAACTTACTTAAGAAGAACTATGTGGAAGAATCCGCGGGAAATGACACGGACCTGGATGACCTGGACGAGATAACATTTGACGAATTATAATAAGTGACTAGTGGTAATAAATAGAGATTAGAAAAGGATAAGGAGGATTTTACAATGAAGGTAGTTGGTATTACATCGTGTCCATCGGGAGTAGCTCATACATATATGGCAGCTGAGGCGTTAAAGCTGTCCGGCGAGAAGCTGGGAATGGAAGTGCTGATTGAGACTCAGGGCGGCGCAGGAGTGGAGAACCAGTTAAAGCAGAAGGACATTGACGAGGCGGTGTGCGTGGTTTTGGTCAATGACGTGGCCCTGGAGGGACTGGACCGCTTCAAGGGAAAGAAAGTCCTGAAAATGGGCGTGTCAGACCTGATTAAGAAGTCTGACGCGGTGATGAAGAAGATTCACGATTCTTTCCAGTAAAATTTCCGGTTGGATTTCCGGCTCGTTCCGGTAAAATGGAATTCAGGGGAGCATATAAAAATACCATATGATAACAGATAAGAGGAGTGGGGAGCGCTCCTCTTGTCTGCATATGCAGACAGGAGAAGAACGAGATGTTTAATGGGAGAATGCTGAACATTATCCGGTATCTGAAGGAGCACGGGGAGGCCACCTACAAGGAGATGGCCAAGGCTCTGGGGATATCGGAGCGGAGCATCCGCTACGATGTGGACCGGATCAACGACATATTGTCTCTGGAGCGCCTGCCGGAGATAGAAAAACACTCCAAGGGGCTGCTGCGATATCCCCAGTCCCTGGACCTTAAGGGCCTGGAAGACGGAAACGAGGTGGTCTATACCGGCAAAGAGCGGATGTCCATTCTGCTGCTGATCCTGCTTATGAGGAATGAGGACTTAAAGATTAACCAGCTCAGCGGGCAGTTCAGGGTTTCGCGCTCCACGGTAAAGAACGATATGGCTGCACTGGATGAACGGCTTAAGAAGGACGGAATGGGAATCGGGTATTCCGGCCATTTTTATCTGTCCGGCCCGAAGCTTAAGCGCACCACCCTGATGAACCAGGAATTCAGGAAATACATCGAATACCTCATAAACCCCTTTACGGAGTACAATTCCTATGAATTTTACTGTATCCACATCATCCATAAGGCCTTTGAGGGCATCTCCATTGCCAACGTGGTGATGGCGGTGGACGGACTGCTGGAGGAGCTTAAGTGCACCCTGACCAGCAGCTCTTACCTGTGGTATATGTCGAATGTGGTGGTTCTGGTGTGGTTCATTCTCCATGACAAGGACTATCCTCTGGATATCACGGTGGTGCCTGACTATGACCGGGAGGTGTATCAGCGTTTCGGAGAAAAGCTGGGGGCCATCATCGGAAAGCCTGTGTCAGAAGAACATATGGCAATGATGGCGAAGATGTTTGACTTTACCAATAAAATGGCGGGCGGTACAGCGGAGGTGGACCCGGTGCATACCCAGGAGGTGACATTTTCCCTGATTTCCGCTATGTCAAAGCGGATGAACATGCCCTTTGACAAGGACACAAACCTGGTGGAGGGACTGCTGAACCACATGATTCCCCTGATTCAGAGAATCAATAACCATGTGGATATCCACGACAATGTCAGTTCCCTTATGCGGCCTGAGGAGCAGCAGTTTCTAAGTATTGTAAAGCAGTGCTGCAAGGAGACGGACACCCTTGAAAAGCTGGAAAATGAGGATGAGCTGGTATATCTGACCATCTGCTTCATGGCCAGCATCCGGAGGATGAAGGGAGCACCCTATAAGAAGGTGCTGCTGGTGTGCGGCCATGGGTATGGAACCACCACCATGCTGAAAGAATCACTGCTGAGCGAGTACCAGATACATATTGTGGACACGCTCCCTATTTATAAGCTCTCATCCTACCCGGACTGGGCGGCCATTGATTATGTGCTGTCCACCATCCGCATTAACAACAGCCTGCCAAAGCCCTGCCTCACGGTGAATCCGATACTGCAGAGCGAGGACAGAGCTGCCATGGACCGGCTGGGCATACCCAGGAAATCCCTTTTATCCAGCTATTACTCCATTGAGGAGAAACTGGGATTCCTGGACGAGAACACCAGGGCCAGGGTTATGGACGTGGTGAAAAAGGAACTGGGATATCAGACCGTCCAGGTATTTCACAGCCCGAAGAGCTTCAGCAGTTTCCTGAAATTTGACTGCATCATGAGGGCGGACCTGGTGTCTGACTGGAAAGACGCGGTCCGTATGAGCGCGGGCCTTCTGGTAAAACGGGGATTTGTGGAGGAATCCTATGTGTCCAATATGCTTGGCTTTATAGAGAAACAGGGATTTTATGCTGTTTCGGATGATTCCTTTGCCCTTTTGCACGGTAAGGGGGCGGAGGGAATTAGTAAGACAAGCCTGAGTCTTCTGGTTACCAGGGAGCCTGTGGTATTCGGGGAGAAAAAGGCGCGGGTTATATTCTGTCTGGCCAGCAGGGATGGAAAGGAGCACATACCGGCTGTGGTCACGCTGATGCGTATGGTGAAGACAACGGCCCTGATTCACGATCTGGAGGAGAGCCGGTCGGAGGAGGAACTATATCAGACCGTGCTCAATTGTGAATTTGAGGTGTTGTAACGGGGCGCGCAGAGTAGTATAATAACAGGGACTATACAGCACCGCCGGCCTGGTATAATGGAGGATATTCGGTTGACGGCTGCGGTGAATGATGGAAGGAGACAGTGATATGCTGGATGAAAGATGGGTGTTTCATGAGAATGCGGAGCCGGTTCAGGCGGGTCCCGGGGTTGTCAGGAGGGTTCTGGCTTACAGTAAGGATTTGATGTGTGTGGAGAATACCTTTGAGGAGGGAGCTGTGGGCAGCCTTCATCATCATCCCCATACCCAGATTACGTATGTGGTCAGCGGAGAATTTGAGTTTAATATAGACGGTGAGAAAAAAACAGTGAGGGCAGGAGATACCATGCTAAAGCTGGACGGCGTGGAGCATGGATGCGTATGCAGGAAGGCGGGAATCCTTCTGGATATCTTTAACCCCATGCGGGAGGATTTTGTATCGGTTTTATGAAAAACACTTGTGCAATATGCTTAAAAAATCGCTGTTTTATTGTAAAATAACGATATTCTTTTACTAGAATATTGACTTTTGCTCCTGGATTGATATAATCGGGGAGTAAATAGTTGCGTGCAGAGCTTCGGCTTGATTTTGTACAACATGAGTTTGTGGACCTTTCTTTTTCAAAGGTCGGCGGATTCGTGTTGTTTTTTTGTCCTAAAATAAAATTGGGAGGGGAAAGCGGACGGGGTGCATGCGCGGATTACTATTATTTTTCCAAAAGACAGGAGTGTACACTCACACCATATTTCCGCCGGTCGCACTATTCTAGAAATCCGCCGGGAAATGGACAACTTACGACCAGACTGCCAAGCGTGGCCAAGGGCCAGACTCCGGGATTACACATAATATGTGTACCGCGCGGAAATTCCGGAAAGAGCAGTGGGTCGGACGCAAACCAAATGAAAAGAAAGCGGAGGTTACTCAATTATGTCTAATGGTACTAATTATGCAAAGGATTCACAGATGACCCGGCGTTATATCATGCTTCTTATTGGAATATTCTTCATGGGAACGGGGATCTCCCTGATAATCAAATCAGGAACAGGAACATCTCCAATGAGCAGCCTTACCAATGTTATGACCCAGATATGTCCTCTGTTGACATTGGGTATGTACACGTTTTTGTTAAATGTATTGTTCTTTATCGGGGAATTTATTGTGGATTTTAAGAGCTTCTCAGCGTCAAAGTTTATTCAGCTGATTCCTACCTTTTTCCTGAGCGTTGCGGTGGATTTCAATATGTTCCTTGTAAGGGGACTCCATCCCGAGACCTATATACTGAAACTGGCAGTACTCATCATCGGATGCATGTTCTTTGGACTTAGCATCGCATTTATGGTTTCGGCTGATGTCATCCTGATGCCGGGAGAGGCCCTGATTAAGATTATTTCCGTAAAGTACCAGAAGGAATATGGCAATGTAAAGACCGCAGTGGATGTTTCGCTGGTGGTGCTGGCAGTCATCGTATCTCTCATTTTCCTGAACACCATTTACGGCGTCAGGGAAGGCACATTGATTGCGGCGTTTACAATCGGCAATTTCTCCAGATTTTTCAGAGGTTATACCAATAAACTGGTAAGGGAGGTGGCACTGCAGTGAGAGAAGGATATAACAACCTGCACATCGTAACCGTGGATGGGCTGGACCGCATATACGAGGATGGAGGTATCCTCTATGAGGACGGAGTGATTACACATGTGGGGGACAGAGCTTACATAGAGAAGAAGGCGGGGGAACTTAAAATCGAGCTTAAGGACGGAAAGGGAAGGTATCTGTTCCCGGGACTTATCAACACCCACACCCACCTGTATCAAGATATCATGAAGGGAATGGGAAGCGACCTGAGTCTGGAGGACTGGTTTCCCAAGTCCATGGCCCCGGCAGGCGCCGTGCTCCGGGAGAGGCATGTGGCTGCGGGCGTGAAGCTGGGACTGGCAGAGGCCATCCGGTGCGGCGTGACAACGGTGGCGGATTATATGCAGCTGCAGCCTGTAAAGGGGCTGGGAAAACTGGAGCTGGATATCGCCAAAGACATGGGCGTCAGAATGGTGTACGGCCGGGGCTACCGCGATATCGGAAAGAAGGAGCTGGTGGAGAAGGCCGAGGACGTCTTTGCCGATGTGACTGCCCTGAAGGAAGAATTTGAGGGGGACGGCATGTACCGCGTGTGGCTGGCTCCGGCAGCCGGCTGGGGGGCCAGTCTGGAACTCCTTAAGGCCACCAGGAAATATGCGGACCGGAATGCCACACCCATCATGATGCATATGTTTGAGACGGGAACGGATGACAAAATCAGCTGGGAGAGGAACGGAAAAAGCGCGATCCGTCATTATGAGGAATCAGGGCTTCTGGGAGCTGACCTGCTGGCTGTACATTCGGTTGCCATCGGAGAGGAAGAAATCAGTACCTATGCCAGAAACCATGTGTCTGTTTCCTACAATCCCATAGCCAATATGTATCTTGCATCGGGCGTGGCCCCTGTGGGAGAAATGCTGAAGGCCGGAATTACAGTGGCAATCGGCACGGACGGGGCAGGCTCCAACAATGACAACGACATGTTAGAGGCCATGAAGTTTGGCGCCCTACTGCAAAAGACCTTCCACAAAGACCCTTTGGCCATGACGGCGGGGGGAATGCTCAGGATGGCCACCATAGAAGGGGCCAGGGCGCTGGGCTTGGACCAGCTGGTTGGTTCCATTGAAGTGGGGAAAAAGGCTGACTTCTTCCTGTTTGACCCGGCTAAGAGCGTAAAGTCCTGTCCGGTCCATGACATTGTGGCAACGCTGATTTATTCAGGGGACCATAAGGCGGTAGACACAGTGGTTATTAACGGCAAGACGGTTATGGAGGAAGGCAGGTTCCTTCTGGCAGATGAACAGGAGATACTGAACACCGCCCAGCTCATGGCCGAGGATCTGGTAAGGTGCATACAGGAGAATCAGTAGAGGCAGGGACAATATCGGCAGGGACAATATCAACAGAGACAATATCGGCAGAGACAATCACAGAATACAGATGAAATGAGGAGAGTAATATGGCAAAAATTTTAGGTATCAGCGGAAGCCCGAGAAATAAGTCCACGGAATATGCTCTGGGAGAAGCCTTAAAAAGCATAGAGTCAAGGGACGGCATAGAGACGAGTATGATAACGCTGAGGGGGAAAAAGATTGCGCCCTGCAACGGGTGCGGATACTGCAAGAAAAATAAGACATGGTGCTGTCTGAAGGATGACTTTGAACCTCTTTTGAAGGAGTTTATGGAAGCGGATGCGTACCTGTTCGGTTCCCCGGTTTATGCCTATGGACCCACTCCCCAGCTGTCGGCTTTTTTCAGCAGGATGCGGCCTCTGTTCCATGTGTATCCGGAACTCATGAGGGATAAAATCGGCAGTGCCTTTGCTGTGGGCGGAACCAGAAACGGCGGAGAAGAGGCCACCATTACTGCCATGCACAACATGATGATGGCGAGAGGAATCAATATTGTCTGTAACGAGGTATACGGCTACGCCGGAGGTTATATCTGGTCCAAGGACCAGGGACAGGAAGGCGTTGACGCAGACGAAATCGGCATGGGAGGACTTTTGAAGCTGGCAAACAAGCTGGCTGATATGGCACTCATCCGGGAATATGGCAAGAAGGCGTTGGAAGAAAGAGAGGCAGCAGTGAATGAGCGGGATTAAGGATTTAAGAGATTTTCTGGCAGTTTTAAAGGATAACAAACTGCTTTTTGAGACAGAACGGGCAGTGGATTGGAAGTATGAGATTGGCTCCCTGCTGGCCACCCTGGAGGCAGAGGGCCAGAGAACCGGTTTATTTCACAATATCAAGGATAAGGAATTCTCTGTGTGCGGAAATGTGCTGGCATCCATGGACGGCATTGCCCTGGCTCTGGGCTGCAGGAAGGATGAAATGACGGATTTCCTGGCAGATTGCCTGGAACATCCCGTGAAGCCACAGGTAGTGGCGGACGCCCCTTGTCATGAAAATATACGGATGGGGGATGAGATTGATTTAGAACGCATACCGGTTCCCATCCACGCCCCAAAGGACGGCGGCCCCATCATCACAGGCGGGGTGATTGTCAGCAAGGAGATAGACGGAACCCGCCAGAACCTGTCCTTCCAGAGGATGCATGTGAAGGGGAAGGATAAGTTCAGCATCATGATCAATGAGTGGCGCCACCTGAAGGATTTCTACGACCAGGCGGAAAGCCAGGGGAGAGCCCTTCCCATCGCGGTTGTCATCGGTGCAGATCCGGTTATCTATGTGGGAGCCGGACTGCGCTATGACGGGGATGAGACAGAGATTGCGGGCGCTATCAGAAAAAGTCCGATTGAGGTGGTGAAATGCATCACTTCCGACATCTATGTACCAGCCACGGCCGAATTTGTGATTGAAGGTGAAATACTTCCGGATTACAGGGAGAAGGAAGGTCCTCTGGGAGAGTTCACGGGCCACTACAGCGAGCCGTGGAACAGCCCTATGGTGCAGGTGAAGGCTATCACCCACAGGAACGGGGCCATTTACCAGACCATAAACGGCGCCTCCTTTGAGCATATCAATCTGGGAAATGTGCTGCCCAGGGAGCCTCTCCTTAAGACCCATACCCAGTATGTGAGCAAGGGAGTTACCAATGTACATATTCCACCCTATGGAAGCGGCTTCCTGGCCATTGTCCAGATGAAGAAAAAGAATCCGGGAGAGCCGAAAAATGTGGCTCTGGCAGCCATGACAGCGTATGTAAACATTAAGAACGTGATTGTGGTGGATGAGGACGTGGATATCTATGATCCCGCAGACGTGATGTGGGCGGTATCCAACCGTGTGATTCCTGAAAGGGATATTTTCTATATCCACAATGCCCAGGGACATGAGCTGGATCCCTGTTCCGACGAGCGGGGCGTACAGACGAAGATGGGGATTGACGCCACACTAAACGAGGAGAGCAGATGCCTGGAGCGGGTCCGCTATCCCAAGGTGGACTTAAAGGATTACCAGTAAGGAAATAGTAAGATAAGGAGCATGGCAAATGGGAAAATACATAGTAGGAATCACCGGGGCAAGCGGGTCAATTTACGCAAAGCGGGTCATAGAAAGGCTGATTCAGAAAGGCCATCATGTGTGTATCTGCATGACCCAGGCGGGAAAGCTGGTGGTGGAGTCTGAGCTTGGCTGGCAGATTGGGCAGGATACCCCTTCCGGGGAGGTGGAACAATATCTGCAGGAAATCTTTGGGTCAAAGGAGCTGATTCACCATTACGATGTCCATGCCATAGGCGCGCCCATAGCCAGCGGATCCTCCGGAATGGATGCCATGATAGTGGTCCCCTGTTCCATGGGTACACTGTCCGCCATTTGCCATGGCTCATCCCATAACCTTTTGGAGCGGGCGGCGGATGTGTGCCTGAAGGAACGGCGCCCCCTGGTCATCGTACCCAGGGAAGCGCCTTACAACCAGATTCATCTGGAAAACATGACAAAGCTGTCAGGTTACGGGGCTGTCATAATGCCTGCGTCCCCTGGATTTTACTCCCGTCCAAGGACAATTGAGGAGATGGTGGATTTCTTTGTGACACGGATTCTGGACCAAATGGGAATCCATGAGCCCTCGGAGAGCAGGTGGACGGGAATGGATGTGTGTGTTAAGTAGATAGGGCTGCGTCCGGTTATTCGGCGTCCAGGGCAGCGCGTTCCCGGGCTTCTTCGTCAACGGTTTTTCCTGGGGCTAACAGGTTGAGAAGGAAGGACATGACGCCTGCCACAACCACTGGTTTAGAGAGAAGGGCCTGGGCCAGGGGAGGAAAATTCTCCAGGGCCGCAGTGCCTTCCAGGGTGGACAGTCCCATGGCCAGGGCAATGGATACGCCTACAATTGTACTGTTGCGGGCGGTTAAGGGCTCGCTGGACACTAATTTGAGTCCGGTCAGCGTGATCATACCAAATACAATGAGGGTTCCGCCGCCAATGACCGGGGCCGGAAGGGTGGATACCAGCGCGCTGAATTTAGGTACGATGCCAAGGGCGAGCATAATTGCGCAGGCAATGGTGATGACACGGCGGCTCACTACCTTGTTCATGGACACAATGCCCACGTTCTGGCTGAAGGAAGAAACCACAGGCACGCCGAAAATGGTGCCTACCAGGGTGGCGATTCCGGATGCAGCCACGCCTCCTGTCAGTTCCTCGCTGCGGGGTTCCCGGTCAAAACCTCCTACCGTGGTGCCTGTGATATCTCCCACGGACTGCATGATATTGACAATGGTAATCAAGAGGATCGGCAGAACCATGGACAGGTCAAAGGACGGCATACCGTAGAAAAAGGGTTTTGGCACTGCCAGCCAGCTGGCGCTTACCACACCGTCAAAATGGACCATGCCCATGCACAGCGCCAGCACGTATCCCACCACGGCGCCCAGCAGGATGGAGGCCATCTTGACCACGCCCTTGCACATCAGGTTGAAGAAGAGGACGGCGGCCAGGGTTACAAAGGCCACAATCCAGTTGTTCAGCTGGCCATAGGTGGGGGAACTGGCATTGCCGGCCATGTATTTTAAAGCAATGGGATACAGGGAAAGGCCGATGGACAGGATGATGGTGCCGGTGACCACAGTGGGAAAGAATTTATGCAGTCTGCCTACGCAAAAGCCCAGCGCAATGGTGATAACAGCGCACAGGAGCTGGGCGCCGAACACGCCGGGAAGGCCGTATTGGGCTGCAATCGGAGTAAATACAGGAACACAGGTAAAGCCCGCGCAGAATATGACGGGGAGTCTGGAACCCACGGGGCCCAGGGGACATACCTGTATCATAGTGGCAAGGGCAGACATCATCAGAGAGTACTGAATCATGATGGTCCTGGTGGCAGCATCGGCACCGGCTGCACCGGCTATGACTATGGGTACTGTTACTGTGCCCAAAAACATGGCCATGATGTGCTGCAATGAGATGGGAAGGGCCTTGCTAACAGGCGGTTTGCTGTCAAAGACGTACAGGGAATGGCTTACTTCTTGATTTCGTGCATTCATGTTGGATAAATCTCCTTTCCAGATGCTGACCGGCCTTGCCGGACCAGGAATGTGAGGAATTTTCACATGGAGTATGTTAAAAGTTCCACGAAGCGAGTATAAGTCATTTGTTTTGGTTTGTCAACTTGCATAAAAAACCGTATATTTATGATAAGTAAAATGGCAAAGTGCCTTAATTTGCAAGGTTTTTTTGAGAAACAGCGGGAAGTATCAGGCGGTAAAACCAGTAAAAAAAGTTTATTTTTGTAAAAAGTGCTTAAAAAAGTCGTTCTCTGTTGTGATAAAGCGACAATCTTTTTCGAGAATGTTGACTTTTATAGCTGAATTGGTATAATCAGGAAATATATAGATAAATGCAAAGCTTGGGCTTTTTATATCATACTGCGGAACATAAGTTTGGAGACCTTTCTTTACCAAAGGCCGACATGCTTATGTTTTTTTTATCCAGAAAAGGATACCGGGACAGACAGGAGATGGTTAGATGGAACAGATATGTTTAAATATTAACAAAAAAAACTACAATGTGGCAATTGAAAAAAACTGGACTCTGCTCTATGTACTGCGGGAGGAACTGGAGCTCACAGCCGTGAAATGCGGCTGCAATACAGGGGACTGCGGTGCCTGCAAGGTAATTATTGACGGGGAGGCAGTGAATTCGTGCCTTGTCCTAGCCAGGAATGCAGTGGGTAAGACCATTGAGACCGTGGAAGGTTTATCGGACGGAATCCATCTTCATCCAATCCAGCAGGCATTTATTGACGTGGGAGCGGTCCAGTGCGGTTACTGCACACCGGGAATGATCATGTCGGCCAAGGCGCTGCTGGACAAAAATCCCGATCCCACAGAGGCGGAGATAAGAGCCGGTATTTCCAACAACCTGTGCAGATGCACCGGATATGTAAAAATCGTCAGGGCCATTCAGCTGGCAGCCAGCCGGATGCAGAAGGAGGGGAAGTAGAGGATGGAATTACAGACGCCCAAAAACGGAGTGATTGGCACGGATATGCCTGTGAGGGATGCTGCCCTGAAGGTGACCGGACAGTTTAAGTACGTTGGAGACATGACTCTTCCCCATATGCTTCATGCAAAGGTGCTGTTCAGCCCTGTGGCCCATGCCAGAATCAAATCCATAGACACCAGCCAGGCGGAGCAGTTAGAAGGGGTCCGGGCGGTTGTGTGCTGGAAGAATGCGCCGGATGCCCTGTTCAACAGCTGCGGCGAGGAGATTGACGGAGAGAAAACCGAGCGGGTATTTGACAGCACCGTACGCTATGTGGGAGACAAAGTGGCAGCCGTGGCAGCCGAGACAGCAAAGATAGCGGAGCAGGCCCTGAAGCTGATTCGTGTGGAATACGAGGAGCTGCCGTATTACCTGGAGCCGGAGGATGCCCTGAAGGAGGGGGCATATCCCATCCACAAGGATTCCAATGTGATCGAGGAAGTGGTCCAGGAGGCAGGGGATGTAGAGAAGGGGATGGCGGAAGCGGATTATATCTACGAGGACGACTTTGAAACACCTGCCATCCATCATGGGGCCATTGAGACGCACACATCCCTGGCTGTCTATGAGAGCAGCGGCAAGCTCACCGTCTACACGCCCAGCCAGGATGTGTTCGGACACAGGACCAATCTGTCGCGGATCTTCGGCCTCCCCATGAGCCGGGTCAGGGTGGTGAACCCCGGAATCGGAGGGGGATTTGGCGGGAAGATTGATATGGTGACAGAGCCTGTCACGGCCCTTCTGGCCATGAAGACAGGACGTCCCGTGCGCCTGGTATACACCAGGAGAGAGGATATTCCCTCATCCAGGAACCGCCACAGCATGAAGCTCCATCTGAAAACAGGCATGAAAAAGGACGGCACCATCGTGGCACAGGAAATGGATGTCATTGTGAATGCAGGAGCGTATGCAGGCGGAACCATGAGCATTGTCTGGGCCATGAGCGGCAAATATTTTAAGAACCACAAGACACCAAACCTGCGGTTTCATGCTGTGCCGGTGTACACAAACACCCCTGTGGCAGGAGCCATGAGAGGCTTTGGTTCTCCCCAGGAGTTCTTTGCCCAGCAGTGCCAGCTGAACAGGATTGCAAAGGATCTGGGCATGGACATAATCCAGCTCCAGCTTAAGAACCTGGTGGAGCCGGATGGGTTTGACCAGAGGGACGGCCTGCCCCACGGAAATCCCAGGCCCATTGACTGTGTACTAAAGGGAATGGAATTGTCAGGATACGAGGAGGCTGTCAGGGAACAGGAGGATGCCGCGGACAGCAGGTACCGAATCGGCGTGGGCATGGCTGTTGCAGCCCACGGCAACGGTGTATTCGGCGTAAGACCGGATACAACGGGAGTCATCATCAAGATGAATGAGGATGGCACGGCTGTGATGTTTACCGGTGTCAGTGATATGGGAAATGGTTCCGTAACCACCCAGACCCAGGTGGTAAGCGAGATACTGGGCATCCCCATGCCGCACATCGAATGTGTCCAGGCCGACACCGATGCAACGCTTTGGGATATGGGGAATTATTCCAGCAGAGGTACGTTTGTGAGCTGCAGCGCAGCGTTAAAGGTTGCCGGTCAGGTGAAAACAGAGCTTCTTAAGGAGGCTTCCGGCCTGCTGGAAGTGGATGAGAGTGAGCTGGATTTAAAAGATCAGAGGGTTTACTGCATTTCCAGGCCTGATACGTCTGCCTCCCTGGCAGAGGTGATCAAATATGCAAAGCAGGCCCATGGCAGGGATATCTGCTGCGCGGACACATTTGCCTCCTGCGCCATGGCCGTATCCTACGGAGCCCATTTTGCCAAGGTCCAGGTGGATATGGAAAACGGCAGTGTAAAGGTACTGGATTACACGGCAGTCCACGACATCGGCAAGGCGCTTAATCCCATGGGCGTGGAAGGCCAGATTGAGGGCGCGGTCCAGATGGGAATTGGCTATGCCCTGACAGAGGGCTTTATACTGGATGATAAGGGAAAGGTAAAGAATACCACCTTAAAACAGTACCACATGCTGAACGCACAGGAGATGCCTCCCATTAAAGTGGGGCTGGTGGAACAAATTGAGCAGTCAGGTCCTTTTGGGGCCAAGAGCATAGGCGAGTGTTCTGTGGTACCTGTGGCCGCGGCAGTGGCAAACGCGGTATCCAATGCAGTGGGAAAACAGGTGAAGCGGATTCCGGTAAGGCCGGCGGATGTGATGAAGCTGATAGAGAGCTGAGTTTGGCGGAAAGAGTTGGAAGCTAGAGCGTTGGAAGCTAAAAATATATTATTATAGAAGAAACAGCATTGGGGACAGCGCCAGAAACAGTGGGCTGTCCTCTCTTTTACGGTCCTTTTTTGTCAGGGCGCCTGTCCGTCTAAGGCTGCAAAATCCCGCAGAAACCGTATGAATTCCCGTTCCCTTTTATTAGGCCTGTAGTCTGTCTGGGTCACAAAATAGAGGTTCAGATACAGGTTTTTGTCGCTGATTGGCACGAAACAGAATCCGCGTCCATCCGAGGTTTTGCCTCTGACTGACAGGGAGATGTATTGGCCCTCTCTGATGGCATCAAAGAACTGCCCGCGGTTATCTACCTCCAGGCGGTTGGGATGGTCGGACAGGCCGACTAACTTCAGGTAGGAGATGGCGGAGACATCATTGAAATGCACGTAGGGATAGTCAAACAATTCCTTTATGGATACGGAAGGTTTCTTATAGAGAGGATGCTCCCTGGAAACCATTACATACAGCGGAATGGAAGTCATAAGCTCTTCGCAGGAACAGTGGAAGTCCCTGGCCAGCCTCAGGTATTTTTCTTTTTTTTCTACGGCGCAGAGAATGAAACCAAGACGCGTACGGCCTGCCGCAACCGACTCCAAGACCTCCTGGTTCCCCATTTCTGTCAGACGGTCCGGAAACTGTTTGGCAGACTGTTTTTTAAAGTCCAGAAAAAGCCTCATAATATTGGATACGAAATAGGAAGAAATCACCATAGGCTGTTCTGCTTCATCCCAGGACAGCTGTTTTAATTTCTCATATTCATACAGTATGATGCGGGCACTGTCCATGAATTTTATTCCTTTTTCTGTCAGAAGGATTCCGTTGTGGCTGCGTTTGAATAGCTGGCAGCCCAGTTCCTCCTCCAGATTCTTAAGGACTCCGCTTAAATAGGGCTGGGAGACCAGCAGCCTTTGGGCGGCTTTGTTGATGGACCGGCATTCTGCCACGGTCATTGCATATTCTAAATGGCTGAAATTCATGATGTTACCCCTTTTGTGTACAATTTGCCTAATAATAAAATGGTTATAACCCATAAAATATTCGGAATAACCGAATGCCCGGGAGCTATGGTAAGATTATATCACAGAAATAAATAAAAGTTAACGAAACTCCGGAGAAGTAGTTATAAAAATCAAAGAGCCTGTCTGAAGGAAAGGGGTAAAAGAATGTATAGAGAATTACTGGAAGAGGCAAAAACCATGGAGGCAGATCTGATTGCCTGGAGGCGCAAGCTTCACACCATGCCGGAACTGGGGCTGGAGCTGCCTGATACAAGTACGTTTGTTCGGGAAAAGTTAGAGGAGATGGGGATTCCTTATGAGATTAAGGTCAATGGTTCCTGCGTGGTTGGAATTCTTGGAAAAGGGAGCAGATGCTTTATGCTGCGCAGCGATATGGACGGCCTGCCTTTTCAGGAAGAATCAGGGGAGGAATTTGCGTCCCGAAACGGCAGGATGCATGCCTGCGGACATGATCTTCACGCTACCGTGCTGCTGGGAGCTGCAAGGCTTTTGAAGCAGCATGAGTCTGAGCTTAAGGGCCAGGTAAAGCTTCTGTTCCAGCCGGGAGAGGAGACCTTCCAGGGAGCCAGGGCAGCCGTTGAGGAAGGCGTGCTGGACCATCCAAAGGTGGACAGCGCCTTCGCCATGCATGTGGCAGCCCAGATGTCCCCGGAATATGTTGCCTACGGAAGCCTTCCCATGGCGGGGGTCTATGGATTCAGGATTACCCTGACAGGACAGGGCGGACATGGTTCCAGGCCGGAAAAATGCATTGATCCCATCAATACAGGCGTACATGTCTATCTGGCGCTGCAGGAGCTTATTGCAAGGGAGTGCCCGGCCATCTCAGAGACAGCCCTGACCATCGGACAGTTCTGCGCGGGCAGCGCCTCCAATGTGATTCCTGAGACTGCCGTCCTGCAGGGAACCATGAGGAGCTTTGACGAAAAAACAATGTCTCATCTGATTGCACGGCTGAATGAAATTGTACCTTCCGTGGCAGGGGCCTACCGCACAAAGGCGGAGATTGAGGTGATAAGCGATATTCCCATTGTCAGGTGCAATGAGGAGCTGAACCAGGAGATTGTGGAAGGGCTTAAGGAGCTGGAGCCGGAGCTGAAGGCGGTCTGCGCTTATCATGTGATGGGATCGGAGGACTTTGCCTATATTTCCCAAAAAATACCAGCCAGCTATATGTGCATTGGAGCCGGTATCGAGGATGTTTCAAAACGGTATGTGGAGCATAATCCCAAGGTGCGTTTTCATGAGTCTGCCCTTGTCAAAGGCGCTGCTATTTATGCCGGGACAGCCATGAGATGGCTGGACCTCCATGGAAACCAGTAGAACGTGTCTAGGGAAAGAGAGGACAATATGGCGGAAAACAAACGCTTTTTTTACGGTTGGCTCATACTGCTGACCTGTATCCTGATTATGGGGCTGGGGTATGCGCCTCTGGTGAGCTGCGCAAGCCTGTTCACAAAACCGGTGACAGAGGATCTGGGATTTACCAGGAGCGGATATGCGCTGGTCAGCACCATTGCAGCCCTGATGATGGCATTTATGTCGCCGTTCATTGGAAAGATCATGTCAAAGCCGTACATGCACAAAGCCCTGGTGGTGTGTATGATTGGAAACTGTCTGGCGTACTACTGTTATTCCTTTGCCAGCACCCTGCCCCAGTTTTACGTGACAGCAGCCTGTATCGGATTTTTTGAATGCGGCTCCACTATGATTCCGGTCAGCGTACTGATTACCAACTGGTTCAGGAAAAAGAGGGGACTGGTTATGAGTATTGCCATGGTGGGATCCAGTATAGGCGGAACCATATTAAGCCCCATAATCGGAAACCTCATCGCATCCCAGGGATGGCGGTTTACATATAAGGCTGTGGGCATAACCAGGCTGGTTATCCTGGTTCCTCTGGTGCTGCTTGTCATCAGGCGGACTCCCGCTGATATGGGGACCAAGGCATATGGCGCGGATGAGGAGGGAGAGACAGGAAAGGCCAGGAAAACAGAGCGGGAGTGGAATGTGTCGCTGAAGGAAGTAAAGAAAAAGCCCATGTTCTGGTGCTTTGTATTGGGATGCACGCTGATTTCAGCCACTGCAGCCGTCATTACCCAGATACCGGCCTCGGTTATGGATGCCGGATATGCAACCACCACAGCGGCCTCCATCGCCTCCTTGTACCTGTTTATTGCCATTCCCGGAAAATTGGTACTGGGACATATTTATGACAGGTATGGTGTGAAGGCAGGAATACTATTTGGAAATACCATGTTTTTTCTTTCCGTTATTTGTTTGATATTTATTAAACATCAGCCCTTCCTGTACCTGATGGCAATTTTGTTTGGATTCGGGACCTGTATAGGAACTGTAAGCGCTCCGGTTATCACCAGCGGCATCTTCGGCACAAAACATTACGCAGAAATCTATGGATTCCTGAGTCTGTTTCCCAGCGTGGGATACGCCCTGGGCGGCCCTCTGATTGCGTCAGCCTATGATTTGACAGGCTCATACAACATTGCCTGGATTATTGTGGCAGCCCTGTCCATCGTCATGACGGCATTTCTTTTGTACTCCTACAGGGTCAGCCGCGTGTGCATAAAGGAGCAGGAAAAAACTGCTGATAGGGCAAAAAACACAATGCAATAACGGCAAAATGCGTTAAAAATTAAACATATTTTACCTATTGACTGAAAATATTAAGTGTGATACTATGACATTAGCACAAAGCAGAATCATATAGAAATGCTTTTGTTGACAATTTTATATAATCGGATGATGGATTCGGGAGAGACTGCACAGGCAGCGCCGAAGGGGAAGCGAAGAACTCTCAGGCAAAAGAACCGGATACTGGACGAAACTCTGGAAAGCGATAGCACCGACGAAGCCAAATCTTTCAGGTACAAAGACAGAGCGCATGAACATTATTTGTTCGTGCGCTTTTTTTGATATCCGGGTCATGGATACAGGGCATGTGTGTATACGGGCTTCCTTCAAAAAAAGCGCGCGGTACAAACAGGGAGGTGGTATGGTTTCGGAGGCGGAAACAGGGCATATGGATGTGTTTGTGATGAAGGGCATATGGATATGTCCGTGATGAAAAATAAAAAGGAGGATATGAACCAATGGTTGAACAGGTAATGGATTTTATTGAAGGATATGACAAGGAGATAGGGGAGGCAATCAAGGCGGAGTGCGGACGCCAGAGAAGGAATCTGGAGCTGATTGCTTCCGAGAACATTGTGTCGGAGCCCGTGATGGCTGCCATGGGAACGGTTCTCACCAACAAATACGCGGAAGGATATTCAGGAAAACGCTATTACGGCGGATGTGAGTTTGTGGACGTGGTGGAGACCATTGCCATTGAACGGGCAAAGAAGCTGTTTGGATGCGACTATGTGAATGTACAGCCTCATTCCGGAGCCCAGGCCAACATGGCTGTGTTCGTAGCCATGTTAAAGCCGGGCGACACGGTTATGGGCATGAACCTGGACCACGGCGGCCATCTGACACACGGAAGCCCTGTGAATTTCTCAGGACTGTACTTCAACATTGTGCCCTACGGCGTCAATGAGGATGGGTACATTGATTATGACAAACTGGAGGAAACAGCAGTTGCCTCCAAGCCGAAACTTATCATCGCAGGGGCCAGCGCCTACTGCCGGACCATTGATTTTAAGCGGTTCAGAGAAGTGGCCGACAAGGTGGGAGCTTACCTGATGGTGGATATGGCTCACATCGCCGGGCTGGTGGCGGCAGGTGTGCATCCCAGTCCCATTCCATATGCGGACGTGGTAACCACAACGACCCACAAGACCTTAAGGGGTCCAAGGGGCGGCATGATTCTGGCCAACCAGGCAGCGGCAGACAAATTCAATTTCAATAAGGCCATTTTTCCGGGAATCCAGGGCGGACCTTTGGAGCATGTCATTGCAGCCAAGGCAGTCTGCTTCGGTGAGGCGCTGCGGCCGGAGTTCAAGGCTTACCAGGAGCAGGTGGTTAAGAACGCAGCAGCCCTGGCGGCAGCTCTTAAAAGGCAGGGTTTTAACATTCTCACAGGAGGAACAGATAACCACCTGATGCTGGTGGACCTGAGGGGAATGGACGTATCCGGCAAGGAACTTCAAAACCGCTGCGACCAGGTATACATCACTCTGAATAAGAACACGGTTCCCAATGATCCCAGAAGCCCCTTTGTCACCTCGGGCGTGCGCATCGGAACACCGGCAGTCACCTCCAGGGGACTGAAGGAAGCGGATATGGAAAAGATTGCTGAGTGCATCTGGCTGGCAGCCACTGATTTTGAGGCTAAGGCTGATTATATCAGAGGCGAGGTTGACAAAATCTGCGGTAAATATCCGCTGTACCAGTAAGCTGCTGGGAAACTGGAAATGAGACGAAGCAGTTGGGGAACTGTTGAGATACAACCATAGAATATGGAAAAAAGGAGCAGAGAATATGGAATTAAAGACACCGCTGTATGACATGCATGTAAAGTATAAGGGAAAGATTGTGCCGTTTGCAGGCTACCTCCTTCCGGTTCAGTACGAAAAGGGAGTGATTGCGGAGCACATGGCAGTGCGTGAGCAGTGCGGCCTTTTCGATGTGTCCCATATGGGCGAGATTTTGTTAAGCGGGCCGGATGCCCTGAAGAATGTGAATATGCTTCTGACCAATGATTATACGGTCATGGAGGACGGTACAGCTAGATACAGCCCCATGTGCAACGAGGCAGGAGGCGTGGTGGACGACCTGATTGTCTATAAAATTAAGGACAACAGCTATTTCATCGTTGTCAACGCATCCAACAAGGATAAGGATTACCAGTGGATGAAGGACCATGTGTCCGGTGATGTGGAGCTTAAGGACATATCCGGCCAGGTGGGCCAGCTTGCCCTTCAGGGACCAAAAGCCCTGGATGTACTTAAGAAGGTGGCGGACCCGGATGCCATCCCGGATAAGTATTATACCTTTAAGAAGGACTGCTGCATAGACGGTATTCCCTGCATCATCTCCAAAACAGGGTATACAGGCGAGGATGGAGTGGAAATCTACATGGCCGGGAACGACGCTCCCAGGCTGTGGGAGCTTTTGCTGGAGGCCGGCAGGGAGGAAGGGCTGATACCCTGCGGCCTGGGAGCCAGGGATACCCTGCGTCTGGAGGCATCCATGCCCCTTTACGGACATGAGATGAATGACACCATCACTCCGAAGGAGGCAGGTCTTGGCATCTTTGTCAAGATGGATAAGGAGGATTTTATCGGCAAAAAGGCATTGCAGGAAAAGGGACCTCTTACCAGGAAGCGCGTGGGACTTAAGGTTACGGGCAGGGGCATCATCCGAGAACATGAGCCGGTATTTGCCGGGGAACAGCAGATTGGAACCACCACGTCCGGCACCCATTGCCCGTATCTGGGATATCCGGCAGCCATGGCATTGGTGGATATTGCATACAAGGAGCCGGGCACCCAGGTCGAGGTGGATGTGAGAGGCCGCAGGGTTGGAGCGGAAGTGGTGAAGCTTCCATTTTATAAGAGAGAGAAATAAGCAGGGATTATGAAATGCTCAAAACAAGGAGGAAATAAAAAATGAACGTGCCAAAGGAATTAATGTATACAAAATCCCATGAGTGGGTAAAAACAGTGGATGACACAACCGTGACAGTAGGACTTACGGATTATGCCCAGGATGCTCTGGGAGACCTGGTGTTTGTAAACCTTCCGGAGCCGGGAGACGATGTGACGGCAGGCGAGGCATTTTCAGATGTGGAGTCTGTGAAGGCAGTATCAGATGTACTTTCTCCTGTTACCGGCCAGGTAGAGGAAATCAACGAGGAACTGTTAGACAGTCCGGAATCTGTAAACCAGAGCCCCTATGATGCATGGTTCATCAAAGTAAAAGACGTAAGCGGCAAAGAGGAACTGATGGACGGGGAGGCCTACGAGGCATATCTGGAAACACTGTAGACATCTTGAAAAGGAGGTGGACCCATGGGTTCTTATGTACCCAATACCAGTGAAGAGCAGCAGGAAATGCTCAGGGAAATCGGCTTTGACAGCTTTGAGGCGCTGTTTTCCCATATCCCCCGGGAGGTCCGTGTAAAAGGCGGTTTAAAGCTTCCTGAGGGGCTTGGCGAAATGGAAGTCATCGGGAAGATGAAGGAAATCGCAAAACAGAATGTGGTGTTTAAACATATATTCAGAGGGGCGGGAGCATACAGCCATTACATACCTTCCATTGTAAAGAGCGTGGTATCCAAGGAGGAATTTCTTACATCCTATACCCCTTACCAGGCTGAGATCAGCCAGGGCATTCTTCAGTCCATATTTGAATATCAGACCATGCTCTGCCAGCTTACAGGCATGGATGTGTCCAATGCTTCTGTCTATGACGGGGCCACGGCAGCAGCCGAGGCAGCGGCCATGTGCAGGGACAGGAAGAGAAGCAGGGTATATCTGTCCGCAACCACCCATCCGCTGGTCACGGAGGTGGTAAAGACTTATTGTTTCGGAAGCGGAGCCCAGGTGGTGATGGTTCCTGAAAAGGACGGAGTCACGGACGCGGACGCCTTAAGGGAATTAATGGACGGCACGGCAGCCTGCTTCTATGTGCAGCAGCCTAACTACTATGGCAATCTGGAGGATTGCAGCCTTCTGGGAGAAATCACCCATGAAAAGGGAGCCAAATATATCATGGGCTGCAACCCCATCTCCCTGGCGCTCCTGCCTACGCCGGCAGAATGCGGGGCGGACATTGCGGTGGGAGACGGCCAGCCCCTGGGCATGCCTCTCAGCTTCGGAGGACCGTACCTGGGCTTTATGACAGCCACATCAGCTATGGGAAGGAAGCTTCCGGGCAGAATCGTGGGAGAGACAAAGGATGTGGACGGCAGGAGGGCGTATGTGCTGACCCTTCAGGCCAGGGAACAGCATATCAGACGTGAAAAGGCCAGCTCCAACGTGTGCTCCAACCAGGCTCTCTGCGCCCTGACTGCCAGCGTATATATGGCGGCCATGGGAGCAGATGGGTTAAGAAAGACCGCTGTTCTCTGTACCTCCAAAGCACATTACCTGAAGGAACAGCTGGAACAGGCCGGCCTCACGGCCAGGTATGACAGGGAATTCTTCCATGAGTTCGTCACTGAAAGCGATACGGACAGCGGCCTAATCTTAAAAGCTCTGGAGGAGAAGGGAATCCTGGGAGGACTGCCTCTGAGCCACAGGGAGATTCTCTGGTGCGCCACTGAGCAGAACCGGAAGGAAGATATGGACCAGGCGGTTCAAATCGTGAAGGAGGTATGCGGAGCATGAAATTAATATTTGAAAAAGGAACTCCCGGCAGGCACTGCCACCTGCTTCCGGACTGCGACGTGCCGGTCCATCAGATAGGAGTTGGCAGGAAGGAGAAGCTGAATCTGCCGGAGCTCTCTGAAAATGATATCAGCAGACATTATACCGGCCTTGCGGGGCGCGCCCACGGCGTCAACAACGGTTTCTACCCCCTTGGCTCCTGCACCATGAAGTATAACCCAAAGGTAAATGAGGAGGCGGCGTCGCTGGAGGGCTTTGCGGGCATCCATCCGCTGCAGCCGGAACATACGGTCCGGGGCGCCCTCAGGGTATTCGATCTGGCGGAGCAGTATCTGTGCGAGATAACCGGTATGGATGCAATGACCTTCCAGCCCGCGGCAGGCGCCCATGGGGAATTTACGGGTCTGCTGCTGATCAAGGCTTACCATCACTCCAGAGGGGATGAAAAGAGGACGAAAATCATTGTTCCGGACTCTGCCCACGGCACCAATCCCGCCAGCGCCACCATGGCCGGCTACAGCGTTGTCAGCATTCCCTCCAGGGAGGACGGATGTGTGGATCTGGATAAGCTTAAGGAGGCAGTGGGGGAGGACACGGCAGGACTGATGCTGACCAATCCAAACACGGTAGGACTCTTTGACAAGAATATCCTGGAGATTACCCGCATTGTCCACGATGGGGGAGGGCTGTGCTATTACGACGGAGCCAACCTCAACGCGGTCATGGGCATTGTGAGGCCGGGAGATATGGGATTTGACGTAATCCACCTGAACCTCCACAAGACATTTTCTACGCCTCACGGCGGGGGCGGTCCGGGAAGCGGCCCTGTCGGCTGCAAGGAATTCCTGCGTCCCTTCCTTCCGGGCTTTATGGTTAAGGGGCCGCAATCCATTGGAAGCGTGAAGATGTTCTATGGAAACTTCGGGGTGGTGGTAAAGGCGCTGGCCTACATCATGACCCTGGGCAGGGAAGGCATTCCCGAGGCGTCATCCAATGCAGTGTTAAATGCCAATTATATGATGAATAAGCTGTCAGACCTGTATCAGATGGCTTACAATGAAACCTGCATGCATGAGTTTGTGATGACGCTGGAGGATTTGAAGCACGATATCAATGTGTCGGCCATGGATATTGCCAAGGCACTTCTGGATTACGGCATCCATCCCCCCACCATGTATTTCCCGCTGATTGTCCATGAGGCCCTGATGGTGGAGCCCACTGAGACAGAGTCAAAGGAAACCCTGGACGAAGCCATTGAGGTGTTCCGCAGCATATATGAAAAAGCAAAGGCAGATCCGCAGAGCCTTCACCAGGCTCCGGTCAAAACACCGGTCCGCAGGCTGGACGAGGTAACTGCGGCAAGAAAGCCGGTGCTGCGCTATATCGGGGAGTAAGTAACTGATTTACGAAAAAATACAGGCAGTGCTCAGGAGCGTGTTGAAATGAATTTTCAGACACGCTCCAGCGCTCTTTGGCGGCAATAGGAGGAAAGATGGCAGATATATTTGATTTGGTTATCATAGGAGCAGGTCCCGGCGGTTATGTGGCGGCGATCAAGGGCGCCAAGCTGGGACTTTCGGTGGCAGTGGTGGAAAACAGGGAGGTAGGGGGAACCTGCCTGAACCGTGGCTGTATTCCGGCCAAAGCCATGATTCATGCGTCCCAGCTTTACAGGGAGATGAAGGAGGGCGGGCAGTTCGGCATCTTTGCAGAGAATGTCCGGTATGAGTATGATAAGATTCTGGAATATAAGGAGGGAACGTCAGGAAGCTTAAGACAGGGAGTGGAACAGCTCTTTAAGGCAAACAACGTGACACTGGTTAAGGGAACCGGCACCCTGCAGGCGGACAAAACCGTGCTGGTGACAGGGTGCGAAGGGGAAGAGGAGAGCCGGGTGCTGAAAGGAACGCATGTGCTGCTGGCCTCAGGCTCAAAACCCATGAACCTGCCCATTGAGGGACTGGAACTGCCGGGGGTTCTGACCAGCGACGGGCTGTTGGGGCTGCAGCATGCGCCGGAAAGCCTGCTGATTATCGGCGGCGGCGTAATCGGAGCTGAATTTGCATCTGTATTTTCATCCCTTGGCATCCGTGTAACCATGGTGGAGGCCCTTCCCAGGCTGCTGGCAAACCTGGATAAGGACATTTCACAGAATCTGAAAATGATTCTCAAAAAGCGGGGAATCAAAATCTATACAGGGGCCATGGTAAAGAGAATTGAAAAGACGGAACATGGTCTGGCCTGTGTCTTTGAGGAAAAGGGTGAGGAGAAGCGGGAGGAAGCAGATTATGTGCTGTCGGCCGCCGGCAGGGTGCCTGAAACGGAAAAGCTGCTGGGACCAGGGACAGAGCTTGCCATGGAGCGGGGAAGAATCACAGTGGACTCCAATTTTGAGACATCCATGGAGGGCGTGTACGCCATCGGAGATGTGATTAAGGGAATCCAGCTGGCTCATGTGGCCAGTGCCCAGGGCGTGTGGGTGGCGGAACACCTGGCGGGAACCGGACACTCCATTGATTTATCGGTAGTTCCCAGCTGTGTGTACACCAGCCCTGAGATTGCGTCCGTGGGACTTACGGAGGACGAGGCGGCCCAGGCTGGAATACCTGTATCAGTGGGGAAATTCCTGATGTCTGCCAACGGGAAATCACAGATATCCAGGGAGGAAAGAGGCTTTATCAAAATCATCGCAGAAGCCGACACCAAGGTGGTGCTGGGAGCCCAGATGATGTGCGCCAGGGCCACGGACATGATCGGGGAGATGGCAACCGCAGCCGCAAACAAGCTGACCGTACCACAGCTGCTTCTGGGAATGCGCGCCCATCCCACCTACAATGAGGCGGTGGGAGAGGCGCTGGAGGAGCTTGAAGGCGGCAGCATCCACACGGTTCCCAGACAGGCTCCGGGCAAGCTTAAGAGCAGACAGTAACCAGGAGAACAGAATGTCAGGAGGAATAAGTTTATGGCAGTCATCAGTGCATTTGACGTATTAGGCCCCAATATGATAGGGCCTTCCAGTTCACACACGGCGGGAGCGGTGGCCATAGCCCTCCTGGCCCAGAAAATGATAGCAGGACAGATTATCGAGGCAGAGTTTACCTTGTACGGTTCCTTTTCCAGGACTTACCGCGGACACGGCACGGACAGGGCGCTGCTGGGGGGAATCATGGGATTTAAGACAGATGACAGGCGGATCCGCGATTCCTTTTCCATCGCGCAGCAACGGGGACTGCGGTATTCCTTCCTGACAAACGAGAAGGATAAGGACGTACATCCCAACACAGTGGATATCCGCATGGTAAATGACCGGAACCAGGAGATGACGGTCCGGGGGGAATCCCTGGGGGGAGGAAAGGTGCGCATTGTAAAGATAAACCAGGTGGATGTGGACTTTACAGGCGAGTACAGTTCCCTGATTGTCATACATCAGGATAAACCGGGGGTGGTGGCCCATATTTCCAAGTGCCTCAGCGACTGCAATGTGAACATCGCCTTCATGAAGCTTTTCAGGGAGGAAAAAGGAGCACAGGCTTACTGTATCGTGGAGTCCGATGAACGCCTGCCTCTGGAGATTACGGATTGGATTAACAGCAACCCGCATGTATACCATACCATGCTGGTTCAGGTATAAGGAGGGATGGACATGGATTTTAAGAGCGGGGCAGAGCTTCTGGAGCAGTGCGCTGTCCGGGGAATGACTATATCGGAAGTGATGAAACAGCGAGAATGTGATTTGACAGGCGTATCCATGGAGGACATGGAGGCCAGGATGAAGGATGTACTGGCGGTCATGAGGGATTCAGCCACCCTTCCGCTGAGAGAACCGGTCACATCCATCGGCGGCCTGATTGGCGGAGAATCGGCCAGGATGGAGGAACGGCGCACAAAGGGCACCTCCATCCTAAGCGGCGTCCTGGGCAGGGCTGTCATATATGCCATGGCTGTTTTGGAGGTTAATACCTCCATGGGACTGATTGTGGCAGCACCTACAGCCGGGTCTTCGGGCATTGTGCCGGGACTGCTGCTGGCCCTCCAGGAGGAATACGGCCTGGAGGACGACTTGGTGGCGGACGGCCTGTTTGCAGCCTCTGCCGTCGGATACCTGGCCATGCGCAATGCCACCGTGTCAGGGGCGGTAGGGGGATGCCAGGCAGAGGTGGGCGTGGCCTGCGCCATGGCGGCGGCTGCCGCAGTGGAGCTTATGGGAGGAACTCCCGCCCAGAGCCTGGACGCTGCGTCCGCTGCCCTGATGAATCTTTTGGGGCTGGTATGCGACCCTGTGGGCGGCCTGGTGGAATGCCCCTGCCAGAACCGGAATGGGGCAGGGGCTGCCAACGCCCTGGTCTGCGCGGAGACAGCGCTCAGCGGTATACGGCAGCTGATTCCGTTTGATGAAATGCTGGAAGCCATGTATGCAGTTGGCAGAGGGCTTCCCCTAGAGCTGAGGGAAACAGCCCTGGGCGGCTGCGCCGCAACCCCCTCAGGCTGCAGAATGGGATGCTGCGTGCAGAAGGCGTAAGACGTAAGGATGACAGGAAGGAGGCAGGTATGGATTTTAACGAGGCGGTGGATTTTGAGGTGACGGCGGACTCTGGGGAGAGGATGGACTTTGACGGGGCGTTGGATTTTCTGGAGCAGAGGTCTGGGCTGGGAAGCGTCATGGGACTGGATTCCATAAGAAATCTGCTGAGGGAGCTGTCGGACCCGCAGAAGGATTTGGAATTTGTTCACATCGCCGGGACCAATGGAAAGGGGTCCGTGTCAGCCTGTCTTTCTTCCATATTAAAGGAGGCGGGCTACCGTACAGGCACCTATACCTCGCCGGCTGTTATCTCGGTGCGGGAACGGTATCAGGTGGACGGCTCCTGGATTACGGAAAGGGAATTTGCCTTATTGGCGGACCGGGTGAAGGCGGCGGCAGGGCGCATGGAAGAAAGGGGGAGAGGAATCCCCACTGTATTTGAGATAGAGACAGCCATGGCCTTTCTGTATTTTAAAGAGAAGGGCTGCCGGGTGGTGGTGCTGGAAACCGGGCTGGGAGGGGAACAGGATGCCACCAATGTGGTGGAGAATACCCTGGCGGCTGTTTTTACTTCCATCAGCATGGACCATATGGGTGTGCTGGGAAATACCCTGGGTCAAATTGCTGCCTGTAAGGCGGGAATCATTAAGCCGGGCTGTGAAGTTGTCTCGGCGCATCAGCCTCTGGAAGTGCTCAGTGTACTGAAGGACCGCGCCGGTGAAAAGGGATGCGTCTTTACCCAGGTGGATCTGAGCAGCCTGAGCGCCCTATCCTGTCCGGAGAGGAAGGAGAACCGCGGGGAGCATGCAGAAAATGTATTTACCTATAAGGCCATGGAAGGAATCAGAATATCCCTTCCGGGGACCTATCAGTTGGAGAATGGAGCTCTTGCGCTGGAGGCAGCCTCTGTCCTGAGCCGCAAAGGCATCCCTATACCTGAATCTGCCATGAGAAAGGGACTTTCCAATGTTTCCTGGCCGGGAAGGTTCCAGGTGCTTAAGAAATCCCCCATGGTGATTGTGGACGGAGCGCATAACAGGGACGCGGCCCTCAGGCTGAGGGAATGTGTGGAAACCTGTTTGAACGGCAGGCGCCTGATTTTTATTATGGGAGTGTTTGGGGACAAGGAATACGGCCTGATGACGCAAATCATGGCTCCCCTGGCAGAAAGAATCTATACGGTATGGCTGCCGGACCGCGGCAGAAGCCTGAATCCGGAGATACTTGCAAGGGAGGCCGGAAAATACTGTGCCGGAACGCAGGCAGTGGATTCGGTGGAAACAGCCTTGGATATGGCACTGAAAGACGCCGGAGAGCAGGGAGCCGTACTGGCCTTTGGATCCCTGTCTTATCTGGGGCAGATTATGAAGGAGACAGAAAGGAGGAACAGGGATGATAGACAGGAATAAAGTGGAGCAGGCTGTCAGGCTTCTGCTGGAGGGAATGGGCGAGGACCCGTCCAGAGAAGGGTTGATTGATACGCCTGAGCGTGTAGCCAGGATGTATGAGGAACTGTACAGCGGCATGGATGAACACCCAGGGATGTATCTGGAAAAGACATTCCGGGCGGAAAATAATGACCTGATTGTGGAGAAGGACATAACCTTTTATTCTGTCTGTGAACATCATCTTCTTCCTTTTTACGGGAAAGTGCATGTTGCCTATGTGCCGGATAAGAAGGTGGCGGGACTGAGCAAGCTGGCCAGGACGGTGGAGGTATTTTCCAGACGCCTTCAGATCCAGGAACAGCTGACCGCCCAGATAGCAGACGCATTGATGGACGGATTGGCGCCCCGGGGCGTTATGGTCATGATGGAGGCAGAGCATATGTGTATGACCATGCGGGGAATCAAAAAGCCGGGCAGCCGGACTGTCACGGTGGTAAAGAGGGGGTGCTTCTGTCAGCGGGAGGACCTGGTAAACCTGTTTTTCCAAATGGTAAGGGGGTAATCAGATGATTATAGGACAAAAAGAATTTGATGTATGGAACAGAACCTATGTCATGGGCATCCTGAATACAACGCCGGATTCCTTTTCCGACGGAGGCAGGTACTGTGACCGGGAGATGGCTCTCAGACAGGCGGAGAAACTGGTGTTTGACGGTGCAGATATCATAGACGTGGGAGGGGAGTCCACACGCCCGGGATGCAGGCCGGTTGGGGAGGAGGAAGAACTGGAGCGGGTCCTTCCCGTCATCCGGCTGATTCATGAAAATTTTGATATACCCATCTCCGTAGATACCTATAAGAGCGGGGTGGCCCGGCAGGCTGTGGAGGCCGGCGCCGCCATGGTCAATGACATATGGGGGCTGAAAAAAGATAAGGACATGGCGGGGACCATTGCTGAGCTGGGGGTGTGCTGCTGCCTTATGCATAACAGGCAAAACCCTGTCGGACACCATTTTATGAATACCGCCCTGGAGGAGATGAATGAAACCATTCTCCTTGCAAAACAGGCCGGCATAAAGGATGACAGAATCGTGCTGGACCCCGGTGTGGGATTTGGAAAGACATATGAGATGAATCTGGAAGTGATAAGGAATTTGTCTGCTTTTAAGCGTTTCGGCTATCCGGTTCTTCTGGGGGCGTCCAGGAAGTCTGTGATTGGCCTTGCTCTGGATCTTCCTGTGGACAAACGGGAAGAGGGAACCCTGGTTACGACGGCGGCCGCCGTCTTTTCTGGCTGTTCCTTTGTTCGCGTACACGATGTGGAGGGGAATAAAAGGGCTGTCAGGATGGCCCGGTCTATTATGGGCGCCCCGGAGTTTAAATGAGGAACCGGAATATGAAATGCAGACATGGGATCAAATCATACAGAAAACAGAAAGGGAGCGGGCAGGACATGGACCAAATCAGGATTGAACAATTGGAGGTATTTGCAAAACACGGGGCCATACCGGAGGAAAATGTACTGGGACAGAAGTTTCTGGTATCGGCAGTGCTCTTTACAGATACGAGAAAGGCGGGCAGGAATGACCAGCTGGACCAGACCATCAGCTACGGCAGGGCAAGCAAATTCATGGAACGCTATCTGAGGGAGCATACCTTCCAGCTCATAGAGAGCGCGGCGGAAAAACTGGCGGAGGAACTGCTGCTCATGTATCCAGACAGCCTGAAATCCGTGGAATTAGAGATAAGAAAGCCCTGGGCCCCCATAGGCCTTCCCCTTCAATATGTATCAGTCAGGATCACCAGGGGATGGCATCAGGCATACATTGCCCTGGGCTCTAATATGGGAGACAGGCTGGCGTATCTTACCGGGGCGGTGGAGGCCCTTGGAAAGCTTCGGGAGTGCCGTGTGGGCCGGGTATCCGGCTTTATTGAAACGCCTCCTTACGGGGTGACGGACCAGGCTGATTTCCTCAACGGCTGTATGGAAATAAAAACACTCTATACACCGGAGGAGCTGTTGGATGCCCTTCATGAAATCGAAGCAGCGGCGGGAAGGGAGCGGATCATACACTGGGGTCCCAGAACCCTGGATCTGGACGTGATTTTTTATGACGATCTGGTGTATGAATCGGAACGGCTGAGCATTCCACACACACAGATGCACAAGCGTGATTTCGTCCTGAAACCTTTGGCCGAGATAGCGCCATATAAGCGCCATCCCATTTACGGAGAGACCGTGGCTGAAATGCTGGACACGGTCTAAATGCAGGATGCAGTGCAGGTGCAGGATGCAGTGCAGGTGCAGGACGCAGTGCAGAAGCAGGATGCGGTCTAAGCCTTTAAGGCCATGGAAAGCGGCTTTTGCAGGACCGGATACAAGGCGCTGGAGATAATCAGGCCGCTGACTCCCTGGATAATGTTGCTGGGAACGCTGGCCAGGGCTGCTCCTAATCCATATAGGAATATTTCACACAGGCAGTATCCTCCGGCCACCAGAATGATGTCAATCACACCGCAGCCGGCCACGGCTGCATACGGATTCATGCCTCTGGCCCTTAACCTGCCGCAGACATGGCTTGCGGAGAATGCCACCAGTCCCTTAATGACAAAAGTGATGGGGACATAGATAAAATAACCTCCCAGCAGATCCGCCATGCAGGAGCCGATGCCGGCTGCCAGGAATGCGGATACCGGGTCCAGAAACACGCCGCAGAGAATCACGATGGCGTCGCCGGGATGGATGTAACCGCCTGTACCGGGGGTGGGAATGCGGATGGACATAGTGGCCACACAGGCCAGGGCTGCAAAGAGGGCGGACAGCACCAGCTTTTTAGTAGAGAAACGTTCCGTCATAGGGATACCTCCTAAAGTTAAAGTACTTAAATGTTGATACCTACTATAACGGAAAGGTGGACTGAGTGAAATATCCAGTTAGATAATATTTGACCAGTCCAGATTGACACCGCTGACGGAAAAATCCGACTTGGGCCGGTGCATCATTCCAGCCAGCGCATCATGGCAGCCGGTTCCTCAAAACGGTGGGTGGATAAGATGCCGTCCGGACAGTGGCATCCCCACAGAGCCAGGCAGGAGTCAACTCCGGCCTGGGCGGCGCACTGCATGTCGTAGATACTGTCCCCGATGTAGAGAATCTGCCGGGGGCAGACTCCGGTGCGTTCCATATATGCAAGCATGGGTTCGGGGTCTGGTTTGTGGCGGACCGTGTCATCGGCCGTTATGACGGTCTGAAAATATTCGGATATCTGAAAAGGAAGGAAGCTGCTGGTGTACTGGGGCATTGTCTTGGAAGTGATGATGCCCAGGACGCAGCCTTTTTTTTTCAGGAAATCCAACAGAGGGACAATGCCCTCATACAGATAGGCAGTGTACTGATACTCCTGTTCATACTGTTCCCAACGGGGATAAATCTGGAATATCTGTTCAGGGGAATGTATACCCAGACGTTCAAATGCATCCAGCCCCGGTATGCCCAGAACCGGAGTAAGCCGGCTTAAGTCCCAGTGTTCCCCGGTTACATCCCTGAGGGCTCTCTGGAGTCCGTGGAGCACGGCCCCTGTGGTATTAATCAGCGTATTGTCAATATCAAACACAAAATGGGTGTAGCGCATTATAAACCTCCTTCGCTTACAGCCTGCCCCATGGACTTTGCCACGGTAAACAGGCCTTTTTCATAATCCTGCTGGTAATCATAGGACAGCTCAATGGACGGGATTGCTTTGGATGGCAGATAAGAAGCACAGAGACGGCGGATCTCGTCTAACCTTCCCTCCAGCAGGGGGTGGCGGTAGAGCACCATCATGTGGGGATTTACCGTCACGGCATAAATTTGTATCAGGCGGGCGTACAGCTCGCTTATGTGCTCGGCAGGGGGAAGGCCCAGGCTGCCCTTGTTTAACCGTTCATAGACAGGCAGGAAGCCGACCTCGCTGCAATAGCCTGAGGCGCCGGTCCACAGCTGGCCGTTAATGACCATTCCGCCTCCTATACCGTTTCCTCCCATAAAGAGTGTGACCAGGGAGCCGGCATCGGGATGCTTCTGAGCCCAGCATCCCATGGTCAGGAAATTCATATCATTACCCACTGTCATGGGAATGGGAACCAGGCGCCGGAAATGCTCTTCCAGGTTCAGGCCTTTGAGTCCGATATATTGATTGGTCTCCTCCACCACTCCGTGATTTACCAGGGCAGCAATCCCTGCGGCGGCAGCCTTCAGGCGGGGATAGCGGTGATGGATATCTAAAATCAGGGCATCCAGCTGTTCCAGGGACAGGATTTCAAAGGGCAGGCATCCTTGCTCCACGGTGTTCTCCCTTAAATCCTTCAGGTTCCAGCATACCCGGTCCGACTCAACCTGTACCAGGAGATACAGGCTGAAAAGGGGATTCAGCTCATAAATGCAGGCGCACCTGCCCCCGGTGGAAGAGCCGGCCCCTTGTTCGGTCAGTTCCCCGTCAGAACACAGTTCGTCAATCAGACGTCCCACCGTAGGGAAACTTAATCCCAGCTCCCTGGCAATCTGGCTTTTGGAAGCAGATGTATGTTTACCCATGTAAGCTCGTATATGTTCTTTATTCAATTGTTTTACAGTGACCGGTTCTTCCTGGGCCATGAAAAATTCTCTCCTTTTACATTGTTATTAAAAAACTTTTTAAAATAATATTAATAAGTCAATTCTATTTAATCACTTGACGGATAAAATGTCAATAAGAAAATCCTTAAAGGCTCTTGAAAGACTTGACAAAGAAACAGCCAGCGTATATTGTTACAGGGAAAATGTGCAAAAAAGACAGGAGGCAGACTGCGGTGGAACATCTCATATTCAGTCTCAATGCGACCATGCCCATCTTTTTTCTTATGGTATTGGGAGCGTGTTTCAAAAAAGCAGGAATTATGGAAGGTGTCTTTGCGGACAAGGCCAATCAGTTCGTGTTTAAGGTGGCTCTTCCGGTCCTGCTGTTTGAGGACCTGTCAAATTCTGATTTTTTGAAGGTGTGGGATACCAGGTTTGTGATGTTCTGCTTTGCCTCTACCCTGGGAGGAATCCTGCTGGCGGTTCTTCTGTCCATGGCACTTAAGGACAGGAGGCTCAGAGGGGAATTCATACAGGCTTCCTACCGCAGCAGCGCGGCCCTGCTGGGGATTGCCTTCATTAAGAACATATATGGGGATGTGGGGATGGCGCCTCTCATGATAATAGGCAGCGTCCCGCTGTACAATGTGATGGCTGTGGTGATTCTGTCCTTTACAAATCCGGAAGGGGCGGTCCTTGACCGCCGGATGCTGGGGAAAACCGCGGCGGGCATACTTAAGAATCCTATCATACTGGGAATCCTGACCGGCATGGCCTGGTCACTGCTGGGACTGAAGCAGCCCCAAATCATGGAAAAAACCGTGTCCAGCCTGGCAGGAGTGGCCACGCCCCTGGGCCTGATGGCCATGGGTGCGTCCTTTGACTTCAGGCAGGCATCCCAGAGAGTCGGGGCAGCTGTGGGCGCCAGCGCCATAAAGCTGGTACTTCTCTGCGCCGTATTCCTTCCGGCCGCAGTGTACCTGGGGTTCCGGGAGCAGCAGCTGGTGGCGATTCTTGTGATGCTGGGGTCTGCCGCAACCGTCAGCTGCTTTGTGATGGCGCGGAACATGGGACATGAAGGCGTGCTGAGCTCCAGTGTGGTGGCAATCACAACCTGCGGCAGTGCCTTCACCCTGACGCTGTGGCTGGACCTCATCCGTACCCTGGGCCTGATATAGGGATGGACGAGTCCCGGAAGGAGAGAACAAATGAAAGCAAAACTGGAGATCATAGGGTCCATGGCAGCCTTTGGCACCATAGGAGCCTTTGTGAGACACATACCCCTGCCGTCAGGAGAGCTGGCCCTGTACCGGGCCCTGATTGCTGCCGGCGCCATTTTCCTCTGGCAGCTGTGCAGCGGCCAGGGGACAGGGATAAAGGATGCAAAGGCAGAGCTGCACCTTCTGATTCTGTCAGGGGCGGCCATTGGAATCAACTGGATACTGTTTTTTGAGGCATACCGGTATACCACGGTTGCAATGGCTACCCTTAGCTATTATTTCGCCCCTGTCATCGTAACCGTGGCAAGTCCCTTCCTCTTTAAGGAAAAGCTTACCGCCCGCCAGGTGTTCTGTTTTATCATGTCCACACTGGGACTGGTGCTGGTGATAGGCGTCAGCAGGGGAGGGAGCAGCAGTGATTTGATTGGGATTTTGTTCGGCCTGGGTGCTGCCGTATTTTATGCGTCGGTGGTACTGCTCAATAAAAGCATACGCCATGTATCGGGCATCAAGCGGACATTTTTCCAGTTCCTGGCAGCCATTCTGGTTCTCACGCCCTATGTATGCCTGACTGGGGGTTCCCATCTTTTGGATATGGATGCCCTTGGGGTGATAAATCTTCTGGTGGTGGGGGTGTTCCACACAGGCATATGCTATTGCATGTATTTTTCATCCCTGCGTTATCTGAAGGGCCAGGAGGCTTCTATCCTCAGCTACATAGATCCCCTTGTGGCCATCCTGGTATCCGTGACCTTCCTGCATGAGACCATCACTGTGTTTCAGGTGGTGGGAGGAGGAATGATACTTGGTTTTACGGTGTTGAATGAGGTGAGGATGCGTGCCGGGGGAGGGGGCCAGGACCCGCGGGAGGAGCTGCGTCCGTGAGAGGCGTAAACGCAGTCCGGGAGGCGGCTGTTCCCGCCGCTCACCCGCCACTCACCTGCTGCATTTCCAACGCGTCCGCTGTCTCTTCCCTGCCTGGGAAAGAAAAAAATATACCGTGTCAATCTGTTGTTAAGATAACGCCATATTGATGCGGGCCCATATATGTTATTGGCATGCCGGCAGTCCGGGCATGCCATTTTTATTGGAGATAAGCGGTGCAGGAGCAAAGATACGGAGTGGGTGAGAGGAATGGGGGCCTTAGTGATTTCAACTGGAAAATCCGGCCCCACAAAATAAAGACATATTTAAGGACATTATATTAGACAAAATAAAAGACGAATAATAGTGGAAATGTCCAAAAAATAAAATATTAATTGACAAAATATAGGCATATGGATATAATTATGGTAAATAATATTATTGAAGCAATAAAAAATACGCATAAAATCGTCCTTAATTCAAAGGAATTTTAAAGACAAAACGTCCTTAAATATGCGTATGGAACATGTGCGCACAGGTAAAAAGTGAAAAAGCAAAAGATGATTAGGAGGAAATGGGAATGAGTTTTTGGAATCCGTTGACCTGTATTACGGGATGCCTGGTGGTTTATTCGGTTGGTGAATTTTTGTCTAAAAAGACCAAGGGGGCTGTTTCATCACTGTTGTTTGCCTGTGTATTGTTCCTCATAGGGTTCTGGAGCGGCCTGCTGCCCAAGGACATTACCACCCAGTCCGGTCTGGTGGCGGTTATGGCGAATTTTGGTACGGCATTCATGATTACCAATATCGGTACGCTGATTAATCTGGAAGACCTGATTCGGGAATGGAAAACCGTGGTTATTTCACTGTTTGCCATTGCGGCGATTGCACTGATTTGTTTTACAGTGGGTTCCCTGCTGTTCGGAAGAGAGTATGCGTTGATTGCAGCTCCTCCAGTGGCAGGTTCCACGGTTGCAGGCATCATAGTTACAAGTGCGGCGGAAGCTGCCAACCGTCCGGAGCTGGCGGCATTTGCAGTGCTGGTACTGTCCGTACAGAAATTTTTCGGTATCCCGATTTCCACATTCTGTATCCGCAAGGAGTTAAGAATCAAGCGCGGCAGCGGTTTCTTCAAGAGCAATACGGTGGAAGAAAAATCCAGCCTTAAGCTGCCCAGCATGCGTATTTTTAAAGAGACGCCTAAAAACCTGAGAAGCAATACCATCTATATCTGTAAAGTGGCCCTGGTGGCCTGTATCGCTGATTTTGTGGGAAAGGCAACACTGATTCCGGGATCCTCTCCGGCCAACTATATCCTTAACCCGAACATTGCCTACCTGCTGTTTGGACTTATCTTTGCCAGAATCGGATTTTTGGAAAAGGATATCTTTGCAAAAGCAAATTCTTCAGGTATCATCACTTTCGGTCTGCTGCTGATGCTGCCCGGAAGCCTTGCAACCCTTTCACCTTCCGGACTGCTGTCAATGATCGTGCCGGTATTCGGTATCCTTTTAATCTGCTCCATCGGCATCATTGTTATCTGCGGTATTGTGGGCAAGGTGCTGGGATGCTCTCCCTACACATCGGCAGCGGTTGGCGTAACCTGTATGCTGGCTTATCCGGCCACCCAGATTATCACCACGGAAGGCGTTGATTCCTTTGAGTGGGAAGGTGATGAGAGACAGAAGGCCATGGATTATATACTGCCTAAAATGATTATCGGCGGTTTCGTTACAGTGACCATTGCATCCGTTGCGTTTGCAAGTATTATTGGTCCTATTATTTTCTAAAGGAAGGAACGTTTGAGTATATGACAGGTCAGATTGCAATTGAAGAAATTGAGAGAAAAAGGCAGAAAATCGACAGCCTGAGCCAATATATATGGAATCACCCGGAGGCCGGATTCAAGGAATATAAGGCCCAGGAGAAGGTGGCGGATTTGCTGCGTGAGGAAGGATTTCAGGTGGAAACCGGGGCAGGAGGTGTTCCCACGGCCATAAAGGCTGTCTATGGAAGCGGTCATCCTGTCATGGGATTTTTGGGTGAGTTTGACGCGCTGCCGGGACTCAGCCAGAAGGTGTCGGTCAACAAGGAGCCGGTGGAGGGACAGCCCTATGGACACGGCTGCGGCCATAACCTGCTGTGTTCCGCCCATGTGGCCGGCGTGATTGGCCTTAAGGAGGAGATGATTCAGAGAAATCTTCCAGGAACCATTGTATTCTATGCATGCCCCGGGGAAGAGCTGCTGACAGGAAAACCTTTGATGGCAAAGGGCGGAGCCTTTGAGGGGTTAGATGTGGCGGTGAATTTCCATCCCAACAAAATCAACGAGGCAACAGTGGGCGTTTCCACGGCAGTGAACTCTGCCAAATTCCACTTTTACGGAAAGGCGTCCCATGCGGCCAATGCGCCTGAAAACGGAAGAAGTGCTCTGGACGCTGTGGAGCTGACTGATATCGGTGCCAATTACCTGAGGGAGCATGTGCCTTCGGATGTGCGTATCCACTACACCATTGTGGACGGAGGCGTGGCTCCCAACATAGTGCCGGATAAGGCGGTGGTATGGTATTACATGAGAGCATTTTCCAGGGAAGTGGTGGAAAATGTGTATGAACGTCTTGTGAAGGTGGCAAAAGGCGCGGCCATGATGACGGAGACAGAGCTGGAAATAGAATTCCTTGGAGGCTGCTATAACACCCAGAACAATCATGTGCTGGCCGGTGTGGTGGCAGAAGCCATGAACGAGATTCCGCAGGAACCATGGACACAGGAGGAACTGGACTTTGCGGCAGCCCTGGATGAACAGACTGCGGACGCTGCCAGGGCAACCACGAAAAAATATGGCCTGTCTGCGGATACACATTTGTACACCGGACCGGGCCAGGTGACCTGCTTTAACAGCTACGGCTCCACCGATGTGGGGGATGTGATGCATCTGGTTCCAACCGCCTATTTCTTTACGGCCTGCACCAACATGGGGGCGCCTGCCCACAGCTGGCAGTTTGCATCCTGCGCGGGAAGCTCCATCGGTGAAAAGGGAATGATTTACGCAGCTAAGGTAATGGCGTTATACGGCCTTAAGCTCATTGAAAAGCCGGAACTGATTGCACAGGCTAAAGAGGAATTTGACAGACAGATGGAGGGCCGCAGCTACAAGTGCCCGATACCGGATGGAATGACGATGCCCTGGTAAGGAGGATTGACATGGTGGATTTTTTAAAGGAAGCAGAAGGAATTGAGCAGGAAGTGATTGGGTGGAGACGTCATGTCCACCAATATCCGGAGCTTCTCATGGACCTGCCGGAAACAGCTGCATTTGTGGAGCGGGAACTTAAAAATATGGGGTATGAGCCGGAGTACATATGCCAGTCTGGAATCGTTGCTGTGCTGGACAGCCAAAAGCCGGGTAAGACGCTGCTTCTCAGAGCGGATATGGATGCCCTGCCCATCGGGGAAGAAAGCGGTCTTGAATATGCCAGCAAACATCCCGGAATCAGCCATGCCTGCGGCCATGATACCCATATAGCCATGCTTCTGGGAGCGGCAAAGCTCCTGATGAAGCACAAGGACCTTCTGAGGGGCAAAGTCAAGTTTATGTTTCAGCCCGGGGAGGAGGGCGGAGGAGGCGCACGCACCATGGTGGAAGCAGGGGTGCTGCGTTCGCCGGATGTGGATGCATGCATGGCCTTCCACCAGGTGGTGGCAAGGGATCATGTGCCTACGGGAATTATCGGATATACCCGCGGACCCATGATGGCCTCCGCCGATATGTTCCGGATCACGGTCCGGGGCAAAAGCGCCCATGGGGCCAGTCCTGAATCCGGGGTCAACCCGGTGCAGATTCTGTGCCAGATATACAATGGCCTTCAGTCCATCGAATGCTCGGAAAAGCCCAGGGGAAGCGCGCTGGCCCTGACCATTGGACAGATTAGCGCGGGCAGGGCAGGGAATGTGATACCGGAGCAGGGATTTATGTGCGGCAGTATCCGGGCTTATGAGGAGAATGTGAGAAGCCTGGCCAAGAGGCGTCTGAAGGAGATTTCAGAACAGACAGCAGCCATGTACGGGGGCCGGGCAGAGGTGGAATTTCCAAGCGAACTGCCGGCCACGGTCAATGACCTCCAGGTGGGCGATGAGATGTTCGGCTATGTAAAGGAGCTGGTTGGAGAGGAAGGAACCATGATGCTTCCCCAGATAATGGGAGGGGAAGATTTTGCGGAGGTTCTGAAGGAGGCGCCCGGCGTTCTGTTCAGGGTCAGCCTGGGGGACAAGCAGGAGGGTTACCCCTATATCAGCCACAACTCCAAGGTCATATTCAATGAAAGCGGCATGAAGCATGCAGTGGCTGCGTTTGCCCACTGTGCGGTCAGATGGCTGAATGCCCATTAAAAGTGAACGGGACGGAAATAAGGGTTAAGACGGATTGACAAAAAAGTGAGACGGACGGGGTGTTCCCCGGGACGTCTCACTTTTTGCTGTTTTGCGTTCTCTCTGTTATCAGCGTTATCAGATACGGCTTCCTGCTGTATTCTGCTGTTTTCCTGTATGTAGTCCATTGTGGAATATGTCCCGTTGCTCCTGAACCATTTCCGGCGGTTCCAAACCATATCCTGCCGTTCATGAAATAAGTTCGGGATGAAACTGGTAAATCTTTTCCGGCCTTCCCCTTGTAAAGGACGGCTGCCGTTCCAGCTCCAGGAAAATACCGGTGGCGGAAAGCCTGCCAAGGAGGCGGTTGGCGCTGCGGGGGGTAATGTGCAGGGCTGCTGCCAGGGCCTGGGAAGTGATGCAGTCCCGGTCCATGGCGGACAGCGCTGTGAGAAGGCGGTCCGCATAGGATACGGAGATGCCGGCTTTTTGGGACAGCTGACGGCTCCGGGAGGTAAGCGGCGCGGAGGCGTCAGGGTCTTTGGAAAGCTGGGGAGCCATGACAGAGGCGCCGTCGGAAAACTGCTGGTTTAAGGCCGTGATGGCGTTCTGGTTCTGTACAATGGTTTTCAGATGTATCTCCTGCAGCAGCAGGGTGACGGATTCCTGCAGTATCTCATATTTGGGGTAGACGAAATAGGTGTTTACCCCGGCGTCCAGCAAATCCTGTATAATATTGCTGAAGCGGGTCACGGAGTATTGGATTTTCTTCTCATTCCAAAGGCGTATGTGTTTGAGTTTGATTTTCTTTTCCATCTCGCACAGCTGCTCCAGGGAATAGGTGGAGGTGTTCTGGTACACCTTGTATATGAGCTGGTTAAACTGGCCCCGCTCCAGGTACTGGTGCAGGGGAACTGTTTCCGGCAGCCATTCCAGCAGGTCGAAATACCCCCTCTCCAGATAAAAGTCCTGTTCTTTAAACTGCACCTGGAAAAATGTCTCGTAGTAGCAGAGGGCGTTGCTGCCGAAGGAAACAATGGGCTTGGTGAGTACCGGCACCCTGCGGCAGATGGCGGCCCTGGGGACAGGTCCGCTGACCAGGAAACCGTCGTAGGATTTCTCCAATTCCAGATATAATTCCCCTGCATGGGCAAAATCATTGTAGATATAATAAGATAATTCACAGTCAAGGGAAAGGGAATTAAAATAGGACTCCACATAGTCCTTCAAAAAACGGGTTAGTATTACTGCTATCTTCATCGCGGATATCTCCTGTCAATATACTGTCTCCAAAGGGGCAGGGTATTAATTTTCACTCCATTTCCAGAGTATGTCCCGGTTCACGGTCTCGTAGAACATCCTTCGTATCCGGGCAGGGTCCTTAGTCTGTCCAAGTATCCACATGATTTTGGTGACCACGGCCTCCAGGGTCATGTCATAGGCTTCCAGCAGGCCGAATTCCTGTTTGATGCTCCGGCCCACCTCATAGACGGACATGTCGCTGCCCTCATTGGTGACCTGGGTGGTCATGATGACAGTCTTTCCAAGGCCTGTCCACCGGGCGATGGCGCCGTGGTAATCCCCGTCCTGGTAGGAAGGCAGGCCGCCCACCCCAAAGGATTCTATGATGACGGCATCGTAATGCTCCGCCATGTAATCAAGCAGAGAAGCGTCCATGGAGGGAATCAGCTTCATGAGCCCCACATCCCCGTCCATTTGACGGTAGAAGCAGACCGGATCTTTGTCCCTGTCCTTGTCGTCCAGGTAAAATATAATCTGACCGTCCTGGATGATGGCAACATACGGAAAGTTGATGCTGGAAAAGGCGTGATAGCTTTTTGTCCACTCCTTCTTTCCCCTGGTGCCCGCAATGACCTTGCCGTCAAAGACAATGTTTACGCCGTGGGCGCCGGGACAGGAGGCAAAGAGAAGGCTGTCGGCCAGGTTGGTCCTGGCGTCCGTATTCTCCATGTCGATGGGCTTTTGGGCCCCGGTGATGATGATGGGCTTTGGCGAATGCTGAATCAGGTAGGACAGGGCCGCGGCCGTATAAGCCATGGTGTCCGTGCCGTGGGTGATGACAAAGCCGTCGTATTGGCTGTAGTTTTCCTCAATCGCCTTTTCTACTGCCAGCCAGTGGCAGGGCTGTATGTTGGTGCTGTCTATGTTCATCAGCTGGATGGAGTGGATTTCACAGTAGCTTTGGCTGTCAGGCACATAGGACAGGATTTCATCCGATGTAATGACGGGCTTAAGCCCCTTATCCGTGCGCTTGCAGGCAATGGTGCCGCCTGTTCCCAGTAAGAGTATGCGTTTCATATTGTGCCCCCTTAATCATGTGTGTTTAAGTTACTGTTAAGTATAACCTGTTTGCAAAAACATATAATAACAGCAGCAGCGTCTTTACTGCCCCATAACCTTTCGTACTGCTTACAATTATATTAAGAATATGATAAATTTACAATCCCTTGATTGATTTTAAATCTGACTATGATACAATAAGAATAAGTAACCAATTTTCTCCATATTCTGTGCAGATGAAAGGAGATTTACATGTCCCTTATTTGGCTTATCGCGTTTGTGGTTTTTCTGGTAGTGGAAGGAGTTACCACATCTCTGACCAGCATCTGGTTTGCAGGGGGTTCCCTGGCCGCGCTGGTGGTGCAGGTGTGCGGAGGCGGTCTGTATCCCCAGCTGGCAGTGTTTGTGGCAGTGTCCTTCATGTTGTTTCTTATGGTCCGTCCCTTTGCTTACAAGTACCTGTACGGCAAGCGGACAAAAACCAATGTTGACAGTCTTACAGGCCGCAAGGCTGTGGTCAAGGACCGTATTGATAATGTGGCAGGTACAGGGACCGCCATTCTGGCCGGTGAGACCTGGCTTGCCAGGGCGGCAGAGGAGGGGGATACCTTTGAAGCAGGTGATGTGGTGGTTATATCCGCTGTCAGCGGGGCAAAGCTGCTGGTAGCTGCGGCGAAGCAGGAACATGAAGTTGAAAAAGCATAAAGAAACATAAGGAGGATTCATATGTTTGGAGCAATCGGAGGATTCATCACGTTCATCATCATTGCAGTCATTATTTTATTTGTTCTGTCCACCTGTATCAGAGTTGTGCCTCAGGCTCAGGCTCTGGTGGTGGAGAGGCTGGGTGCCTACCTGGGCACATACAGCGTGGGCATTCATTTCCTGGTTCCCTTCATCGACCGTGTGGCCAAGAAGGTAAACCTGAAGGAGCAGGTGGAGGACTTTCCGCCCCAGCCGGTTATCACCAAGGATAACGTAACCATGCAGATTGATACGGTGGTATTTTTCTACATTACGGATCCGAAGCTGTATGCCTATGGCGTGGAGCGCCCGTTACTTGCCATTGAGAACCTGACAGCCACCACCCTGCGTAATATCATCGGTGACCTGGAGCTGGACGAAACGCTGACCTCCAGGGAGACCATCAATGCCAAGATGCAGGAGTCCCTGGATATTGCCACGGACCCATGGGGCATCAAAGTGACCAGGGTAGAGCTTAAGAACATTATTCCTCCGGCAGCCATCCAGGAGGCCATGGAAAAACAGATGAAGGCAGAGCGCGAGCGCCGTGAATCCATCCTGAGGGCAGAGGGCGAGAAGAAGTCCATGGTTCTGGTGGCGGAAGGCCACAAAGAGTCAGCTGTGCTGAATGCGGAGGGTGAGAAAGAAGCAGCTATTCTTGCCGCCGAGGCAGAGAAGGAGAAGAAGATTAGAGAGGCGGAAGGCCAGGCAGAGGCCATCCGTTCCGTACAGAAGGCTACGGCGGACGGTATCCGCTTTATCAAGGAGGCAGGGGCTGACAATGCAGTTCTCCAGCTTAAGAGTCTGGAAGCATTCCAGGCAGCTGCCAACGGAAAGGCCAATAAGATTATCATTCCTTCGGATATCCAGGGAATTGCAGGCCTGGTAAAGTCCATAGCAGAGGTAGCCTCAAAAGATGAGGCTGCGGAATAAAAGGCCGCAGAATAAAATCCAGTGGACAAAAGCCAGTCCATGATATAAGATAGGAATTGAAGGTAGTACCCATCAGCTGACCTAACTGGTGGGTGCTGTTTTATTCTTTATGATTTTTTACGAAAATGTACAGACATGAGGTGCAGGTATGGAGGGAAAGGTTGTAAAGGGGAACCGTATTACGGAAGGAAGCATTTTCGGACAGCTGCTGCTGTTTTTCTTTCCCATATTGTTCGGGACATTTTTCCAGCAGCTTTATAATACGGCGGATGCCATGGTGGTGGGCCGCTTTGTGGGAAAGCAGGCCCTGGCTGCAGTAGGAGGAAGCACCAGCACCCTGATTAACCTGCTGGTGGGTTTCTTTGTGGGATTGTCCAGCGGTGCCACGGTGGTCATATCTCAGTTTTACGGTGCCAGGAAGGCGGATAAGGTCCACTGGGCCGTACATACATCCATTGCTTTTTCCGTTATTGGGGGCATTATCTTTATGATTGTGGGACTGGTGGGATCGCCCTGGGCCCTGGAGGCCATGAAGACGCCGGAGGATGTCATGGGCCATGCTGTTGTGTATATCCGGATCTATTTCCTGGGAATCATAGTCAACCTGGTCTACAACATGGGCGCCGGAATCCTGCGTGCTGTCGGAGATTCCAGGCGGCCCCTGTATTTCCTCATTGCCAGCTGTTTTACCAACATCATTCTGGATGTACTGCTGGTGGCAGTGCTGGGGATGGGAGTGGCGGGCGCTGCCCTGGCTACCATCACCTCCCAGCTTTTAAGCGCAGTCCTGGTGGTCCTGGCCCTTATGAAAACCGATGATATGTATAAGCTGGAATGGAAGAAGGTGCGCATTGACCAGAGGATGCTCCAGAGGATTGTGCGTATCGGTATCCCCGCGGGAATGCAGTCCGTCATGTATAATATATCCAATGTCATCATCCAGGCCGGCGTCAATACCCTGGGAACCGACAATGTGACTGCGTGGGCCACCTACGGCAAGGTGGACGGCCTGTACTGGATGATGATCAATGCCCTTGGCATATCTGCCACTACCTTTGTGGGACAGAACTTCGGAGCCGGCCGCCTGGACCGCGTGCGCAAGGGCGCCGGTGCCTGCATGGTGATCGGTGTGGTGCTGACAGCGTCCGTGGGAGTGGTCCTTTATAACGGCGGCCATCTGCTGGTGGAGCTGTTTACCACGGACCAGCAGGTCCAGGCCATCAGTATGGATTTGCTGCATTTCATGGTTCCTACCTTTATTACCTATATTGCCATTGAGATACTATCCGGTACCCTGAGGGGGGTGGGGGACGCATGGATGCCCCTTATCATTACGGGCATCGGTGTGTGCGCGGTCCGGGTGCTGTGGATTATGTTTGTTCTGCCTCATTACCACACCATCATCGGCGCTGCCTTCTGCTATCCTTTGACCTGGAGCCTGACCACGGTTGCCTTTGTTATTTATTATTACTTTTTCAGCAGTCTCAGACGCTGGAAGCTTAAGCCGCTTAAAAAACGCTTCGGCGTGTATAAGCCATTCTGAGATGGGAAGACTTTCTGTATAAAATGACAGGAGGTGCCCATATGACCACTAAGGAAGTTATGTTTGATTCGGTGGAGGATGTAAAGCGGTTTGTCCAGCAGAGCGAGAAGCAGCCGGAAGATATCGACGTGTGCTGCGGCAGCTGCATGGTGGACGGAAAGTCCATACTGGGAATTCTCAGCCTGGGGATTCATAAAAAATTGAATGTTGTGATTCATGACTGAGAGGTGAAAAGGACGTTCCGGATTTAAGGGCGTCCTTTTTCAATGGGCTTGCCTGCCGGCTTGTACTGCATTGCTGCTGTATTGCCGATTTGAAAGGAAGGTTTTACAATGAACCGTTCCTGTGATACAATAGACACTAAATATATTTTTACAGGCTGGACGTTTAGGATTAACAGACCGTAAAGGACGGAGGCTAAATGCATGATTCAGGATATTGCGCCGCATACATATGACCCTGTATTCAGGAGGAAGAAGCCGGAAGACAGGGATTACCTGCTCCACTACGAATATAATAAGGTAATGCTTATCAAAAGCGGAAGGGGGAGTGTGATTCCCACCTTCGGGGAACTGGGGGCGGAAGGAGATTTTTCGGCACAGGCCGAGTACCTGTTTTCCATTGATGACAGGGCCTATTACTGTGTGACGGATATGAAAGTGCCGGAATTCGGAGGATTCTATATGGAGCCTCTGACTGTGTTCCGGAATTTTGAACCTCTGCACCAGGCATTTGCGGGGATAACGGGCAGCCAGCTCTACCGGTGGATGCAGAGCAGACGGTTCTGCGGCGGCTGTGGAGCGAAGACAGAACCCAGCCTGAAGGAGCGCGCCCTGGTCTGTCCTTCCTGCGGACAGACGGAGTACCCTAAAATCAGTCCGGCTGTCATCGTGGCCATTACCAATGGGGACAAGCTGCTCATGTCCCGCTATGCCAGAGGCGCTTACCGAAACTATGCGCTGATTGCCGGATTTGTGGAAATCGGAGAGACCTTTGAGGACTGCGTGCGCAGGGAGGTCATGGAGGAAGTGGGCCTCAGGGTGAAGAATATCCGCTACTATAAAAGCCAGCCCTGGGCATTTTCCGATACGGAGATGGTGGGATTTACGGCAGAGCTGGACGGGGATGACACCATATGTCTGGAGGAAGAGGAGCTGTGCGAGGCCGGCTGGTTTACACGGGATGAAATCGTGGAATACGGACCTTATATCAGCGTGGGACATGAGATGATGAAGGCGTTTAAGGATGGAAAGATATAGCAGACAGCTGCATATAAAAGGAGAAGTGACTATGAACCGTAAGGATTATATTTTATTTGACCTGGATGGAACTCTGACAGACCCTAAGGAGGGAATCACCAAATCGGTGCAGCATGCACTGGAGCATTTCGGCGTACAGACAGATGATCTGGATAGCCTGACACCTTTCATCGGGCCGCCTCTGAGGGACAGCTTCAAGAGGTATTACGGCTTTTCCGATGAGCAGGCATGGGAGGGGGTGCAGGCATACCGGGAGTATTTCAGCGTTCGGGGCTGGGTCCAGAACAAGGAGTATCCCGGCATAAAGGAAATGCTGGAAGCACTGAAGGAAGCAGGAAGAGTGCTGTTAGTGGCAACCTCCAAACCGGAGGAGTTTGCCAAGAAGATACTGGATCACTTTGACATGGCAGAGTATTTTGATTTCATCGGCGGTGCCGATATGGGGGAAACCCGGGTGCGCAAGGCGGATGTAATCCGGTATGTGCTGGAACAGTGCGGCCTGGAGTCGGACGATGAGACAATCGGACGCTGTGTAATGGTGGGAGACAGGGAGCACGATGTCCTGGGGGCCAGGGAGTGCGGCATGGAATGCGTGGGCGTACTCTACGGATATGGAGACCGCCAGGAGATGGATGCGTGCAGACCTGCCTGGATTGCGGGGACAGTGAAGGAATTGAGGGAGTTGCTTCTGTCACTATAACTTGAACTCATAATAACCATTCCTATTATGCAATTGACAAATAGAACAATGGTTGCTATGATTGAAATTACTATTAAGAAGGCAGCTGCTTTGGCGCTTGCCATCAAATGAGAGGGTGGGATTAGATGGACGACAGAATCGTGTTATCGCTGCTTGTGGACAATACTGCAGGTGTGCTGGCCCGTGTAGCAGGGCTGTTCAGCCGCCGCGGATACAATATTGAGAGTCTGACTGTAGGTGTCACCGCTGACCCGCGGTACTCCAGGATGACCGTGGTTTCCCTGGGAGACCAGACCGTCCTGGAACAGATTAAGAACCAGCTCAATAAGCTGGAGGATGTAAGGGATATCAAGGAACTGCAGCCGGACCGTTCCGTATACAGGGAACTGATGATGGTGAAGGTGCGTGCCAATGCCAGCGACCGCCAGTCTGTCAGCGCCATATCCAGTATCTTCCGCGCCACCATCGTGGATGTGGGAAAGGATTCACTGACCGTTATGCTGACAGGAGACCAGTCCAAGCTGGATGCGCTTATTAACCTGCTGGAGGATTATGAAATCCTGGAGCTGGCCAGAACCGGCCTTACTGGCCTGGAGCGGGGCGCAGAGGATATCAGGATGCTTCCGTAAAACAGAGGCTTAAGGGGGCGGCCAAAGGCGGACAGAGAGTCGTCGGTTTTGTTGCCTTAAACATATATTATTTAAGATTTAAGTTCAAAGGAATTGAAGGAGGAAAAAAGCAATGCCAAAGATTTATTATCAGGAAGATTGTAATTTGTCATTACTGGAGGGCAAGACCATTGCTGTGATCGGTTACGGCAGCCAGGGACATGCACATGCTTTAAACTTAAAGGAGTCAGGATGCAATGTAATCGTAGGATTGTATGAGGGCAGCCGTTCCTGGAAGAAAGCACAGGAGCAGGGATTCGAGGTATATACAGCAGCTGAGGCATCCAAAAAAGCAGATGTCATCATGATTCTGATCAACGATGAGAAGCAGGCAGCCATGTATAAGGAGTCCATCGCGCCAAACCTGCGCCCTGGAATGATGCTGATGTTTGCCCATGGCTTCGCTATCCACTTCGGACAGATTGTTCCGCCTAAGGATGTGGACGTTACCATGATCGCTCCCAAGGCACCGGGACATACCGTGAGAAGCGAATATCAGAGGGGCAGAGGAACCCCATGTCTGGTTGCTGTTTACCAGGATGCCACAGGCAAGGCCATGGATATGGCGCTGGCTTATGGACAGGGAATCGGCGGCGCAAGGGCAGGTATCCTGGAGACTACCTTCAGAGTAGAGACCGAGACCGACCTGTTTGGTGAGCAGGCAGTGCTCTGCGGCGGCGTGTGCGCCCTGATGAAGGCCGGATTTGAGACCCTGGTGGAAGCAGGCTATGCTCCTGAGAATGCATACTTTGAGTGTGTGCATGAGATGAAGCTGATTGTGGATCTGATTTACGAGAGCGGTTTTGCAGGCATGCGTTATTCCATTTCCAATACAGCTGAGTACGGCGATTATATCACCGGACCAAAGATTGTAACCGACGAGACAAAGAAGGCCATGAAGAAGATTCTGTCCGATATCCAGGACGGCTCCTTTGCAAAAGAGTGGCTTCTTGAGAACCAGGTTGGCTGCCCGCATTTCAATGCCATGAGGAAGAACGAGGCAGAGCAGCCCCTTGAGAAGGTGGGAGCTGAGCTGAGAAAGCTTTACAGCTGGAATGATACGGACAAACTGATCAACAACTAATCAATAACTAATGCTACATAGACTGTGTCCGCGGATCTTGGCGGATACAGGTAAGAATAAAGAACAGGCGGATGCCCCCGGAAAAATCCGGGGAATCCGCCTGTTTTATATATGCAGAATAATGGGCAGGATACGTACGGGAATATGTACGTCCTGAATATCAGTACAAAAACTCCAGAAATGTTTTTAGGGCCATGGCCTGGTTGGCCGGGTGATAGGCGAAGCCGATGGTCCTGCGGTGGATGGGGATATCCAGAGGAATCTCCACCAGCATGCCGCTGTCCAGCTCCTTCTGCACCAACTCCTTGATGACGCAGGCAATACCCAGGCCAATCTTGGCAAACTCAATCAGCAGGTCCATGGTGGTCACTTCCAGAATCTGATGGGGAAAGATGTTGTTTTCCGCCATGTATTCGTCCACATGGTGGCGGGTCATGTTGCTGGTGTCAAGAAGCATGATATTTCCGGTCTCAAACAGGCTGGTGTCCTGCCCTTCCCTCAGGTACAGGTTCTCCAGATAATTGGGGGTGGTGACAAAGGTGTCCTGGATATCCATGACCGGAATAAAGGCCAGGTCACGGCGTACCGAAGGCTCGGCAACCAGGCCCAGGTCGATTTTCTGCTGTTCCAGCCGGGCCAGGGTCTGTGCCGTGGCCTGGCTCTCTATGGTGACCTTCATGTGGGGATACTGGTCAATGAAGGTCTTAAGATAGGGAAGCAGAATATATTTGCACAGTGTGTTGCTCACACCGATCCGCAAGTGGCCGATGTCGAATTCCTGAATCCGCTTCAGTTCCTGCTCGCCCCGGTCCAGGGCGTCAAATGCCTCCCTGGTATGTTCAAATAATATTTCACCTTCAGAGGTGAGCTGCACTCCGCGGGAGCTTCGGGTAAACAGGGACAGGCCAAGGCTGTCCTCCAGCTTGCTGATGGCCTTGCTGATGGCTGGCTGGCTGATGTAAAGTTCCTTTGCTGCCTTGGAAATGTTGCCGGCTTTGGCCACTTCATAAAATATCTTGTATTGGGACAGGTTCTGTTCCATGGAATCCCCTCCTGCTATATAACATTTTTTCATGTATTCCATTCATATTATGTATTTTTATTATAACAATACATATGCTAAAATGTAAAGCATGGATGAAATAATTTCAAAGAATTAATAGAGAAGGATATTGAAGGAGGAAATAAGTTATGGGAATGACCATGAGCCAGAAAATCCTGGCTGCCCACGCAGGACTTGAGGAAGTGAAGGCGGGACAGCTTATAGAGGCGGATTTGGATTTAGTGCTGGGAAACGACATCACTTCTCCGGTTGCCATTAACGAGATGAAGAAGATGGACAGAAAGACCGTATTTGATAAGGATAAGATTGCCCTGGTTATGGACCATTTTATCCCGAACAAGGATATAAAGTCGGCTGAGAACTGCAAGTGCTGCAGGGAGTTTGCCTGCCGCCATGAGATAACCAATTATTTCGATGTGGGAGACATGGGAATTGAGCATGCCCTTCTTCCTGAAAAGGGACTGGTGGTGGCCGGAGACGCGGTCATTGGCGCGGATTCCCACACATGTACATACGGAGCCCTGGGAGCGTTTTCCACAGGCGTGGGGAGCACGGATATGGCAGCCGGCATGGTGACCGGCAAGGCCTGGTTCAAGGTGCCCTCCGCCATTAAATTTCAGCTGGTGGGCAAGCCCGCGAAGTGGGTCAGCGGCAAGGATGTAATCTTACATATTATAGGTATGATTGGTGTGGACGGAGCCCTGTATAAATCCATGGAGTTTGTGGGAGAGGGAATCAGGAATCTTTCCATGGACGACCGCTTTACCATCTGCAACATGGCAATCGAGGCCGGCGGAAAGAACGGAATCTTCCCTGTGGATGAGCTGGCCGTGGAGTATATGAAGGAGCATTCCAAACGTGAATTTACCGTATACGAGGCGGATGAGGACGCGGAGTATGATGAGACATATGTGATTGATTTGTCCGAATTAAAGCCCACGGTATCCTTCCCCCATCTTCCCTCCAATACCAGGACCATTGACCAGGTAGGAGAGGTAAAGGTGGACCAGGCGGTTATCGGTTCCTGTACCAACGGCCGTATTGAGGATATGAGAATCGCGGCGGAGGTATTAAAGGGCAGAAAGATTGCAAAGGGTGTGCGCTGCATCGTGATTCCGGCCACCCAGTCCATCTACCTTCAGGCCATGAAGGAAGGGCTTCTGGAGATTTTCATTGAGGCCGGAGCCGTGGTGAGCACGCCTACCTGCGGTCCCTGTCTGGGCGGCTACATGGGTATCCTTGCGGCCGGGGAGAGATGTATCTCCACAACAAACCGTAACTTTGTGGGACGTATGGGACACGTGGATTCAGAGGTATATCTGGCCAGCCCGGCCGTGGCTGCCGCAAGTGCCGTGGCGGGTAAAATCATCTGCCCCTGCCAGCTGGATTAACGGAATAAAGGCAATATCATTGTGAAAGGAAAAGGAGACTGAACATGAAAGCATGCGGACACGTTTTTAAATACGGCGACAATGTGGATACGGATGTCATTATCCCGGCCAGATATTTAAACGCCACCCAGGGCGACGAGCTGGCTAAACATTGTATGGAGGATATTGACAAGGAATTTGTAAATCAGGTCCAGAAGGGGGACATCATTGTGGCCAACAAGAATTTTGGCTGCGGTTCTTCCAGGGAACATGCGCCTCTGGCCATCAAGTGCGCGGGAGTGAGCTGCGTTATCGCGGAGACATTTGCCCGTATCTTCTACCGGAATTCCATTAACATCGGCCTTCCCATCATTGAGTGTGGGTCGGCGGCCAGATCCATAGAGGCAGGGGATGAGGTGGAGGTCGATTTTGACAGCGGAATCATCACCAACAAGACAAAGGGAGAGACGTATAAGGGCCAGTCCTTCCCGCCCTTCATGCAGAAAATCATATCGGCAGGCGGCCTGGTGAATTACATTAACGGACAATAGAAAAAAAGAAAGCAGCCCATGTGCGGCAGGGAGGATATGCTCCTTTCAGAATAAAAATTCTGACGCGCCGGGCTGCTTTTTTGCTGCTTTTTGAGCATGATTTGCTGCTCGTTGAGCATGAATTTTTCATGGCGGTTTGGTTATGGGGCTGGTCATGAGGGACCGCGGCCGGGACATGAGGAATCGCGGCGAGGGACCGCGGCCGCTACGTTGCCAGACGCAGAAAAGCGTCCATCTCCCTGGTGACCCATTTATCCTTGTGGTAAACAATCTGACGCCAGGTTCTCATGTAAAAATCCCTGACATCCAGGACGGCCAGCTCCCCGTTGATAATATCCTGGTGTATGGTGAATTCCGGAAGAAAGGAAACCCCCAGGTTCTTTCTCAGCAGGCTGATGATGAATTCCGTGTTGCCAATCTCCAGAAAGGGGTGTATCTCCTTGCCCTGGGCCGCCAGATACTGGTCCAGGATGAAACGGTAGCTGGCGTTTCGCTCGGTGAGGATAAAGGGCTGGTCTATGACCAGGTCCAGGTCCAGGCTGTCCCTGCCCACAAAGGGATGGCCGGAGGCGGTGACGAACACAATGTCCTCCGGCTCCTCCAGGACTTTTATCCATTTGCTGTCATACATACGCTTATCCAGGAAATACACTATATCAATGGCATTGCTGTTCATCATCTCCAGCAGCGTCTCGGGAGAGTCGGTGATGAGCCTTACGTTGACCTTGGGGTAGAGCCGGTGGTATTCCCTTAAAAGCTCCGGGAATATGGTGGCGCAAATGGATTCAATGGTCCCCAGGCACAGGCTTCCGGTTAGCTCCGATACATGGGTGACTGCATCCCTGGCATGTTCCAGCTCCTTCATGACGGAGACAGCGTGTTCATAGAACAGGGCTCCCTGGTGGGTCAGGGTGGTCTGTTTGCCGATGCGGTCGAAGAGATGGACGTTCAGCTCCTGCTCCAGCTGCTTGATTTGGATGGTGACGGCTGCCTGGGAATAACCCAGCTGCTTGGCTGCCTTGGAAAAGCTCTTTAACTGCGCCACCTGGATAAAGGCGGCAATCTCCCGTAGCTCCATATTATGTGCTTCCTTTGCTCATTTTGTATAAAAATTTTTAAACGATATCATAAAAACATTAAATTTTACAACCATATGGTTTTATGGTACATTAATACTAATCAGAAATCAATACAAAATGTATAGTAATTTTCCGGATAATCAATTAAAATGAGAAAGGAATCACAATCATCATGGAGAAAACAAATGTTAAGTACGGAGCTTATGTTCAAATTCTGAAGGAGGAGCTGCTTCCGGCCATGGGATGTACGGAGCCCATTGCCCTTGCCTATGCGGCGGCCACGGCCAGGAAAGTGCTGGGAGAGCTGCCGGACCGTGTTGTGGTGGGAGCCAGCGGAAGTATCATCAAGAATGTGAAGTCAGTCATCGTGCCTAACACGAATCATCTGAAGGGGATTCCGGCAGCAGCAGCAGCAGGAATCGTTGCGGGTGATTCGGACAAAGAACTGGAGGTGATTGCAGAAGTTACGCCAGATGAAACCAGACAGATGAAGGAATTCCTGGATAACACGGAAATCAGGGTGGAGCATGTGGATAACGGCATTACCTTTGATATCATCGTAACTCTGTATAAGGGGGATTCCTACGCCAAGGTCCGCATCGCCAATTATCATACCAATATCGTGCTGATCGAAAAGAATGGGGAGATTCTTAAGCAGGTAGAGGTGGCCGGTGAGGAGGAGGAAGGTCTGACCGACAGAAGCCTGCTCAACATGGAGGATATCTGGGATTTTATCAATACAGTGGACATTGAGGATATCCGGGAAGTGCTGGACCGTCAGATTAAGTACAACTGGGCCATTGCCCAGGAGGGATTAAAAGGGGATTACGGCGCCAATATCGGCTCTGTTCTTCTGGAAATGTCTGGAAATGACGTCCGCACCAGGGCCAAGGCCATGGCAGCAGCAGGTTCTGACGCCAGGATGAATGGCTGTGAACTGCCGGTCATCATCAATTCGGGAAGCGGCAACCAGGGTATCACTGCCTCTGTTCCCGTGCTGGTATATGCGGAGGAATTTAAGGTGGATGAGGATAAGAAGTACAGGGCCCTGGCTCTGTCCAACCTGACAGCCATCCATCAGAAAACGCCCATCGGCAGGCTTTCCGCTTACTGCGGAGCTGTCAGCGCCGGGGCAGGCGCCGGAGCAGGGATTGCTTACCTGTGCGGCGGCGGTTTTAAAGAAGTCGTACATACGGTTGTAAACGCCCTTGCCATTGTGTCGGGCATTGTCTGCGACGGGGCAAAGGCTTCCTGTGCAGCCAAGATTGCCTCGGCAGTGGACGCGGGAATTCTGGGCTACAACATGTATATACGCGGTCAGCAGTTTTACGGGGGAGACGGCATCGTCACCAAGGGTGTCGAGGCCACACTTAAGAACGTTGGTCGCCTTGGAAAAGAAGGGATGAAGGAGACCAATGAGGAAATCATAAAAATCATGATTGGAGAATAAGTATGAAAAAAATAACAGGCAGTTTACCGTTTCGGTTGCTTCTGGGCGTTATCCTGGGCATCATAGTCGGCCAGCTGGCCGGAAGCGGCCTTATGCATGTTGTTGTGACAATCAAATACATCCTGAATCAGGTCATTGTTTTCTGTGTGCCTCTTATCATTATCGGATTCATTGCCCCTTCCATCACAAGGCTGGGCAACAATGCATCCAAAATGCTGGGAGTTGCAATTATTATTGCCTATGTTTCATCGATCGGAGCAGCCCTTTTTTCTATGACGGCAGGTTTCCTTATGATTCCCCACCTGTCCATTGCCACTGAGGTGGAAGGCTTAAAGGATTTGCCGGCAATCGTGTTCCAGTTAGATATACCTCAAATTATGCCTGTGATGAGCGCCCTGGTTTTCTCGCTGCTTCTGGGCCTGGCCGCCACATGGACCAGGGCCGCGGTGGTTACTCAGGTGCTGGAGGAGTTCCAGCAGATTGTGCTGTCCATTGTTACCAAGGTGGTAATTCCCATCCTTCCTGTGTTTATCGCATTTACATTCTGCGCCCTTTCCTATGAGGGGACTATTACAAAACAGCTTCCTGTGTTCCTTCAGGTAGTCATCATTGTCATGATTGGCCATTACATCTGGCTGGCCCTGCTGTATGCCATCGGCGGCGTCTATTCAGGCAAGAATCCGTTTGATGTCGTAAAGAATTACGGACCTGCCTATATTACCGCGGTAGGCACCATGTCGTCCGCGGCCACACTGGCTGTTGCCCTGCGCTGCGCCAAGAAATCACAGCCGCCATTGAGGGATGATATGGTGGATTTCGGCATTCCGCTGTTTGCCAACATCCATCTGTGCGGTTCTGTTCTGACAGAGGTATTCTTTGTAATGACCATTTCCAAGATTCTCTACGGAACCATACCGTCCCTGGGTACCATGATTTTGTTCTGCGCACTTTTAGGCGTGTTTGCCATCGGAGCGCCCGGTGTTCCCGGAGGCACGGTTATGGCTTCCCTGGGTCTGATTACAGGCGTACTGGGATTTGACGAAACAGGGACAGCGCTGATGCTCACCATCTTTGCTCTTCAGGACAGCTTCGGAACCGCCTGCAACGTGACCGGTGACGGTGCCCTGACCATGATTCTTACAGGCTTTGCCGAGAAACATGGAATCAAGAGGCAGAAGATTGAAAGCGGGCTGTGATAGGTCTGTATATTTATAAGCCTTACTAATATGAATATAGCAATTTATAATAAAAACAAAATTGCTCTTGAACCTATAGTAACTATAGGATATATAATAGGTTCAAGAGCCAAGCGGAAAGGACCGGCTGGCAAAGCCGGTCCTTTTTGCAGCATGATATTTCCGAAAGAGAGGTAAGGAATGGACAAAAAGATTCTTATTAAGAATGCCAGGGCAATCGTGTCCTGCGACGGGGAAGACCGGGTTTACAGGGACGCGGACATGCTCATTGAGGGTCCAAGGATACTGGCAATCGGCAGGGACCTGATGAACCAAAGAGACCCGGTATCAGGAAGAGAATGGAAGCAGGAGGAGGTCCAGGTAATACAGGCAGAGGGAAAGTTCGTGTATCCCGGCCTGATTAACACCCACCATCATTTTTTCCAGACCTTTGTGCGCAATCTCATAACCATTGACTATCCCAACATGATGGTGATGGACTGGATTGACAAGATTTACCGCATATTCCAGAATATTGATTCCGATGTGATTTACTACTCCACCCTTACATCCTTTGCGGATTTGATTAAACACGGCTGTACCTGCGCCTTTGACCACCAATACTGCTACACCAGGAAGACAGGCAAGTCGCCGGTGGACCGCCAGATGGAGGCCGCAGAGCTTTTGGGCATCCGGTACCATGCCGGAAGGGGGACCAACACCCTTCCAAGAAGTGAGGGAAGCTCCATTCCCGACAATATGCTGGAGACAACGGATGAGTTCTTAAAGGATTGCGACCGGCTGATCGGATTGTATCACGATCCCAGGCCTTTTTCCATGAAGCAGATCGTAATGGCGCCCTGCCAGCCCATTAACTGCCGCAGGGACACCTTTGCCGAGACCGTGGCCATGGCCAGGGAAAAGGGAGTCAGGATGCACACTCATCTGGGCGAGGGAGAGAACGAAGGCATGATCGCCCGCTGGGGCAAGCGCACCATGGATTGGTGTGAGGAGATGGACTTTATCGGTGAGGATGTATGGTATGCCCATGACTGGGAAGTGACAAAGGAAGAATATAAGGTCCTGGCAGCCACAGGAACAGGGGTTTCCCACTGTCCGGCACCGGCTGTGCTGGGCGGCTTCCCGATTCTCAATATAAAGGAAATGCAGGAAGCAGGCATTCTGGTGAGCCTGGGGTGCGACGGTTCCGCCACCAATGACAGCTCCAATCTGCTGGATGCCCTGCGCATGGCTTATCTGATGCAGGCATACCACACCAAGGAGAGAGGGGGATGCACCTCCGCCTATGATATGCTAAAGGTGGCCACGGTAAACGGGGCAAAGACCCTTGGAAGAACTGACCTGGGAACCCTGGAAGCGGGAAAAGCAGCGGACCTGTTTATGATTGACACCGAGACACTGGAGCTGGCCGGGGCCCTTCACGACCCGAAGAACCTGCTGGCAAGAGTGGGACTTACCGGACCGGTGTGGATGACGATGATTAACGGAAACATTGTTTACAAAGACGGCATTCTGAAAGGTGTGGATGAGAGAAAGCTGGCCATGGATGGAGAGGCTGTATGCACAAGGGTCATCCGGGAACCTCACAGTGCCTACAGGGATTTTATTTAGCGGGGAATTTGGCGGAAAAAGGAAAGGAGGCTGGCAGGTGAAGGAATATTTTTCTATCGGGGAATTGGCGGAGCTGTTCGGGCTTAACATACAGACACTGTACTACTATGACAGCGTCGGCATCTTTTCTCCCAGGGAGCGCAATGAGAAAAACGGGCGCAGAAAGTATGAGTTTGACCAGATATACGAGCTGGCCACGGTGTCCTATATGCGCCGTCTGGGCTATTCCCTGGAGGAAATTAAGGAATCCAGAACCAGCTTAAACTCCAACAGGGCTGTGGATATCATGAAGCAGCGCTCCCAGGAGCTTCGCAGGCAGTGGCAGGAGCTGCTCAACATAGATGAGGCCATCCAGAGGAAAATCCGGTTCATGGAACAGGAGATGGATGGAATCTGCCTGGATGAGATTGCGGTGAAGCATTTTGAGGACCGGAAGTTTATTTCCATTGGCGACGAGGAGCTGCTGTACAGGGAGAATTCCTTTTACTTTTATCCCACCATAGCCTTTTATGAGGGGGACCGGAAATACTTTGGCGCCTACCTGTATCCGGATGATGAGGAGCTGCCAAAGACCATACCCCAGTCCAGAATCCAGATTATCCCGGAAGGCGATTTTCTCTGCGGATACCATCTGGGAGGATACGAGGGCGTGCCGGATACCATCCGGCGCCTGCGAGAGGCCAGGCCGGACCTTGAGCTGGGGGCTCAGGCCATCAATTTTAATATTCTGGATCAGTTCGTGGAGAGTGATAACGAAAACTTTATCACCGCCATGCAGATCCGGGTGTTATAGATACATATAACTGATGATGCAGTACATATGAGGAAACATGAAAAATCTAAGGAAAAAGGAAGGGTAAGAATCATGAAAAACAGAATGCGTTTAGCGGCAGCAGCCCTGGCATTATCCATGGCAGGCTTTGGCCTGACCGGATGCAGCGGACAGGCAAAGGAGACAGAGGCAAAGACAGAGGCGGCAGATAAGCAGGCAGGGTCCGCCCAGACCGGAGATACCCAGGAAAAAGGGGACCAGGCCGATGACGGCCAGGCAAAAGAGGGACAGACAGCGGACGGCAAGACATACAAGGTGGCCCTGTGCCTGTCCGGCGCAGCCAATGATATGGGCTGGTGCCAGTCAGCCTATGACGGGCTTAAGCTTCTGGAGGCGGATTACGGCTGTGAGGTGACCTATACGGAGAATCTGACACCGAATGATATTGAGGCAGCCTTTGCAGATTACGCGGCCAGCGGATATGACGTGGTCATCGGCCATGGATATGAGTTCGGGGATCCGGCAGTGGACGTTGCGGAGCAATATCCGGATACAAAGTTCATTGTGACCGAAGGCGAGGTTTCTGCCGACAATGTGGCCTCCTATGTGTCTAAGTGCGAGGAAGGCGGATACATCATGGGAATGCTGGCAGCCGGCATGTCTGAGAGCGGAAAGGTAGGCTTTATCGGACCGATTCAGGGCGCATCCCTTGTTAAAATCATGAACGGATTTGAGGACGGGGCAAAGGAAGTAAACCCTGACATCCAGGTACAGACCGCGTGGACCGGTTCTTTTACCGATACGGCCCTTGGCAAGGAGGCAGCCCAGGCCATGATTGATAACGGCGCGGATGTAATCGGACACTGTGCCAACGAGTCCGGAACAGGAGCCATCAACGCGGCAAAGGAAGCAAAGGTCTACGCCACAGGCGATTCCTATGACCAGAACGACCTGGCGCCAGACACCATCCTTTCCTCCTCTGTTTACCATATTCCCCATGTGATTGAGGTGGCCTTTAAGACGGTTGCGGACGGAACCTTTGAGGGCGGCATCTACCAGCTGGGAATGGCAGACGGGGCAGTGAGCGTTGCTCCTTACCACAATCTGGATTCCGCTGTTCCTGATGAGCTGAAGCAGAAAATTTCCGATAAGATTGCGGCAATTGAATCTGGAGAGTTTGAAGTACCATGTGATACCAAGCCCAGAGCATAAGATATTTCCTGAAAAGGGCCTGCATCAAACCAAGCGCAGCTGAGCGTGTCCGGGGGTGCGGGCCCTGTTTGGAAAGAAAGGATGGAACAGATGCCATTACTTGAGATGAAGCATATAACCAAATCCTTTGCAGGCGTGTATGCCAACGAGGATGTGGACCTGTCTGTGGAGCAGGGGGAGATACATGCGCTGTTAGGGGAAAATGGAGCTGGCAAGACCACGCTCATGAACATTTTGTTTGGCATTTACCAGGCGGACAAAGGGGAAATCTGTTTTAAAGGCGAACATGTGGAATTTAAGTCGCCGGGGGAGGCGATTGCCAGGGGAATCGGCATGGTGCACCAGCATTTTTCACTGGTGAAGAAAATGACGGTGCTGGACAATGTGATGCTGGGTCTGAAAGGGCAGGGAATCGTGGCGGACCGGAAGTCGGCAAGGGAAAAACTGACAGGCCTTGCCGCGACCTACGGCCTTTTAGTGAACCCGGAAGCGCCTGTCCACACCCTTTCCGTGGGAGAGCAGCAGAGGGTGGAGATTCTAAAGGCCCTGTACCGGGATGTAAGCCTGTTGATTCTGGACGAGCCTACCGGCGTGCTCACTCCCCAGGAAACGGAGAATTTCTTCGGGGTTTTGAAACGGCTGCGGGATGAGGGGTATGGAATCATTATCATCACCCACCGTCTGGGGGAAATCATGGATATCAGCGACCGGGTGACGGTGCTTCGGGATGGCCGAAAGGTCAGCAGCCTGGTGACAGAGGAGACAACGCCGGAGGAACTGTCCGCCTGCATGATTGGGCGGGAGCTTAAGGCGGGGAGGGAGATAAGGGAATCCGCTGCCGGGGACACCGCCTTAAGCCTTAAGGATGTGTGCCTCCACAAAAAGCACAGCACCAAGATGTCCCTGGACCACGTAAGCCTTACAATCCGCAGGGGAGAAATCCTGGGAATCGCAGGTGTGGAAGGCAACGGACAGAAGGAACTGGCCGAGGTAATAACAGGAATCCGCAGGATAAACAGCGGACAGATGGAATACCAGGGAAAGGATATACGCAGGGACAGCGTGAAAGAGCGGTTTCGGGCCGGCATCTCCTATATTTCCGACGACCGCCACGGCGACAGCCTTGTCATGGACATGACAGTGGAAGACAATCTGATTTTAAGGGACTTTGACCGGCAGCCATTTTCGCGGAACATGGTGCTGGACTACAGACAGGCTGAGAAGAGAGCCAGGGAGGCCCTGGATGAATACAGCATCAAGACCTCGGGCAAAAGCGGCATCAAAACACCGGTAAAGCTGATGAGCGGCGGAAACCAGCAGAAGGTTATTCTTTCCAGGGAGATATCTGAGGAAGCCGGCCTGATTGTGGCCAGCCAGCCCACAAGGGGACTGGATATCGGAGCCACCCGGTTTGTCCATGAAACCCTTCTCAGGCAGAGGGATGCGGGCAGATGCGTCCTGCTGATATCAGCCGACCTGGATGAAATCCTGGGAGTAAGCGACCGGGTTGCGGTTATGTATGAAGGCCGTATCATAGGGATTCTGAACCGGGATGAGGCGGATGTACATAAAATTGGCCTGCTGATGGGCGGTATTGCTAAGGAGGCGGCAGATGAATAGGAAATCAAAGATAGTTGAGATAGCGGGTATCGGACTCATTGCAGCGGCTGTGTGGACGGTTCTTATCATGCTGTCGGACGCAAGCCCGGCAGAGGCCTATGCCATGTTCTTTAAAGGCATATTTGGAAACCTGAACGGGTTTATGGAAGTGTTTGTAAAGGCAACTCCCCTGATTTTTACGGGCCTGGGATGCGCGGTGGCGTTCAGGACCGGTTTTTTCAACATAGGAGCCGAGGGGCAGTTTTACATAGGAGCCCTTGCCTCTGCATGGGCGGCCCTTACCTGGACCGGGGTTCCCGGGGGACTCCGCATCCTGTGCGCCATTTTAATGGGATTTGTCTTTGGCGGTCTCTGGGCGCTCATAGCCGCCATGTTTAAGGCAAAGCTGGGGATATCGGAAATCATTGTAACCATTATGCTGAATTATATTGCCATCAATTTCCTGGGTATTGCAGTCAGGACCTTTCTCATGGACCCGGCGGGAAGCATACCCCAGTCGCCCAAGCTGGACCCTTCCGTCACTCTTTACCGGTTCTTAAAGCCCACCAGGCTTCACGCGGGCTTTATCATTGCCGTGCTCATGGTGTTCCTTGTCTGGTTTATATTGGAAAAGACAACGGTGGGATATGAAATCAAGGTGGTGGGATTCAACAAGCGGGCTGCTGCCTGTAATGGAATCTCGGTTGTCAGGAACATCATCATTTCCGCATTTTTAAGCGGCGGTCTGGCGGGAATCGCAGGAGCCGTGGAGGTTATGGGTGTGCAGAGAAAGCTTCTGGAGGGAATATCCGGGGAGTGCGGATACACAGCGGTGCTTATCGCCCTTCTGGCGTCCAATCATCCGGTGGGCGTGCTCTTTGCCGCCATCGGGTTTGCCGCCCTGGAGGTGGGGGCCAATTCCATGCAGAGACAGATGGGAGTGCCGTCGGCCATTGTCAATATCCTGGTGGGTCTTATTGTGCTGCTGATTCTGGGCAGGGAGCTGTTTAACAGGAAGAGAAAGGGGGAAAAACCATGTTAGAGCAAATCATGACCGTTGGTTTCGTGACAGCCTTTCTGACGGCTTCCGTAAGAATGGCGGTGCCCCTGATTTACGCCGGACTGGGGGAAACCATATCTGAAAAGGCGGGAATCCTTAATATAGGCATGGAGGGCGTCATGCTGGGCGGGGCTTTCTTCTCCTTTGCGGGAACCTTTTACTCCGGCAGCCTGGCCGTGGGCCTTTTGTGCGGCATGGCGGGCGGGGCCATGGTCAGCGCCATTCACGGGCTGCTGTCCATCAGGCTGGCCCAGGATCAGTCTGTCAGCGGAATCGCCATCAATATATTTATGGCCGGAGTCACCAGTTTTCTCTATAAACTGATGTCAAGCGGCCAGTCTTATCAGCAGATAGAACCCTTTGCAAAGCTTAAGATTCCCTTTCTGGGGGACATACCCCTCATAGGAAACGCCCTGTTCAACCAGGATGTGCTGACATACGGGGTCTACGTGCTGGTAATCCTGGTCACCCTGTTTTACAGCAGAACATCAAAGGGAATGGCCTTTGCCGCCATCGGGGAAAATCCCAGGGCCGCGGATTCGGCCGGTATCCCTGTACACCGGTACCAGTGGGCGGCCGTGCTGTTAAACGGTATGCTGGGAGGACTGGGAGGAGCATATCTGGTTCTGGTGCAGGTGGGCAATTTTTCTGAAAATATGACATCAGGCAGAGGGTACATAGCCCTGGCTGCAGTCATACTGGGCCGGTATGTTCCCTTTGGAATGATGGGTGCTGCCTTCATATTCGGCGCTGCCAACGCCCTTCAGATCCGTCTCCAGGCCATCGGTGTGCCCCTGCCCACACAGGCTCTGGCCATGCTGCCCTACATCATAACCCTGGTTGCCCTTTTGGGCGCCATCGGCAAAAACAGCGCGCCGGAGGCATTGGGCAAGCCGTATATCAGGGGAGCCAGGTAGTCTCCTGAAGGTTCAGGCGGATATTCTTTCCGGAATAATGATTGACAGTCCCCCGGGCCTGTAGTAAGATAAGAAAAACGGATGTGCGCCATGGTACACGGTACCGGTATCTGCGCTGACAGGCTTGTCTTGCGGCAAGTGCCTTACAGCAAAGAGACGGCAGCAATGGCAGCATCCCATAGCAGGATATGTGATTGACTGACCCGAAGCAGGGCTGAAGGGGAAGGCGGGGACACAGATGTGACAGTATGTTCAGGATACGCCTTTTTGGCGTATCCTTTTTTTATTATCGGAGGTATCGTATGGAGACAAGAATCGCGGTGATCGGCATAATCGTGGAAAATAAGGATTCTGTGGAAAGCGTCAACGAGCTGCTCCACCAATACAGTCAGTACATCATTGGAAGGATGGGGCTTCCCTACCCAAAGAAAAAGGTGAACATCATAAGCGTTGTGGTGGATGCGCCCCAGGACATCATAAGCGCCCTGTCCGGCAAACTGGGCAGGCTTCAGGGCATTAACTCCAAGGCCCTGTACTCCAATATCGGTAGTTGATAAAACTATATAAATCATCTGACGGGGAAGTGTTGCCGGAGGCCGAAGCGGCCGCGGACCCTGACCCGGCAAGAAAAGGAGAGGAAGAACATGAACTACGACCCAAAATCATCCCATGCGGAGGAATTCATCCATCACGGGGAAATTGAGGAGACCCTTGCCTACGGGGAGGCAAACCGCACCAACAGGGAGCTGATTGACGAGATTCTGGCAAAGGCCAGGGAGCGCAGGGGCCTGACCCACAGGGAGGCCATGGTGCTTCTGGACTGCGGACTGGAGGACAAGAACCAGGAGATTTATGAGCTGGCGGAGCAGATTAAAAAGGATTTCTACGGAAACCGCATCGTGCTGTTTGCGCCTTTGTACCTGTCCAATTACTGCATCAACGGGTGTGTGTACTGTCCCTACCACGCCAAGAACAAGCATATCCCAAGGAAGAAGCTGACACAGGATGAAATCCGCAGGGAGGTTATGGCGCTGCAGGATATGGGGCATAAGCGCCTGGCCCTGGAAACAGGGGAGGACCCGGTGCACAATCCCATTGAATACATGCTGGAGTCCATTGACACCATTTACAGTATAAAGCATAAAAACGGAGCCATACGCCGCGTCAACGTGAACATAGCGGCCACCACAGTGGAGAATTACAGGAAGCTTAAGGACGCGGGAATCGGTACCTATATTCTGTTCCAGGAGACATATCACAAGGAAAGCTATGAGAAGCTTCACCCCACAGGGCCGAAGCATGATTACTGTTACCACACAGAGGCAATGGACCGCGCCCAGCAGGGCGGTATTGATGATGTGGGCTGCGGCGTGCTGTTTGGCCTGGAGCTTTACCGGTATGAATTTGCGGGACTTCTGATGCACGCGGAGCACCTGGAGGCGGTGTTCGGGGTGGGACCCCATACCATCAGCGTGCCCAGGATCCGCAGGGCGGATGACATTGATCCGGATTCCTTTGACAATGGAATTGACGACGACACCTTTGCCAAGCTGGTGGCCTGCATCCGCATCGCAGTTCCCTACACAGGCATGATTGTATCCACCAGAGAAAGCCAGAAAACCAGGGAACGGGTGCTGCACCTGGGTATTTCCCAAATCAGCGGCGGTTCCAAGACAAGCGTGGGCGGCTACTTTGAACCTGAGCCGGAGGAGGAATGTTCAGCCCAGTTCGATGTGAGCGACAACCGCACCCTGGACCAGGTGGTGAACTGGCTCATGGGAATGGGGTATATTCCCAGCTTCTGCACGGCCTGCTACAGGGAAGGGCGCACAGGCGACCGTTTTATGTCCCTGTGCAAGAGCGGACAGATTCAAAACTGCTGCCATCCCAATGCCCTTATGACGCTGAAGGAATATCTGATGGATTACAGCTCCGAGGAGACAAGGCGCATCGGTGAGACGCTCATAGAGAAGGAAATCGGAAGCATACCCAAGGAGAAGGTGCAGCAGATTGTCAGAGATAACCTGGCAAAGATTGAACAGGGTGTCAGGGATTTCAGGTTTTAAGCAGGGGATCCGCCCGGCGGCTGACCGGCGGTGAACCGGTAAAAAACCGGAAGTGAACCGGAAGTGAACCGGCAATGAGCCGGAAGTAAACAGGTAATGAACCGGAAGTAAACAGGCAATGAACCGAAAATGAAATGGTATTGAATCGGAAATAAACCAGCAAGGAACCAGGGAAAGAGGAGCGGATAACCATGGGAATGAACAATACGCCGGCATCGGACCGGATACATATTGGATTTTTTGGGAGGAGAAATGCTGGCAAATCCAGCGTACTGAACGCGGTCACGGGCCAGGACCTGGCTGTGGTGTCGGACGTGAAGGGAACTACCACGGACCCTGTATATAAGGCCATGGAGCTGCTGCCTCTGGGTCCTGTGATGATGATTGATACGCCTGGCATTGACGACGAAGGCCAGCTGGGAAGCCTGAGGGTGAGAAAGAGCTATCAGGTACTCAACAAGACGGATGTGGCTGTGCTGGTGATGGATGCCTGTCACGGGCCGGCTCCGGAGGATTACACCCTCCTGAAGAAGATAGGAGAAAAGCAGATTCCCTGTGTGGCAGTCTGCAACAAGGCGGATTTGGACGGAGCTGCCGGTGGGAGGCCGGAGGGGATTCCCGAATCGGTTCCCGTCCTGTCTGTCAGCGCCCATACCGGTCAGGGTATTACGGCGCTTAAGGAGTGTCTGGCACAACTGGGCAAGACCCAGGAAACCAGCCGGAAAATCGTGGGAGACCTGCTTTCCCCGTCTGACATGGCTGTGCTGGTGGTGCCCATTGACAAGGCGGCTCCCAAGGGACGTCTGATTCTGCCCCAGCAGCAGACCATACGTGACATCCTGGAAGCGGACGCAGTGTCCGTGGTGGTCAGGGAAAACGGACTGAGGGACACGCTGGCCTCTCTGGGTAAGAAGCCAAGAATGGTCATCACCGACAGCCAGGTATTTGCAAAGGTCAGTGCAGATACGCCGGAGGATATTCTCCTGACCTCCTTTTCCATTCTCTTTGCCCGTTATAAAGGGAGCCTGGAGCCCATGGTGCGGGGCGTCAGGGCTCTGGACCGCATCGGAAAGGGGGACAGAATCCTGATTTGTGAGGGCTGCACCCATCACCGGCAGTGCGAGGATATCGGGACCGTAAAGCTGCCCGGATGGATACGGGAATATACCGGAACAGAACCGGAGTTTGTGTTTACCTCGGGCACAGAGTTTCCGGATGACCTGGCAGGCTTCCGTCTGATTGTCCACTGCGGCGGATGCATGCTGAATGAGCGTGAGATGAAATACAGGATGAAATGCGCCTGCGACCAGGGGATACCCATAACCAACTACGGTATAACCATTGCGTATATACAGGGAATATTGAGGCGGAGCGTGGAACCCTTTCCTGAGATAGCGGCACTGCTTTACGGCAGCCGGGAAGGGTGAGGGAAAAGGGCGAAGGCGCCTGAACAGGAGGCCGGTTCATAACCAGAGGCTGGGAAATAAGGGTAAATAATGCTAAGAATGAAGTGATATAGGAATTAACTGATATAAGGCAGGGCCTGTGAATCATATTTTATGTGATACAGGACCCTGCCTTTCTATGCTTTTTACAGCTCATGTATCCTTTAGAATATCTAAATGCCTGTTACATGGAAATAAAAATATTTTTTATTTTAGAAATTATATTGAAAAATATTTCTAACGTGATATACTTATAACTAAGGGGAATTAATATAGAGAACACATATAATATGGAAGGAGAAGAAATTATGAGGATTCAGGGTAAGAGAGTCTGGATAGCAGGACAGTTCATGGCAGCCCAGATGGAGATTGAGGATGGGGTCATCAGCCGTATCCATGAGTATGGTGCGGGACCGGCTGACGAGGATTACGGGGATAAGAGAATCGTGCCGGGCTTCATTGACATCCACACACACGGAGCATATGATTTTGACACAAACGACGGCCAGCCGGAAGGGCTCCGCAACTGGATGAAGCGGATTCCTGAGGAGGGCGTCACGGCCATTCTGCCCACCACTGTGACCCAGATGCCGGATGTGCTCACCAGGGCCGTGGCTAATGTGGCAGCCGTGGTAAAGGAAGGCTACGAAGGGGCTGAAATCCTGGGCATCCATTTTGAGGGACCGTTCCTGGACATGGAGTACAAGGGGGCGCAGCCGCCGGAAGCCATTGCGTCTGCGTCTGTGGAGCAGTTTAAGAAGTATCAGGAGGCGGCAGAAGGCCTTATCAAATATATCACTCTGGCACCGGAGCGGGATCCGGACCATGCGCTTACCAGATACTGTTCCACCCACGGAGTGGTGGTCAGCATGGGGCATTCGGCAGCCACTTACGAGCAGGCTCTTCTGGGAATTGCCAACGGCGCTTTATCCATGACCCATGTATATAACGGCATGACGCCTTACCATCACCGCAAACCGGGGCTGGTAGGCACGGCTTTCAGGGTAAGGGATATCTACGGGGAAATAATCTGTGACGGATGCCATTCCCACCTGGCGGCCCTGAACAACTTCTTTACAGCCAAGGGACGTGATTATTCCATCATGATCAGCGATTCCCTCAGGGCTAAGCACTGCCCTCCGGGAGGACAGTACCAGTTGGGCGGTCACGACATTGAGATAGGAGAGGACGGACTGGCCCGCCTCAAGGGAACAGAAACCATTGCGGGAAGCACCCTCAACATGAACAGGGGACTTAAGATTCTGGTGGAGCAGGCTCTGGTGCCCTTTGACGCTGCCCTTAATTCATGTACCATCAACCCGGCCAGATGTCTGGGCGTGGATCACAGAAAGGGAAGGATTGCAGCCGGATGCGACGGGGATTTGGTGGTTCTGGATGATGATTACAGCGTGCTCCAGACTTGGTGCAGAGGACGCGCAATGCTTTGATGAAAGCATCCGGACTGCCCTGTTTAAAGGGATTTTTGTTGCAGTCCGGCATTCAATGACGTTTCACTAATTTTTCTTACATTTATGGTTAGATTCCGTTATGAGGGGTCTGACCATTTTTTAATAATACTTTACATTCCTCTCCGATTCCGGCATTTTTTGGTGTAACAGGTGTTATGATTTGCATTATATTGTCGATATAATAACAAGGAACATCTGTAATGTGTGATTTTTGTGCATATATAACCAAAACAGGAGATGTCGGAAACATAAGGAGGGTTAAATATTATGAAAATTGGAATCCGGATTAAAATGTTTTTAGGTATCATGGTACCTGCATTGATGGTATTTCTGCTGTCGGGAGTGCTGATCAGCGTGTCTGTGGGGAAATATGCCAAGGTGCAGGCCAGAGAAAAGCTGACATCTGATTCTGAGTCCGCTGCCCATGAGGTGGATACTTTCTTTACCGGACATTTAAAAGCGGTTGAGCAGTCCGCCCAGGAAGCTCTGGTCATAGATTTCATGCATGAACTGAGAGGCAGCCAACGCGCCAGCGCAGCTCCCCGCTATGATGAGGTGATGGAGGCCATGGCGGTGCGTCAGGCCCTGGATCCATCTACCATACTGGGGGTCTGGCTGGCTGATACCGATTCCAGCCAGCTTTTTCAGCCGGACGGCTTTATCAGTGATCCGGGTTGGGACGTTACGTCAAGACCATGGTTTGAGTGCACAAAAACAAAGAAGCCTGTTATGACCGAGCCGTACATAGATGTTAATACGGGACTCCCTATTGTGACGGCGGCGGCACCTGTGATTGACCGTCACAGCGGAGAAGTATACGGGGCTTCCGGCACGGATATTAATCTGGATACCCTTCAGCAGCGGATCAATGAGGTGAAGTTAGGGCAGACAGGATTTCTTGTGCTCATGAGCGGATCAGGAAATATTCTCTGCTACCCGGACACAGAACAGGTTGGGAAATCCATTTCAGAAATCAATATCTCAGAAGAAGTAAAGCAGGCTGTACAGAACGGATTGACCGGGGATTATATATATGAGATAGACGGAACCCGGTACTACGGGAATCTTACCGAAATAGACAGCGCGGGGTGGTATGTACTCTCCGCCATGCCGGAGGCAGAAGCGCTTCAGGGCTTTTATGCGGTCATGCGCATGTCGGCGGTCACATTTGCAGGCAGTATGGTCCTTATGGCGGCGGCCGTTCTGCTGATCTCCAACGGTATTACACGTCCTATGAAAAAACTTGCTGATGCTGCACACCGGATTGCGGACGGGGAACTGAATGTGGAGACGGGCGTGCGCTCAAAGGATGAAATCGGGCAGGTTGCCTCCGCTATGGAGCGCACCGTGTCAAAGCTTAAGGACTATATTAAATATATCAATGAGACTACCAGGGTTCTGGATGAAATCGCTGACGGCAATCTTCGGTTTGAACTGGAACTTCAGTACGAAGGAGATTTTGCGAAAATCAGGGATGCTCTGATGCGGATCCGGACTACGCTGAATGATACCCTGGGAAGCATCCTTCGCACAGCGGAACAGGTGACGGCCAGTTCGGGCCAGGTAGCGGACAGTGCCAGCAGCCTTGCGGACGGAAATGCCAGGCAGGCCAGCTCCGTGGAAGAGCTTGCCGCTACCATCAATGAAATATTTACCCATGTAGATTCCAACGCCAGGCGCACCGAAGAGGTCAGCGGGCGCTCTGTGGAAATGGACCACCGGGTTGCGCTCAGCAACACACAGATGCAGGAGCTGGTGAAAGCAGTTAGGGATATCAGCAATAAGTCGGGCGAGATAGGGAAGATCATCAAAACCATCGAAGACATAGCGTTCCAGACGAATATACTGGCTTTAAACGCGGCAGTGGAGGCGGCCCGGGCCGGTGAGGCAGGGAAGGGTTTTGCCGTTGTGGCGGATGAGGTGCGGAATCTGGCAAATAAAAGCGGCGAGGCGGCTAAGAATACCACATCTCTAATCGAAGAGTCTCTCCGGTCCATTGATAACGGACAGAAGATTGCCAATGAGACGGCACAGTCACTGGGGCAGGTGGTTACCAGCGCACAACAGATCGCGGAGGCGGTGGAGGACATATCAAAGGCTTCCACGGAGCAGGCAAAATCCCTGGATCAGGTGCGCATCGGGATCGAACAGATATCAGGAGTGGTTCAGACAAATGCCGCTATGGTGGAGGAGAACGCTGCAACAGGAGGCGAGCTTTCAGAGGAAGCTAAGAAACTTTTTGATTTGATTTCCAGATTCCGGACGGACAGGAAGATGTAACGGGACTTTGAACTGTTACGAAATTTTCGATAAAATCCTTGAAAATGCTTGCATTTACAGCGGCATGATGGTATAGTGTATACGATAACTAATGTAAATTACTGATAAAAGAGTGGACACCAGTCCACTCTTTCGTTTTGGAAAGACAGGAAAGGTGGTGGAACGATGGGAAAAAAGGAGAGCTATGAGAGCCGGGTGGAGAAACACCTCCTTCCACTGATGGAAGAGCATGGTTTTGAACTGGTAGACGTGGAATATGTAAAAGAAGCAGGTACCTGGTACCTGAGAGCTTATATAGATAAAGAAGGCGGGATTGCCGTGGATGACTGTGAGGTCATCAGCAGGGCCTTAAGCGACTGGCTGGACAAAGAGGATTTTATTGACGACAGCTATATTCTGGAAGTCAGTTCGCCGGGACTGGGCCGTCCTCTTAAGAAGGAAAAGGACTTCGTAAGAAGCATGGGCAAGGATGTGGATGTAAGGCTTTACCGTCAGCTTAACAAGCAAAAGGAATTTACGGGCGCCCTCAGTGCATATGATGAAAATACTGTGACGCTGACCATGGAAGACGGAAGCCAGATGGTATTTGAAAAAGCGGACATTGCCCTGATACGGCTTGCGCTGGATTTTTAGTTAGATCATTCACATGCTGAGACATGGATAGGAGGATAAACATGAACAAGGAACTGTTAGAGGCAATGGAGGTATTGGAGAAAGAGAAGAACATCTCCAAAGATACGCTCATTGAAGCGATTGAAAACTCTTTACTCACTGCCTGTAAGAACCATTTCGGAAAAGCCGATAATGTAAAGGTCACGGTGAACCCAAATACCTGTGACTTTGCAGTATATGCAGAAAAAGCGGTTGTGGAAAACGTGGAGGACGATTGTCTGGAGATGAGTCTGGCGGATGCCAAGATGCTGAATCCCAAGTATGAGATTGGGGATACGGTACAGATTCCGCTGGATTCCAAGAAATTCGGACGTATTGCCACACAGAACGCAAAGAACGTGATTCTGCAGAAAATACGCGAGGAAGAACGCAAGGCACTGTACAACGAGTATTATATGAAGGAAAAGGATGTCATGACCGGCGTGGTACAGCGCTATCTGGGAAGGAACGTGAGCATTAACCTGGGCAGGGTGGACGCCATCCTCAATGAAAGCGAGCAGGTAAAGGGCGAGACATTCCGTCCTACAGAGCGGGTCAAGGTATATGTCATCGAGGTAAAGGATACGCCAAAGGGCCCAAGAGTCTCTGTGTCCAGGACACACCCGGACCTGGTGAAACGTCTCTTTGAATCCGAGGTGGCCGAGGTCCGCGACGGCACAGTGGAAATCAAGGCCATTGCCAGGGAAGCAGGTTCCAGGACAAAGATTGCGGTGAAATCCAATGACGCCAATGTGGACCCGGTAGGCGCATGCGTGGGTCTCAACGGTTCCAGGGTCAATTCCATTGTAAGTGAATTAAAGGGTGAAAAAATTGACATCATTAACTGGGACGACAATCCTGCGTACCTGATTGAAAACGCTTTGAGCCCTGCAAAGGTTATCTGCGTTGTGGCGGATGAGGAAGAGCGGGAAGCACAGGTTATTGTGCCGGATTACCAGCTGTCCCTTGCCATTGGCAAGGAGGGCCAGAACGCGAGACTGGCTGCAAGGCTTACGGGCTTTAAGATTGATATTAAGAGTGAAACCCAGGCCAGGGAAATGGGGCTCTTCGAGCAGATGGGACTCCAGTACGGCGACACGTCCTCTGAGAATTATGAGGAAGAGCAGGAGGAACCGGAAAGCTACCAGGAATATGAAGAAAACTATCAGGAAGACGGAAGCGAACAGTAAAAGGGATACTCTGAGAAGGTTAGGAGTGATGTAAGTGAGCATGAAAAAAGTTCCGCTCAGGCAGTGCATCGGCTGCCAGGAGATGAAGAGCAAGAAAGAAATGATAAGAGTCATAAAAACCGCCGAGGATGAGATTATGTTGGATGCCACAGGCCGCAAGAACGGCAGGGGCGCTTACCTGTGTCCATCAATGGAATGCCTGAAGAAGGCAGTGAAGGGAAAGGGACTGGAACGTTCCTTCAAGATGGCCATTCCCAAAGAGGTGTATGAAACTCTGGAAAAGGAGATGGAAGAACTTGGCAGATAACAAAAGGCTGTTAAGCCTGGTGGGCCTTGCAACAAGGGCCAGGAAGGTGGTCAGCGGCGAATTTTCGACGGAGAAATCAGTAAAGAGCGGAAAGTCCCATTTGGTAATCGTATCGGAAGAGGCTTCGGACAACACGAAGAAAAAGTTTACCAACATGTGTACTTACTATAAAGTCCCAATCTATCTGTTTGGAACAAAGGACGAACTGGGGCATGCCATGGGGCAGGAGTTCAGGGCGTCACTGTCAGTGGAGGATGCAGGTTTCGCAAAGTCAATGGTAGAACGAATGAATATAAACGGAGGTAGCTTGAATGAGAGTAAGTGAACTGGCAAATGAACTGGGCAAGACCAGTAAGGAGATATTGGAAATTATTAAGACGAAAGATAAAGCAGCTGTATTATATGCAGCATCGAATGTGACAAAGGATCAGGAGAATATTGTGCGCTCTTTTGCAAATCCTAAGAGGGAGGCAAAACCCGCCGCACCGGAGCACAGGACGGAGGCTCCTAAAACAGAGGCCTCCAGAGCAGAAGCTCCAAGAACAGAAGCACCAAGGACGGAAGCGCCTAAAACAGAGGCTGCCAGGAGCCAGGACAGCGCGTCAAAGGGAGAGCCGGCTAAGAAGAAGCTGACAGCCGTGTTCCGCCCGCAGAACGCCCAGCAGCAGATTAAGCGTCCGGTTCCTCCGAAACCCCAGGCGGCAAACCAGGGCCATACAACACCCGCTCCGGCGGCAGCGCCGCAGCCGGCGCAGGCAGCAGCACCGGCTGCATCGGCAGTACCGGCAGAGGCTGCCAAACCTCAGGTGCAGGCCCAGTCCGCAGATACGGTTTCAGAGAAAGCCGCAGCACCCCAGCCATCTGCAACACCCCAGGCAGGTGCTCATGCAGGAACCCAGCAAACTGCCCAGGACAGCCGCGATACAGCCAGGAGCCAGGGAGGCTACCAGGGAAACCGCGACAATAACAGGAGCCAGGGAGGTTACCAGGGAAACCGCGATAATAACCGCGGCCAGGGCGGCTATCAGGGAGGCCAGGGAGGCTACCAGGGCAACCGTGATAATAACAGAGGCCAGGGAGGCTACCAGGGAAACCGCGACAATAACAGGAGCCAGGGAGGTTACCAGGGAAACCGCGATAATAACCGCGGCCAGGGCGGCTATCAGGGAGGCCAGGGAGGCTACCAGGGTAACCGTGACAACAACAGAAGCCAGGGAGGCTATCAGGGAGGTTACCAGGGGAATCGCGACAACAACAGACCCCAGGGAGGCGGCTATCAGGGCAACAGACCTCAGGGCGGCTACCAGGGAGGCCAGGGAGGCTACCAGGGCAACCGCGACAACAACAGGCCCCAGGGAGGCGGCTACCAGGGCAACAGGCCTCAGGGCGGCTACGGCGCAAGGCCTCAGGGCGGCTATCAGGGCCGTCCGGGAGATGACAAGGATGCAAGGGATAACAGAGGCAGGAATGACAGCCGCCGCCCGGCAGGAGCCAGAGACGGAAAATCCTCCTTTGACACCCCAATCCAGACAAAGCCAACCAGCAACCGCCAGAACAAGAATTCTCATAAGAATGACAGGTTCGATAAGCGCGACAGGTTGGAGGACGGCAAGAAGAAAGTGCCGAAGACAGGAAAGGGAGCATTTATCATGCCCCAGCCTAAGAAGGAGGAGTCCAAGGCGGATGAGGTGAAAACCATCACCCTTCCCGATGTACTCACCATCAAGGAGCTGGCAGAGAAGATGAAGCTTCAGCCGTCTGTCATTGTAAAGAAGCTGTTTTTAAAGGGCCAGGTAGTGACCCTGAACCAGGAAATCGACTATGAGCAGGCGGAAGAGATTGCCATGGAATTCGATGTCCTGTGTGAAAAGGAAGTAAAGGTTGATGTTATAGCGGAGCTTCTGAAGGAAGATGAAGAGAGCACCGAGGACATGGTTCCCAGATCGCCGGTTGTGTGTGTTATGGGCCATGTTGACCACGGTAAAACCTCCCTTCTGGACGCCATCCGTGAGACCAACGTGACTGCAAGAGAGGCAGGCGGCATCACCCAGCATATTGGTGCGTCTGTCATTGAGATAAACGACCGCAAGATTACGTTCCTGGATACGCCGGGCCATGAGGCGTTTACAGCCATGCGTATGAGAGGAGCACAGTCCACGGACATCGCCATCCTGGTAGTGGCTGCGGACGACGGCGTAATGCCTCAGACGGTTGAGGCCATCAACCACGCAAAGGCAGCCAATGTGGAAATCATTGTGGCCATCAACAAGATTGATAAGCCAAGCGCCAACGTGGATAAGGTAAAGCAGGAGCTGGCTGAATACGAGCTGATTCCCGAGGATTGGGGCGGCAGCACCATCTTTGTACCTGTTTCCGCCCATACAAAAGAGGGTATCAAGGATCTGCTGGAGATGGTTCTTCTGACCGCAGACGTCCTTGAACTGAAGGCTAACCCCAACCGTAAGGGCAGGGGCCTTGTAATCGAGGCAGAGCTGGATAAGGGCAAGGGACCTGTTGCCACGGTTCTGGTACAGAAAGGTACCTTAAGAGTGGGAGAGACCATTGCGGCCGGCGCATGCTTCGGCAAGATTCGTGCCATGATGGACGACAGGGGCCGCCGCGTAAAGGAGGCAGGACCGTCCACACCGGTGGAAATCCTGGGCCTCAACGATGTACCGAATGCCGGTGAGGTATTTGTGGCTACTGAAAATGAGAAGGAAGCCAGAAACTTTGCTGAGACATTTATTTCAGAAGGAAAGAGCAAACTGATAGAGGATACAAAGGCAAAACTGTCTCTGGATGACCTGTTCAGCCAGATTCAGGCCGGTAATGTAAAGGAACTGCCGATTATCGTAAAAGCTGACGTGCAGGGCTCCGTGGAGGCTGTAAAGCAGAGTCTTACCAAGCTCTCCAATGAGGAGGTTATGGTGAAGGTGATTCACGGCGGCGTAGGCGCCATCAACGAATCCGACGTTTCCCTGGCATCCGCGTCCAACGCAATCATCATCGGCTTCAACATCCGTCCGGACGCAACAGCCAAGTCCATTGCAGAGCGTGAAAAGGTGGATATCCGTCTGTACAAGGTTATCTATCAGGCCATCGAGGATGTGGAAGCAGCCATGAAGGGCATGCTGGACCCTGTATTCGAGGAAAAGGTTATCGGCCATGCAGTGATCCGCCAGACCTTTAAGGCATCCGGCATAGGCACCATTGCAGGTTCCTATGTATTGGACGGCAAGTTCCAGAGAAACTGCAGCTGCCGTGTCAAGAGAGAGGGCGAGCAGATTTTTGAAGGACCTCTGGCTTCCCTTAAGCGTTTCAAGGACGATGTAAAGGAAGTGGCGGCAGGATACGAGTGCGGTCTTGTATTTGAGAAGTTTAATGATCTTCAGGAAGATGATGAGATCGAGGCTTACATCATGGTGGAAGTACCGAGATAGGCATCATGGCTAAGAGAGGAGTTACATGCGTAAGAACAGCATAAAGAATACCAGAATCAACATGGAGGTCCAGCGGGAGCTCAGTGAAATCATCCGCGGGGGAATCAAGGATCCGAGGATTCATCCCATGACCAGCGTGGTTTCTGTGGAGGTTACACCAGACCTTAAGTTCTGCAAGGCGTATATCAGCGTTCTTGGGGACGAGGAGGCGGGAAAGTCAACCATCCAGGGGTTAAAGAGCGCAGAAGGGTATGTGCGCAGGGAGCTTGCCAGAAGGGTAAACCTGCGCAACACGCCGGAGCTGAAGTTCATATTGGACCAGTCCATTGAATATGGTGTCAACATGTCCAGACTCATTGATGAAGTGACAAAAGACCTTCATCAGGAAGAAACACAGGATGAGGAAGGAGCAAAGGAGGAGTTTTAATGACGATTCTTGAACAGATGTTAGAGGGCACCAAGTCCGTCGCCATCCTGGGCCATATACGCCCGGACGGCGACTGCCTGGGCTCCACACTGGGACTTTATAACTATCTCCGGCTTAATTATCCGGATATACGGGCAGCCGTATATCTGGAGGAGTCATCCCCTAAATTCAGTTATCTGAAGGGTTATGATACAATCCGCCACCAGGTTGACGGTGAATGCTATGAGCTCTGCGTCTGCCTGGACAGCGGCGATATCCAGCGTCTGGGTGATTTTAAACATTACCTGGACCAGGCGGACAAAAGCCTGTGCCTGGACCATCACGTGACCAATACCCGTTACGGCGGCACCAACGTGGTTCCGGATGAGGCCAGTTCCACCTGCGAGGTCCTTTTTGACCAGCTGGACGAAGGAAAACTTGACCGTTATACGGCGGAATGCCTGTACACCGGCATCATCCACGACACAGGCGTGTTCAAATTTTCCTGTACCTCAGCCCACACCATGGAGATAGCGGGAAAGCTGATGGGAAAGGGAATTGACTTCGGAGCCATCATAGACAACAGCTTTTACAGAAAAACATACATCCAGAACCAGATTCTGGGCAGGGCCCTTTTGGAGAGCATCACCTTTTTTGACGGACGGTGCATCTTCAGCGCCATCCGCCAGAGCGAGATGGAGTTTTACGGGGTTGACGGCAAGGATATGGACGGCATCATTGACCAGCTGCGCCTTACGGAAGGCGTGGAAGTTGCCATTTTCCTCTATGAGACAGGACCTCAGGAATTTAAGGTCAGCATGCGCTCCCAGTATCTGGTGGACGTAAGCAGGATTGCCGCGTTCTTCGGCGGCGGGGGCCATGTAAGAGCTGCCGGATGCTCTATGAGCGGCAGCATACACGACGTAATCAACAATCTGTCCGTACACATTGCCAGGCAGCTGGATGCTGCATCAGGCAGCCAGGAGTAAGGAACATACCATGTATCACGGAATCATAAATGTATACAAAGAGCCGGGCTATACTTCCCACGATGTGGTAGCCCGGCTTCGAGGAATTTTAAAGCAGAAAAAAATAGGCCATACAGGAACCCTGGACCCCGCAGCTGAAGGAGTCCTTCCTGTTTGTCTGGGGGCAGGCACCAGGCTGTGCGATATGCTGACGGACCGGTCCAAAACGTACCAGGCTGTCATGCTGCTGGGCTGTGAGACAGATACCCAGGACACCACGGGAACCATTCTGGCAGAAGACGGGGAAGGGGCGATGTCCCTTGCTGAGGAACAGGTAAATGAAGCTGTTATGGGATTTAAGGGTGATTATGCCCAGATACCTCCCATGTACTCCGCGCTTAAGGTGGACGGAAAGAAGCTGTATGAGCTGGCAAGGGCGGGAAAGGAAGTGGAACGCCGGCCAAGGGCGGTTCAGATTCTGGACATAAAGGTAAGCAGGATAGAACTGCCCAGGGTCTGGATGGAGGTCACCTGTTCCAAAGGCACCTACATACGTACCCTGTGCCATGATATAGGAAGGCTTTTGGGATGCGGCGGCTGTATGGAGCATCTCACACGTACCAGGGTGGACCGTTTCAGCATTGAGGACAGCCTGACACTGGACCAGCTGGAACAGCTCCGTGACCAGGCAGCTGTGGAGAGCTGCATCCTCCCGGTGGAGGAAGCCCTGCAGTCCTATCCGCCTCTTGGATGCCTGCCGGAAGCAGATTCCCTTTTACACAACGGAAATCCCTGCTTTGCAAGACATCTGGACTGGAGTCAGTCAGACCGGTGGAAGGCCGGGGCTGAGGACGGACAGATGTTCCGTATGTATGACAGTAATCATAGATTCACAGGGGTATACCAGTACCAGAAGGACAGGCACTGGTGGAAGCCCTGGAAGATGTTCCTTATGTAGCTGCCCGCGCAGCGCTGCCGGAACATCTGGAACAGAGGAAAAAACGAGGAAGTGACAGGATGAGGTATATTGCAGACACCACAGAATTTCAGATAGAGGAGCCCACCATCGTGACTCTGGGTAAGTTTGACGGCAGGCACAGAGGCCACCAGAAGTTACTGAGAACCATGATGGAGCTGAAGGCAGAGACTGGGTATCCCACAGCCATCTTCACCTTTGGAACGGCTCCCGGAACAGCAGTCACGGGAAAGCCCCAGACCGTCATCACCACCAACCTGGAGCGCCGGGCCAACATGGAGAAGGTGGGGATTGATTATCTGGTGGAATACCCCTTTACCGAGGAAACACGCCATATGGAGCCGGAAGCCTTTGTAAAGGACATTCTGGCAGGCCGCATGCATGCCAGGGAAATCGTGGTAGGCCCGGACTGCAGCTTTGGCTACAAGGGCGCTGGCAGCGCAGAGCTGCTCTCTGCCATGGCCCGTGACCTGGGTTATCATCTCCATGTCATAGAAAAGGAAAAGGACCACAGGCGTGACATCAGCAGCACCTATATCCGTGAGGAGCTGGAAAAAGGCAATGTGGAAAAGGCCAACCAGCTGCTGGGCCAGCCCTACGCCATCCACGGGGAAGTAGTGCACGGCAACCACATCGGAGGCAGCCTGTTGGGCTTCCCCACAGCCAATATCCTTCCGCCTCCCATCAAGCGCCTGCCCAGATACGGCGTTTACGTATCACGGGTGCTGGTGGACGGCGTCTACTATAAAGGCGTCACCAATATCGGCAAAAAGCCCACGGTAGGAGGCGAATACCCTGCAGGTGTGGAGACCTACATCTTCGGCCTGGACGGCGACATCTACGGCAAAAACATAGAAGTCCAGCTTCTGGCCTTCGACCGCCCGGAACAAAAATTCACTTCCCTGGAGGAGCTGAAGGAGCGGATTGAGAAGGATAAAGAGTTTGCCAATGCATATTATGAAAACCATCCGGAGATGATTGCACAGGGGTGAGACGGGAGACGCCCTCATGCCAAATTGACTCCCGCCAAATTTATTTTTTCGCACTTTACAACCCCACCCATTTATGCTATACTAAGTCGGTATGAAATAACGCCGATGCCCGGTTACCTGGTGACTCCAGCCGGCAGCCTGGTTTTTGGTGAGATGAATAATATTAAGGAGGAAACACCATGATTTCAAAGGAAAAGAAAGCACAGATTATCGCAGAGTATGGCCGTAAGCCAGGGGACACAGGTTCACCTGAGGTTCAGATTGCCATTCTGACAGAGAGAATCACAGAACTGACCGAACATCTGAAGCAGAATCCAAAGGATCATCACTCCAGAAGAGGTCTTCTGATGATGGTTGGACAGAGAAGAGGTCTTCTTGATTACTTAAAGAAGACAGACCTGGAAGGATATCGTGCATTAATCGAGAAGCTTGGTATCAGAAAGTAATTCTGAAGATTAGGGTGGAGGGAACTCCACCCTATATTTGCTTATCATGGAGAGGAAGAAGCGGTGTGGGCGGCAGAGGTATCACTCCGAGACCGCTGATGTACCTGCAGGATGGGGATTCTGCAGGCAGATCAGTAGTTTCGGCGTCTTCTGCCCCGGGGGATGACGTAGGAATCGGACATGCCCCAACCATACCGGTAACATTTATCATTTTTTTATTGTAAAGGAGATACCAGTATGTTTAAAAGTTTTAGTATGGATTTGGCAGGACGCAAGCTGACTGTTGAGGTTGGCCGTGTGGCTGCCCAGGCAAGCGGTGCTGCATTCATGCACTATGGCGATACGGTGGTGCTTTCCACGGCAACCGCGTCATCCAAGCCAAGGGAAGGCATTGATTTCTTCCCGCTCAGTGTGGAATACGAGGAAAAATTATATTCAGTAGGAAAGATACCAGGCGGTTTTAATAAGAGGGAAGGCAAGGCTTCTGAGAACGCTGTCCTGACCTGCCGCGTTATCGACCGTCCTATGCGTCCGCTGTTCCCTAAGGATTACCGCAACGACGTGACCCTTGACAACATCGTAATGTGCGTGGACCCGGACTGCAGCCCTGAGCTGACAGCCATGCTGGGTTCTGCCATTGCAACCAGCATTTCCGATATTCCGTTTGCAGGTCCCTGCGCCACCACACAGGTTGGTCTGATTGACGGTGAGTTTATTATCAACCCTACTGCCGACCAGAAGCAGGTATCTGACATGGCCCTGACCGTTGCTTCCACCAGGGAAAAGGTTATCATGATTGAGGCCGGAGCCAATGAGGTGCCGGAGCAGATTATGATTGAGGCCATTTTTAAGGCTCATGAAGTGAACCAGGAAATTATTAAGTTCATCGACACCATCGTGGCTGAGTGCGGCAAGGAAAAGCACTCTTACGAGAGCTGCGCAGTGCCGGAAGAGCTGTTTGCCGCCATCAGGGAAATCGTGACTCCTCAGGAAATGGAAGAGGCTGTGTTTACCGATGACAAGCAGACCCGTGAAAAGAATATAGCAGAGATCACAGCAAAGCTGGAAGAGGCATTTGCCGGCAACGAGGAATGGCTTGCCGTCCTGGGCGAGGCTGTTTACCAGTACCAGAAGAAAACGGTACGCAAGATGATCTTAAAGGACCACAAGCGTCCTGACGGCCGCGCCATCACAGAAATCCGCCACCTGGCTGCAGAAGTGGACCTGCTTCCCAGAGTTCACGGTTCAGGCATGTTTACCCGCGGACAGACACAGATACTCAACGCCTGCACCCTGGCTCCTCTGTCCGAGGCTCAGAAATTAGACGGTTTGGATGAGAATGAGACCAGCAAGCGTTATATGCACCACTACAACTTCCCGTCCTTCTCTGTAGGAGAGACAAAGCCAAGCAGAGGACCCGGCCGCCGCGAGATAGGCCATGGCGCCCTGGCGGAGAGGGCATTGATTCCGGTTCTGCCAAGCGCGGAGGAATTCCCATATGCAATCCGTACCGTATCTGAGACTATGGAATCCAATGGTTCCACCTCTCAGGCAAGCATCTGTGCCTCCACTCTTTCCCTGATGGCTGCCGGCGTTCCTATTAAGGAAATGGTAGCTGGTATTTCCTGCGGTCTTGTGACCGGGGATACGGATGACGATTATCTGGTGCTTACAGACATCCAGGGCCTGGAAGATTTCTTTGGCGATATGGATTTTAAGGTGGGCGGAACTAAGAATGGTATTACTGCCATCCAGATGGATATTAAGATTCACGGACTGACACGGCCTATTATCGAGGAAGCCATTGCCAGGACCAGGGAAGCCAGGATGTATATTCTGGACAATGTAATGAGGCCTGTTATCTCAGAGCCAAGAAAGCATTTAAGCCCATATGCCCCGAAGATCAAGCAGATCACCATTGATCCGCAGAAGATTGGCGATGTGGTAGGAAAGCAGGGCAAGGTTATCAACAAGATCATTGAGGAGACCGGTGTTAAGATTGACATTACGGACGACGGCGCTGTGAACGTATGCGGCACGGACGAGGCTATGATTGATAAGGCCATCCAGATTATTACCGGAATCGTTACAGATATTGAGGCGGGCATGATATTTAACGGCAAGGTGGTGCGTATCATGAACTTCGGCGCATTTGTAGAGCTGGCCCCCAACAAGGATGGTATGATTCACATTTCCAAGCTGTCTGATAAGCGCGTTGGCAAGGTGGAGGATGTTGTGAATATCGGCGATGAGGTTACTGTAAAGGTAACTGAGGTCGATAAGATGGGCAGAATCAACCTGACCATGAGACCAAGCGACTTGGCAGAGAATAAGACTGCTGCCAGGACAGAGGAAAAATAAATTGCCCGGTAGAGGGCAGGATTAAAGAGGAGATAGGTTTATGAGAAACATGAAGAGAAACTTTGCGGTATTGGCCGCAACCGTTATGGCTGTGTGCAGCATTGCACTGACAGGATGCCAGCAGAAGCTGGAGCCGGCAGACCAGGTAGTGGGAGCACTGTATGAGCTGTCTGTTAAGGAAAATGCGACTCCTATGAAGGATTTGCTGGGATTTGCTTCTGAGGAAGATGTAAAGACCACCCTGATGGATGATTCCGCTGAGACAGACCTGGTTTCCATGTTCAAGTCAGAATTTGAGGCTGCAGGCATTGAGTTCTCTGACGAAGAGGTAGAGGAAATGTCCAATGCCCTTCAGGGACTGATTGACAAGCTGGATTACAGCACCGAGATCACAGACCAGAGCAAGGACGAGACCACCGTACTTCTGAAGGTTAAGAGCTATTCCATGACCGATATGCAGAATATCATGGTAGACGTTATGACCGATATGCAGAACAACATCGACGAAGACACAGCAGCTGCTATCATGGCCGGTGATGAGGATGCCCTTCAGAAGCTGATGCAGGATGCTGTAAAGCAGTATATGGCTAAGATTGGCGAGATGGAGCCGGCAGAAGAGATGACTGAGCTGACCATCAAGTGCCAGAGAGTTAAGGTGGATGTAAGCGGCAAGGAAAAGATTGCCTGGATGCCTCAGGACTTAAGCAAGTTCTCTGATGAGGTAAACAACGCAACCTTCAAATAGGTAAGAAGAAAGGGACAGTGCCTGTGAAAACAGGCATTGTCTTTTTTCAACCTTCGGTATATAATGGTTTTTGAGTTATCAGATTGAGAAGAATATAGGAGACTTTAACATGAGCAGAGTAAGGACAAGGTATGCACCCAGCCCCACAGGCAGGATGCATGTGGGAAATTTAAGGACGGCATTGTATGCCTATCTCATAGCAAAGCATGAGGGAGGGGATTTCCTTCTCCGTATTGAAGATACAGACCAGGAACGTTTCGTGGAAGGGGCAGTGGAGATCATATACCAGACCCTGAAGGACACGGGCCTGATTCATGACGAAGGACCTGACAAGGACGGCGGATGCGGTCCCTATGTCCAGAGTGAGCGCCAGGCATCCGGCATTTACCTGGAATACGCAAAAAAGCTGGTGGAAAAAGGCGAGGCTTATTACTGCTTCTGCACACCGGAGCGTCTGGCTTCCCTTAAGACAACTGTAAATGGAGAGGAAATCATGACATATGACAAGCACTGTCTCCATTTATCCAAAGAAGAGGTGGAAGCCAACCTGGCAGCAGGTATGCCCTATGTCATCCGCCAGAACAATCCCGCTACGGGAACCACCACGTTCCAGGACGAGATTTACGGGGATATCACGGTGGACAACTCCGAGCTGGATGATATGGTCCTCATCAAGTCAGACGGATACCCCACCTATAATTTCGCAAATGTGGTGGACGACCACCTGATGGGAATTACCCATGTGGTAAGGGGAAATGAATATCTGTCCTCATCACCCAAGTACAACAGGCTTTATGCCGCCTTCGGGTGGGATGTGCCGGTCTATGTACACTGTCCGCTGATTACAGATGAGAGCCATCATAAGCTGAGCAAGAGAAGCGGACATTCCTCCTTTGAGGACCTTTTGGAGCAGGGCTTTATCTCCCAGGCCGTGGTGAACTACGTGGCTCTTTTGGGCTGGTCACCGGAGGACAATCGGGAAATATTCTCCCTGGAGGAGATGGTAAAGGAATTTGATTACCACCGCATGAGCAAATCCCCTGCTGTGTTTGATATGACAAAGCTTAAGTGGATGAACGGCGAATATATGAAGGCCATGGATTTTGATACCTTCTACGGGATGGCTGAGCCATATCTGAAGGCAGCTGTCAGCAGGGATTTGGATCTCAGGAAGATAGCTGCCATGGTCAAGACAAGGATTGAAGTGTTCCCCGACATTGCGGACCATGTGGATTTCTTCGAGGCCCTTCCGGAATATGATACGGCCATGTACACCCATAAGAAGATGAAAACCAACGCAGAGACTTCCCTTAAGGTTTTAACGGATGTGCTGCCTCTTTTGGAAGCACAGGATGATTTTACCAACGATGCCCTTTACGGTGTCCTTTCAAAATATGTGGAGGACACTGGGGTTAAGACCGGCTTTGTGATGTGGCCCATCCGCACCGCTGTTTCAGGCAAGCAGATGACACCGGCCGGAGCCACGGAAATCATGGAAGTTCTGGGCAAAGAAGAGTCCCTGGCCAGAATCCGCAAAGGGATACAGATGCTTGAGGCATAGGAATCTAGTAAATGGCATTTAACGACGCACAAAAAACGGCAATCCGGCACAGGGAAGGTCCTATGCTGGTTTTGGCAGGACCCGGTTCCGGCAAGACGACAGTCATCACCAACCGGGTCCGTTATCTTACGGAAAAAGCAGGCGTGGATCCCTCCCATATTCTGGTAATCACATTTACCAGGGCAGCGGCCAGGGAGATGAAGGAGCGCTATGAACAGATTGCACAGGCAGGATGCAGCCGGGTTTCCTTCGGAACCTTTCATTCTGTCTTTTTTCTGATTCTCAAACTGGCTTACCGGTATAAGGCCGCGGACATTGTAAGGGAAGAGCAGCGCATTCAGTACATGAAGGAAATGCTGTTAAAATGCGATTTGGAAGTTGAGGATGAAGGGGAGTTCATATCCTCGGTGCTCAGTGAAATCAGCATGGTGAAGGGCGAACTCATGGACATGGACCATTATTATGCAAAAAACTGTTCTGAGGATATGTTCAGACAGCTGTACCGGGGCTATGAAGCACAGCTGAGACGGAACCGGCTGCTGGATTTTGACGACATGCTGGTGATGTGCTATGAGCTGTTTAAGGAAAGAAAAGACATCCTGTCTGCATGGCAGGACAAATACAGGTACATATTAATTGATGAGTTCCAGGATATAAACCGGATTCAGTATGAAATTGTGAAAATGCTGGCTCTTCCCGGAAATAACCTGTTTATTGTCGGGGATGACGACCAGTCCATTTACCGGTTCCGCGGGGCAAAGCCGGAGCTGATGCTGGGCTTTGAGCGGGATTATCCCGATGCAAAAAAGATTCTCCTGGACACCAATTACCGGTGCAGCCGCCAGATTGTGGAGGCTGCGGGGCGGGTTATCTCACACAACAGGACCCGTTTTCCCAAGGAGATCAAGGCGGCAAGAGGGAACGGACATCCGGTCATCATAAAGGCGTGGCAGGAACCCATGGACGAGACTCTGGGAATCGTCACGGAGATACGTGACTATGCCTCCATGGGTATATCCTACAATGACATGGCGGTGCTCTACCGTACCAACGTGGGGCCGCGGCTGCTGATTTCCAAGCTTATGGAATACAACATACCTTTTTACATGAGGGATGCGGTGCCAAATCTGTATGAGCACTGGATAGCCGGAAATGTAATTTCCTATATCCGGGCCGCATTAGGGGATCTGAGCCGTTCCAATGTACTTCAAATCATCAACCGTCCCAAGCGCTACGTCAGCCGGGATGCCCTGGAGGGCCAGCAGGTCATCTGGGAGTCGGTGAAATCCTTTTACCAGGATAAGAACTGGATGATGGACCGGATTGAGCAGCTGGAATATGATTTGACGATGTTAAGGAATATGGCTCCGGCGGCAGCCGTCAATTATATCCGGAAGGCAGTGGAGTACGATGAGTATATCCGGGAATATGCCCAGTCCAGGAGGATGAAGCCGGAGGAACTCTTTGAGGTACTGGACCAGCTTCAGGAGAGCGCGGCAGGGTTTAAGACGTATGAACACTGGTTTATCCATATGGAGGAATACAAGGAACAGCTTAAGAAACAGGCGGCAGACAGGGATGCGCAGCGCCAGGGCGTCAGCCTTATGACCATGCACAGCGCCAAGGGACTGGAATTCAGGGTGGTCTATATCCTGGATGCCAATGAAGGCGTCACGCCCCATCACAAGGCGGTTCTGGATCCGGATGTGGAGGAAGAACGCAGAATGTTCTATGTGGCTATGACAAGGGCAAAGGAGAGGCTCCATATTTACCATGTGAAGGAGCGGTACCGCAAGAAACAGGCAATATCAAGGTTTGCAGAGGAGGCAGAGGGATGAATGAAACGGGGCTGGTCCAAATCTATTGCGGAGATGGAAAGGGAAAGACCACGGCAGCCATAGGCGCGGCTGTGCGGGCCGCCGGACGGGGATACCGGGTATTGGTGGCCAGGCTGCTTAAGACGGATGATTCGGGGGAGGTCAATGGTCTGGTCCATATTCCCGGAATTACGGTGCTGCCCTGCGACCGGAACTTCGGTTTTTCCTGGAACATGACCCAGTCCCAGCGGAAGGCCGCTGCGCTGTATTATGAGCACTGCTTCCTCACTGCCTGGAACATGGCCCTGGGGGCTGGCGGGGAGGAACCATATGACATGCTGGTGTTGGATGAAGCTATTGGAGCCTGCAATCTGGGGTTTGTGGACGAGTCCGGGCTGATAAAGGCCCTTAAAGAAAAACCGGCTTCCCTGGAGGTCATCCTTACAGGGCGCTGTCCCTCAGAGGCCCTGCAGGACCAGGCGGATTATATCACGGAGATGATTATGAGGCGCCATCCCTATGAGAGAGGAATCGGAGCAAGGGAAGGAATCGAATATTAGAGAATATGTTCTTGCATTTTCAGGGTGAGTCTGATAGAGTGTAAGAGAAAAGAAACAAGCCTAAATTTAAGGAAATAAGAGAGGAATCAGGATATGGCAGACGAGAAAGAGCTGAATGAAGAAGAGCAGGAGATGACAGTCACCCTTACTCTGGATGATGATACAGAAGTGGAGTGCGTGGTGCTGACCGTTTTTAACGCGGGAGAGCACGAATACATTGCCCTTCTGCCCATGGAGGGCGCTGACTCAGAGGAAGGCGAGGTTTATCTGTACCGCTACAGCGAGACCGAGGACGGAACTCCTAACCTGGACAACATCGAGGATGACGATGAGTATGAAATCGTGGCTGAAGCATTTGACGAGCTTCTGGATGCCCAGGAATACGATGAGCTGGTTGGTGAGGACGAGGAAGAATAATCTGGATAATGAAGATACAGGTGAATGGCTCCGGGAGAAATCCCGGAGCTTTTCTTATCTGCTCCGGTAAACCGTTTTGGCGGCCTGCTTCTGTGTTAAATTTCCTGCCGCCTGAACGGCTGTTCCTTAGTTGTGAAACTTGTGTGAAATGATGGAAATATTCCTTGATTTTTGTTAAAATAATTTCTATAAAAGAATGAAAAAAAGCCAGATTATATGTAAGGAGGCAGTATCATGGATACACTTAAGATATTAGTAGTGGACGACGAAGCCAGAATGAGAAAGCTGGTAAAGGATTTTCTCACCAATAAAGGGTTTGCGGTCATAGAGGCAGGAGACGGCGAGGAGGCGGTGGACGTGTTCTTTGCGCAAAAGGACATTGCCCTGGTGCTTCTGGATGTAATGATGCCGAAAATGGACGGCTGGGAAGTCCTCAGAACCATCCGCAAGTATTCCCAGGTACCGGTTATCATGCTGACAGCCAGAAGCGAGGAGCGGGACGAGCTCCAGGGCTTTTCCCTGGGAGTGGACGAGTATATATCCAAGCCCTTCAGCCCCAAGATTCTGGTGGCACGGGTGGAGGCCATTCTGAGAAGGACCAACGTGTCCTCCGCAGACAGCGTGAATGTGGGAGGAATCTGCATTGATAAGGCGGCCCATCAGGTCACCATTGACGGACAGGAGATTGACCTGAGCTTTAAGGAGTTTGAGCTTCTCACCTACTTTGTGGAAAATCAGGGAATCGCCCTTTCCAGGGAAAAGATTCTTAATAATGTGTGGAATTATGACTATTTTGGAGATGCCCGCACCATAGACACCCATGTAAAGAAGCTGCGCAGCAAAATGGGGGAAAAAGGCGAATACATCAAGACCATATGGGGCATGGGCTACAAATTTGAGGTGAGCGAAGGATGAAGCATTCCATAAGAGTAAAATTCACCATGATATTCATTGGTCTGATGGCAGCAGTGCTGGTCAGCATGTGGGCGGTGAACAGCTTTTTTCTGGAGAGCTTCTATACCAAACAAAAGCTGCAGCTTTTGGAAAATGCCTATGAAAACCTGAATGCCATTGCTGTGGACAAGGAGTTCCTGGGCGAGAATATCACGGAAGATTTGCAGAGCCTGTACTCAAACGACGGGGAGCAGACAGAAGCCAGCCGTCTCTTGCGGCTCATGAACGACAAATATAATACGACCATCGTGATTCAGGACAGCATTACCGGGGAGCTGATTCCGCTGGCAAAGGACGGAAAATTCCTGGCAGATGCTCTCCACCGCTATATATTAGGAATCATCGACCCCAGGACGGAGACCCTGATATCCCAGGACGACCATCAGGTGCAGAAGATATATGACAGACGGTCACAGGGCTATTACCTCCAGAGCTGGGGTTTTTTTGACGATAACAGAACCATGTTTATCATGTCCATGCCCCTGGCCAGCATTCATGACAGCGTGAGCATATCCAATGAGTTCCTGGCTTATGTGGGACTTGCGGCCCTTGTGCTGGGAAGCGCCCTCATGTACTATGCAACCAAAAAGGTGGTATCGCCCATACGTTCCCTTGCAGCGCTGTCCGCCCGAATGTCGGAGCTGGATTTTGAGGCGCGCTACACAGGGGATTCGGAGGATGAGATTGGAGTTCTGGGCCACAGCATGAATACATTGTCGGAACGGCTTAAGGATACCATCGGAGAGCTTAAGACAGCCAATAACGAGCTCCAAAAGGACATTGAGGAAAAGATAAAAATTGATGAAATCCGCAAGGAGTTTATCGCCAATGTGTCCCATGAGCTTAAGACTCCCATTGCCCTGATACAGGGATATGCAGAGGGGCTGACTGAGGGCATGGCGGAGGATGAGGACAGCCGGAATTACTACTGTGAGGTCATCATGGATGAAGCCGGAAAGATGAATAAGATGGTGAAGCAGCTCCTGACCCTGACAGCCCTGGAATTCGGCAACGACATGCCTGTGATGGAACGGTTTGATATCACAGCCCTGATCCGCGGCATCCTGGCATCAGCCGGCATCCTGCTGCAGCAAAAGGAGGCCCGGGTTGTATTTGAACAGAAGGAGCCTGTATGGGTGTGGGCGGATGAGTTTAAGATAGAGGAGGTCATCACCAACTACCTGAACAATGCCATGAATCACCTGGACGGGGAGCGGCAAATTACTATCAGCATATTCAGGGAAGGGGACCAGGTACGCATCACGGTATTTAACACAGGGCAGCATATACCCGAGGAGGATCTGGATAATCTCTGGACTAAGTTCTATAAGGTGGATAAGGCAAGAACCAGGGAATACGGAGGCAGCGGCATCGGTCTTTCCATTGTCAAGGCAATCATGGAAGCACACAACAAATCCTGCGGTGTTGAAAATGTGGACGGGGGGGTGGAGTTCTGGTTTACAGTGGACAGCGGGGTATAAAAATGGCTTAAAATACAGTATTTTACAGTTCTTTTTGACAATTTGGAAATATGCATAAATTTGGACCACCGCCAAAATGGATTTTATAACTATTGACAAAATATGAGCATATGCTACAATTAAAAAGTAACTGTTGTCCCCTTGTAAAAAAAATTTTGGAGGTAAGTATGAGAAAAAAGTTAATAGGCGTTATGCTTGCAGCAGCCATGGTGACAGGGCTTGCTGGCTGTGGCAGTTCTTCAGGCACAGGTACGAGCGCAGCGGCAGCTGATACCCAGGCTACCGAGGCTCAGAAGGAAGAGGCAAAGGATGATGCCAAAAAAGAGGATGAAAAAGAGGATTCTGAGGCATCTGACACAGAAGGAGCCAGTGATTTCCACATTGGTATCGTAACCGGTTCCGTATCCCAGTCCGAGGATGACAGGCGTGGCGCTGAGGCGTTCCAGGCTATGTACGGTGAGGATATGGTTAAGCTGGCTATTTATCCGGATAACTTCACGGAGGAGTTAGAGACCACCATCCAGACCATTGTAAACCTTTCTGATGATCCTAAGATGAAGGCAATCATCATGAACCAGTCTGTTCCCGGCACAACCGAGGCTTTCCGTAAGATCAAAGAGACCCGCCCTGACATTCTCTGTATTGCCGGCGAGGGACATGAGGATCTTCCTGAGATTGGCAGCGCAGCTGACCTGGTCTGCAACAACGACTTCGTTGCCCGTGGTTACCTGATCATCCGTACCGCTCATGAACTGGGCTGTGATACATTTGTACATATTTCCTTCCCGCGTCACATGGCTTATGAGACCATGAGCCGCCGTGTGGCTGTTATGAAGGAAGCCTGCAAAGAATTCGGCATGGAATTCGTACTTGAGACAGCTCCGGATCCAACCTCTGACGTAGGTGTTGCCGGCGCTCAGGCGTACATACTTGAGAAGGTTCCGGAGTGGGTTGAGAAGTACGGCGAGAACGCCGCTTACTTCTGTACAAATGACGCCCATACCGAGCCGCTGTTAAAGCAGCTTATGGAATACGGCGGCTACTTCATCGAAGCAGACCTTCCTTCACCTCTGATGGGATATCCAGGCGCTCTTGGTATCGATCTGACTGCTGAAGCTGGTGATTTTGATAAGATTCTTGCCAAGGTTGAGTCCACTATCGTTGAAAGAGGCGGCGCTGACCACTTCGGCACATGGGCATATTCCTATGGATATACCACTTCTGCCGGCCTTGCACAGCATGCACTGAACGTCCTCAATGGCGAGAGTGAGCTTGACGACATTGATGATATTGCAAAGGCTTACCAGGTATTCTCTCCTAAGGCTGAGTGGAATGGTTCCAATTACACCAATGTGGAAACCGGCGTTAAGTTAGACAATGTGTTCCTGGTATATCAGGATACCTATATCATGGGCGATCCAGGACATTTCATGGGTTCCACTAAGATTGAGGTTCCAGAGAAATACTTCACCATCAAGTAAGACACTTACTAATAAAAATAAGTACGGAGAACAGTGGGGAGGGGTTGCTCTCCCCCCTGTTGTGTTAGGTGGGCATAATATGATGAATAACAACACTCCCTTATTGGAGATGCGCAATATCAAGAAGGATTTTTTTGGCAATCAGGTCTTGACTGATATTAACTTTACACTGAATGCCGGCGAGGTACTGGGTCTTGTCGGTGAAAATGGTGCCGGTAAAAGTACATTGATGAAACTCCTTTTTGGAATGGATGTGATTAGGGAAACCGGCGGATATGGCGGAGACGTCCTGATTAATGGCGAGAAGGTCAGCTTCTCAACACCCTTTGATGCATTGGAGGCCGGAATCGGCATGGTGCATCAGGAATTTTCATTAATACCGGGATTCACGGCAACAGATAATATACTGCTCAACCGTGAACCAAAGAAAAAGAATATAATCTCGGAAATTTTCGGTGACAGATTAGATACCCTTGATTATAAGGAGATGGCCGAACGTTCTGAGCAGGCTATTGATAAGATGGGCGTTAAGATTGACGCCAAAATGGTTATCAGCGATATGCCCGTGGGTCATAAGCAGTTTACTGAGATCGCGAGAGAGCTCAGCAAGGATAATCTGAAACTGCTGATACTGGATGAGCCGACGGCTGTCCTGACGGAAAAAGAGGCAGAGGCACTGCTGGATTCCATCCGCGGCATGGCTGCCAAAGGCATTGCCGTGATTTTTATTACACACCGGCTTCATGAGATTCTGACAGTCTGTGACAAGGTGGTTATCATGCGGGACGGCTACGTTGTAAAGGACGTGCCTGCAAAGGAAACGGATGTTGCGGATATTACAAAGTGGATGGTGGGAAGAAATATCCAGACCACGGCCAGGGCGGATATACGGATTAATCCGGACGCAAAGAATATCATGTCCATCCGCAATCTCTGGGTGGATATGTCAGGTGAGACTGTGCGAAATGTGGACCTTGATATCAAGGAAGGAGAGATTCTTGGTATAGGCGGACTGGCCGGACAGGGCAAGCTGGGCATTCCAAACGGAATCATGGGGCTGTGCGAGGCGGGCGGCAAAGTGGAATTTGACGGCAAGCCCATTCCTCTTAATAACCCAAGGAAATGTCTGGACGCCTCTCTGGCCTTTGTTTCTGAGGACAGAAGGGACGTGGGACTCCTTCTCGATGAAACCCTTGAGTGGAATATTGCGTTTTCAGCCATGCAGATTCATGATAAATTCCTCAAGAAATACCTTGGAGGAATGATTACCTGGAGAGATGAAAAGGCAATTCACGAAGTGACCCAGAAATACATAGATGAGCTAAAGATAAAATGCACCAGCTCCAAGCAAAAGGCAAAGGAGCTTTCCGGTGGAAACCAGCAGAAAGTGTGTCTGGCAAAGGCCTTTGCACTTGAACCTAAATTCCTGTTTGTATCCGAGCCTACGAGAGGTATTGATGTGGGCGCGAAATCATTGGTACTGGATGCTCTTAAGCAGTTCAACAAGGAGCATGGAGTTACCGTTGTCATGATCTCCTCTGAGCTGGAGGAACTGAGGACCACGTGTGACCGTATTGCCATTGTTTCGGGCGGTAAGATTGCTGGAATCCTGCCGGCGACCGAATCTTCAGAAGAATTCGGTATGCTCATGGTCAGCCAGGTTAAATAAGGGGGGAGACAGCATGGGAAAAATACAAGATAATACAATAAATCCTGGGAAGAAGACGAAAATCAGGGAATTGATTGACAACTTCGGTCTGCCGAGGCTGATCATTGCCGGATTTCTTTTGGCGCTCTTTATTCTGGCGCCAATCGTCGGAGCGGATCTTCCCACACAGATAACCAACACGATTAACCGTTTCAGCTGGAATGCCGTCCTGGTACTGGCAATGGTGCCCATGGTGCATTCGGGCTGCGGTCTTAATTTCGGCCTTCCGTTAGGCATTATCTCCGGTCTTCTGGGTGCGACCATGTCCATTCAGTTTGGTTTTACCGGTCCTGTCAGCTTTTTCATGGCTATTCTGATAGCTACTCCGTTTGCGCTGATCTTTGGCGGCGGCTACGGCTGGCTGCTCAACAAGATTAAAGGCGGCGAGATGATGATTGCCACTTATGTGGGCTTTTCATCCGTATCCTTTATGTGTATGATGTGGCTTTTACTGCCATACAGCAGTCCCACCATGGTTTGGGGATTGTCAGGCAAAGGCCTTCGTACAACAATCTCACTGGAGGGTTTTTACGATAAGGCATTGGCCAATTTCCTGCAGATTAATATCGGTAAGATTTCCATACCTACAGGCAGCCTCCTGTTCTTTGCCTTTCTTGCCTTCCTTATGTGGGCGTTCCTTCACACCAAGACCGGTACTGCCATGACGGCAGTGGGCTCCAATCCCAATTTTGCCAGGGCATCCGGTATCAATATTGATAAGACGAGAATGCTTTCCGTCATCATGTCTACCTGGCTTGCCGCGGTGGGCATCCTGATGTATGAGCAGGGCTTCGGCTTTATCCAGCTTTACATGGCGCCCTTCTATATGGCGCTTCCGGCAGTGTCTGCAATTCTGATTGGAGGCGCTTCAGTCAATAAGGCATCCATTACCAATGTAATCATAGGTACGTTCCTGTTCCAGGGCATTGTTACCATGACCCCAACGGTAATGAATTCCATGATTCATATGGATATGAGCGAGGTTATCCGTATCGTTGTCTCCAACGGTATGATTCTTTATGCTCTGACCAGGAAGACGGAGGGTTCAAAATGAGTAAAAAACAGAAAAATAACGGCAGTAATAGCATTCTCGAACTAGTTCGGAATAACTCTGTGCCGCTGATGTTTATCATTATCTGCGCCGTCTGCATTCCGATATCCGGTTTTTCTCCGGGGTATCTGCTCAATGAGATTGTCACCAGATTGGGCAGGAATGCCTTCCTGATCCTGAGCCTGCTGATTCCCATTATGGCCGGCATGGGACTTAACTTCGGCATGACGCTGGGCGCTATGGCAGGGGAAATCGGCCTTATCTTTGTGGCCGACTGGCAGATATGGGGAATACCCGGCATTATCCTTGCCATGATCATTTCCATACCGATTTCCATTCTGCTGGGCCTTTTCTGCGGTAAGATGCTCAACATGGCCAAAGGCAGGGAGATGGTTACCAGCTATATCATCAGCTTCTTCATGAATGGTCTGTATCAGCTGGTGGTTCTGTACATGATGGGTTCCATTATTCCGATTATCCATTCCTCCATTAAGCTGCCAAGAGGTTATGGTGTCCGCAACACGGTCAGCCTTCTTCATATGAGGCAGTATCTGGACAATCTTCTGGCCATCCATATCGGAGGTGTCAAGATTCCGGTACTGACCCTTATCATCATTGCCCTGCTGTGTTTGTTTATCATATGGTTCCGCAAGACAAAGCTGGGCCAGGATATGCGTGCCGTTGGCCAGGATATGGATGTAGCCGGTGACGCAGGTATCAAGGTGGAGAGGACCCGTATTATCGCCATTATCATGTCAACGGTTTTCGCCGGACTTGGCATGGTTATCTACCTGCAGAACATGGGCAATATTTCCACCTACAGTTCCCATACACAGATTGGTATGTTCTGTATCGCAGCCCTGCTTGTGGGCGGAGCCTCTGTTGACAGGGCATCCATTGGCAACGTATTTCTTGGAGTCATCCTGTTCCACCTGATGTTCATTGTGGCGCCCAAAGCAGGCGCAACCATTACCGGTGATTCCATGATTGGTGAGTATTTCCGTGTATTCATCTCCTATGGTGTTATCACCGTTGCTCTTATCATGTATGAGACGAAAAAACGAAGAGCTAAGGGCAAGGCTGGTCAGATGCTGCAGCTTGCACAGAGTGAGGAGGGGGAGAATTGAGAGCGAAACGTACCATTCTATTCAGAATAGGAGCAATCCTACTCCTGCTCATTATCGCAGGTATTATGATGGTCATTGGCCGCGGACATACGGTGTATATAGATAATAAGTCCATTGATTATAATGGTCAGACCTATACCACACCTTATAAGGTAGTGGTGTATGTGGACGGTGAACAGGTAGCAAAACTCCGGGATAAGGAGAGAGGCATGGCTACCTGTATTGGCCAGACCTTTAAAATGACTCTGGAAATTACGCAGGAAAAAGGCGGAAGCGAAGAGATGGTCGATGTGACCGTTTCCCTGCCGCATCATATGGACGGTATTGCCATCAACCTGCCTGCGTATCTGGCCGGGCTTCCTGAGGAAGCATACCTGTCCGAGTTCCAGGTTGCGCCGGAGGTGGTTGAAGAGGAGAGCGAATCTTCATCCGATGAAATTCCGGTTGACGGAATTCCGGCTGAGGGGATACCTTCAGATATATAATTGAAGCAGGCACAGTCTGTAAGTGCCGAACCACTGCCGATGAAACCATGCAGTTGATTGATACAGCCCGTGCGTATGCATGGGCTGTATTGTGTAAAAAAGTTTGCATAAAAAGGTTTGTAAAAAAAGTTGTAAATTATTGTTGACATTTGTCGAAACATCTGGTAAGATATCTCTTGCGCTGCGGTGAGTACCAAAAGCGCAAGAGAGTAA